>Ga0209251_1001881_pt1 | contig 15391 bp, 12 predicted proteins | sample SaaInlV_100m_DNA_6_FD_184665 | JGI IMG/M metagenome (GOLD analysis project Ga0209251, IMG submission 184665) | Marine microbial communities from expanding oxygen minimum zones in the Saanich Inlet - Saanich Inlet SI073_LV_10m_DNA (SPAdes) (version 2) | ecosystem: Environmental > Aquatic > Marine... | reverse complement strand
AGCTCCAAGTGATGGGCCAAAAATTGGAATCCAACTATATGCCCAATCTGAAAGTTTATTTTTTCTAGGAATTAATTGATAAACAATTCTTGGTCCAAGATCCCTAGCTGGATTTATTGCATATCCTGTTGTTCCTCCTAGACTAAGTCCTATTACCCAAACTAAAATTCCCACTGGAAGCGCATCTAATGACCCTATTCCAAAATTAACATCCATTCCCTCAATTAAAATATTAGGTTTTACAATGTATAGGATACCAAAAATTAATATAAATGTTGCAAGAAACTCACTAAAGAAATTATTCTTATAATTCCTAATTGCAGGTGAGGTACAAAATGATCCCATTACAGCACTTTCATCAGTCGTTGATCTGAAATGGTCTATATAAAAAATATAGGTTAGCCAACTACCTAACATTGCTCCAAAAACTTGTGCAATTATATACCCAATCATTAAATCAGATGAGAATTTTCCAGCTACCACTAATCCAATTGTTACAGCAGGATTTAAATGTGCACCACTAAACTGACCTGTTATATAGGCAGCTACAAATACTGCAAAACCCCATGCAGTTGTAATAGTTATTAAAGGTGTTTCTTTAGACCCTTTAGTTTTACTTAGGCTAACATTAGCAACAATTCCTGAGCCTAGAAGTAAAAGAATTGTTGTGCCTACGAATTCTGCAATATATGGACTTATCATACTATATAGTTTTTAATTAATTTATTAAATTTTTTTAATTCAGCATCTATCCATTTATCATCTTCTCCTAAAACATCAGCCATTTTTTGAGCAACAATTGGTGCAATTCTCTTTGATTCTTTAGAGTCTAAAAAAATACATCTTGTTCTTCGTGCCAAAATATCTTCAACAGTCAGAGCCATTTCATGGATTATAGACCATTCTATAATATTATTTGAAATATAGAATTTATTTGACAGTGATTTATTATCATTCTCAGTTCCTAGAGATTTTACTTTTTTCTTCATTGAACCATACACATGCATTGGGTCTGACCAATCTACATTTTTTTTGAAACCATAAAGCTTTTTTCGTTCAGTCTTACACTTTCTATTCTTAAGTTTCTTTATGGATATTGCAGTATTTAATGCATCCTCAGCAATTTTCCTATAAGTTGTCCATTTTCCACCTAGAACACTTATTAAACCAGAGGGAGAAATATCAATCTTATGACTTCTTGAAACTTCTTTGGTAGATTTTTTATTAGATGTTGCAGCCAAGGGTCTTAGTCCAGCAAAAACACTTGTTATGTCTTCTCTCTTTGGTTTAATTGTCATGTACTTACTTGCATTTTTTAAGATAAAATCAATTTCTTCCTTTAAAGGAGTAGGTTCTTCACTTGCATTTTTAACATGTGTGTCTGTTGTTCCAACAACCACATAATCTTTCCAAGGAACAGCAAATAAGACTCTGCCATCAGAGGTTTGAGGAATTAAAATTGCATGTTTACTTTTTAAAAACTTTCGATCAAGAACTATATGAACACCTTGACTTGGTTGAATCATTTTATCAATTTTAGGCTGATCCATTCTGATTATTTCCTCTGCAAAAACTCCAGTAGCGTTTATTATTACCTTACTATTAATTTGATAATTTTTTGAGTTAATTGAATCAGTGAAATTAAGCCCAGTTATTTCATTGTCTTTTTTAATTAATCCATCTACATTACAATAATTTATTAAGGCTGTTTTTTTTGTATTAGCTGACAACGCAAGTGTAATTGTCATTCTTGAATCATCAAATTGACCATCATGATATATAACACCCCCCCTTAATCCTTTTTTGTTAACGTTAGGGATTAATTTTTCCGTTTCCTCTTTTGAAATAATTATTGATTTACCCAAACCTAGCTTACCTGCCATCATATCATAAATTTTCATTCCAATTCCATAAAATGGACTAGCCCACCAATCATATGTTGGGATTACAAAACTCAAATCTTTGACTAAATGAGGAGCATTTCTTTTTAAAATTCCTCTTTCTTTAAGTGACTCTATTACTAATGTTATATCACCATTTTGCAGATATCTAACCCCACCGTGAATCAGCTTTGTGCTTCTGGAGGATGTACCTTTACCAAAATCATATTTTTCTAGAAGTAATGTTTTATATCCTCTTCTTGAAGCATCAACAGCGATGCCAAGACCTGAAGCACCACCTCCTATTATTACAACATCCCATTGATCAACTTTACTTAATTTAGAAATTGAATCTGCTCTATTCATTTATCTTAAGAAGATTATTAATTCTTTTAATCCAAAGCTCTACTATTTTATCTGTATCAATTTCTTTCTTAGGCTGAAAAGATCTATCCTTAATCCAAAGGTTTTTTAAACTAGGAATATCTTTCCAAAAACCTGTTGCAAGTCCAGCTAGAAAAGCAATACCAAGAGCAGTTGTTTCTGTAGTTTTAGGTCTTATAACGTTAGTATTCAAAAGATTTGATTGAATTTGCATTAACAGATTATTATTGCTTGCTCCACCGTCAACTTTCAAATTAGAAAACTTAATTCCAGCATCTTTCTGCATTTCAATGATTATATCTCTTGTCCTTAGAGCAATTGATTCCAATGCAGCCCTAGCTATATGTCCATTTTCTGTTCCTCTAGTTATTCCATAAATTGTACCCTGAGCATACGGATCCCAGTATGGAGCTGCAAGTCCAGACAATGCAGGAATAAAAGTAATACCCCCATTATTATCTACTGATTTTGCAAGATTTTCAACATCTGATGCATTCTTAATAATACCTAATTTATCTCTTAACCATTGAATCAGAGCACCTGCAACAAAAACACTTCCTTCAAGGGCATATGTTACCTCTCCATCTATTCGCCATGCAATTGTGGAGAGCATTTTATTTTTTGATTTAACAAATGTATTTCCAGTATTCATCATACAAAAACAACCTGTTCCATATGTATTTTTAATATCTCCTTGATCTGTGCATAATTGACCAAATAAAGCAGCTTGTTGATCCCCAGCAATTCCAGATATTGGAATTTTTACTCCAAAAAATTTATCGTCTATATGGGCAGAAGTTGATGATGAATCAACAACCTTTGGTAAAATATTTTTTGGAATATCAAAAAGTGAAAGTAGTTCATCATCCCAATCATCTGCTTTAATATTATATAAAAGTGTTCTGCTAGCATTAGAAGGGTCTGTTATATGGGATCTTCCATTAGTTAAATTCCAAATTAACCATGTATCAATTGTTCCAAATAGAAGTTCACCATTATTAGCTTGGCTCCTAATTGAGGGATCATTATCTAATATCCACTTAATTTTAGTTCCAGAAAAATACGCATCAATTACAAGTCCTGTCTTATTCTGAATTAATTTAGTCTTATTTAATTTTTTTAGTTGATCACAAAAATCTGCCGTTCTTCTATCTTGCCATACAATTGCATTAAAAACAGGTATACCAGTTTTTTTATTCCAGATTACTGTAGTCTCTCTTTGATTTGTAATACCGATTGAATCGATTTGATTTGGATCAATTTTAGAATTATTTATTACATCTTTAACTGCTTTTAACTGAGTATTCCATATTTCCAATGCATCATGCTCTACCCATCCTTCTTTAGGAAAAATTTGATTAAACTCATATTGAGCAATTTCAATAGGTTCTGCATTTTTATCAAACAGTACTGCTCTTGAACTAGTAGTACCTGCATCAATAGCTAGAATATATTTATCCATGATTTTCTTTAATGCAATTTAATAAAAAAACCCTCCAATGGAGGGTTTAATTTTTTCAATAAAATATTAAATTAATATTAGTTCCAAGTTTTTACTGGTACTGTTGTTCTTGAACCATTATATTCTGAAATTGAAGAAGTTTTTGAGAAAAATTTGTTGAAAGCGGCAATTTCAGCTTCAGTCTTTGGACCAAAGTTTAACATTGCGGCCTGATCTTCATACATAGAATATATATAATGAGTTTCACCATTTTCACCATGAGTATATTGACCAAGAGAAACATAACCAGTTGGTTTAAATACTTTCATTAGCTCCATAAAAGCAGCACCAAATTTTAATTGATCTTTAACATTGAACGACCATTCTTGAGCTCCAAAAACATTCTCATCAGATCCTGGAATTCTAGCAAGTGTTTTTCCTGCTTTTATAGATAAAATTGTTGCAAATTTTTCAACACCAGAATTATACGCATCGTATGCATCTCCAGATCTTAAAGATCTTAATGCAACTAGTCCTTCAACAGGGCCAATAAAATTAATAATGTGTGATGGACTTCCAGCTGAACTATGATAAAGTGCCTCAAGAGAAACTGATGTTCCTTCTGGCATCTCTATACTTGAGTAGAAGTCATCCATTAAGTTAAGAACATATCCTGCATTACCTGATTCAACGTTTAGAGCAACTTCTTCCCATGCTACATTATCTTGTGCATTTGAAAAACTAAAACTAAGAAGTACAGTAAGTAATAATAAATAAAATTTTTTCATTTTGTTTGATTTATGATTAAGAGTAAATATAGTCAATGAAATAATTAATTAAAATTAATTACTATTTATCTTAAGAAACTTCCACCATTTATATCAATTGTAGATCCAGTGGAGTGATCAAGTTTACCAGCTACAATTAGAGAAACTATGGGTGAGATATCTTTTGGCTCAGTTAACCTGTCTAATGTGATTCCTTTTTTAATAACATCTTCACCGTGTTTATCAATAAAGCTTTGAGCCATTTCAGTCCTAACAAATCCAGGAGCTATACTAATCGCAACAACATTATCTGTCTCTCCAAATGATCTTGATATGGTTTTTGTAAGAGAGATTAAACCGCCTTTTGAACAAGCATAAGAAATATAGTCTTGTTGCTCTCCTCTAAATGCAGCTCTAGAAGATATATTTATAAATCTTAATCTCGAGTTTATATTATTTTCTCGTTTGTACTTTAAAAATTCTTTGAAAATTAGAACAGGTGCTTTTAAATTAACATCTAATGTTCTGTTATAAATTTCGTCCCACTCATCAATATCTAATGAAATGTCAGCAGATTCTGCAATCCCAGCATTATTTATTATACAATCAGGAAATGAAAAATTTTTTATAGTATTCTCTACAAGTTTTTTAATTTGATCCTTTGAGGAAAGATCTGCTTTAACTGAGAATGATTTTGTCTTATCTTGTTTCAATAATTGCTCTATTGAAGATTTATTTTTATTATAATGAAGAGCTATATCGTGTCCCTCGATAATTAAATCTTCAGCAATTTTAAACCCAATTCCTTTTGATGATCCTGTTAAAAGAACTTTCATTTTTTATACTTTTCAAACCAAGATACTATAGCATTTACCTTTGCAATTAAATTACTAGGTTTTGAAGCAATTCCATGATTAGCATTAGGAATTCTAACAAGCATTGTTTCAACCTTGTTTAATTTTAGACCTGCATAAAATTGTTCACTTTCAGCCATTGGAGTTCTGTAATCTTTTTCACCCGTGAGAATCATAGTAGGTGTCTTTACATTTCCAACATAACTTATAGGTGACCTTTTTAGATAACTTTCTGGATCATTCCATGGAAAATCATCAAACCAGTATTTATAAAAATATCCAATATTATCAGCGTACAATACAAAGCTATACCAATTGATTACTGGTTTTGCAACTACTGCAGCTTTAAATCTATCAGTTTTTCCAACAATCCAAGATGTTAAAACACCTCCACCACTTCCACCTGTTACAAATAAATTATCCTCATCTATGTATCCTTTTTTAATAACATTATCAACCCCTGACATTAAATCATCATAATCTTGACTTGGGTAATTATGATGTATTAGATTTGCAAACTCTTTGCCATAGCTTGTACTTCCTCTTGGATTTGTGTAGAGTATAACATAACCCTTAGATGCGAATAGTTGAACCTCAGATGAAAAATGAAATCCATAATTTGTGTGAGGCCCACCATGTATTTCCAAGATTAATGGGTATTTTTTTGTTTCATCAAAGTTGGGAGGTTTTACAATCCAACCTTGAATCATTCTATTATCATAAGAAGATTTATACCAAATTTCTTCAACTACACCTAATTCCTTATAATCAAATAGATCTTTATTTAGGTTTGTCAAACGTCTTTTGGATCCTTTATATCCAGTAGCTAAATCAGCTGGATTATATGCAGTCCCTAGAGTAAATGAGTATCTATTATTTTTGGAAAGACTAAAAAATCCTCCACTATATGGTCTTGAAAAAGAGAGCCCCCCAACTTGATTTACTTCGGACTCAAATTTTCCATCTAATGTTGTTGATCCAATTTTAGTTAAGCCCTGATCATCGAATTGGAAAAATATTCTCTTGTTGTCCCCCGACCAATAAATATTTGAAATATTTCTATCTAAATCTAGTTGAATTTTTATTTTTTTTGAACCGTTTGGTTTCATCACATAGATAGAATTTTGCTGATATCCTAGATATTCATCATCATACCCTAAATATGCAATTAAAGAACTATCATGTGAAACTTTTGGACTAAAGTCAGGACCATTTCTAGAAGTAAGCGGTTTATGTTTACCTGTATCTAGGTCTAGAATATATATCTCAGAATTATTTGTATTATAATCAGAATCGTCATTTAAATTTGCAGAAAAAACAACTTTATCATTACCAACCCATTCTGCTTGACCTGCACTTTTTTCTGGTTTAATATTGCTTATTTGTCTTGGAGTTCCACCACTAACTGGTATAGTAAAAAATTGAACTTCTCCAGACTTTCTAAAACCCGAGCTATCATACTTGTAATTTAAATCTGAAATTTCAACAGGTGGATCATTCCACTTAGCACCTTTTGGTTTTTCTGGCATCTTTATCAGTTTTTTCCTCTTACTATCAATAAATGATGAGAATAAAATATAATTATCATCAGGTGACCACCTTAAAGACTCCATTGAATATTGAAAATTTGTCAATTTCTGTAAAGAGTTATTGTTAAGATCAAATAGAAAAATCTGAGATTTACCTTCTCTATTTGACTTAAAAATAAATTTATCAGACTTATTTGACCATTTAGGAGAAATATCTTTAAAGTTACCTGTTGTTATTGGTCTATTATCAGTTCCATCGTAATTAACTATCCAAATATTAGAGAAACTTTCATCAGTCATTATATCATTAAAATTTCTTTGGTATAAAACTTTATTTCCATTTGGAGATATTTCAGTATTGGAAACATACTCAAGATCAAAAATATCTATTGGCTCAAAAATATTTGAGGTCTGAGAAAAGACACTAACTGAGAGAAGTGAAAGAAGTAATATTTTTTTCATAAATTAAATTTGATTACTAGGATTTAGTTTTAAAGTTATTAAAATTAGAATGTTAAAAAGAATTATATGCTCAATATTAGTGTTACTTATTTTTTCGTGTGAAAAAAATAATACTAATCCAAATATTGTTTTCATACTAGCTGATGATTTAGGCTATGGTGATCTTTCATCTTATGGGTCAAAAACCATAAACACAATTAACCTAGATCGAATGGCTGCAGAAGGTGTAAAACTAACATCGTATTATGCTGCTCAACCTGTATGCTCTGCTTCCAGAGCTGCTATTTTAACTGGAAGTTACCCCAACAGAATTGGAATTTCAAATGCGTTTGGTCCAAATTCAAAAACTGGAATAAACCACAACGAACTCACACTTGCAGAAATGTTGAAAGCTAATGGATATAGTACAGGAATTTTTGGAAAATGGCACCTAGGTAGTTCAAAAAAATATTTTCCAACTAAACATGGTTTTGATGAATTTTATGGTATTCTTTATTCAAATGATATGTGGAGATGGCATCCTGAAAGCCCACAAAGTTATCCAGAGGATTTACTTTTATATAGAAATGAAGATCCAATTCAAGAAATAATTGATCAATCTGATTTAACGAAAGACATTACTTCAGAGAGTATTGATTTCATAATTAAAAATAAGGAAAATCCTTTTTTTCTATATATCGCTCATCCTCAACCTCATGTACCCTTATTTGTTTCTGAAAATTTTGAAAATAAAACAGGAAATGGTTTGTATGCAGATGTAATTTCAGAGATAGATTTTTCAGTTGGAAGAATAATTAATTCTCTGGAAGAAAATGGATTAAGTGATAACACAATAATCATTTTTACATCAGATAACGGACCGTGGTTATCATATGGGGATCATTCTGGATCTCCTGGAATTTATAGAGAGGGTAAAGGAACTACATGGGAAGGTGGTGTTCGAGTTCCTAGCATAATAAAATTTCCTGGTAGATTAAAACCTAATATCATCGATGAGCCAATTATGGCTATCGACTGGATGCCAACAATAGCGAATATTACCAAATCTAAATTATCAAAAAATAAAATTGATGGGAAAGATATATGGCCTTTGCTCTCTGGTGAAACAAATAAATCTCCTCATGAAAAATTATATTTCTACTATAGAGTAAACGAATTGCACTCAATAAGAATGAATGATTGGAAAATACATTTTGCTAGATCTTATAGATCACTCAATGGAAAAGATGGGGGTAGTGACGGAATACCTGTTAAATATGAGATGAATCAATTGATAAAAAATGAATTATATAATTTAAAAGAAGATCCAGAAGAAAAACATAATGTGTATGATGAGTTTCCAGAAATAGCATCAAAAATGGAAGAACTAGGAGAAAAAGCAAGAACAGAATTAGGAGATAACTTAACTGGATTTAAGGGAAAAGAAAATAGAAAATCTGGAAAATAAAAAACCCCGACAAAAGAGCTCAAATCAAATATCGAGGTTAAAAAAGTGGGCGCTGAGGGATTCGAACCCCCGACCCCCTCGGTGTAAACGAGGTGCTCTAAACCAACTGAGCTAAGCGCCCTGAAAAATTTCAGGCTGTAAATATAACTTATTTTTAATGATCTTTTACTAGACTTTTTTAATTTAGTTTTAATGATTAATAAAATAAAGCTTCTGGATGGAAGTATGTCATTTCCAATGGAACAACTTGGATATAATTTAAAAAATAAATTGTGGACAGGAATGGCATTAGTAAAAAATCCAGATATGGTTAGGGATATACATAAAGGTTATATTGATGCTGGTGCTGATTATATTTCAACTTCTACTTATCAAATTAGTTATGATAGACTTAAAAATATGGGTTATGAATCTTCTGAAATAAAAAATATTTTTCAAAAGTCAGTTGATTTAGTAAATGAAGCAATTCAAGAATCAGTATCTAAAAGAGAAATTAAAATTGTTGGAAGTTTTGGTCCATACGCTTCATATGATTCACAGGCATCTGAATATATCGGAGAGTATAATTCATCTGATGATGAAATAATAAATTTTCATAATAATAATCTTAGTGTTATAGAAAAAACAGACTTAGATATTATATTATATGAAACAATTCCATGTTTGAGAGAAATTGAAATTCTTTCAGAAGTTTTATCCCATACAACTAAAGAAATATGGGTATCTATTACATGTAATAAAAATATTAAATTTAGAGATGGCTCTTCTTTCAAAGATGCTTGTAAAATAATTTCAGAAATTAAAAAAATTACAACTTTAGGAGTAAATTGTTTTTCTCCTAGGCTAGTTGAAAGTGCAATTAAAGAATTAAAAAAATACTCAAATAAAAAGGTGCTAGTTTATCCAAACTCAGGAGAAGAGTATAATCCTAAAGGTAGATTTTGGAGTGGAAAAAATGAATTTAATGACTTAATGATTAAAAATTGGTTAAGTTTATCACCAGATATAATAGGTGGATGTTGTAGAGTTGGGTATGATAATATCAAGAAAATGAGAGAAGAAATTGACAATCATAATTTAAAAAAATGAAGACAAGTTTTAAAGAATTAATTTTTGCCTTTTTGGCTTTTACTCTATCCCTCTCTATTGCATATATTACAAAAATTGAGATTGTAAAAAATGCTGTTTTATTGGCATTTTTAATTCAATGGATATTATTTATTCCTGCTTATTATTTTCAAACTGAAAAATTTTATGATTTGTCAGGAAGTTTAACCTATATAACTGTGGTTTCATACTGCTTTTATAATAATTATGACAGAGAAAATATTAACCTAGGTAATTTGGTTATATCCATACTAATAATTTTATGGGCTATCAGGCTTGGTAGCTTCCTCTTCATTAGAATTAAAAAAGCTGGAGAAGATATACGATTTAGAGAAATTAAAAAATCCCCTTCAAGATTTTTTATGACTTGGACTCTTCAAGGAATGTGGGTTTCACTTTGTTCTGCATGTTCGTTAGCTGGTATATCTAATGGTATTATTATAAATAATCTTTTTTATATAGGCTTAACGATTTTTATAGCAGGATTTACTATTGAGATCATTGCCGATAGTCAAAAATCTAAATTTAGAATGAACCCTATAAATAAAGATAGATTTATAAATTCAGGCCTTTGGAAATATTCAAGACACCCAAACTATTTAGGAGAAATAATTCTATGGCTAGGAATCTCAATTATATCTTTTTCATCTTTAAATGGATGGGAAATGATCACTTTAATATCTCCCATATTTACTTATTTACTATTAGTATATGTAAGTGGAATAAGAATTCTTGAGTATAATGGAAATAAAAAGTGGGGGCATCTAGAGAAATATAAAGATTACAGAGAAAAAACTCCTAGATTAATAGGTATTCTTTAGTTTGAATTTTTGAAATTAGGTTTTAATAAATATCTATACTAAAACCTGCTGAAACATAAAACATATCATTATTTAAACCTCTTCCTACAGATAAATCTATTTGCTTATTATCATCGATAAGATAAGTAATTCCAGAATCAAAGTTTAAATTTGAGTTATTCTTAGATTCATCTCCAAAAATTTCAAAGAATATACCAAAAGAGTCAAGACTCTTTCCATAAGCTAGTGTATAGATGAATTGTCCATTAGAGTTATTGTATTTATTATATCCAAGATTGTAAGCAATCTGTGAATCATTTTTTAAATCATGTGATATTAACAATCGATTTAAAAAACCATATTCATTGTAAGAAAAAATTTCTGGGGCTGTAGGAATTGAAAGGTGCATAAGAAAACCTATTTTAGTTATATTCTTATCTTTTTCTAAAATTCTAAATTTTGCTCCAACTTCAAAATCACCAAAAGATGATTTTTTTTGAGAAGAAATGTTATCATTCATTAAATAGTTGCTGTTGATTCTAAGTTCAATACCATCTAAAATTCCAATTCTGAATAATGTATTAATGTTTGACTGATTCTCTTCAATTGAAATTCCAGTCTCAATTTGTACATGGCCTATTGAAAGAGCAATTGATGATTCTGTTTGATCTGGTCTATCAGTTGTAATTTGAGAAAAAAGAGTTGATGAAAATGATATATATACTATAATTAATAATTTAATTTTCATAAAAAAGTTCTTTTGCTATAAAATTAGATCCAGTTATAAGAATCAAATCATCACTGGAAGTTTCTTTTTTTATTTGGTTTAGTATTTTTTTTGGACTCTTGTCAAATATAATATTTCCTTCAACATTTAGCTTGATTTCCTCAAAACTCATTGATCTTTCAATAGACAGAGTTGTGAAATATAATTTAGCATCTGATGGAAGCTTACTTATTAAGTTGTTAATCTTTTTGCCTTTGACAAAACTTAATAAAACAAAAATTTTATCATATGATAATTTTGATAGTTGTTTTCCGATAGATTCAAATCCTCCTACATTATGAGCAGCATCAAATATTATTTTTGGGTCATTATCAATTATACTCCAACGTCCAAACATGTTAGTATTCATAGCAACATTTTTAATACCCCTTAATATTGAATTCTGATTTATGTTTTTTAAACTAAGCGCTTTACAAGCATAAATGGCAGTGTTTATATTCTTATTTAAGTAATCTATATCTGAATATATTTTTTCACTATAATTATCAGAAGCAAATACTAAAGATGATGAAACATCTTTAGCCTTATTTATAAAAATTTTATCTACTTCACCATTTCTTTCACCAATTATAACATTTGAATTTGTTTTAATTATTCCAGCTTTTTCTTTAGCAATCATTTCAAGAGAATCACCTAAAATATCCATATGATCATATGAGATATTTGTAATTACAGAGACTAGAGGGTTAATAATATTAGTAGCGTCAAGTCTTCCTCCTAAACCGACTTCAATAACAGCATAGTCAATTTTTTTTTGATTAAAATAACTTAAACATAGTCCAAATGAGAGTTCAAAAAAACTCAGTCCTAAAGTTTCAATTATATTTTTATTCTTATCAATAAAATCTACTATAAAAGATTTTTCAATTTTAGAATTATTGATTTTTATTCTTTCTCTATAATCATAAAAATGAGGTGAAGAAAATGTACCTACTTTATAGCCTGCCTCTTGAAGTATAGAGGAAATATATGAACATGTACTGCCCTTTCCATTTGTCCCCCCTACATGAATATATTTTAGTTGATTTTTTGGTAAGTTTAACTCATTTAAAAATTTACTTACATTTTTTAATCCAGGATTATAAGCGTCTTTTCCTTTATTTTGAAAAATTGGTACTCGACTTAATATCCAGTTTTCAATATTTTTATAGTCCAATCTTTTATGTTAAGATAAATGATTCCATTAGCACAAATGTTATAAACCCTGCAGCAAATCCAATAAATGCTAACCAACCTATTTTTTTTAGGTACCAAAAGAATTCAATTTTTTCCATTCCCATTGCCACAACACCAGCAGCAGACCCAATAATTAATACACTGCCTCCAGTACCTGCTGAATAAGCTATTAAATGCCATAAGGAATCATCCAAAGGTTGAGAGAACATACCGATAGAAGCGGCTACTAAAGGAACATTATCAATAACTGCAGATCCGAGACCTAGTAATCCAGCTACAATCCTTATATCTGGTATAGCAGTTTCAAGATATTGAGCAAATTCAAATAAATATCCTATTGACTCTAATGCAGCTACTGCCATTAATATTCCTAAAAAAAATAAAATACTTGGTAATTCTATTTGAGTTAAAGCTTTGTGAACGGGACTCTGACTATGCATTACACCATCATCATTAGGTGTGGTTATATTAAACTTAGTTCCACTAAATATCTCAGCAAAAGTTGCTACGACTGCGAGAGATAACATCATTCCAACATATGGAGGAAGACCTGTTAAAACCTTAAATATTGGAACAAAAACTATTCCTCCTAATCCTAACCATAACATTATATTACCAATTCTAGTTATGTTACTTTCATCATTTTCTGTATTGCTCACTGTGCCTTGAAAAGGTTTCAAAAAAGAAGCAATATAAATTGGCACAACCATACACACTACAGATGGAATAAAAACATAAATAAATAACATTGGCACCGTTACTTTATCAGCGATCCATAACATAGTAGTAGTAACATCTCCAATTGGAGACCATGCTCCTCCAGCATTTGCAGCAATTACAATTAAACCTGCAAACCACAATCTTAGATTCTTATCTCTTATGATTTTCTGAAGTATAGTTATTAATACTATAGTAGCAGTTAGATTGTCAATAATAGCAGATAATATAAAAGCTAAAATTGCAAAAATCCATAAAAGTTTTTTTCTTGATTTTGTTCTAACAAATGACTTAATCTTTTCAAATCCATTATAATAGTCAATGATTTCAACTATTGTCATAGCTCCCAATAAAAAAATCAAAATTTCTGAAGTATGGGCTAAGTGATAAGCCATTATTTTTTTCACTTTAACAGGAATTAATTCTCTTAATGCAGTGTCTACCTCAAAAACTGGGATATTAAAAACTGCTATTATAGCCCATAAAAAAGCCATCATTCCAAGAGCTGGGATTAATTTATCAATTTTAAGGCTATGTTCAAGAGTAATTAATAAATACCCTGCAATAAATATTCCTAATAATATTGTCTCCATTTATTTTAAATTTATTTTCATTAACGAATTATGATTTCATAGGGGTTCATTCAAGTAGAATGATTTTTTGCAAACAACTAATTTATTAAAAAATAATTTAATTTTTAGGAATAATAATTTTACCTGAACTATGATTTTTTATTGCTCCTGTAACAGAAGAATAACAGTTATCAATATTTAAGTCTTTTAGAACTCCTAAAAAGCCAAAAATCAATGCTTCTTTGAACTCTATAATTTCCTTGTTAGGAATAATAATTTCAGCTTTTGTAACATCTTTTATGTTTTCTAATAAATAGGTATTATATGCTCCCCCACCTGTTATTAATACCCTGTCAGAATTTTTAAGGTTTTTAGAAATTTGATTTGCAAAATGTTTTGAAAAAGTATGAAGTAAATCTTCTATTGGATATTCTGAGAATCTTTTAATAATAGGGGAAATAAATTCATTAACCCACTCTAAACCAAGAGATTTCGGTGGGCTTAAGTTATAATAATCTAAAGATTCTAGAAGATTAAATAAGTCAATATTCATTTTTCCTGACATAGCAATTTTTCCACTATCATCATATTTTAATCCTTTTTTGAAAGACAAATGATTGAATATAATATTAACAGGGCAAATATCATATGCGATTAAAGTATCACTTGATCTTAAAGTAATATTAGCAAATCCTCCAAGATTAATTAAACTTTTGTAATCTTTGAAGAGATACTTTTCTCCAACTGGAACAAGAGGTGCTCCTTGCCCTCCATATTTAACATCTTGAGTCCTGAAATCACAGATGACTTTTAATCCTATATAACTTGACAGCTCTGTTAAATTTCCTATTTGATATGTAATAGAATTTTGCGGGTCATGAAATGCGGTATGACCATGAGAGCTAATAAAATCAATTTTTTGAACTGAGAATTCTTTAATAAACTCAAGAATATAATTAGATAGAATTTTTGTGTAATTAATATCTATTTGTTTAATTGATTCAATGTTTTTATTTGACAGGTTTTTTAAAATGTCCTGCCATTCCTTGTCATATTTATAAGTTTTTGAATTTATTATTTTAAAGCTCCAAGATGATTTATATGAAAACTTTACATAGACTAAATCAACACCATCTATTGATGTTCCAGACATTAAACCAATAACATAATAGTTTTTCATTTTTAACTAAAGAAATTCCATACTAATCCTAATCTTATAGACATATCTCTATACGGACTAAATGGGTCTGAATAATAATCATACCCTGTAAAAGAACTGTTTAAGTGTTCTACTTTTATAAATACTCTGGTCTGTTGAATTTTTGCATTAAAAAAGAAATCAAATCTTGGAAATTCTCCTATCTCACGATAGTTCTGCGTAACAAATTCAGAAATTAATGGATTATAATAATCAGCATAGTATTTTGTAAAGTAGTTAAAGGTAATTCCAGTTTGAATAAATAATGAA
>Ga0209251_1001873_pt1 | contig 15451 bp, 14 predicted proteins | sample SaaInlV_100m_DNA_6_FD_184665 | JGI IMG/M metagenome (GOLD analysis project Ga0209251, IMG submission 184665) | Marine microbial communities from expanding oxygen minimum zones in the Saanich Inlet - Saanich Inlet SI073_LV_10m_DNA (SPAdes) (version 2) | ecosystem: Environmental > Aquatic > Marine... | reverse complement strand
GCGATCATGACCAGCCCCGAGGTGTCTCTATCCAAGCGATGAACCAGTTCCATGTAGCGCTGCTCCGGAAACATTTGTCGCAAAGACTCAATCAAACCAAACTGCACGCCGCTTCCACCATGAACTGCCAAACCGGTCGGCTTGTCGATGATCATTAAGTGTTGATCATTGTGAACAATGCTTCGCTCGATTCGCTGAAACCATCGATCGGGCACGGTGACGGAGTCGGCTGGACCTGATGTGGTAATGGGCGGTATACGAACAATATCACCTGACAAAAGCTTCCTATCCGGCTTTGCTCGACCTTTATTGATTCTGACCTCACCGGTTCTTATCGCTTTGTAGATTCGCGTTTTAGGAACGCCCGAGAGCTTGCGCATGAGGAAATTGTCCAATCTTTGGCCTGCCTCATCGTCAAATAACTGAATAAATTGGGCCTTGGTTTCTATCACTGGTCACCGCACAACGCTTGGATTGATGAAACATCGGCCTAGTGGTATGATCCGCCTCGGACGACGTGGGACCGTTAATGTACGCGAAAGCGCTCCACAGGGCATCACCCTGTTTGTAGAACGTCAGTCCAACCAAAGAAAACTCGAAGCGCCGGCGCATCGGAAGGCAAAGAAAGCAGTCTCGGCAGCTCAGAGTTATACGTTAAAACCGCGATTCAATGGCGCGGAGAGATTTGAGCTGAGTCAAAAGAGGACATCAGCTGCGACAAGACGAATAACGCGACGCCGAGTGGCTCGCTACACCGCAGTGTCGTGCACACTTGTGCGCTCCCCCGCTGTTGGGTTGCCTTATGGAACCTGACACATGAAAAAGATGTTAATTAACGCCACAGAGCGCGAAGAAGTTCGTGTCGCTCTCGTTGATGGCCAACGACTGTATGACCTCGACATTGAAAACCGAGCAAGACTGCAGACAAAAGCGAATGTTTATAAAGCGAAGGTGACGCGAGTTGAACCAAGCTTAGAAGCTGCCTTTGTTGATTTTGGTGCAGATCGCCACGGATTTTTACCCCTTAAAGAAATTGCTCCGCAATACTTTCGCACCTCAACCCCTGAAGGCGGAAAGCTCCGTATCAAAGATGCGATCAAGGAAGGCACAGAAGTCATTGTGCAGGTGGACAAGGAAGAGCGTGGCACCAAGGGAGCCGCGCTAACGAGCTTCATCAGTTTGCCTGGACGCTACATGGTGCTAATGCCCAATAATCCTCGCGCGGGTGGCATTTCTCGCCGTATTGAGGGTGATGATCGTTCTGAACTGCGTGACGCGCTGTCTCAGTTGACTATCCCTGACGGTATGGGCGTTATTATCCGTACTGCCGGAGTCGGCCGCACCGCAGAGGAACTCCAGTGGGACCTCGACTACTTACTCAAGCTCTGGGATGCTATTTCCGAAGCTGCCGCCAGCAACAAACCGCCCACGCTCCTATATCAGGAGAGTGACGTTATTATTCGCGCTATTCGCGACTACCTCAAAGACGATATCGATCAGGTGTTGATCGATGACCCGAAGGCGTACCGGCAAGCCCTCGATTTCGTCAGCATGGTCATGCCGAAATACCAAAACCGCATTAAAACGTACAGTGACTCGCTGCCCTTGTTTAACCGTTTTCAGGTCGAAGGCCAAATCGAAACCGCGTTCCAACGTGAAGTGCGATTGCCCTCCGGCGGATCAATCGTAATCGATCCAACTGAAGCATTGGTGTCAATTGACATCAACTCCGCGCGAGCCACCAAAGGGAGTGACATCGAGCAAACTGCGCTTCAGACAAACCTTGAGGCAGCTGATGAGGTCGCGCGACAGCTTCGGCTGCGAGATATGGGTGGACTGGTTGTTATCGACTTTATCGACATGAACGCGTCTAAGAATCAGCGCGCTGTCGAAAATAGAATGCGGGACGCCCTCGAAATTGACCGCGCCCGGATTCAGCTCGGCCGCATCTCGCGCTTTGGTTTGCTTGAAATGTCGCGTCAGCGTCTGCGTCCATCACTCGGTGAAACAAGCGGCATGGTATGCCCCCGCTGTACAGGCCAGGGCACCATTCGTGATACTAAATCGCTGGCGCTTGCAATTTTACGTCTCATTCAAGAGGAGGCCTCTAAAGAACGAACCGGTGAAGTTCGCGTCATCGTTCCTGTCGATGTGTCTGCGTTTCTGCTCAACGAGAAGCGCGCTGCCGTGGGTGAAATTGAACTCGCTACCAAAGTTCGTGTGCTGGTAATACCCAACCCTCAGATGCAAACCCCCCACTTTGAGGTGGTTCGTCTTCGCGACGACGAGGTTGAAGAAGAGCATCGTGAAAGTTTCGAAATTGACCTCAGTGGCTATGAGAGTGAGCCGGCGATTGACGATGCAGACAAACCTGCGGCCGCACCTCAGGCCTTGGTGCGTGGCGTCATACCCGACGCACCACCACCAGCCGCAGCACCACAACCTCAAGAGGCGCTGGCAAACACTCCAGAGCCCGAGGTAGTTGCGCCCAAACCCGGATTATTCCCGCGGTTGTGGTCCGCCCTCTTCGCACCCAGCCCAAAGACAGAGCCAGAGGCAACCGGTGACAAGAAAGCGACCGACAAGGATGCGGAAAAAGACGCTGAAAAGTCGAGCCAAAAGCCGCGACGCCGCAACAACCGTCAACGAAAACGACCGGTCAAGCAAACATCAGAAAGCACGGATGCTGCAGAAACGCTAGGCGAGGCCACGACTGAAACGCCTACACCGGAGGCCTCGGAAGATACGAGCACAGACGGGGAGGCAAAAAAGCGCCGTCGCCGCGGACGCAGAGGTGGCCGTCGTCGTAATGGTGCCGAGGGCGGTACGGACACACCGGCTTCTGAAGACGCTGTGGCAGAGGAGACAGACGACAACGTTGAAGTCTCAGAGGCGACGGATGACGAGCAAGAGGCTCGACACCGCCCGTCAGAGAAACGAACCGAAGGTCGTCGTCATCGACGCAGAGGCCCTAAGCCAGAACTTGCGGTGGTAGAGCCGTCCACGGACAGCAGTGCTGTCGCCGCCGCTGAGCTTAAAACAGTTGTTGAAGATGCTGACACCCGTGTTGAAGATTCCGTTGAAGACGATCTTTTTGCAACAATTCCCTCGGCACAGGCTGAGATCGATGACACCGTCGACGCAGAGGCGTCAGTTGAGACACCACAAACTGCTGCGGCACCAGAGTCCGAGTTGCCAGCTGAAGCACGTGTTGCCGAGACGGCAGTCAGCACTGCCGGAATAACCTCCAGCGGGCGGGCTGTTAACGATCCTCGCGTTGCCGCAAAGCCTGTCGGCGACATTGACGTTCAAACCGCTCTGGGGTCTGTCTTTGGTGCCGAGTCTTTCCCTGACGCAATACAGGTTTTGACCGATGCACCGCGTGCAGTGAATGATCCGCGAGGCCCACGTATCGGGACCGATGCGGCAAACGATGAAGTTATCGAGGAAAATGATGTCGCCGACGCTTGATCGCTGAGCCCGCATCGCTATAATGCGGCGCTCAACGACAATCGTCGACAAAGTTTAGGTGGGCTGGCTGAGCGGTCGAAAGCGGCGGTCTTGAAAACCGTTGAGGAGTGATCCTCCGTAGGTTCGAATCCTACGCCCACCGCCATCTATGAGAGACCGCCGAAAGGCGGTTTTTTTTTATCGCATCATGCCAAAAGATCAGTGTCTCGGTCTGCTCTTGTAATACAGGCAACGGGTTAATCCGCGAGGCGCCGTCCCATTCAGTCGATTTGCAAAATACGCTGCAGCGCGTGACTGACCCGCATCCTTAAATAGCTTCGACGTAACGACTCCCGCTGACTAGTCCTCTGGCCAACCCCAGTTGCTTACGTTGCTGTTTGCTGCCATCCAAACAAAAACAAGATAGGCCGCTACATTTTGATCCAGCGCACTTGGGTCAATTTTATCAAGGGTATCGTCGGGCGTATGGTGAAGGTCAAAGTAATCGCTGCCGTCCTGAACAAATCGGAAACCGGGGAATCCCATTGCATTCATCGGCGTAAGATCCGGGCCACTCGATCGCGCATCGTTACTCCCTGTTGCAATTCCCAGTGGCTCGACGAGCTCCGCAATCTTGTCAGCGACCGGCTCGGCATCTTTACTGATGCTTCGCGTGATCTTCCAGATTTTACCCGCACCAAAGTCACTCTCCGTGCCTATAACATGCTTTCGAAGCGTGGCCTGATGTTTGTCAAGATAGGCGTAACCACCCAGAAGGCCTACTTCCTCTGCCCCCCAAAGCACAAGTCGTATTGTTCGGCGTGGCTTTAGTCCCGAATCACGAATGCGCCTGAGGACCTCCATTGTGATCGCAACACCCGCGCCATCATCAACCGCGCCGGTACCCAAATCCCAACTGTCTAAGTGACCACCGATCACCACAATTTCGTCCGCCAAATCGGTCCCTGGAATCTCGGCAACCACATTCCCACTCTCCACCACTCCGGTGTGACTCGGCGTGAGGGTGAGTGCAATCCGAATTTTTTGTCCCCTTTGTGCCATGCGCTCTAACTGATCAGCATCGGGATTCGATAAGGCAGCAATTGGAATCGGAGTAACATCGCTTGAATAGCTCATGTTCCCAGTGTGTGGCATTCGGTGGCTGTCTGTACCGATGGACCGAATCAACGCCGCGATAGCCCCTCGGCGCCCGGCTTCCACCGCGCCTGCTGATCGTAGACGAACAAAGTGTCCATAAGAGGAACCATCTTGAGTCCGCTGCATTGCGTGCCCCACGTACGCAATCTTGCCCTCCAACGAACCATCGTCAGCCGCCTTTAGCGCTGCTAGCGACTCAAATAAGACCACCTCGGCCTCAATGCCGCTGGGGTTGGTGGCGACGCTGTTGCCCAGCGAGGTAATCGCCAATTTCTGTGGGAACGGTGAGACAACCGCCGCGGTTTCCTCGCCACGACGCCAGCCCTCAATCATAAAGGGCTCTACACGGACATTCTCAAACCCAAAATCACTCAGAATTTTAACGGCCCAATCGCGCGCACGCGCTTCGGCTTCACTCCCTGCAAGTCTTGGACCCACCTCGGTCGTGAGGCTCTCGACAAGATCCCAAGCGTGCGTCCCGTTGAGCGCGTCATCGCGTAAGACCTTGGAAATTTCGACATCTTTGGTCTCGAAAGTCACGTCTTGCGCCACCGCGATACCCGATGTGAGTGAGGCCGATATTAGGAACGCGGACAAGAATAAGGACTGATTTTTCATAAATGAACTCCGAGGTAAGCCTCAAAACCATAACAAAATAATACTGTGAGAGGACCGATTCGCCGGAACTTTTATCAAACTTGTGCATCTAAGTTTTACTCACAAGGAGAACAGCAAATGCAGGCCTTAAGACAGTTCGTGGCAGTCGCTTTCGCAATTTGGGTACTTGCTACATCACCCACTGTAGCGGCGGCCACACATATTGCAGCCAGTGGCGAGGGCGTCGTGTTCGTATCGCCAGACACAGCCTCGATCCGTGCCCAGGTCTCCGTGATCAACCAAAATGGGGCGATCGCACAAAAGCGCGTTTCACAGCGGATGGCCACGATGCTCTCCGCATTGGACTCATACTCAGTCGTCGTCGACAGTTTGGACACTAGCGCTCTGTCCTTGCAACCCGAGTACCGATGGAACCGACAGACCGAACAGCAAGTATTTACGGGATACAGAGTGACTCGTACGCTGACCTTTAAAACGGACGATCTTGAGGCTGTTGGTGAGGTACTCACCGCGTTGACAGAAGCAGGTGCAACGCAGATTAGTCCACCTCAATTCGATTCGTCAACGAGCGGGCAAGCGCAAGAATCGGCTTTAGAACACGCGGTCAAGTCCGCCACACGCAAACTCGATGTATTGGCACGGTCTGCAGGTCTGTCACTTCAAAGTATTACATCCATCGCTGAGGTATCCGCAATCAGTCCGTCGTCGCCTGAGGCGCTGATGCGCACCGAGGTCTCGATGGACGACGCCCGCAACAACTTTGTCATCGGTAATTTGACGTTTAGAGCCGAGGTTCTTGTAAAAGGTGTCGCAAATTAGTTATTTAGCCTTGGACATGCAGTCCTTCACCTCTATTATCTATTCAACGAGGGTTTGAACCTAAAAGGAGCACAATCATGGCAGAACGACGAGTAGACGTGGCGCCCACGCGCTTTGGCGAAGAGACACTCGAAACCAACAAGGTTCTGAAAAATACGTACATGCTGCTCGGCCTCACCTTGGCATTCAGTGCTGTGACCGCGGGCGTTTCGATGGCCCTTAACCTTTCCCCTATGGCCGGACTAGGATTTACGTTAGTCGGTTTTGTATTGTTATTCGTGGTCAATCGAATGGCAGACAGTGCTAAGGGCTTGCCTGCTATTTTCGCCTTCGCCGGCGCAATGGGTGCAGGTCTGGGTCCGATACTGAATCACTACATGGCGATGCCTGGCGGTCCGAGCCTGGTCATGCAGTCGCTTGGTGGTACCGCGCTTATTTTCTTTGGTCTATCCGCCTACGCACTCCAGTCTAAACGCGATTTCTCATTTATGGGCGGATTCCTGTTTGCTGGATTGATGATCGCTATTGTTGCGATGTTGGCTAATTTTTTCCTACAAATACCCCTTTTGTCGGTGACCATCTCCGCTGTCGTTGTGATGATTATGTCTGGCTTGATACTGTACGATACCAGCCGAATCATTCATGGCGGCGAAACGAACTACATTAGAGCGACGGTGGGACTGTACTTAAATATCTACAACTTGTTTGTGCACCTGCTTAGCCTGCTTGGCGTGTTCGGTGGCGACGATTAATTCTGGTTTAGATGACTCAAACCCCGGCACGCCGGGGTTTTTTATTTTCGAATGAGCACGCTCTCGCTTCTCGTTAAAGATGCGCCTTTTAGTACGCAGCCAGCGCTTCGTTTTGCAAAGGCAGCTCACACACAAGGTGTCGTCGTTGAAAAGGTGTTCTTCTTCGGACGAGGCGTCCTTCACGCCTTAGACGAGCAGGCAGCGGCGTGGAGAGCGCTCAAGGCACTCGCTGGAGTGCGTCTAATATTGTGCAGTGCGTCCGCTGAGACGTTTGCTCTTGCGCCAGACAAGGATTTTGAAGTAGAGGGACTGGGCGAACTGATCGAAGCCGGCCTATCGAGTCACAAGGTCGTTAGTTTTGGTTAGCCCTGCTCACTGGTTATTTATCATTACAAGTCCGCCCTATGAACACGGGCTTGCAAGCGACCCTGCAATCGACGCAGTGATGGCGGCAGGCGCGTTCAGTCAGAGCGTCAGCCTCCTCTTTTTAGAAGACGGTCTGAGCTACCTCACACCGCTGAACGAGGTTCCCAAAGGACAGACAGATTTGTCGAAGCTATTAAAATCCTTACCGCTCTATGATGTTAAAGACGTGTATTACGTTGAGCCCACCGCACAAAATCTCCCACTGGAGAGTGTTCTTGAGTGCCAGCCCATCTCAGTCCGCGCTGTGGGTGACCTTGTGACCGTAGCGACGCATGTGGTGACCTTCTAATGCGCGTTCATTTGATCAATCAACGTGAGAAGTTAAGCGGCGCCATGACGCTCATGATTGCGTCAGACGTTGTGATCCTGGTAGATATCCGATGCTGTCCATCGGATGCAGAGGTGCTGTCTCAACTCGGCTGTCAGGTCGTTCGTCTCTCACACGAAGATAAGCTCAGTGAAGCCACATGGGCTAAAACAGAGGTTCCACTCATCAGTGAGCACGAATGGGTGCGATACACTCTGTCGCCTAACGCTGTTGTGAGTTGGGGTTGACGTGAACACACCGCTATCACCGATACTGCTGGATAAGCACGGGTTCGTAAAGGACCGCACCGCTTGGAACAAAGAGCTCGCTTTGATGTTGGCTGAAAGCGAGGGCATAGCAATGACTGAGGCACACTGGGAGATCATAGAACTGCTCAGGGCCTATTACGAAGAATTTGACGCCTCGCCCGCCAATCGGTCACTTGTGAAATACACAAAAATCAACCTGGGACCCCAAAAGGGAAACAGCATCTACCTCATGTCACTATTTCCTGGCTCCCCTACTCGGCTTGCGAGTCGGATTGCTGGGCTGCCCAAACCTAAAAACTGTTTGTAGATCAATGCTGCCTAACGACTATCAACCCGAGCATTACGAATCGTTGTTAGAACGGAAAGTGGCGCGCTATTTGCCCAGCTTTGAGGCGCTCGGGGCACCTCCTCCGAGTCTCTATCGGTCGCCGACCGTTGCGTTTCGTATGCGGGCAGAATTTCGGGTATGGCACGAGGGTAACGATCTCAACTTCGTCATGTTCGATCGCGAGAAGCCCAAAGAACCCGTGATCATAGAGACGTTTCCGTTTGCAAGTCTGTCGATACAAAAACTCTTGCCTGTCGTGCGTGATGCGCTCAAGAACGACGCCGAGCTGAGACACAAGCTGTTTCAAATCGAGTTTTTGTCAACCCTATCGGGCGATGTTCTGGTCACGCTCATTTATCACCGAAAGCTGGGTGACGAATGGGCCGAGGCAGCGACAGCCTTGTCCTCCAAACTTGCGCTACAGGTGGTGGGACGTTCGCGAGGTCAGAAGGTTGTACTCGATCGTGACTGGCTGACCGAGACGTTGACGGTACAGGGCAAGACCTTTCACTACAAACAGCCCGAACAAGCGTTTATTCAACCCAACGCGCGCGTTAACGAGTCGATGCTCACGTGGGCGTGTAACCAAGCCCCCCCCTCAACACGCGATTTGTTAGAGCTTTACTGCGGTATCGGGAACTTCACAATTCCACTGTCGGAGAAGTTCAGATTCGTTCTTGCAACGGAGGTCTCCAAAGTGGCGACGCGCGCGGCCTCAGAAAACCTGAGCCTCAACAACGTCAACAACGTTGAGTTCGCTAGACTTGCGGCCGAAGAAGTCACCCAAGCACTGAGCGGAACCCGCGAGTTCAGACGACTCAAGGCGCTCAGCACCCCCATTGCTGACTACGATCTTGAGACCGTCCTGGTTGATCCCCCGAGGGCGGGTCTGGACAGTGCAACGCTATCGCTTGTCAGCGAGTTCGATCAGATTCTATATATAAGTTGCAACCCACTGACTTTGCTTGATAATTTAAGTCAACTTGCTGAGAGTCACGACATTATTTCGCTCGCTTTTTTCGATCAGTTTCCGTACACAGATCATCTCGAGTGCGGTATAAATTTGAGACGTCGAGGTCACAATGAAGGCACTGAGTAAGGTGCAAATCGAGTACGCGCTAAAAACGACGCACAGTCAGTGGCGACTCGAGGGAACATTTATACGAAGAGATTTTGAATTTAGAGGATTCATTGACGCTTGGGGCTTTATGAACAGCGTCGCCCTTCTGGCGGAGAAAGCGGACCATCATCCCAATTGGGAGAACGTCTACAATCGCGTTGTGATTCGGCTGTCAACGCATGATGCTCAAGGACTCACCGACAAAGATCTTCAGCTTGCGAGTGCCATTGACGAGCTTACGAGTGGGAATCAGCGCTAAAAAGCTAAGCCGGCGCGCCTTCTAACCTGGGTATAACGCCACAAGGCCCTGGTACACGGACTCAGCGAAATCATCGTCAGTGACATCCATCGCCGCCAGAAGGTCAGAGAGGTGCTCGTTATCTTCCCGGCCGTCCCAAACTTTGACATAGGTACCTTCTTTGTAGCCATGATCTTGACGAAAGAAGTTTAAAACATTCTTGCCGACGTACATGCGATACAGCTGCTCAAAGGACAGTCCACTGGCCCGCATTAAGCAAAGGAATGCCGACGTAGAGAACGATTGAGTGGTCAAACATGCCTGAGCAAGCGCTTCTGTCGCCTCCAGTAACGAGCCAACCGCCTCACGCGGTTTCTCATCGAGATCGGTTGAGATTTCACGGGCTAATGCGTCAATATCACTGCACTGCACTAACAATGCACTCATTCCAAAGTGCCATATATCAACGACTTCAAGCTGAATCTGCTCAAGATCTGGATCGGCGTGTTTCCACCACTTGTAGCCGGCGTGGTCCATTAATTCCGCACATTCGATCCATGCAGCGCGGTACCACTCAAACCCTTGCTCTCTCCACTCAGGATGCACTTTCGTGTTCATTCGATCTTGAAGGTCGAGCATTGTTCGTACGGCAAATAACATCTCAAGGGGTCCTGTCAGTTTTGTTCGGGTGACGTTACCATGTCGCGCGAGTTTTTAGGCAGTAATTTAAGGAATCAAAGATGCCCAATAGTGAACGAATCAAGGCGCTAAACATGCACCGTCCTCCGTTCATAGCACTACTTGACGGTCACGTTTGCGAGATCGACGATGCCGGTCTGAGTTGTACCTTCGAGTTCCATCCCGGCACCGACGTTTGTCACTCGGTGGACATTGTTCAAGGTGGATTTATTACCGTTATGCTCGACGCCGCGATGTCACATGCTGTATTTGCGCACCTGGGCCCAGAGGGCGTGGTTGCGTTATCGAGCCTCGAGGTCACCACACGCTATCACGCGATCACTCGCGGCGGTCAGGGAGTGGTATTTGCACGTGGATGGATACGCCAAGCCACTTTTAAAACGGCCTTCTTAGAATCAGAACTTCTCGACGCAAACGGCACGCTTCTCGCAACCGCACAAAGCGTTGCTAAGATTGTTCGCAAAAAAGACTGAGGCGCGCTTTAGGCGTCTCCCCCGTCTACTGACTGATCTCCACCGTGCCCGAGGACGAGAGCGTCGATACATCGACCTCAACAGCATTTCCTGTGCTGGTTTGTGATGCCTGAATCGACGTCACCTCAATCGTGAAATCCTTTGAAACAGGTTGCGGAGGTGGCGCAGGCGGCGGCGTAGGCGTGGGTGTCGTGGAACCACCTCCACCGCCCCCACCGCAACCGGCTAGAAACGCCACGAGAATAAAGCCTGCAGCACTGTGTAATGTCCGAGTTCGCTGTGACATGGCGTGATTCTCCTTAAAGCTCATAGCTTATTAGTATGCGAGTGTTGTCAGTGGTCAATACAATCGGCTCGGAAAACTCAAACGTTATAGACCCGTTGTCCGCGCTAAAAGCACTTTCTGCGACCCGTTCTGACGCCTCGGGGGCACCATTTCCATTCACGTCCACAAACACTTTGACTTGGCCGACTTCACTCGACTCGTTGAGAGCGCCTGATGACGCAATCACCAAGGCGTCGATCTGCGCGTCTGCAGCAGTATCCGACTGCGCTGTAAAGCTCAGTACCACGCTGTCGCCATCGCCGCCTTTGAAGTCGGTCGTCGACAGCTCTAGGTTAGCCACGGTAATCGTGGGTAAGGGCGGTGCCTCTGTTAACGCAGACCCTGTCAACTCTTCGCTACCGCTGGCAAACCCAGATCGACTGGTACTGACCGTCACAGTGGCACTTTGCCCCAGAGTCAGCCCCTCGACCACTACCAGTCCAGAGCCACTGATACTCGCGGCACCCACCGTCGCCGTCACAGCCCAAGTATAGTCAGCATTGTAGTTACTCACCTGAACCGTAAAGCCGTCAACCGTCGATACCGGCGCACCAAAGACTGGCTCTAACGCAGCGCCCGTCGCAGCTGAGCCGCTCACCTCGCTCGCGCCACTTGCGAAACCCGCTCGTGTCGTCGATACCGTTACCGTGGCGCTTTGTTCTGGAGCCAGCCCCGTCACAGTCACCAATCCAGTCTGACTGATGTCTGCGACACCTGCCGTTGACGATGCGTTCCAGATGAAGCTGGCATTGTAGTTACTCACCTGTACATTAAAGCCGTCAGTAGTGGAGGCGGACTGACCAAACGCAGGTGTCAGAGCAGCACCAACAGTCGCCGATCCATTGGCCTCGGCAGCACCATCGCCATACCCTGACCGTATGGTCGTCACGGTCACGGTCGAGCCTTGCCCTGGCGCGAGCCCCGATACAGTGACTAATCCGTTCTCACTAATGCTGACCGATCCCGCGCTTGCGGATACACCCCACGTGAAGTCACCATCATAGTTATTCACCTGAACTGTAAAACCATCAGCAGTCGATGACGGCGCATCGAAGCTGGGCGTCAATGCGTCGGCGACAGACGCAGAGCCAGTCACATCGGCACTGCCATCATCAACACCGGCACGTGTCGTTGTCACAGTGACCGTGGCACTTTGTCCTGGCGTCAAACCAGTCAGAGTGACCAGTCCGGTGTTATTGATACTGGCGGATCCCGCTGTGGACGTGACACCCCAAGAGTAATTGCCATCGTAGTTATCCACTTGAACGGTAAAGCCATCACTGCTGGATACAGGCGCTCCAAAACTGGGTGTCAGACTCGTGTCAGTGCTCCCAGCGGGCGTTGCAGGATCAAAACTCACGCTTTCTCCTGGCCACCCGGCGGCGACAGCCGTCACGGTACAAGCGTATTCCTCGCCGTTAACCAAGCCACCGATTGTAATTGGAGATTGTGTGGCGGACGCCGTCCCCTCGGACTGCGGCGATCGTGAGACGACAGTGATGCCCCACGCTTCAAGCTGGCCACTGTCCTCAGTTTGGAAATCAGACACGGCAAGTGTCCATGTACCCAGGGTACTTTCGCCCTCAAATGCGGACAAAGACTCAGATGGTGCCGCCGTCGTCGGGTAGGTCTCGACCACATTGTCCTCACCATCGTTAGGCAGGCTGTTGTCTTTCAATCGTACTGTGGTCCCCGCGGGCGACGTAAGATCGATAATCACATCCCCCCTCCAAGTGTGCGTAATGTTCACCGGGACCCTGAGACCGTCGGACTCAATAATGAAGTCCTCAGCCACCTCCAGCTCACTGGTAATCGGCGAGTTCTCGTCAAACGGGAGTGCTACTGCGTCAAGACTGAAGGGTGTCTCAGTCACAGTGGAGGCTGTTGCACAATAGGCCTCAAAATTATCTGCCACGACCGTACCACCGACACCGGGCGCAAACACTAAGGTCAACTGACCATCACCTGCATCAATTCGCTCAGCCGTAGGCGTTGCCGGCACAGCACGATCAGTATCGAGCTCAAAAACGCCATCGGACACATCGTAAAATATGTTGTCAGCCCCTCTAAGCATCAGTCGCGCTGTTGTCGACTGAATACCGCTCGGAAAGGACACCGTCGCTATACCCGTATTGTCGACTGAGCCAATAAGCTGATCAAACGAGACGCCAGCGTCTGTGGACAAGTAAACATCAATCGTCGACGCACTGACCGGTGCTTGTTCTGTAAACGCGCTGTCCCAACGAATCGTTCGTGACCCACCCACGCGCTCTCCCCCGTTGGGTGAAACCACAGTAAAGGGGCCTGAATTCCCGTCAACCGTCACCACAATGTCGTCGGACTGCACGCCACCCACACCGTCTTTGACCGTCAAACGCATGTTCATGTCTCGGCCTATTTGGGGAATTCTCTCGCTGAGCGAGGTACTTCCGCTCACCACCGTTGAGAGCGCAGGAAGGTACCGTGTACCGTCTGACGATGCGGGAAGCATTCGGAAGAGCGGGATTCGACCGTCGTCAGGATCAGTTAGTGCCGCCTGAGGGCCAAGATCACGCTGCTCCCAGCTGTACTGCAAGGCCACCTGTTGCGCGTCGGTTGCAGATCCAGACACCACCAGGGGCGTTTGCTTCGGCACCACATAATCCGCACCGCCACTTACCTCGGGGATGGTATTACCAATATCACTTTCAATACCGCAGGCCGAACCAAATCCCTCGGTGGTGTATGTAATAATTTCTTCAAAAGACTGGTGATGAAACAGCGCATCAACCGCGCTTGCAATATTGTCAGCACCGCACAAACCTGCGTAACTCATAATCGATGAGCCACTGCCGGGCTCGTAAGCACTGTCGGCCCCTCGCTGCTGAGGTCCGCAACCGCCACCGGAACCATTCCAGGTGTGATCTGCCGCAAACTGGTGACCTAACTCATGCGCCACGTAATCGACGTCAAAAAAGTCACCCTCAGGTCGGCTCGCTCCCGTCACGCCTTGCGCCTTAAATCCCGCTCGACACACCGCGCCTAAACTCGCAAGTCCACCGGCACCTGTACTCAGTGTGTGTCCTACGTCGTAATTCTCCGCACCAATACGGGCATCAATTTCCACCTGCGATTCATCAATCAGTACGGAGGCATCATCATTGCCACTAAATGGGTCGGTCAGCGTATCGGTAAACACGATGAGATCGTTGTTGTCGACCAGCTCGAGACTAATCCCCAGTTCGGACTCAAAAATACCGTCCACCCGATTCATCGTGGCCACTACAGCAGAAAGTACTCCTTCAGCGGTTCCACCGTGATAAACGCCGTATTCACCGGTGGTGGCCACTGCTGTCCTGAAGGTCTTGATCGCGCCACTGGTGCCCTTCGCTCTGAGCCCCTTCGTAGGCTTTGGCGACAACGACTGCCATCCAGACGCAGAGTTGCGGGTATCGAGTTCGCAAAACGGTTCACGCTTAGACCCCAGCGACGTCCCGTACTTATAACTGCGAGAGACTTCCGGATCTCGGTCATCCGCTGGGTCTATCAGCCAACGCTTGTTCGGACCCAGAATCTGAGCGCTCAGACCTTTATCGGTAATCTCCATTCGAATGGTCACTGACGGGTCATCCAAGGAAACACCCTCATAGGCCTTAATCGAGGGATACCTTGCGGCGAGCCCTGGCGGCATCACCGATGAAGCTCTCAGATTAAACCGTTCCTCAGTCCCATCTGGCGCAGGCAAGGCGATACTGAACGAGGAGGTATTGCTGGCAGCAGCGACCTGCGACTTCAGCCGGCGAAGATCAATGCGCACCAGACGTGACGAGCCTTTACCCAACGCGTGTTTATTACTGACTAAGCTTTGCCCGTGACTTGCCTCGACCTCGACCCCCGACCAGAAGCCAGTAATCAAGCGATCAGCCGCGCTGCCGAAGGGTGCAATACCGGTAAACACGGTCGCACAAAAGATGGCCAAAAATCGAACATGCGTAATGCACATAAAAACTCCGAGCAATTCAATAGACTTATTACACAGCAATATCACATCTATTTCCGGACAAGTGAAGTGCTGATCCAACTCTTCCAATGTAGGGCTGACTCACTCGAAAGACGGATATGCGGCGTTTTTGCGTATACTAAGAACCACAAACACAACAAGGATCTCCTGATGAAACTCGTACTCATGTTCGCCCTTAGTCTTTTGGTGACGGGCTGTGCAGGCGGCCGATCGCTCGTGGACGCCCCCATTATCGATCGCAAAGGCGTCGATATGAACCAGTACTACGCCGATAAAGCAGAATGCGAGGCCTATGCCACTGAAGTCAATACGGGCGAAAAAATTACCCGAGGCGTCATTGGCGGTGCAGTGGTCGGCGGCGCCATTGGCGCGATTGTCAACCGCAGCTCTAATTCAGCCGAGCGCGGTGCAGGCGTTGGCGCAGTGACCGGGGGCGTGCGAGGGACTCAAGAGGGAATCCAAGAGCAAG
>Ga0209251_1001871_pt1 | contig 15458 bp, 17 predicted proteins | sample SaaInlV_100m_DNA_6_FD_184665 | JGI IMG/M metagenome (GOLD analysis project Ga0209251, IMG submission 184665) | Marine microbial communities from expanding oxygen minimum zones in the Saanich Inlet - Saanich Inlet SI073_LV_10m_DNA (SPAdes) (version 2) | ecosystem: Environmental > Aquatic > Marine... | reverse complement strand
ACAGAATAATTAGCCGCGCAAAGATCACACGAACAGCAAAAACCCCTAACCGCTAACCTCAAGATTTTCTGAAATTGTTATATAGGCGCTAGGGCCTGGTCCAAAACGATCGGATAATTGGGCAACCTCAAATCTCAACCCATTCATATTATTTGTTTTTAAATCAGCAACATACCACGCCTTTTCATAGGTCCAAACCGGTCGCTCTGGATAGGCCTCGCGCAGAACCACGCTCTGTGCCAAAATGCGAACGCGATAGCGCTCTGCAGCTTCGGCAAGCGGAATTTCACCCTCTTGCCACAAATCCGCGTCAACGCGACCGCGGCGCAGCCATGTAAATTCAATCACCGCGGGCTTGATGCGTATTTCTACATGACAGGGGCGGTAGGGCCTTAATACATTATTGAGAAACACCTGTGAGGAGCTCTGAAAAATAGGATCATCAAATGGCTTGGCAGCGGGGCCGATGCGAAAATGACGCTCTATCCCCCTTTTGATGGGTGAAACCGAAAGTTGGGGCGGCGCTTGATCAAGCGTTACAAGCAAGCTGCCACTTGGCCATTCATCGGGCATGATCGCATCGCTGCCGTGTAATCCGCGCAACAGTCCTGATAGCTGATAAACCCCGCGCTGCCGAAGCGCGGCAAATTGAAATTGTACGATTTCCCAATTGCCAGCAGATCCATCGCCAATCGCCATTTTGTTTTGCCCGGCCAAGAAGGCCTCGAGTTTTATCGAGCTTAAGGGCAGGCTTGGCATTTCAACCAAAAGCTGCGTGCCCCTATCAATCAAACCCAAAGGCCCTGCGGGCAAGGGCGAGCATAACCGTCCAATGTAACTTTGCCGCGTGATCACCTGCGCCAACGCGTAATCGTCTAAGCTATACGACGCATATACCGCAACCCGCCCAGGCCATGGTTCTGCCGAGGCTGCCACATAAGGGGCTTGGGGCTGCTCATCACCGCTAAGCGACGGCAAATCAAGAAAAGTTGCAAAGACCGGCAGCGGCGGTACAAAGCGATCAAGGCGCAGGCGATCTGCCTGATAGGGCTGCGGTTGATATAATTTGGCATCGCTGCGCACGCCCGTCAAAGTTTGAAAACTCCCCAACTCCACCCGGTCAATCCGATAGCTGTCAGACCGCCCACCCACCTCAATTCGAACCCTGTCTCCCGCACTGACCTGGCGCTGCGAAGGGGGCAAGGCAAAGCGGATAGTATCTTTTGCCAAACGCGCCTCGACAAGCCAGCGCCGCATCGCCTGACGCGCCTCAGCACGGGTTAACACCAGTCCAGTTTCGGTTTGCGACACACTCAGTTCCGAATCTGAGGCAAGCTGAACCTCTTCGCTGACCACATCATAAACGCCTTGCGCCAAAACAAAGCTTTGTTGCAGACGCCCCACCCGTTCCGTCGCGCCATCGCGGCGCCATTCAATCGGGGCTTCTAGCGCTTTACTGTCAACCAAGCTTTCAAGATCAAGCGGCCGCTCCAGACCGGCCCCGCGCTGCAAAAACCGAACAACGCCCTGCCGCTCAACCGCATCGAAGCCAAAATGCAGTGCCAAGGGCTGTAACAACCCGCGCGCGCTTTCCTCTCCATTGGTTTTATAACCGCGCACATAGCCATGCAGATCGGATACATCATAATCAAACAAACCAGAGCGCTCGCAGATTTCAGCCACCACCGCCGCCAAAGACACCCCCGACACTCGGCCTGTGATCCAATGCCCTCGTGCATAATTCTCCCCATCGGCCCACAGATCCTCTGCAGCGGGAAAGTACGGGAAGGGCCGCGCATCCCAGGTCCACACAAACATCCGTGAGCGATCCAGCATCCGCCCAGAATAGACATCGGATTCTGGATTATGTTCGGGCTTCGCCCAATATAAATGCAGCGCCCTCAAATATTGCATCTGAATATAATCATCCCGCTGGCCCACCGAAAAATAGGGCAAAGCGGATTCCGATGATTTTGGATCAAAGAATACATTTGGCTGATTGGTTGCTTTATCAACCGCAGCCACCCCCAATTCGGTAAACCAGATCGGCTTTGATTTGGGCTGCCACTGGGTTGGCTCTGGGCTGCGCAGGCCGTTAATGCGGTTATAATGTTTCTGCGACCACCAGCTTTTCAGATCTTTGTAGCGCCAAATCCAAGCCTCATCATGCGCCGTATCTTCGATCGGCTTACGCGATTGTACGTTTCGAGCCTCGCTTGTGGGATAATACCAATCATACCCTTCTCCACCCGCGATATTAGAGGTCAAATAGGCCAGATCGTATAAACTGCCCCAGGCCGCATCTTTATGCGCGATGCCGTCCCGCCAATCCGACAGGGGCATGTAATTATCGATCCCGATGAAATCTATGTCGGAACTCGACCAAAGCGGATCAAGATGGAAAATCATATCACCGTCGGCCTCTGCCGGGCGATAACCAAAATATTCACTCCAATCTGCGGCATAGCCCAGCTTTACCTCGGGGCCCAAAAGCCGGCGCACCTGTTGCGCCAGATCCTGTAAATGCGCGACAGCCAGAAAACTATCTGATTGATCTCGTACCGCGCTCAGGCCGCGCATTTCAGACCCGATGCAAAAAGCAGCGACCCCGCCCGCCCGCGCGCACAGGGCAGCATAATGCAATATAAAGCGATTATAGCCCCAATCATCGGCGGGGCCGCTATAGCTTACTGCATCACGCGAGACGGTAAAATCAGCCGCCTGTGCCTGCCCGAAAAAGGCAGCAATTTCTTCCGCCGCGCCCGGGCCACGATCCGGGCTACCGGGTTGGTTTGGGGCTTTTGACAGCGTGATGCGGCCTCGCCATGGATAGGCAGCTTGCCCCGTTTGATCAGAATAGGGATCCGGCAACAAATTATCAGGCCCCTGATCCATCAGAATAAACGGATAAAACATCACGGCTTGACCCGCCTCTTTTAGCGCCTCAATCGCCTCAAGAACCGACGCATCTGCAGGTGTACCGCCATAGACAGAGCGGCCCTGGCGCAGCGGGATCTGCGCGGCTTGCGCGCGCGCCAGACCAGAGACCTGCCAAGGCATCGGCACGCCATCATGCACAGCTTGTTCAACCTTGGGGCGCAAGCGGCAGTGAGCACAGCGCAGATCGCTGCCAAACCAGCTGACCACCAGTGATACGGCTTTGCATTTTGGCAGCTCTTGTTCCAACATCGTGAGCGACGTTTGAAAATCAGAAAGCCCCGAGGGGGTATTTTCATTGGCGCTGCGGTTCTTGCCCAACCCTTGCGCATAATAGACCGATGAGCGCGCCAGAGCATATTCACCGGTTCCCGGAATAAGCGAGACGCCCGTGATCAACGCCGCGGGCTCGGCAGGAGTTTTTGTAGTGATCTGCGCCGGGCGGCAAATTTCAAAACTAAATTGCGGCACCCGATTGCCAAAAGGCGCCAAGGATAGGTTTTCAAATACAACATAGGCAAGGCCGCGATAAGCCGGGACTTGACCCATGCCTTCGATCGCTTCCAAAGCGGGATCAGGCCTTTGGGTTTCAGAGCCTTTATAAACCTGCATCGACAGCTGTTCGGGCGATATTTTCACCCCATCCGCCCAAATTTGCGCGATATGCGTGATCTCACCCCAGCAGAGCGCAATCGCAAGACTCACCGAATACTGATATTCAATGACATCTGGGCTGGCAGGGCGGCTTTTGCTGGAAGCTTGCCCATGTGTCACCAGTTTATTTTCAAAAAATTGCGAGGCCCAAATCACCTGTCCGCCAACGCGCGTGCGCCCAAAGACATGCGCGATCGGCAGCCCTTCACCACTTTGCGTGATTTGCGCCCGTTCAAGCCGCCCCCTCTCAACCGCCTCAGAGCCCTGCCCCAGCACCGCCGCATCAAGACTACGCCCAATGACAGCGCCGGCAAAGCGGCCAACGCTGGTCATTGAAAACCCCAAAAAGCTGCCCCCGACCGAACTGCCAATACCAGCCCCAAGGCCAGCCAGAACCAATGTTGCCATTAAAAACCTCGCTTTGGGAAACGAAAGATCGCCACCGCGCGGCGGCGCCATTTAAGCGTTAAATCTACTTCGCAGACGCCTTTCACGTGGCAAGCATGAATGAAGCTTGGCCGGCCGGCGCGCTGCGCGGCAATACCCAAATGATTGGCGGCCCCTTTTGCCATCAGGCGAAACAACAAAAGGCTGCCATCCGGGATCACGGCCCCGTTTTGCAAACGGCCATCTGGTTGCATTTCAATCGTCATGCTAGAGAAATATTTTTGCAAATGTTGCCAGAGCAATTCTTGGGGCTGCAAGGCTCCCCAAGCCGGCGAGTAGGGCGGAATTCGCGCAGGCTCTGCGCCAATCTGCGCCCGCCAGACCCCTCGGATCAGCCCCAAGCAATCTGCGCCAACGCCGCGGCACGAGGCTTGATGATGAAAGGGGGTGCCCAGCCAACCACGCGCCGTAGATACAATCATATTGGGCTTCAACATCATCTGCGGCTGCCATGATCCGATGCGGCTTGCTGGGCAGGATTAATAAGCAGCCAGTCGCCTGAGGGAATATCGGGAAAGCCGCGGAAATTAAGCGCATTGTCAAATTTTATCCGGCAGGTTTCAAAACGTTTATCGCAGCCCATGGTAAGCTCGAGCAGATCCCCTTCCTCAAAGCCCAGGCTTGGCGGCTCCCAAAGCTCGATCAAACGATGCGCGCCCAAACGCTGATCGCGCTTCACCAAGCCCTGATAGCCCTGCGCTTTGCCGTTCACAGCCTTCAGCGTGCCATGTTCGAAACACCCGTCTTCAAATGCGGGCAGATCAAACAGCTCTAGCGCGCCCTGCTCCGTGACCCGCGACAACGCCACCGAAGTCACGAACCCCGGCGTTGTCAAATCAAAACCGCAGGCTTGATCTCCCAAAAGCGCGCTACAACCGGCGCTGTAGACCCGCGCCACAGGCTTATTCAACAAAGCGGTCAGGCCGCGTAATTCGGCCTGAAACGCGCCCCCTTTACGTTGAATCTCGCCAATCAGCCCCGAGAATTCCAGCTGATATTGCAGTGGGTTGGCCCAATTCACCAGCCATGCCTCTACCTTGGCTTCATCAAACTTGCCGGCCGCGATATCCGCTTCGCTCACCCCGTCATCCCATAAGACCCCCAAGGCTTCGGTATTATCAACCGACAGCCCTGTCGTTTGGGATAGGTTCATCGCTGACAACCCGCTTTCGGCGCGAAATTCCAACCCCGCAAAAAAGAGCGGTCGATCATGATCGGTAAAGCCAAACCGCACCCCGTCGCGTCTTGTGATCGCCCAAGCTCTGCAAATACTGGTGAGGCCGTGTTGCAAGGCCTGATAAAGCGTCGGCTGCGTCATAGGCGCAGCTCAATAACTGGCACGCGTGGCAATTCGCCCGCCTCAAAATGTGCCAGACTGGTTTCGATTATATCTGCGTCAAAGCGCACGGGCACATCAAATTCGAATCCCGCTGTTACATCCAAACCGGAGGCGGGTGGACGAAGGAAGTTCAAAAGGCCCGTGCGCGACTCCACCTCAAAATGCCGCGCTTCAAATTGCGGCTCGCCTTGAATGGCGGCCACGACCGATCCGATTACAGGTTTGCAAATGGGGCGCGTATAGCGGCCCTCGCCAGAAATATAAGATTTTGATAAGGCAAATTCCCGCTGTTGCCCGTCGCCGATCCCGATTACTTGGTCATTAAACCCGACTTCCTGACTGGGCAGGCAAGATTTGAAATCACCCCAATCTTTCCAACGAAACCCGTGTAGACGCCCGGCGCGGGCTTCAAAAAACGCGATTAAATCGGCTATATCGTCAAGCGATCGCATCCCCAAACCCGCGTCGTAGCGTCGCTTTGAATGGGCCCAAGGCGTGCTCCGTTCTTCATAACCATTGCTCAGCGTGACGATTTCGGTACGCCGTTCGGGGCCGCCAAATGAGCCAAAACTGATCGTTGTCGGAAATTGCACTTCATGAAATGACATAGGCTTCTGCCCTTTTTTACCGGTTGCGTTGAGCGCGCGAAATCACCTGTCCAATCTGCGCAGAAATTTGCGATTGGGTGCGGCGAAACCCTTCGACATCCGGGGTTGTTACATGTATCGAAACGTGGACCGGTGCAGAAAATCCACCCTGCCCTTTGATACCAAGACGGCCATCTTTGCCGCGGGCAAGCGGCAAAATAGCCTCTGGACCGGCTTCTCCGGCCAACCCTAATCCACCGCGCATGGGAAAATAGGTGGGCGAAGACACAATACCTCCATCTGCGAATGGCATGACCCGCGTATTGGTAAAGCCAGCGCCGCCTGAAATCGGTGAAAAGGCGCCCAAAACAGATTGAGCATTGTTCACCAGTGAGCTTGCCAAATGCGCCGTTACGGGTTTGACTGCGGCGTTGAATGTGGCGTCGATTAACGATTTTCGAATATGCCCAATCACATCGCTGAACTGCTCGCCATTTCGCACAGCGCCATCCAAAGCCTGTCTCAACCCCCTGCTGAGCGATCGTTGAAGCCCGGCTGCGCCGCTTTGTGTGTCTGAAAAGCTGTGCCTTAAGCGCTGTAATTCTCGCCTGAAAGAAGCAGCAGCATCTTGCGTATCGCTCAGCGACTGTTCACTCAGAGGCGCCGCAAAGCCAGCGGTGGTTCCTTTGGCATTATACGTCATCATCAAAGGCTTTCTGCACGTCGGGATATTGTTCTAATAAAGTTTGCAACTCACGCTGACCAAACCGCGCCTGCGGGCTGTGCGGCCGCGCCATCAAAGACAGCTCTTTTGGTGTTAACTGCCAAAACTCGGACGGAGAAAGGCGCAATCGAGACAACCCAAACCGCAAGAGTGCGCTCCAATCAAACATTGGCGCCATCGCTGTGGTCTGCGGGATCTCCAAACCCCAGCACCAAAAGCCGCGCCGCGGTTTCACTGGCCGTCACAAGCCCACCCTCAATATGCGCATCCGCCAAATCACCGAAGCCGCCCGTCCAGCCAGCGCCGCGCAAACCGCAAATCAGCAAATCCATCACATCTTTGCTACGAAACGCACCCGTCTCAAAACGCTGAATCAAATCCACCAAACTTTCTGCTTCAAGGCGATCTTCCAGCTCGGCCAGCGCACCCAGCGAAAGCCGCAGCACATGCCGTGTTCCATCAATCACCAATTCAACCTCGCCGCGCTGGGGATTCACCATTCTACAGCTCCGCAAAACTTAAAACGCCCGCGGAGGCCAGAGATAACTCGTAAGTTGCCTCTGCATTATACGTGCCCGCATAGTCCAAACTGGTGATCTGAAATGGCCCTTGCAGCGTTCCAAACCCGGGTAAGATAATTTGAAAATCTGGGGTTTTAGCATCGAAAAAAATTTGCCGGACGCGCATATCGGAATGGGAATCTTTGAACACACCCGAGCCCGTAAGCGAAGCCGTTTTGACACCCGCTCCCGCCAAAATTTCCCGCCAGCCACCCTGGCTGTCAAGCGAGGTGACATCCACCGTTTCTGCATTAAAACTTAGCCGCGTGGCGCGCAGCCCGGCCAAGGTTTCAAATTGCCCATCCGAGGTCATATCGACCTTGATCAAAAGCGCTTTGCCAGCTTGTGCAGTCATTTTAAAATCCCTTTATAAAGCGTCATCTTGCGCGCAACGAAGCAGAAAAGTGACGTCAACACGGCGGGCATCCAACTGAGGGTCACGCCATGCATTCGCCTTTGAAAAATGGACGAAAACCACGCGCCCTTGGTCTAAATTAGGCGGTTTGGCGTGCAACGCGTTCACAACAAAGCCAGCCAGCCGTTTCGCCTCTTTGAAGCCATGCCCCCGAGACAGCGCGGAAATCAGCAGCTGATGCTCGCTGCCAGAGTGTGTAAAATCGGATTTATCAATCACCAGTTCCGGGCCGATGAGCAGATAAAGATCTGGAACGACGCCCGGGGGAACCCCATCAAAAATATGCGCGCCAATCAGGGCTTTGATATCAGGGTCAGCGCTGATCTGCGCGAAAACCCCAGCCTGAACAGCTGCAAAATCAACGTGGCTCATTCTGCCACCCAGGTTAACGATGTCGACAAAAGATACTTCCCAGAGGCATCATAGGGAACAGTGGTGTAAATGGGATATAGCGCGTCTTTCAGGCGAAACCGACGGCCTGGATGGGGGTAAAGCTTCGCGCTTGGAGGCAGCGCGCGCAAGGTTATTTGCCAGTTTATACGGCGTAAAATTCCCCCTTGTGACGCGCTGCGCGGATGCGAAGATACTTCAAGCCGTGCCCAAAGCGTACCTAATTTTTGCCATTTCTTTTGGCTGCCCCCCGCGCCATCAGCCAGGCTCACGCAATCTTCCAATGTCAAAAGATGCGATAGTTTTGGGATCTTATTTCTCATAATAACCGCCCTGCACGAAGGCGTGGCCGCTTGTGCGGCTCGAGCAGGCTGAGAATTCCAAACGGCATTGAGCTTTGGGCAAGCCCAGATTCATCACGGTTTTCATAATAATGGCTGCACAATAACAACACCGCTTGCTGTAAATCTGCAGGGATACCCGCCCAGTTGACATATTGGCCCGCCATTATGCTAATCCGACAAAATCCACCATTCAGCAATTTGGGAAAACAACCGTGAACCTGCGCGCGCCCCTTTTCGAGATGTAAATTAAAGCCTTCCTTTGGCAGATGCCTCACGTTATGCGCCATATGAAGCGATACGCTTAAAAGCTGTTTCACGGGCCATAGCGGCAAGCTGAGCATTTGCGTTTCTGGACTCTCAAACGCGTCATAGCCAAATTGCCTTTGTAACATCACCAGCGATAATCGGCGCTCAATCACGGTTATCGCGGCACGCAGAAACCCAGCCAAAACAGGCTCTTGAACAGCAGAATCTTCAAAGGTCGAGCCCAGCAGCAAATGCGATTTGGCGGCATCAAGCGGCAAATCAGAGGCCGGTATGGGCGCAAGTTCAAAATACATTTCAGCTATCCAAGGTTAAGATCAATATACAAATTTAGTGAATTGTTTTTATTGGCAATTAACTATTTAAAAGCGCCAGATATACGCACTCTATGACGTGGAAAATTTCAACAATTTAATGGCTGAGAAATCCGTCACCGCGCCGCCAACGCGCTTCGTTGCATAAAAAAGCACATGCGGTTTTGCGCTGAAAGGATCACGAAGAACGCGCAAATCTGGCCGCTCAACGATTGTGTAACCCGCGCTAAAATCGCCAAAGGCAATCGCATAGGCGTCGGGCTCGATATCCGGCATGTCTTCACAGATTACCACCGGATAACCCAATAAGCGCGCCGGCTCTTGCAGTGCCAACCCATCCGCCCATAGGAAGCGGCCATCGCTGTCCTTAAGCTTTCGAATGTGACCGGCAGTTTTTGAATTTAAAACGAAACGGGACTTAGCGCGATAGCGCGCGTCCAGCGCATAAACCAGATCAACCAATTTATCCGGTGCCATACCCTCTTTAAACTTCCCCGCGCCTCCGGTCGCAATATAGGCCAGTTGCCCCCAATTTTGAGCGCCATCGGCCACTTTGTCATAGCTCAAAAAGCCCTTTGGTTGATCCTCGCCAGTTCCACGCAGGAATGCGCGCCCTTCAAACCGCGCGAACGTATCAGCGATGCGGCCGGCCAGCCAATTTTCGATGTCAAACGCGCTGTCTTCAAGCAAGCGTTGCGAAGCTTTTGGCATCGCGCTCAATTCATGCAGCGGAATACGAATACGATCCAATTTAGGGGTTGCGGTATCGTTGACAGCGTCCTGCTCGGTCGCCCAACCGGCATCCATCTCCCCGTGATCCATCAAAATATCATAGGCAGATGCCTCTACGGTGACCACATGCGCTATGCTGCGGATGGAGTGCGCCGCGCTAAGCGCGCTATCAACAAAATCCGCCGTTTTTCCATCTACAAGAAAGCCACCTTCGCTATTGACCGCGGCCAACATTCCCTTTTGTTCGATATCCAACCCATGCAGTTTGGTTTCATCCCCCGATTTCAAATAGGCCTTGAACGCTTTTTGGTGGCGGCACTCGGCCTGAGCATTGGGATCCAAGGCAGGTCGAAACAGCGCATGCGCCTTTTGATCCAACCGCTGCAACCGATCTTCTTGGCTGTCAATTTTCTCATAAGATTTCACCTTGAAATCATTGATACTGCTTATAAATTCATCTAAAGAGCCCTTTAGATCAGCCAGTGAAAATTCTGAGCTTTTTAAACCCGTTGGTCGTTGATCCTGCGTCATATGATACCTCTATCCGATACGTTAATTTGATCTGTTGATTTTAAGTTTCGCGCGGCTTGCCGAAACAGAGCGCAGACTTCACGGACCCGGTTCTCCTCGGCTGGCTCATCGGCTTTCGCGCTCACACGCGCCCCCGGCAGCATTGGAAATGTGACAAGTGAAATCTCCCACAGCTCGAGCTTGTTCAACAAGCGTGCGCCAGCGGCGTCAAACCCCGCCTCTTTGGTGGTATAGCCCACCGACAGCCCATCTAAAGCGCCGGCTGCGATCAAGGCAGCAGCCTCTCGAGCGCGCAAAATCGGCTCGAGCAGTCGGCCTTTTGCGTAGAGCCCATGCGCATCTTCACGCAGCTCATCCCAGATGCCAATGGGTTGCGCTGGATCATGCTGCCAAAGCATTTTAATCTTGCGGTTTGCGCGAACGGCCGCCTGCAGCGAATGTTGAAACGCCCCTTTTTGAACAATATCGCCGCCATGATCTCCAATGCCGAATAAGCTGGCATAGCCTTCAACGGCAAACCCGTCTGACAAAGACAACCCCTGCTCAGAAAGGCAAAATTTACGCTCAATATTTGGAAAGCTTGGGTTCATTTCTAGCCTCGCCGCATCCATAAGTTACTTCTAAAAATCAATTCACTCGTGGCTATGAGCCAAAACAGAGAGCCGCTTATCTGCAAGATCGTATCAACCATCGCGGGCGCCTGCTTTAGAGGATAAGCCCAAGAGGTGGCGCTTTTCATCATCGGTTAAGAACCCCGCATCGCTTACCCGGCGCCAAAGCGCATCGCGCTCTTGAGACAGCGCTTGTATAAGGTCAAGATCCGGTAATAGTTGAAAATCCTGCGGCCAAGAGGCCGATAACCAACGCGCCAAATGGGCTGTCACGCGTTGCACCAATGGCAAAACAGTCAAGCGCACAAAAGCCCGGTTTGCCTCTTGATAATTTGCATAAGTGGCATCGCCCGGAATGCCTAAAATCATCGGTGGCACCCCAAAGGCCGTCGCAATCTCGCGCGCGGCTAATTCTTTGGTTTTGTGAAACTCCATATCCGAAGGTGAAAACCCCATCTGGCGCCAATCAAGCCCGCCTTCCAGCAACATCGGACGCCCCGCATTGCGCGCGCCCTGATGATAGAGTTCGAGTTCATCTACCAACCGGTCATATTGCGCATCGGTTAGGCTGCCCTGCCCCTCGTGCCCGCGATACACAAGCGCTCCGGATGGGCGGGCGGCATTCTCAAGCAGCGCTTTTGACCAAGCAGAAGCACCATTATGAACATCAATCGCGCGTGCGGCTGCCTGCAAAGCAGAAAGACCAGAATGATCATTCTGCGGATGAAAACTGCGAATATGGCAGATATCGGGATGTGACCCCTCTGCGGTGAAGCGCTGCTTATGCGCGCCAACCGTATAGTCATAGGCCACTGGCCAGCCATCCTTACCCATCACTGCTGAAACACGTTCCGAACGCAGCGTGTAAAGCTCGGATGGATGCCCATCGCTGTTGAGAACCGCTTTGATATACCCATTTCCACTGAGCAGAATTTGCCCGTAAAGCGCTTCTAAAAAATCAGATTTGGTCTGCCCATGGTTGGGGGATTTGAGCACAGAGACCAGCGGATGCGTGTCAATTCGCTTGCCGCGCAGCACGCATATCAAAGGTACCGCAGCCGCCGCCTCAGCGATCAATTTAACCGCCCGAAACCCAATCGGATTACCAAGGAATCCCTGTTGGATTAAACTCGAATTATCCCGGCCACTCCAATGAAGCGCCGCAGTCAAGGCGCCAGATCCAAAGCTCGTAGGGCGTTTGGACACCGGTTTAGCCGAAGCAACAGCTGTCTTTTTTTCAAACATCCGGTTGAAAAGGCTCATTAAAATATATTCCATCCTATGAATGCCCGCCCCATTGATCGAGCAAGGCGTTTGAGTGGAAAAAACCACAAAGGGTTTAACAGGCCCGCATCGCAACGGGCGCTGGCGTTGCGGGGTTACAACAAACGCATTCGTGGCTTTATTGATTTAACATGGGGCTTCAGCATCAGCTCGCTCAAGGCCCAAACCAAAGCATCCACGCGGTCGGGGCTACCTTGCCCTTGAAACCCATGCAGCGTCATTTCACACATTTGGTGTTCAAGCGCGTTTAACCCAGGCAGGTGAAACACCCGCCCCTGTTCGTAAAGCGCAGCCACGGGTTCTGCGCGCATTGATTTGCCAAATTTTGCGCGCACCGCCTTATAGGGAACCATGGGCGCCACCTGCCGTAAAACCGCCTCGACCAAATCGCCCCCTTGGTTCACTTCGGCGATCACGCGTTGCGCGCCCCAGTGATGAAAAGCTTTGACCGCGATATTGGCCCAAGCGCTGGGGCTGCTGCCGGTTATTGTTGCATCATATAAAACATAAGCCTTCCAGCTCTGCTCAGGGCCTTTGGCTCGCAAGCCAGCCACAATAATTCCGCAGGCATTTGAGGCTTTGTGCCCAGTCACCGGGGGGTCAATTGCCACCACGATACGATCCAACTCGGGGGCTTGTTTGACTTGCGCAGCGTTAAGCGCAACATCCGTCCAAAGCGCGTTTTCAAGATCCTCAACCAGCAGTCCGTCCAGCTCTTGGCGCTCCAAGCGCGTGCCCGCGTAGCGGCGGCGTACCTCCTTTAGAAAACTGGCGGCAAGATGCGCTTTATTGGCCTCGGTTGGCGCATGGGTTATGCAACTGCTGGGCGCAGCCATAAGGGTTTTCAACAGCTGCATATTGCGCGGGGTCGTGCTCACACATTGGCGCGGGTTTTCACCCAGCCGCAGCGCAAATTGCAACATATCCCACGCCTCTTGGGCATGTTTCCACTTGGCCAATTCATCCGCCCAAGCCGCATCAAACTGGCGCCCGCGCAAGGCTTCATAATCATACGCCGAGCAGATTTCAGCAATCGCTCCGTTCGGCCATAATAAGCGCCGGCGCGAGGCCTGCCAGAGCGGGCGCCGATCTGGTGGGCTGCACGCCAAGATGCCGCTTTCCCCATGCACCATCACGTCTCGGGCTTGCTCATATGTATCACTTATCAGCGCAATCCGTTTGGCAGCACCCAAAGTTTCTGGCAGTGCACCCTCCGCTTGGCTGCGTACCCACTCTGCGCCAGCGCGGGTTTTACCCGCACCCCTTCCGCCTAAAACAATCCATGTTTTCCAATAATTTAACGGAGGAATCTGATGCTCTAAAGCCCAAAATTCAAATAAATATGGCAGAGCCATTAACTCGCCATCCGACAACTCATCCAGAAATTTCTTCTTCAAACTCGGCTTGGCGCAAGCGATCCAAGCGGCGCCCAATTTGATGCCTTGCGGCTTCCAAGTCGAGGCTGTAACCGGCCTCTCCCGCACTGTTCGTTTGACGGTATTTTCCACTTAATCGCTCCAATTCATGGGCCCAAATCAGCCATTTCCTCAGCTCTAAAAACAGGCGGCGCATGTCGCCCCCTGAAGCGGGCGCATCGCTTGACAGGCGCTGCCTGAGATTTTCAATTTCTTCGATAAATTCCTCAAGAACCTGCGCCACCTTATGCAGCCGCGACTTTAAGGATCCGATATTGGCGTTCGGTGTGTTCAGGATCATCCAGCCCTCACAATGATAAGATCGACAGCGCCGCAAACAAAGCAATGCGGCGCTGGCTCAACCTTTTTGCTCGGCCCCCTTCATCTGGTTTTCATGTGCTGCGCGAACCAAGCATGGCGGTGCTTAATTAATAGCCAATCGAGCGTGTTCTACGGTAAGACTTTAAAAAGCTTTGCCACAACGGATACATAGCGCCGGCGATACTCGCAGCTATGCGGGAGCATCACGCCTCTATCCGGCCACATTTTCAACAAAGATTAATCGCTCTCAACGGCTAGTGAACATCCGTGCCAATGGCGCGCATGTTTCATTTTTAAAGAGGAGGGTATCGTTTTGTTCAAAGCCTCAGTTTACCAATTTTTCATTTTTTTATCATTTACTTTCAACGCCGTTGCGCAGGAGCGCAGTGATGTAAACGCTGCAGATATTTTTTTGATTGAGAATACGATAAATTTGAGCACTCCGGTCGCAGGATCCGCACATCTGCTAGGGCAAACCATATATATCACAGCTCCGATTGCAGGTCCGCTTTATGCTTCGGGGCAGTCCATCACGCTCAGCACGCCCGTGGCCACAGTGGGAGATACAGCCCATTTGCTGGCACAAACGATCACTATTGGCTCGGCGATCAAGGGCGCCTTATACGCAACAGGACAGTCCGTTCTTATCAATGGGCCGGTTTCAAAAAACGTGCAGATCGCGGGAGAACGCATTCAAGTTAAAGGCCAGATCGATGGGCATCTGCGCGCTTTTGGCGAACATATTGAACTGCACGCCCCCATCTTCGGATCCGCATATGTAAGGGGCGAAACCGTTGTCATCGCCTCTGTAATTCACCAAGACCTTGATATTAAAGCTCAGAAAATCGAATTCAAAGAGGGCGCTGAACTCTTGGGAAAGCTCAGATTATCAGAAACGACAGAACTCAGCGGGCCCGCCTTAACGACGCTTATCAGCGAGGATCGCGTAACCATGACCCCCGCGCCTACCGCACTTTTTGAACGCGGCAAACCGGTCCCACCAAATCTGTGGCTGTTGCAGCAAGTCGGCTTTATTTTGAAAATAGGCGTTTTGATGATCTTATTTGGCTTGTTTATGCCCCATCGTATTTTTGAAAACTCCGAAACGCTAAAAACGCGCCCCTTCAACACAGGATGGAATGGTGTTCTCGCCTTCGCCATGATTTTAGGTCTGATGCTGGTTTTCGCGCTCACGGGCGTTGGCGTAATTCTTATGCCTTTCTTCCTGCTTGCAGCGGCCATTGCCGCCGGATTTGGGGGGATTACGGCCGGATATTTACTAGGCAAAATTGCTTTGGAAAATATTTCTGGATTTGCGCCGGATCAGCGGAGTGACCAGCTGAAAGCCGCAGGTTTGGCGACCGCTCTGTTATTCATCCTCTCTTTGGTACCTTTTTTAAATTACCTGGCGTTTTTAATTCTGGCTTGTCTTGGTATGGGACTGACAATTTGGCCCCAGATCAAGCGTATGTTAAGATTAGCCCCTTGACCCTGGAATGATCTACCAGATGAAACTTGGCTTCCCTCTGGTTCGTGCCCTCGGTCTATGATAGCGGGCTGCATACGCTAAGGATAGAGCAGAGTGACAT
>Ga0209251_1001859_pt1 | contig 15526 bp, 27 predicted proteins | sample SaaInlV_100m_DNA_6_FD_184665 | JGI IMG/M metagenome (GOLD analysis project Ga0209251, IMG submission 184665) | Marine microbial communities from expanding oxygen minimum zones in the Saanich Inlet - Saanich Inlet SI073_LV_10m_DNA (SPAdes) (version 2) | ecosystem: Environmental > Aquatic > Marine... | reverse complement strand
GCATATGGCCAAGACCAGCCGTATACTATGGAAGAATACGTGCGCACACACATGGGGCTGCTGAAAGAACAATACAGAGCAAAACGACGCGAACGAACAGGCGCTGGCAAGTAGCAGGCGGTGTGGCCACCAAAATTAATTTAAAAAAGGTGTTGACACTAGCAGCAAAGGTTGCTAGTGTACTAGTAAGGAAACACTAAACAAGCTAGGAAAGCAAATGGTTAAGTTTAATTGGATCGTATTTACACTCGCATTTGGCGGAGCAGGCGTTGCTCTTATGTACCTAGGAGAGTTGATGTTAGGTTATGCAATGTGTGTTGCAGTACTAGGTTGGTTGTTTGTAGCCAACAACACAGGTCAGCTATTTGAAGAAGAGGATCCTACATACGATGAAGATGACGCAGACTATTAATTGGTAAAAAAGGTTGACACTATAGCGCACATGTGCTATAGTGTACGTATAAGTTAACAAACAAAGAGGGCAATCAATGTTTATATACGTATCCGCAGACAACGCAAAAATCAACCTTAGCATCGACAATAAACCAGTAGGTTCAGCTGCTACCGCAGGACAACTAGCCTGTCTCTTTGCTGCTAATCAAGTATCATTTGGCTGCTCTATACATTGCAGCTCATCAATCGACTTCTGTGAAGAAGAAGGCTTTGCAGCAGGTGCAGCAGAAATGCTAATAACCGAAGCAATAGAAATGGTAAATTAGGGGTTGACAAGCACTGTAGAAGGTGCTATAGTATACATACAAACTTAAACAAAGAGGGCAATCAATGTTTTACATCTACGAAAAATCATCAACTTACATTATGGGTAAGGTCAACAAGCGTGATGGAGTGGTCCGTCCAGATCACCGTCAGAGCTACAAGACAATGCCTGCGGCCAAAGCTGCTCTAACACGTATGAGCAAACGTTATAGAGCGGACCTGCTTGAGACAGTGAACGATCCACAGTTCCGTTTCGCAATTGCAGAGGCAGAGTACTTCCACACTAACTTAGAGAAGAAGCGTACAGTGTACAGCATAATGGATCAGGCCAAAGAGCGTCCGATTGTTGAGACTGTTAACACTCCGGGCTATATGTCACCCAGTTCAGAAAGTTACTGGTCAATGTAAAAAAGATTAAATTAGGGGTTGACAACAGCCCCTAATGGACGTATAATACTTGTATAACTTAAACATAAGAGGGCATCTTAAATGAACAACATACAAACAGCAATCAATGCAATCCGTAAAACTAACACCCGCGATGAACTGAACCAGATCGTTGAAGCGGTGAAACTTCAACAAAACTTCCTAGCTCGTCAGAGTGCTAGAAGCTTTATGAAGGGCGATGCGGTGAGCTTTGTAGGCCGAGGCGGACGCACAGTGATAGGTACGGTGAGCAAGGTCAATCCAAAGACCATCGTAGTTGATTCACCAAGCCAGGGCCGCTGGAAGGTGACTGCATCAATGCTCAACAGAATGAGCGAAGATTTATCATAAAAAAGTAAATTAGGGGTTGACACTATAGCATCAAGGTGCTATAGTGTATATATAAATTAAACATAGCAAGAGGGCTACACACTATGGGAACACGTTCAGCAATTGGTTACAAAACCGCACAAGGCACTATCCGAGCAAAATATTCACACTATGATGGCTATGTCAGCTACACCGGCGTGATGTTGCGTGAGCACTACACAGATCCAGCAAAGGTCAAAGAGATGGTAGAGCTAGGCGATCAGAGCTACCTTTCTCCAGAGATCCATCCTAAAGGTCCACACTCATTTGAATCACCAGAAGAAGGTTGCACAATCTTCTACGGACGTGACCGTGGCGAAACAGATGTAGACGGACAGGAGTTCGAGACATTTGCAGAGTTTGTAGAATACTACAAGGATTGTGGATGCGAATATTTTTATGTATTCGACGGCGAGGACTGGATCGTTAACGATCACGGTGCTAAAGATGCGGCAACTGGGTTTCCTGTGTTCGACTTTGTAGAAGTTGTTCAGCTAAAAGAAATCGTTGCCTAAGGCAAATTAGGGGTTGACACTATAGCATCGAGGTGCTATAGTGTATATATTAACTAAACAAACAGAGAGGGCAATCAATGTTTAACAGTAACACAGACAGCAGAGACAGAGCTTTAGAACTTGTCGAAGACGGATATGTATCAGCAGAGGCGATGCTTACTATGTGTCTCAAGTATATGTCTACAGATGAAGTAGAAGATATGCTAGACACAAATGAACTTTCAGAACGATTCATGGAGGAAGTGTAATGCCTAACTGGTGCAGCAATTCATTGACCATCAAAGGTGATGCGTCCACACTCGTAGCTCTCAAAGAGATCATCGAATCAGATGGTGAAGGCTTGTTGGAGGCTATTGCTCCGATAGGTGAATGGGACTATGGCACAGCCGTAGAGGCTTGGGGAACCAAGTGGGACATCTCAACAGAAGGACTCGAGTATACGGACCACGGTGACGGCACAGCTGAGATCACTGGTTGGTTCGACTCAGCATGGGGCCCACCCGTTGATGCTTTCCAGAAGTTGGCTGACGACTGGGACTCATGTTACATCGAACTCCTATACGAGGAGAGTGGTATGTGCTTTGTAGGTTGCTGGGACTCAGAAGGTGGCGATGATCACTATGAGTATTCGGACTTCACATCAGACAACATCAAGGACAACATCCCCGAATACCTTGTAGAGCATTTTGCACTAGACGAACGCCTCGCAGAGTATGAAGAAGAAGAAAAAGAGGTTGACACCGTAGACTAAAGGTGTTATATTAAGATATAAGCTGCATAGAGGGAAGCCATGCAAGAACTAATCGAGATTGTAGAAGACTTAAAAACTATTGATACGTTTGGTAGCGATACCACTGCGTTCGAATTGATTCTCCAGAAGTGGGAAGTTCGATTAACAGATGCCGAAGCTGATATGGAACGGCAGTTCGAGATGTTCGAAAAGGAGACATTCTAACAGACACTGGGCCCTTAGCTCAATTGGTTAGAGCTTTCCGCTCATAACGGAACGGTTCCGAGTTCGAGTCTCGGAGGGCCCACCAACATAGCTCCCATGGTGGAATAGGTAGACACAACAGACTTAAAATCTGTCGCTGATACAGCGTCCCGGTTCGAGTCCGGGTGGGAGCACCAACTAACTGCCCTTAGCTCAGCTGGATAGAGCAAGTGCCTTCTAAGCACTAGGTCAGAGGTTCGAATCCTCTAGGGCAGGCCAGTTATTGGAACGGGCGGAGAAGCAGGTTGTGCCCTCGACGTGTAAGACTTCTCCGTCCAGGATAAAAGATTAAATTAGGGGTTGACAAACCATCATTTAGATCGTATACTGTATATAATAATTAAACAAAAGAGGGCAATCAAATGTTTATAGTTACAACACAAACAATCGAAAACTACGGTGCACACTGTGAGGACGGTAAGTTCTCCAGCGGTAACGCTTACTGGAAGTTCAAAGGTGGCGACACCTATCTAGTCGAGGACTTGGATCGTCCACAGGACGCCACAGCGTTCGTAGCCGCAATGGTTATGAACAACGACATTGGATACAAAGAGTATCCTGCGGAGACTATGACAGTCGCCGAATGGGAGCAGACACTGCCAGACGATGCTGGTGAGCCACAATCGTGCAGAGACTACTACCTATCGCAGGTCAAGCGAGTATCACCTAACACAGGAAGCCGTGTACAAAAAGGCATGACTGAACAGGAGGCGGTGTAATGGAACAGTTCGTTATTCGCAACTCAAAAGGTCGTCTTATCGCAGGCGTGTTTGTGCCGCTGAAGAATCGGGAGCAAGCAGAACGAGTGCTGGCTCAGTGGCAGTACAACTATCCGCAAGAAACTTTCCACATTGAGTCAAATTAGGGGTTGACAACATCGCTGACTGGTGTTATAGTATATGTATAGTTAGAACAAACGGAGGGCAATCCAAATGTCGACAGAACTTAGAAACGTTCCGGACTGTGTAGCACAGAACGAATTGACTCAGACTCGCTTCTGGGGTGGCAAGGATCGAATGACTTGCTTGCAGGTTACACAGGTTAAGCCAAAGAACGAACGCACCACAAGCGGTTCAGCAGACTTCTTCAACCACTTGTCATTGACAAAGCACCAGGCACGTATGTTGGCTGTAGAGTTGATGTTGTTCGCAGAAGGCAGAGAAGTTGATTGGGAGGTAGCAGACTAATGATTAGGATCTTCAACTCAGCATACGGACGCAATTCAGACAGCCGTGAGATTCCATTAGACGAGGTCAAGATTGTAACACAAGGCATCGAAACCTACACTGGTAAGCCTTACATCTTGTTCGAACACAAAGACTATCCACTAGGTGCGCTGAACGCATCGTTCGACGGCAGCTACTGGCAATGTGATATGGATTAAATTAGGGGTTGACAGCGTAGCACTTCGGTGCTATACTGTATATAACAATTAGGAAATGAGGGCAAACATGAAACTAGCATATTGTGATTACATTGCAGATAGAATCCAAAAACTTTTGGATCGTGAGATCGGCGACAACGAAACATTGATTAGCAATGTTGGTAATGTACAAATGGACCTGCACCCAACAGAGGGTTGGTTCCAATCAACTAAAAAGGTAATTCAAGTTACAGATACAAACGGCAAGAGCTATGTAGTAACTGTAGAAGAAGCACCTGAGCTTTGGTTCGAAGATGTCGACCAAGCAACACTAGACGCGGAGGAGTAGATGATTAGATTGCTCATCGGCGTGGTGATTGGTATTGCTGTTAGCACTACCTTCCCAACACAAACACAAGACCTCAGTAACTTTCTCCGTGGACAGATCAATGCTGGCGCTGAAAAATTAGTTGAGGCAACAGACAAATCAATGGTTGACAAACTCAGTAACTGAACGTATACTGTATAGACAATCAAGTATTAACATATGAGGGCAAAACGTTATGACAAATATTAGAATTAAAGATGGCACATACAAGATCAGAGGCAAAGAAGTTGATCTGTGTGATATGGTATTTCCTTTAGTAGAGGATTTCAAGGTAGGCGCAAGTGGTGGCTACGTAACTGTCGATGGAGGAGCAGTTGCAGGGTTCCCGGATCGTAACATCAAGATCCGCTGTGTAGGACCTCAGTCGTATGAGACTGTAGGAGACTCCGTAGCCACTAGCTCAGTCGCAGAGACTGATGCAGAGATTGTAGAACGCATTCGTTCACGCTTTAACATGTTGCGCGACATGACTAAGGCCGTTAAGAAAGGTGATGTGCGAGCTATGATCGTAAGTGGACCTCCAGGTGTTGGTAAGAGCCACGGTGTTGAGGAAGTACTAGATCGATACAAGACTATGGAGTCACTAGGTGGTGGCAACCAGTTTGAAGTTATCAAAGGTGCAATGAGCCCAATCGGACTCTACTGCAAACTGTTCAACATGGCAGACAAAGGTAAGGTTGTCGTGTTTGATGACTGTGATAGTATCTTCCAAGATGACCTGAGCCTTAACATACTAAAGGCGGCACTGGACTCGAAGAAAGAGCGATACATTCACTGGAACACTGATTCATTCAAACTACGTAATGAAGGTGTGCCAGACAAGTTCAAATTCGAAGCCAGTGCTATCTTTATCACCAACATGAAGTTTGACAAAGTCAAAGGCAAACTACGTGAGCACCTTAGCGCACTAGAAAGCCGTTGTCACTATATGGATCTAACTATCGACACAGAGAAAGATAAGATGCTACGTATTGCGCAAGTGATCAGCGATGGCATGTTGGATGCATACAAGTTGGCAGATGAAGTCAAAGAAGACATTGTAGACTTTGTAGATATTAATAAGAATCGCCTAAGGGAACTGTCATTGCGTACAGTACTAAAGGTGGCAGACTTGGCAGTAGCGTTTCCAAACGATTGGGAAGCATACGCCGAGAACACTGTTATGAAACGCTCCTAGCCCTCAGTGAGCACATAACAGTGAAACGATTGAGCAAGTAAGACAGCCCTCACGCTCTGCTCAATCAACTCGCACCCAGTGGACCGCCCTCATCCACTGGGTGCAACCTTTTCTAAATTAGGGGTTGACAACTGCACAAATAGAGTCTATAATATATACTATATTAAACAATAAGGGCAACGATATGAAAAATCAAACTTACGGAATGTTCACTTCAGAAGGCAACTACATGGTAGGACGCATTGTAGAGGCAGCACAAGGTCTCATCAAACTAGATGGTGATGAACTCAACGCTTGGCAATTTGCATACCGCGAGTTGCAGAAGCTAGAGAAGGGATCGTTCATGAAGGACGGTGTTGAGAACACCTTTGGTGAAGCAACTGACACTGACGTGCGTGAGCAAGTGTATGAAGCTATCGTCCAGAAACAATTCGAAGTTCCATTCTATATCTAAAAAAAAGGTTGACAGTATGCGCCACTGAGCGTATACTGTATGTATAAGTTAAACAAATGAGGGCAAACATGAAAAACTTAGAAACATATGTAGAACAGAAGAACAAGTGGAACGCAATCTTCGGCCAGTCAGCAATGACTTTCCCACTAAGCCAATCAAACGCAGATGACTTGATGAACTCAATTGCAAGTGAACTAAGCCCAGAGAACCTACACTGTGATGGTGAAGCGCCTATGGCATACGTGCGTAAGAAGACCAAGTTCCTAGACACAGTACAACGAGAGCTAGAACAGTACTGCTTGGACAACTGGCTAACAACTCCTGAGTGCGTATATTAGGGGTTGACAACTGTACGATTAGATCGTATACTATTATTATAAATTAAACATTGCGAGGGCATACACAATGACTACATTAAACTTAACAACTACTAACTTGAATGACTACACTGTAGAGGACCTACAGGCTATTAAGGCAGCGGCTCTACAGCATGCCAACGATGCAGGTGTAGCACACATTGAACAGTATGGTGAGCAAGCCTACTGTGGCTTTGCTTGGGTTAACATCTGGGACATCAAGGGCAATACTAAGCTGGGCAAGCGTATGAAAGCAGCAGGCTTTGACAAGGACTACACAGGAGCCTATAGCATATGGAACCCAAGTGGCTTAGGCACACAGTGTATGAGCACCAAGGAAGCTGGTGCTAGTGCAGCAGCTAAGGTGTTCAAAGCAGCAGGCTTCAAGTGTAGTGCAGGCTCTAGGGCAGACTAATACCCACTAGGGGGTGCTGAGTTACGTAGGGTAGCAGGCAACCTAGACTACAAGTAGACGAGAAGGGTTAGCAGAGAAATTTGCTAACCTTTTTCATTTTCAAAATAAAAAAAAAGATTTCTCGAGGCGGGAGGGGTACGGTGGGGTATATAATATATTTTGCTAAAGCTAGTTAAGCGCCGTTAAGCCGCTCTTTTAAAAACATGGTGATACGAAATCACCACCATGAATCTATAAGTACTTCCCTAGAAAAAACTGCGCGACAATTTTTTTTCACACAGGACCCATTTCGGGCATCACCTCTACTAAGTACTGTATGCAAACACAACATCAATACTGTGCTTATACTCTAGATAGCGATGCACTGCGTCTAGCGTACAAGCTGATACACGCACACAATCTCAAGTTTGAAGCACACATCAATCGCACACGCTTTTGGGTTGACATCGACTCAGAACTCAACACACTGTGCGCTCTACGCTTTAAGTGTGTAGATTCAGAAACGGATCATTATATAGGCGTATAAACGCACACACGAATCAAATGAGTGTGTTGTGCTTTAGCACATCGAGAACCTCTTAGCTGTGCTACCACTGTGGCTCACTGTGTTAAATACTGTATGCACACACTAGAATTTGACTTTCATACTATTACCAACGAAGTAGCCATTGATGCACTTGTGTACGCACTGTCAATTGAAATGTTAACACAGTGTGGTATAGAGTCATATCAGCCTTGTGCCAATCGATTACAATTCGAGTCAGCAGCTCACTGTACACTAGCTACTCTAGCATTAGCTAATCGCAGTCGATATACCATCAACATTGTAGATTAAAACGGCCTTAAATTATAAAACGCTATTGTAGGGGTATTGCAACACTGTGTTTGACTGTTGTCGCAGTGATTGTGTAGAAATGGTTTTTACAGTGGCTTGTTAGAGCGTTATACGTTTGTGCTTAGTAAACGCTGTATATAATAAATTATAAGCGTTTACCGCGTCGCGGCTTTTCTGGCGCAGGCGCTTCGCGCATTTGGGCTCTTGCCTCTGCCTCTTTTCTGGTGGGAGGCTGTTCCTGTGCTTTGTGCAGTCTGCGTAGATGCTTGGCACGTTTGAGTCTGTGCTTTTCTAATTGAGAAAACAAACTCTGTACAGCTGGATACAAGCCGTCATAGTCTACAATACGCACACGTTTTTTAACAGGTGCTAGTTTGTTTACATAGTGTCGCTTGCCGTTGCTCAACTGTAGCTCGCCACCTATGTCTGCTAGTACTTCTGCACTCCAATCATGACAGTCAGTTAGCCATGTACTAGCTGTGGGAGCATAGCCGCCGAAGCTCCAACGATATAGATCGCGGTTGTCATAGAAGTCAGTCTTGTTTACGTATTCAAAGTCACGCTCGTCTTCTAGCACAACTCTGCGTATGCCTGACAAGGGCAACTGTAGTTCTGAGTCTATTGTGAGCAATCGAGCAGGTACCCAATCATCAGGTGTGCCTCTAAGAGCTCTGCCTATGAATCGATTGGTTCCTGGATGTAGTTCTAGATCATCGTTGGGATGAAGCACAAGTGTAAGCGGATCACGTATTGCATTTGCATAAAAGAAATACCACATTGGCAAACAGTCTACCCACGAGTCTCGACCGATACGTCTGTGCAACATCTTTTGCATGTGTTGTTCAGTAGCTTGCCTTAGTGCTAGGTGCGGAAGTGCAACCTGTAGTTCACAGGAGTACTGCTTGAAGTGAGCCATTATGGAGTTCTAATGTAAACTTTTTCGTTTGGTTCAAATGTGCCTGTGACTGCTGAGAACTCAATACGTTGTGCAGTTTGATCTGCGGCACTAATTACTCCAACAGCTCCTGTAATAGCTCCTACACATTCATCACCCACTGACCAGTTGTCATCAACTGTTAGGTCTACAACACGATCACTGTCTGCTGTGCCTGTGTTGTTGAGTGTGATGTGATCACCGAATGTAGGATCAGCTAGTACGAAACTAGCAATTGTTACGGGCGCATATGGTTCAACGCCTGTGAAGTCTCCAACTAGTGTGCCTAGTTCTACTGCATTTCCTATTCCAAATGGTGTGACATGATCATTGTCTGTAAAGTCTATCGTTGCAATTTGTCCGTTTACTGCTACAGTTTCTGCTCCTAGTGCAAACCTAGAACCGCTCTGTAATTGATATGCATATTTGTATTTGCCTAGTAAAGTTTCTAAAGCAACTTGTGTTGGTGCGCCAAAACGTGATTCAAGTTGTAGTTGATCTGCGCCAATTGATTGAGGAGTACTTGAACTTACTAATAGCGCACTGCCATCATCACTGCTAAGTGCGTTGTCAGGATACTCTATACCCCAACGTACTATAATTTTTTGTCCTGGAGATACCATTAACTGTGTGCGTTCTAATGTTCCGTTTGGAACTAAACTTGAATTAAATTCAATAAACTCTTTGCCCCTTGGACGTACTGGATCATCTGACAATGCAATGTTTACATAGTTTGCACTTGCTACAGCTTTGTTTGTAATTGATATTGCAAGTATCATATATGTAACACCTATTGGCGGAACAGTGTATACTGTATAGTTTGTGCTGTCCTCAGTCGGAATCTCAGCAGTTGCCCAACGCCCTGCTGTCTGCGATCCTTCTAGTGTTTGAAACCCGTGTACTGTAATTGATAATGACATTCTTATTTCTCCTAGTAATATTTATTATCTTACACGCACACGACCTGGATCTCTTGGCGATACAATTTGTGCTGCCCTTGTCAATCCGTTTGGTTTGTAGTCTTGTAATTTAATTTTTGCTACCCAATCTGTTGCACCTTTGTGCTGTTGAGTATTTAATGTAGCAGCAAATACATCTGCTTTTTGTTGTGCAAGTTTTTGCTCTGTGGTGTGCTGGTATGGCGCTAGTAAACTGTTCTCATCAAATATACGTTTAGTAGTATTAATGGAAGGCGAGTATGCTAGTATTGCATATATTTGTGTTGGGGTTTTCATCAGTTACTCCTTAGTGATGTTATTATTGATGTAGAATTTGTTGTTAATGTTTGTCGGCCATACTTACTGTACAGCATTCTGTTTGGACTACCTAGTAGTGCTTGTGAATTATCATAGTCTGTAGTATCTGATAAGCATGTTGGATACTCAAATCTAGCAGTTCTGGCCGCCGGAAGTAATGTACCTTGTATCCATGTATCAATAGTTGCGTCACCTGACGTACCATTTACTCTATATGCTTCAAGATTTTGTGCGTCAGATACACTAATGTTTGATATTGGTCCGCCAGTTAGATTTACATCACAATATAAATATCCTAGGTCATCTGTTTGGCTTAAGAATCCATATAAGTCACCGTCGAAAGTAGACACTGATATTTCTAAAATGCCAGCTACAAGTGCTACTAAATCAACATCACCTGCTATATCATAACATGTAGGTTTAGACTCATTTGTTATTCTACTTAACATCTGTGCAGGTGTTGCATTTGGAAATACTTGTAGGTGCTGTGCTACAACTCCGCATACTTGAGGACTAGCCATCGAAGTACCCGAGATACTCATTATCTCATATGCATCATTTTCTGGATACGTTACACTTGCACTATTGTACACTGTGGACCGTTGTGTTGATGTTGCAGCCATTATGTTAGTGCCTGGCGCCCATATGTTTACAGCTGGTCCTCTTTTGCTGCTTGCAGCTAATCCGTCTCTAAAAATATTAGTGCCTGATAAATCTGTTTCTGAAACTACCGCAGTACTAATATTACCTACACAAAATGCTCTAGGGTCATATGGTGAACTAGGCCGATGATACGTGTCAGTGGTGAACCCAAATGATACAGTGTTGTTATAATCATCACCAGTAGAGACATCTGCTTTGTAATAATCATTGCCGCCTGCTATACATACATGTATACCGTCGTCGATCATATCTTCTACTTCTGCATCTATACTTACTACTTGCACTGGCAAACGTCTAGAGCCTTGGCCATTAGCAGGAAAAACACCAGTACCCGCCCATAGTGCATTGTCATCAATATAGTTTACTCCCCAAGACCAAGCAGTGCCTTTGTGTACACCATTGGTAGGATTGCCTGAACGGTTGCCTCCGTATCCCCAACTCATATTAACTACTGTTGGTCTGTTATCAGTCTTAGCGTTGTGCCAGTTTCGAATAACATCAAAACAATCAGTAGTCGAGATACCAGTACCGTCGCTTCCTGACAATGTTTCTAACCCAGAAACTTTTACAGCGTATATGTGTGCGCCTTTAGCCCATCCGTGTGTTTTGCCTGCAGCAGTTCCTGCAACATGTGTGCCATGACCATCTGCATCTCTATAATGATCTGCGTCTTGTGATCCTATAACACCACTTGCTGTATACCAATCAATTTGTTCTAATCTAGTAGTGCCCGAAGGTAATGATAATTCAATAGTACCACTATTGGTTATTGTAGTAAGATCTAAATCTTCTGATTCAATTACTATTCTGCCGTTCGAGGTTAATATCATAAAGCCACCTGCAATAGGCTCACTGCCATCCCCTGGCATAAATCCATTAAAGTTTTTTAGTAACTCTGTTGTAGTACCTGTATTACTATCAGTAATTTTTATAACAAACATTTTATTAAGATACTTTGTGTAATTAGTACCACGAAATAAATCTGCATTAAGAGAATAATCATTAGTAGATGTAGTAAACCTATCTGATGATGCCAACTGTAGATCAACCCAGCCAAAGTTTACGTTTGATGTTACAGTATCAATTAATTCAGAACGGATGCTTTCCCATTCAGGATGATTAGGCTCGATGCCACTATCTTGTATTACAACATCAACCCCAGCGCCGTCTATAGCGTATTCATATACTCTGTCAGATGCTTCGGCGTTTGCTGATTGCCATTCGTTAACTGCTTTAGTAACTCGCCTTAATCCCCAGTTAGTATCTGTATTATCATTGAACCCTCGATAAAAAACTCCAGGTTGCGATGCATGTGATACTAATGAAATGTCGTCACGCTGTTCAGGCGGAATCTCTATAGCACGTACCCTAGGGTCGCTACGTAGTGCTTCCGCTTCTTCGTCTGTAAGCATAAAGTGCGTTTGTATTTTTGACCCGAGTCTAGGGTTAGCAACATCTACACTACGATTGGGTATAGGGCCTGATCCACTACTAGCAGTAATCTCTGCTTCAAGTGTAGGTAAGTCTTCTCTAGTGTTTGCTATTACAGTATATTCTTTTTCCATTAGCTAGGTCCTATAAATCCAATTAATGCGTTTGTGCCAACGTTAGCAGGTGTATACGTAGGAATACCCGATGTGTTAGGATTTACGCCATCATCTGATGTAAGAGCAACCCTAAAACAAGAAATACCGCCTACAAAAGGCTTGCTGTCGCCGTTTGAAAATAACATTTCATTGCCCCAAGTTCCTACAACATTGCCTATGTTTATTCCTTGGTGTGTTCCGGTAACGTATGTGGTATTAGAGCTATTCAATCTCCAAGTAGCTGCTGTATAATCATATAACCAAGCAGTATAACCGCCGCTAACGTTATATACAGCTTTAAAATAATGCCAGCCTCCTGGGGTTATTGATACATTAAAATTACTGCTACTCCAGTTGCCGCCACCTGTTCCATCTCTACGGCCAACTTGTGCTATAGTGTTTCCGCCGCTGTTTTGTCCTACAACTAGTACAACTGCACGATGGTTTGCTTGAGCAGTTGAAGATATGGCACCAAAAGAATAAACTAGATGTCTATGTTCAGCTGATGAAAAACACACTGGGTCTGGATTAAACCAAATTTCAACTTGATAGGGTGTATCTCTAACAGCAGATATTTCCATACCCGGGTTGTTGCTGCCGAACAAAAGATAATCGGTATTTAAACCAGCTCCGTCACTTGGTACTGCACGTACACCGTCAATGTAAAATTGATTTGGTCGATCTAACTGATCTCTATAGTTGTAACTGTCTCTTGTTGCTGTGGCTAATCTAGGCATTATGAATAACTCGTTGCACTTCCTAATACTGTCCAGGCAGAAGATCTTCTTAATAGTGTAAACGTAAAGACATCTGTTCCGCTGTTTGTACCGCTAGGGGCAGAACCGTCTGCCCATAATATTGTTTGTACCGCACCTGCTATTTGAATAGCATTAATAATAAATGCCGTAGCACTCTGGTCAATTACTACTGAGAACGAATGTGAAACATCATTTGTAGTTGGTACGTTTGTAAAGTTAACTGTGATATTAGCAGTTGCACCTGTAATATATTCTATAGGCGATATACTAGTATCAAATGTTCTGGTACCTGAAACTGCTGTTCCGTCATTAGACATAAGTTCAGATATTCTACTAACACTTTCTATAATAACACCGTCCGGTGCTGTTAGTGTAATTGTACTTGCACTCGTTATTACAGGTGTTCCTGGAGTTGCTAGTGAAAATGTATCTGCACTTATATCGCCTACTACAGTTGCGCCGCTTGCTCCAACGGAAAGAATAGTTGTAGAACTTACTACAGAATTAATTTCATTTTCACTAGTTAATACTATGTTAGAAAGAGACGCTGTATTTGTAATTGCTAAATTGCCTGTGTCACCTGTAAGATCTATGTTGCCGCCTATAGCATTTGCCGAAACTGTTTGTCCTGAAAGTCTAACAGTGCCTGAAGGGGCATTTATTTGAGTATCAGCAGTTGACGATGTGAATACAGCATTACTAGAAGAAGATTCAATTTGAAAAGCAAGTAAGTCTAAGTTTGCTCCTAGTTCAGGACTAGCATCATCTGCTAGTTGTGCTAGTGCGCCTGATAAATTTGCAGGTCTAAAAGTAAATTCATTTACACCATCAAACGCTAGTGTGCCGCCTCCTTGGGCTGCTTCTGTTGTAATAGTTATTGTTGAAAAGTCTGCTCCGCCTGCTGGTGGAGTATATATAAAGACACCAGTTGTATTATCATAAGCAATTGCACCATCACCTGCTGGAGCTTCAGCAGCTCCTACACTTATATCTGTAAGTGCAATACCTGTACTAGGAGTAGATGAAATCCATTGCGCACCGTCGTATGCTAGTACTTCATTTAGTGCTGGGTTAGATATATTAACATCAGATAAATCATTTATTGCGTAAGTAGCAGTGTTTAAAACTTCAACTTGTCCGCTTAAATTAATACCAACATCAATTCCAGTGCCGCCAACAAACTCTATTGTTTCAGCAAGTCCTGTATCAGGCGTTAGTGTAAGATCAGCATTAACTGCACTGCCTGCTATAGTTAATGAGTATGTAGTATCTTGTGCGCCGTCAATAGTTGCATTGACCCAACTAATTCCGTTCCATTGCAAAAGTTGTCCTGTAGACAACGGGTCTGTTGTAGTATCAACATCACCAATACCGTCAATGCTACTAAGATCGGCAGGAAGGTTAAGTAAGTCGTTGTAGCTACCAGTTGTTGCTACAGTGGCAAGAGCAGGTACATTGTTAAGTTCATTGTAATCATATACTAATGTAGGTATACCAGATAAGTCTGTGTAGTTACCGCTAAATGTATTAGCAGTTACCCACGCTCGGTCTGCTAGTGTAATGTTATCAGCTTGGTTGGCTGTATATAATCTTAATGTTCCTCTATCGGCATCGAAGAAAATTTCGCCCGATGCTCCGCTTAGAGTATCTAAACTTTGTGATGATCGTTTTTGTAAACGTATACTTCTTACTGGTACTGGCATGAAAAATATTCCTTTGCTAGTATTTAGCCACTAAATAATAGAAAGGAGAATCTATGCCAGATCCAAGAATGTTTAAAAGACATTATATAATTGAATCATTTAGTCGTAAACTAAACCAAATAAGAGAACAACACTTAGCTACTGAAATGACTATGAAGAATCGTTGTCAAGATTTAACTATTGCTAGAGCTCGAGCAAAGGAGTTTGCTAATAGTTTAAATGAAGTAAAAGAGTTAGGTGTAGATGATTGGCAAGCAATGCTTCATCTACAAGAATCTGAAACTACTAAAGTTATTGTACCGGTAGATTAATTATCGCCTAGATTATTAATAAATGATCTTAACTTAGTTGAATCAGCTTCTGCTTTTATCTTTCCGACATTGCCTCCGTCTGCTGGATCACTTGATGTAGCAGTGTTTGTGCGTTTGAGACTATCAACTATTGAGCTTGCACCTTGTGATGCACTTGCATATCCACTGTCTTCATCTTCACCTAAGTCTTCAATACGTAGTGTGTCCAAGTTAAAGCCTAGATCAATCTTTTGTCCTACGCCACTTGAGTTACGTGTCTTCATCAACTGTAACTGATAGCGTCCACGTTCACGCATTGCTCTACTT
>Ga0209251_1001854_pt1 | contig 15543 bp, 18 predicted proteins | sample SaaInlV_100m_DNA_6_FD_184665 | JGI IMG/M metagenome (GOLD analysis project Ga0209251, IMG submission 184665) | Marine microbial communities from expanding oxygen minimum zones in the Saanich Inlet - Saanich Inlet SI073_LV_10m_DNA (SPAdes) (version 2) | ecosystem: Environmental > Aquatic > Marine... | reverse complement strand
AACCGGCTTTAACATACCGGCCAAATTTACATTGGAGACGCTACCTAAACCCAACAGCTTAGAGATAAAACTTGTTGAAAAACCCGCACAGAAGTTTATTAGCATCACGTTTTCCGGTTCAAATACCTCAAAAAATGTGATGCGCCACGAGAGCACACTTAAAGAGTTCATAAGCGAAAACAATATGCGCGTAAAAGAGTCTGCAGTTTATGCATTTTACAATCCGCCATGGACGCTGCCCCTTTTTAGAAGAAATGAGGTACTGTTCGCCATTAACGAGTAAAAATGTATAACTGAAAAGGAGCAGTATGAAACCATTCTTTGAATTACGAGTTTACGAAGTCCTCCCAGGAAAAATGAATGAATGGGTGGAGTTCATGGAAAAAACGATTATTCCTTTTCAGCGGGGTAAAGGAATGGTTATTAAGGCAAGTTTCGTGCTAGATAGTACCGATTCATTTTTAGTGTCCGATGGGGAGCGTTCGCTTAGCTCGGTTAACGATGGGAATACGTTCGTTTGGATCCGAAGGTTCGAGAGCGTTGACCACAAAAAGGAGCTCTACAAAGCGGTCTATGAAAGCGAAGAATGGACCACTACAATCGCACCAACGGTAGCAAAGTTGATCGACAGGAACACTATTGTGGTCCACAACCTATCCTCGACTCCAGATTCATTACTTAAATAACCAATAATCAAAAGATATTCCAAGCATGATTAAAAAGACATTTATATCAGTAATTTTTATCACACTTTTTGTCAGCCCACTAACTCAGGGACTAGCGAAAGAAAGAGACCCTTGGGTCGATTACTTTTTAGACCAAATTTCAGGTATCCGGGTCGAAATATCGAGACTCGAAACGGATGGGGTGGTCGAAAAACTAAGACATGACTTGGCCCTCGAAGCAAAAGTGGACGAGCTCTCTCAATCAGTAAATGAACTAAGAACTATTGTTCAAGAGCAACAAAACTTGATAAAGGAGCTGCAATCCAAGGCTAAGCAGTAACGAGGGTTGTAGGCTGCCAATCTTAGTCAAGATACCCCCTCTCTCCTCGCCGCTGACTGCAATGTCTGTTCAATATCTCGGTAACTTAAAAATCTATTTCACTACATGTGCAAGCTCACAAACCAGTTGACACGGATTGATACAAGGTATTTACTATAGATAGGGTCTGAAAAGAGACCTTACTGTAGATAAAAAGCTAAGTATTGTTGCCCACTCAGTGGCTAACCGTTTCAGATGGTGACGATAATCAAGCGTAATTTATGCAAGGTTTAATTACCGTTATCAGTGAAACTCCTCAACAAGGAGGCCTTTCAATGCATTTAAATATCTCAGCTCACCACCTCAATATCACTCCTGGTATCGAATCGCATCTGCGAAATAAATTAAGACCGATAAAGCGCCATTTTGACCATCCCATCAAAGTCGGCATCATTCTCTCTGTATCGAAAAACGAACACAAAGCAGAAGCAAAGTTGCACTTATTTGGTAGGGATCTGTTCTGCGAATCGACAGGGCTTAACCTCTATAACGCAATAGATGATTTAGCGATAAAAACCGATCGGCAAGTACTCAAACTGAAAGCTCGTGCGACCCGTTATTCAACTGACTCAATAAGGAAATTACAGATGGCTGTTGGCCCTGTCTGACCTGCCAAGTAAATCTTCATTCAATAAGGGTGTCTTAAAAATCTAAACTTTGGGACACCCTAAAATTTTATAAAAACTCCCCAATTTAATAATGTCAGCTTGTCATCATCGAAGTCATAAACCTCGTACTCTAAACGCGTAGAGAAAAGGTCCGTAACAGGAATGTCAAAGCCGACGCCCCTAAGCACATCCGTCCCGTCAATCTCTGTTGCAAATATAGTGGCACTACCTGTGCCTACAACTCGAGATGTATCCCATTGATGAATGCCGACTTTAAGGTAAGGTTGAACCGTTTCAAACGGAGCCGTGAGGATCGCACTTAAACCTAATGAGGTAGGCTCAAGACGAGTACTACTCGTAACCCCAGTCGTGTTAGTACTACTTAATGCACCCTGCGTGATTGATGCGCCATTTGGCATGACGAGCACCAACTCACCAAAATCGGCGTAATGTCCCTCAATGGATAATAATGAGTTAGCTCGATATCCGCCAAAGATTTTATAACCACTCTCTTGGTCATCAAGGGTTGCCCCTCCAGATAAGATGATATCCGAGCCGTAATCCGCCTCACTGTGAGAAATAGAAGAGCCAAAATAAAACCCTTGCGAAAACCCCATATGAGGACTCGGCAGAAACAAAAATACCAAAAGAAATCGAAAATAAGTTCTAAAATTAAGCATGCATAACCCCTAACCCGCCTAGCCATTAATTGATAAAAATTTCCCGTAACAGAATAGGGATAGTGAATACCTTACACTGATAAAATAAACGATTACTAATATAAACGAATAAGTCACATTAAAGGGATAAAAACTATGCACTTAAAAGTCTACCTGTCAGGTGAGATTCACACTGAATGGCGCTCAGCCATCACTACCAGATGCTCGGAAAAACCAATCACATTTTTAAGCCCAGTGACAACCCACGAATCCAGTGATGACTGTGGCGTGAACATACTAGGCTCAGAGTCTAGCAAATTTTGGCATGATCATAAAAGTGCGAAGGTCAATGCTATTCGAACACGAAAAGGCATCGAGGATGCTGATATTGTTGTCGTGTGTTTTGGCGAAAAATACAAACAATGGAATGCAGCTTTTGACGCTGGCTATGCAGTCGCAAATGGTAAGTCGTTAATTGTACTTCACCAACCAGAGCATCAACATGCGCTAAAAGAAATTGATGCTGCAGCGTTGGCAGTCGCTGAAACGCCAGAACAAATTGTACAAATACTGACATATGTATTGGACGGATCGCTGCCTTCGTAACCACCAAAACATCAACTCACTATCCAGGAGATCTAATGAAAAGTCGACAACTCGGAATACACGGACCAGAGGTGTCTGCTATCGGAATTGGCGCCCTATCTTTTTCTAATTTTTACGGCCCAGCAAAAGACGAGGAGTCATGCAACATTCTCTCTTCAGCGTTAGATCTTGGTATAAACCATATTGACACGTCAAATGTTTATGGTAACGGCCGTTCGGAATCAGTCATCGGAACGTTCCTCAATCGGCAAGGGAGATTAAAAGACGAACTGTTCACTATCGCGTCCAAAGTCGGCATCTGTCGTAATAAGGAAACGGGGGAGCGCTACTTCGATAATAGCGAAGCACATATTCGCGATCAACTGGAAAAAACCCTAGTCAGACTGGGAATCTCGACGCTAGATTTGTACTATATTCACCGTCGTGATGAAACAATTCCTATCGAGGAAGTCGCAGGCACAATGAGTAAAATGGTAGAGGAGGGAAAGATTAAAGCATTTGGTTTCTCGGAAATAGCACCCTCCTCCCTTAAAGTTGCCAACTCAGTAGCTCACGTAGCAGCCGTACAATCCGAATATTCTCTCTCGACAAGAAACCCGGAGTTGGGCTTAATACAAACAACCAAGGCCCTGGGGTCAGCCTTTGTGGCCTTTTCACCTGTTGGAAGATCACTATTAACCGACGATCCACACTCAGAAGACCGCATCTCTGACATGGATTTCCTGCGTGAGAACCCACGATTCATCCAACCTAATCTAGGCAGAAATATTGATGCGACAAATGAATTCAGAAATATCGCACAAGACTTAAATATCAGCGCCTCCGGCCTTGCAATAGCCTGGTTGCTACACCAAGAAAAGAACATTATTCCCATTCCAGGCACGCGCTCTGTTAAACACTTAAAACAACTAGCTGAGGGCGCGACAAAAAAGTTGTCAGATGAAGACCTTAGTTTAATTGCTCGAGCACTTCCGGTGGGATGGGCACATGGCAACCGATATTCACTGAACCAATCCAAGGCTGTTGAACAGTATTGCTAGACTTAGCGAGGGGGAAACAATATGCCAACTGAATATCCAGGACCTTTAGTTTCACAGCAATGGCTATATGACCATCTCAATGACGATAATATTTGTATTGTGGATGCGACCGTTCATCTACCAGATACAGGCCGTAATGCGAAGAAAGAATTCACGGAACAGCACATACCTAACGCGATTTTTTTTGACTTAAGCGATATCGCTGATCCGAATAATCCGCTTCCACGAAAAGTCCCCGATAGGAATCTCTTTAGCGAGAAAGTTGGACAACTCGGCATTGACAACAGCACCCATGTCATTGCCTATGACACGCCTGGCTTGTATAGCGCGGCACGTGTTTGGTGGTTGTTTAGGCTATACGGCTACGATAACGTCTCCATCCTCGATGGAGGGCTGCACCGATGGAAACAATGTCGAAATCCGACTACCGACAAGAGAGTAAGTCGTGAGCCAAGTGATTTTAGAATTAACGAGACCCGAGATTTACTGTCAAAAAAAGAGGAGGTTCTCGCATGCTCAACAAAAGGAGAAACAATTCTTGATGCCCGAACCCTCGGTCGTTTTTCAGGCAAAGAAGCCGATCGCTACCCAGGAACACGACCTGGACATATCCCTGGAAGCGCTAATCTATATTGGGCTAACCTACTGAACAGCGAAACGCGTGAACTATTATCAAAAGCAGATCTGGAAGAGACATTCAAATTGTCAGGTATAGACGTCGATCAACCAATCGTTCTCACGTGTGGATCAGGGCTCACTGCCTGCATTCTCGGTTTCGCTTTAGATCGCATTGGAAAATCCAAATGGAAGATCTATGATGGATCATGGGATGAATGGGGTCGCGATCAAGACTTACCCATTGAAATTGATAATTAATTACATTTGATGAACCAATAAGAACCACTCACTGGATACTCACAATGACATATTCAAACACAACGACACTCGGATTTATTGGACTGGGATCCATGGGGCTTCCGATGGCAAGCAATATGCTCAAAAGTGAATTAACCATGTATCTATACGACCTCGAACCTGCAAGATATGCGTCGCTACAGGGAAGTAAGACTCACCAATGCGACTCGCCAAAAGACGTAGCAAACAAAGCAGATATTATTTTTACGTGCTTACCATCATTAGAAGCAGCACACTTTGTCGCTCTAGATCCGAGCAAAGGCATCATTCAAGGTTCAAATGTTCAAAGTATTGTTAACCTTGGAACTACAGGTAGCCAATATGCAAAAGAGGTTTCGGAAGCCTTAATGGAGCGAAATATCCATTTTCTAGACTCTCCCATCTCTGGTGGCCCTGCCGGAGCCGCAAACGCAACACTGGCTGTAATGTGCTCCGGTCATAAAGCGACTTATGATTTTTTATGTCAAAAAGTATATCCGCACATGAGTGAAAAACAGTTCTATGTGGGCGATGATGCTGGAATGGCCCAAGTCATGAAATTAGTGAACAATATAAATTTATTCATGCAGCTCGCCGGAACACTAGAATCGTTAACACTTGGCGAAAAGGCCGGATTGAATCCGAGCCAAATGATTGAGGTCATTAACGCTTCGTCTGGATTAAGCCGATCCAGTCAGGTATTTATTCCCAACAACATTCTCAGTGGTAAATTCAATTTTGGGGCAAGTAACGCCATTCTGAAAAAGGACCTCGACCTTTGGATAAGCGAAGTAGAAAATTATAAAACACCAAGCCAAGTTGGAGGTGCAACCCGTTCAATTTTTGACGAAGCCATTAAAGAACACGGTTTAGAGGCTGATTTAACCACAATTTACTCCACGCTAAAACGTATCGCCTCAATTAAATAAAGACGAAGAAATCATTTTTCTGGACATGTCGGAGACGTCACCTCTTTTCATGCTCCGAGCCTCAATAGAGGGCAAAAACGTTACCTCAGCGACATGGGATTTCTCGACGATGATTTGATCCAGAGAACGCATAAAAGTCATATCGTTGACATACGCGATACGGTCTGTCTGAACCCGATTTGCATCGAGGTATTTCAGAGAAATTGGTGTGACCTTTGCTTTAGCATCAAGAGCTGCTTGAAAGGCTGAAGAATGAAATGGCGCTAAGCTATTCCCTCGCGTCGTGGTGCCCTCCGGAAAAACACACACCGAATGACCTAACATCAAAGTGGTATAAATACGTCCGTTGACCTCTTTAATTTCTCGACGGCTAGCCCTCTTTATAAAGATCGTTCCGACAAATTGCGCTAACAATCCAATGAGCGGCCATTGTCGAACTTCAGATTTGGACACAAAACAAATCGGCATGCTCGCGGATATGACCGCTATATCCAGCCAGGAAATATGATTGGCAACGAAAAATCTGCCTGCTACGTCAAAGTTAACTCCTTTTATGTCATGCCTAACTCCGAGCATCCACAACAGCCCTTGAAACCAATACTTCGCAACCAAGCGCTTTAACAAGACCCCTTTGAGCGGGCACATTAAAACGGCAATGAGTAAACCTATAATCAATATGGCAATCAAGCAAGGGTACCTAATGGCTCTACGAAGATATCGCTGAGCTTGATGGATTAATGGCATACCATCCCTATCAGATAAAAGAAACTAACTCAGTGTTTGAACAGTTTTGGTTTAAGTAGAGAAGCATCCTAGCCACAACGATCCGTTACACCTGGATTGTAAGAAACATTTCTAATACGAGGCACATTAGGTACCTGAACTGGAACTGTTTTTTTATTTCTCAACCAGCGCGCAACGAGATCCCAAATAGGCTCTCCTGTTGCAACCTCGTTGACCGGAGCCCAACCAGCCACCCTATAATTTTTTGACGGTTCGATCAGTTTCCTTCCAAGACGCATCTCTGAAATACGAGATCCCATTGCCGCAGATGGATCAATGGTATAGCTCATCCCTCCAACACGAACCATATCGCCCCCTTGCTGATAATACGGGTCGGGATTAAAAATATTATCTGCTACATCCTCTAAGATGGATTTTATTGTATCGCCGGTCATCTCAGTTAAGGTGCTATGAGAATACGTTGTGGCTGTATGCTCTAAGAGCGACTCCATGGTGATCGTCGTTTGAGGCAAAAGTGTAGTCCCCCAACGGAATCCCGGAGAGAATGCTATATCCGCTTCGAACTCGTCAATTAATGCATCTAAAATCAGCTGATCGAAACTGCCGTTAAAATTGCCTCTTCGATACAATAGCCCCTCAGTTACCGCTAAGGGTTCCAGTAACTTGTCTTTAAATGGACGTCTCACCCTTTCAATCAGATCCTCCATCTCCTGATCGGCATCGAGAAATTGCGAAAACACGGGTACGAGCCGATATCTAAAATCTGCGACACCGCCATCAGTAACTGATAGATCTAGGACACCAAGGAATTTGCCATTACTCCCCGCGTTAGTCACAATAGTTTTTCCAGATTGATTTGGAACAATCGCAGGAACTGGCATTCCATCGTGTGTATGCCCGCCGAGAATAGCGTCAATTCCTGTGACTCTAGAGGCCAGCTTTAAATCTACGTCCATTCCATTATGTGATAACAATACAACCGTATTAATACCTCGCCGACGAATACGATCTACTAATTGCTGTAACTCATACTCCCTAATCCCAAAACTCCAATCCGGAATAAGATAGCCGGGATTTGCGATCGGCGTATAAGGAAAAGCCTGACCTATAATAGCGACTGGAACGCCATTCATCTCTTTGACCATGAACGAATCAAAGACGGGCTCATCAAAATCAAAAGTTTTAATATTTTGAGCGATAAAATCAACTTTCCCAGAAAAGTCACTATTGACAATTTGTTGTACTCGGTCTGCGCCAAGCGTCATTTCCCAATGAGCCGTCATGACATCAACTCCAAGAAGCAAACAAGCGTCCACCATATCCTGACCGTTAGTCCAAAGCGCCGTTCCAGAACCCTGCCAGGTATCTCCTCCGTCAAGCAATAACGCGCCAGGTCGCTCTGAGCGAAACTTGTCAACGAGCACCTTGAGATGAGAAAAACCACCAAGGCGACCATATACGCTTGCGGCCTCCTCAAAATTGAGACAAGAAAATGCATGCGCCAGAGCGCTACCCGCAGGAACACCCACAGCTTTAAGCAAAGAGTCACCGACAATGTGTGGCATCTTTCCGAATGCGTCTCCAACACCCATATTCATGCTGGGCTCTCGATAATGAACGGGGTTTAACTGAGCATGACAATCAGTCATATGCAAAAGATGAACATTCCCAAATTTTTTAATATCATAGAGTGCATTTATTTGTGGGTTTGATCGCGCTCGCAAGTCTGATACAGGAAGTCCCGCCGCTGCAGCAGCGCCCATGGCAAGTAAAAAATCCCTACGCGAAAGCGTCACACAAAGGCCTTATCTTCATTGATTTACCGGAGACTCAGGATCCAACAACAAAGCCATAACATCCCTCATCTCCGAAATTGACAGGATTTTATTATGGCCGTAACGGGGCATATTTGAACAAATCAAAAGTGCCTGAGGATTAAAAATTTTAGTCCAGGTATAGCGAATTACTTCATCCGAGTAGCCGCGTATTTCACCATATCTGTATAACGATGGGCCAAGAGTGCCGTGCGCCAATTCCTCTTTTTGGATCTGATGGCAGGCGTAACAGTTACCGCCATTTTTTGTATTTTCCGAGTCATTAAATCTCAAACCCTTGCCGCTTTGGGCTATGAGCTCACCACGAGCCCAATCACCGATATAGGCACCATCTTCCAAAAATTTAATCCCTTTTAAATTTTCACTCATCAAGCGCTTAGCTTCGTCACTACTGACCACTGGTTTAAGTTCGCTACAAAATTTCTGTGTCGAATCTTGGTCAAAAAACTTAGTGAAGTTAACCGGCCCTTTGCTCTGTAATCCACCATGAAGTAGGTCATTCAGTTTGGGTGAGTTGAACTCAGCCGCTAACACAGTCGGAGAATTAAACCAGGATGATAGCCCGACTAATACAGTGAGAATAAATAGATTACCTTTAAACATTTCTAACGCTTTATCCCGGGTGCTTCATATAGACCGCCATCAGCACTTTTTGCCAAAAACATGATTAATGCAGTCATCAAATCGCTCCCGTAAATTGGTTCGGGAAATCGTTGTTGCCTAAGGCAATCGTAGAGTCTGTGCTGCATGGTGCGGACTTCTCCCGCCGACACTCGATAAGCAGGCCATGAGCCATATGATTTACTGGCTTCGTCCTTATTCCTAAAATTTGGAAGCTCCTGCAGCCTGATCCTCTGGTTATCGCCGCTATGGCAAGTTATACAACCAAAATCATGCGAACCTGCCCTAAAATGGAAGAATTGTTTTCCTAATTCGTATACTCGCTTTTCCTCGATCCGCATCAATGGAATATTCATGTGCAACCCTCTAGATTCAGATGCAATGTACGCCACCAACATTTCAATTTCCGATGTCTCTTGGCCTCTTTTTGTAAATGGATACGAGATAATATCTGCGCGAGAAAATCCCTGAATTAATGTTCGGCAATAGATTAAGCGTTGCTCAAGATCCATCACTTTTTGCGCGTCAAAAAAGAACCGAGGTAATTCAACATAGGCCCCTACTGTTACTCCGGGTCCTTTACCCAAATCACAAGTCTCCAAGCTAGCGTTTTTAGGCCCTGCTTTGCGATACCAGAGTTCTTCCCCCGAAAAAACCCACAACTCTGCCGGATTAACGTCATCCAGCAAATCCCGGTACTCCTGGATACCGGCAGTAGTATCCTCATCAGCAAAAACCTGACTGAAAGAGAACGCGCCAAAAATCAGAATAAGAACAGACCACTTAAGCACAATTACCCTTTGAAAAAATCTAATAGATAACACTGTCTTTAAAGTACCGTCCGAACAAAAATTGTAGGATATCTAAAAAAAATAGCCGGCTAAACCGGCTATTTTCATTTCATTTAGCCTGGTTTCAATGCTGATGCTCAGACGACTCTTCAGTCTCTTTGGGCTTGTCTTCAACAGGCTTGATGTTGGCACCCGAATATTTGCTGGGACCAGGAGTTCCTGCAGGACCCGCAAAGGCTGATGAACAGGCAAAGACGAACGCAAGAGATAAAATAAAGGTCAGTACTTTCATTGTTTTGTCGCTCCAAATTAGACATGTCATACGGATAGGTTAAAAGTAATGCTAAACAGAGTCAACTGAAATAATCAGCCTCTCGACTTCGACGAAAAATTGGGAAGTTTATTGCCGATCTCGGCCCATCAAGCGAATTCGACAAGCAAGTATCGCTTTACTTAAAAAACTCATCGTTATGCTCGCCTACGAGCGGCGCATACTTCTGCCGATCGTCATTATTTCTCAGCGCTTTAACAATTGGAACGGGAATCGCAGGCATGGAATCTCCACTCTTGCTCGTTAGAATTTCATCAAAAACACCGCGTGCTTTAAATTGCTTGTCATCTAATGCCTCCTTAACGGTCTTAACGACAGAACAACAGCAATCAGCCTCTCTTAAGATAGGCTCCCAATGAGCCGCGGTATGCCGTTTAATAATAGCTCCAACCTGTCGAATAGTTTCTTCCTCGTTAACCGAATCGTCTTGATACTGCATCGCCAAGCCTATAGTCGCAACAAACTTTGACCAAAATTTATCCTCTAACGGGCCTGCTGCAACAAATCGATCATCGCTCGTTGGGTATAGCTGGTATCTCGGAGATCCGCCGGTTAAACGATCTCCCCCATTTTTTGGATTGTCGCCGGTCACTTGTGTTTTACCAAGCGCCCAAAATAAAAAAGGTAACACACCATCAGTCATCGAAATATCAATATGGCACCCACATCCGGATAAGTCTCGCTCCCTGAGTGCTAATAAGATGTTCATTACCGCAGGGTAAGATCCGCCAGCTATGTCAGCGATGAGGGCTGGTGGAACAACGGGCTCATCTACTGAACCTAAACCTAACGACAACAGGCCAGCGTCGCCCACATAATTGATATCGTGACCAGCCAGTTTTTGTTTTGGCCCACTCTGACCATAACCAGAAATTGAACAATAAATAATTTTAGGATTTATTTTTTTTATTGCCTCATGGTCCAAACCTAAACGAGACATCACGCCAGGTCTAAACTGCTCTACTAAAATATCGGCCGTTTCGATCAACGGGATTAATAAATCTCGATCAGAATCACTTTTTAAATCGAGTGTAATACTCTTTTTTCCTCGATTTAAAAGAGAAAAATTGATACTGCTATCACTCCATGCCGGCGGGTGTCGTCTCATATCTTCACCCGAGACAGGTCGTTCGATCTTAATCACCTCCGCGCCCGATTCAGCTAAAAATAAAGTTGCCATCGGCCCAGGGAGTAATGTTGAAAAATCTAAAACCTTTATACCTCTTAGGGGTCCAGTCATATTCACTCTCTTGCAAATTAGTTTGTAGTCAAAGTCATACCCCGTTCCAAAACTCAGCTCATGGTGAGCATGATGTGTCAGACATAACCGAATTGAATTAAACGTTTAGACGTTCGCACCAAGCTCTGCATCTAAAGGTTTAAGTAAACCATGACTCTTGCTACTATTCTACAAGGATCGACTGAACCATAAAAATTACCTATGCTAATTGTTGACTGGGGAACCACCTCATTAAGGATTTACAAAATACGCGAGCCAGGCCTCGTTGAGGAAGTGATTGAGTCACGCCTTGGAATCATGAACGTAAATAATAATGACTTCTCGAGCGTCTTGAGTGAGCTACTAAATCCATCAGATATGAATGACCAAATCGTAATGTTTGGCATGATAGGAAGCAAAAATGGTTGGCATGAAACACCTTACGTTCAAGCACCTACCGCAGTAAGCGAACTTATCAACCACGCGCAAAAATATTCATGGGCCAGTGATAGTGAATCCATCACTCCTTTTTGGATCATGCCAGGGGTTAAACTTGAAAAATCAGATGGCCAAGTCGAAGTTATGCGAGGTGAGGAAACGCAAATTATCGGATTTTTAGAAACAGAACCAACCTTCAAAGGCAAAATAGTTCTACCTGGCACCCACAGTAAGTGGATTTCTATTCGCGATGGCTACATCAATGATATTCGGACTTACATGACAGGCGACGTCTACAGCGCTGTTCTTGACAGCACAATACTAAAGCATACAACTTTGCAAAATTGCGAACCATGTACCAAGTCCTTTCTTCACGGGGCTGAGCTATCGTCAAAAAAACAATCGATTACTAATTTAATGTTTCAGGCTAGATCTAAGGTCTTGAACCATGAGTGGGACCCTTCCGAGGCAACAAATTACCTGTCAGGTTTACTCATAGGCCATGAGGTGCGTCAAGAATTAGCTTCCAATGAGGATATCCGAATCATCGGCTGTGGCGAACTTTCAAATCGCTACAGTGCCATATTCAGCTATCTTAATCATCATGCAGATGTGATTGATCAATCAGTCGTTTCTTACTGCGAGACGACCTTTAAAAGCCTTTTATAAAATGATCAAAAATAAATTTGAACTAGCATTTCAGCGATGTCCTTTAGTGGGAATTCTCAGAGGTATTCGTCCAACGGAGGCGATCGATGTTACTGAAACCCTTGTCTCCGTAGGATTCAAAATAATAGAGGTTCCCCTTAATAGTCCTGAGGCTCTAAAAAGTATCGAAAAAATCGTATCTAAGTTTGGGGATTCCTGCGTCATCGGCGCCGGGACTGTAGTAAGTGAAAAACAAGTCGCTGATCTTCATAACGCGGGAGCAGCCTTAGTCGTATCACCGCACGCAGACCCCGAGCTTGTTGAAAAAACTTTGGAATATGACATGTATCCGATACCGGGGATCGCGACCCCCACGGAGGCATTTAGAATGATCAAATCGGGCGCCACGACTCTAAAGATTTTTCCGAGCGAGCTCATAAAACCCAAGCAGCTTTCAAGTTTAGTTCAAGTACTGCCCAAAAATATCCGTATCCTACCTGTGGGTGGAATTAATCACGAAAACATTTCCGATTATTTAAAGGCTGGAGCTCATGGTTTCGGGCTAGGCGCGTCTCTTTACCAGCCAGGGTTGGAAATTTCCACCGTTCGAAAAAATGCAGTCACTCTTATCAAAGCATTAAGGCTTGACTAAGACTAAAACAGTGATCCTCATTGGTTTTTATATTCAGTCCGAACGAACGACCTTAAGAGGTATATGGTTTTTTGGGTCTAAGCCCGGTTCGTCCATCGGATCCTGTTTTGTTATCGGGCGGGGATCAGCTAACACTAGATTTCGTACGTAATTAGGTAGTGCGAAAACACCATGATGCGTATCTGCGTTGTAATATTGAAGATCAGCAATTTTTCTCGTTTTAATTCGCCTCTCAACACTTTCCGAATCCAAGGCGAGCGGGTCTGTTTTGTCAGAGGCTGTCGCCATACCCCAAATCGCACCGTAAAGAGGTACGTAAACTAAATAAGGGCGGACTGTACCAAATACTGCGCTAAGTGAACTATAGACTCTATGAAAGACATTAGGTCTTGTGACTGGCGACCCAAGGTGCATCGACAAGACCCCGCTAGGACCAAGAATACGTCGACAATGATTGAGGAAATCAATCCGATATAACGCTTCAGAAGGACCAAACGGATCGGTCAGGTCTAACATCATCAGATCAAATTGATCATCACAATTTTCGACATACTGCTTACCGTCGGCAATCAATACCTTTAAACGCGGATCGTTAAACGCACCTCGATGCACTCCTGGTAGGTGCTCCTTACAGAAATTAACAACGACCTCATCAATTTCCACCATGACCACCTCTTCAATAGATGAATACTTTAAATATTCTTCCGCGGCCCCACCGTCACCACCACCAATAATCAATGCCCGCTTTGGTGCGTCATGTGATATCGCGGCGGGATGAACCATATTTTCGTGATAAAAAAACTCATCTTCATCTGAGGTCATGAAGTAATCGTCGATACGAAGCGTGCGTCCAAAGTGGGTATCCAAAACCTCAATATCTTGGAATGGTGATTTCGCATGTGCGAGTCGTTCTTTTGATCTAACCCAGAAACCTAAGCCATCGTTGAGGCTCTCTACAAAATATTCCTCATCATTTTTTTTCTTCATACGCTTATCAGCCTGAATTCCAACGACTAAAGCCTTTCAACGGCATGTGATTTTTCGTAGTCAGGCTTGAAAGTGTCTAATAAAGCTTGGTAGAGGCTTCGGGCACGCGGTCGGTTATCTTGAGAATAACTGCATACATAGACATCCACGGTTACGTAGTTTTTCTCAGGCCAAGTATGTAATGACATATGTGACTCAGCCAGCACAACCATACCGGTCACTCCACCATCTCCACCGAATTGATGGAAAAAATCACCCACACTGGATAGACCTGCATCTTTAACCAACTTGAGGCAGTGGGCTCTTAATAGATCAGAATCCAGCATGTACTCAGCGTCACATTTTACGTCGTAAAGATCCCCCATAACATGCAACCCAGGCGTATCTTTTACAGTCTTTAACGGACTACTCAAGTGAGACTCTCCAAGAGAAGAATCCCCCACTAAGTGGAGACCCAATTCGTCCCCGTTTGTATGAAGCGTTTCTGTCTCCGTTGCGACCGGACGAACCTTCTTCAATTTGAGATTACGCATATCACTGTCTCCCTACGTGATGTGGGGGGTTAACCCAGCGTTGCGTCATAGACGCATACCCAAACCGCGATCTCGCCCAAACACTTTGTGGCTGCAATGTCCCACTAAGATCCTTTGAACGACCTATAGACCAAACTAAGACACTAATGACTGAGCTGGTCTTGCTACTTGAAGGCCGAACTATACGGTTTCGGTGGAGAAATTCAAGTGTTTTTCTATTAAAAAATAAAACGAAACAAGTGCTCTAAATTGAATAACGAAATAATGGTCTACCAGAATAGATTAATCAGCGTTAAGACATACTCAATTATAACGATAACACATTGATTTTAATGCAATAAATAAAATATAAGTTTATAAAGTACCGTTATAGACTCCACCGTCAATTAAGAAATTGTGACCTGTAATATAGGACGCTTGAGCGCTGCATATATATGCGCATAACTGACCGAACTCCTTAGGCTCTCCGAAACGTCCTGCCGGAATCGCATTAAGTCTAGCCTTCTCAACCTCCTCTACTGAGGTTTCACTTTGTTTAGCCATAGCAGCCATTCGACCGTTCATTGTCTCGGTCGCGAATGCGCCCGGAAGGATATTATTTATCGTGACATTATGCATTGGTGTTTGCCTAGACAGGCCCGCTATAAAACCCGTCAGACCAGCACGCGCCCCATTGGACAAACCCAAAATCGGTATCGGAGCTTTCACCGCCGCCGAAGTAATGTTAACAATCCGTCCGAATTGTCGCTCAATCATCCCATCCAAAACCGACTTGATCAACTCAATCGGGGTTAACATGTTTGCGTTAAGAGCCTTTTCCCAGTCAGCGATGTTGAAATCCCGAAAATTACCGGCAGGGGGGCCGCCCGCATTATTTACTAAGATATCAAGTGACGGACAAGCACTTAAAGTTTCCTCACGACCACTTTGAGTGGTTATATCTGTAGCAACTGTTCTGACCTCT
>Ga0209251_1001853_pt1 | contig 15548 bp, 7 predicted proteins | sample SaaInlV_100m_DNA_6_FD_184665 | JGI IMG/M metagenome (GOLD analysis project Ga0209251, IMG submission 184665) | Marine microbial communities from expanding oxygen minimum zones in the Saanich Inlet - Saanich Inlet SI073_LV_10m_DNA (SPAdes) (version 2) | ecosystem: Environmental > Aquatic > Marine... | reverse complement strand
ACTAGAACTCAGATTGATAAAGTTAACTTTGTTCCAGAATATATTAACTGGATTAAGAACAATGTCAAGCCAGAATTCTACGGTGTTTACGAATATCGTGTACCAAGAACTCGCTTCTCACACGATAAGCTAGATGGTAGAAACGGTAGCGCAGACAGCGCATTCTCAATGGTTTACTCAGACGTTGCTACAGGACAAGGCGGGTCTAGAACACGACCTGGTGAACTGTACAATGACGGTGAGCCAAGTGTATCACTATACAACTTCGACTTTACTAAAGTTACCATGCTTAAGATTGAATTCTCATGGTACGGTGCTGTTGGTGCATTGTTCTTAGCATACGTTCCAGTAGATAACGGTGAAGCAAGATGGGTACGTGTACACCACTTGAGAGCATCGAATCAGTTGAAGATTGCATCTCTTGGTAATGCTACATTGCCTATTACGTATAATGTTTACGGTGGTGGTGACTATCTCACTAGAGGTGATGGCGAAGAGCCAGGTGCATCAGCACTAGGATCAGCCGCACAAGTTCTAGCAGATACAGGATACGGAAACGCATCACACGGTATCGTTAAGTACGGTGCTTCATACTACATCGATGGTGGTGACAGAGGTACAGTACGATTGTACTCACACAACAATGATGATGTTGTACCAGCTTATGGTAAGCAGTGGGCAGTTACGAATAGTGGCAGTTCAGCAGGATATCAATCAAGCGACAACACAATTAAAATTAACGCCACATCGATGGCTGGTAATGAAACTACAAGTGTAGATCCTACATTCTTTATGGGTGCGTCAATCAAGACTACTGATAAACGAGATCAAGGTATCTACGTGAAGTGGGTTGACGTAGCGAACAATAAGCTAGAGCTATCTTCTACACCACAGCCTGGTGGTCAAAGCAATATCGTATTGCTACCTGATCGTGCTAACAATGTATATGGACTAGAGACGAAGCAGAACATTCTATCAACAGTGGAATCTAACTCTGTACGTAACCGTGTACAGGTTTATCCAACTAAGCTATCTTCTGCTAACTTAGGTGACAACCCAGTTAGATTGCGTATGAAGAAGACTCCTACGTTCCAAACTGATGTTGATATCACAGGTAAGACGTTTACATTAGCGGCACAGCATACTATTACTTCGCAGAACTTCCCGCTTTCGACTACATCGTTGAATCCTTCGACTCCACCAGATACTGCTCCTACTGAAACAGGCGGAACATATCTACAGAATGGTGAAAGTATTTACGGATGGTTCAAGGCGAAGCTAGATGGTATCACTGACATCACACCTTTCGGTAGATTGTATAAAGACGCTGACAATTATTACTTTGAAGTACTTCAAACGTTTAATGGTGTTATTACTCTTCTTGCAAATGAGTTCTTAGCAGATGGTCGTTACGACTCTGATGGCTCGGCGTATCAAGATACAAGACTTACTACTGAGACAGAAGGTCTAAGTTCTATTATTATCGCTTACAATACCGCAGTACCTATTCCTGGAACAGGTATAAATATTGCTACACTGTATCTACAACAAGGTACAGAACAATTGGATTTGGCGGCATTCTTCGATTATAATAAAGACTATCTGTCATTTCCATTAACCGACGTTGCTGACACACTTTACTTTGCAGTGGATTCTGATACTGCTTCTGGGAGTGCTGAAGACAATATAAGCTTAGGTGTAACATGGGAAGAACAGTAAGTCATGGCAAAACAGATAAAGATCGGATTTGATAAAGTCCCATCACCCGTTACCAAACAGTATCCTCAACTTAAAGATATATTTGGTGCAGACTTAATAGACGCCGCAGGCAATCCTCTACGAACAGCAGAGGATGCGGTGTTGGGTATTTTTACTCAAGCAGAACAATCTTTATCAAGCCACGTAAACAACCTTGCGTCACCAGCACCTTATTTCGAAGTTCTTAGCGAATATCGAGATGACATTACTGGTGGTGCAACTGGTATCCAACTCGCAAGTGGTGGAACAGGTTATACTGTAAACGGTAGTGGTATTGCAACTACTACAACTACAGGCACTGGCTCTGGGTTAGTAATATCGTACATTGTAAATGGGTCTGGTGCAATTGCATCTGTTGCAGTTGAAGATCCTGGTGCAGGATATCAACCAGATGATACGTTCACTATAACAACAGGCAACGCAGATGCGACAGCTAAAGTTATAAGCGTAACTGGTGGTGGGCAGAATAGAGCTAATACTATTGATGGCACATTCAAAGCTACCAATGGTGATAACTTTATAACATTCGTTACTGAATTAGGTGGAGCCGCATGGACTTCAGGTAAGACTGTATCTCAAGCATTACTTAATGTCAAGTACATTTTTATACCTAACTCTGTAAACTACTATCCAACATTAGATAACCCTATCGATCAAAATGCAGTATCGCCTGCTGATCCCAGTAATGTATATGAGCCTCAAGGTTATTTTTATGAGATTACTGGTATTGATGCTACCAATAATACGGTATCAATTACACCAAACTTTAATAATCCAACGGGAAATGGTTTCGTTGCATATAGAGCATCTAAGCATTTTCCAAAATCTGAGACAGTTCCAGTTGAAGAACAGTTTCCTGGTGAATCTGAAGTATCATCATCACTATTAGGCATACCACGTGCTGAGGAGCAGTTGTCGCTCTTCTCAGACGTTGCTGTGTATGGGTTAGACGAAGATAACTGGAACTACTACACATTCAATCCATCAAGCGCCCCAAGTGAATGGTACAGAAAAGAGAACCCTATCTTTGGTCGCAGAAGCGCACCTAGATTTGAAGAAGCATCTGAAGAACAAGGTCTATACTTATATTCCTATCCTTCACAGTACAACTTTCCAGGTGGACCAAGTGGCGGCAATCCAGCAACGTCATCTTTTAGAGAGTATATGAGTTTTGTTGCTTTTGGTAAATATCTACACACTCTTTACAAAGTACAGTATCCACTATTCGCAAAACAAAACTTCTTAGATGAGAACATAAAAATTCTAAACGGTGTCACTGCTGACACTGTTGAAAATCGTGAGATCACATCAACATACAGTACTGAGACTGATCCAGCACAGATGACGAATGTATCAGGAGATACAGCCGCCGCATACGATGTTGACTATGGAGATGATCCTCAAGATTCATTCGATCAGATAGAAAGATGGACTGCATTTTGGCAAAGAATTAAAGACGGAAATACAGCAATGTTTCCGCAAGTTGCTGGTCAACCAGTACCATTTGGTGCTAGTAGTCTTGTACAATCATTCAGAAAGTTTACACAAGAATTAACAGTAGCTGGCGGTGGATCTAGTACAGAACGCTTTGGCGTACTCGAAAGTCAACGATCATTTAGATATCAGCCTGGTCGTGCATCAGGATTTACGTATGGTGTACGATTAAAGACTGACCTAAGATCAGAAGATAACATTATTGAATTCGGTACATCAAACGATACTGATGAATATATGATTCAAGTTCGTGGTACTAAACTAAACATTGTTCGTAGATCAGTTATCTCGCTATTTGAAAGCCCAGGTAATGCTACACAATTCAATCATACTCAAGCATTGCGTATGGGTTATGCAGATGTTGAAGAAGCGATAGCGGCAGAAAAATTAGTATTTCCTGTACGATTAAAGAACGATGAAATTGTTCAACCAGAACGTAATGGCGTTAGAGGTACACACTACGAACTAGCTATCGAAAGAGAAAACTGGAATGGTGATAGACTAGACGGTACTGGTCCAAGTGGATACACTTTGACTTACGAAGAAGTGACGATGTACAAAATCGAATTCTCTTGGTACGGAGCTATTGGTGCTAAGTTCTACGCATACGTTCCTTCTGGGAATGGTGAAGCACGTTGGGTTTTGATGCATACACTTGTAATCGAAAACGGTCTTGGTGAACCTTGTCTACGAAATCCAGATTTTAAATTCAAGTACTTTATTTACTCACCAGAGACATCTCAGTTAGAACAGCCTCTATACCTATACAAGTATGGGTCATCATACTATATTGACGGTGGTGATGAAGGAACTATCAGACTGACATCTGTTAGCGGCGATACAAAAGAATTTACTAAGCGTAGTCCTATCATGGGTGTTATACCTAAAGAGAAGATATTTAATTCTGATGGTATAGCTCTAACTAACTTTAAAAAATCTTATCCAAATCAAATATCTGTGACAACTAATGCAGATGTGCGTATTGATATAGAAGAAGTCACAGGCTCGCCTGATGGGCATCATCACTACTATGCGCCTGGTCTTCAAACGGATACCACTTCTTCATATACAGCAGATTTAAAATTTGACGTTAATGGAAACTCTATTGAATTTGATGGTAATGGTGCAACTGTAAATGCAACAAGCATTGTTGTTGGTAGACCATATGCAATCGTATCGCCTGGTGATACAGACTTCACACTAATCGGTGCGGCTGATAGTGCTGAAGGTACTACATTCTATGCTACAGGTGTAGGAGTAGGTACTGGTACAGTGTCACCTGCATTTTTACAGACTGATGACGGCGCACACGTGATCGCTGATGGGGTGTATGGGTGCTATCTTGGCTTTAATCCAAGTAATGCTGGTGGCTCTGCTTTTGTTGCTGATCTAAAAAGAAAGAGTGGAAGCTTCGGACCTCCTACTACTGGTTCACAAATAGAAGATAGAACAATTAAGGTAAACGGTGACATAAATGATCCAGATAGCTTCATTTTCGAACCAAAGACTGGTACAGTGTTCAATGCACGTATCACAAACTTTAATGATGTTGCGGCATCAAGCATACCTATCAATTCTACTAAATTTAAAATACATTTTTTAAATCCTAGACCTCTTGATTTAAACGGCAGACATAGTGCTGACTTTATGATAGGTGTTACTCAAAAAGAACCTTTCATCGATACTAGTGATAATGATAAGCTTAAGTTTAATGACGGAGTGAGTACACCAGAAGAGATAAACTTTAGCGCAAATCCTAACGCTATATGGTCTAACTCTAATGTTAGACTTGACTTAAAAAAGAGAGAGTTAACTGAGTGGGAACCAAGCTTTGGTGATCAATTTCTTATTGACCCACGTTTACCTAGACCACAAGGTGATAACTCAGGCGGCATTTCAGCCGTTACTGGTGAGATAACTCTTGTTGACTTCAAGGTTGCTGGTTCTATTGTAGAAGAAACTACTGGCGACTTTGCTGGAGACTATTTGATAACTTTTGAAGGATCAGGTCCTAATATTACACCAGATGAAGGAAATGTGGGCGCACTAGACAGTGGCTTACAAGTAACAAGAGCATTAGCAAATGCTGTTGAAGTTGGTGTACAATCAGAAGCACTTGGTGTATACTATACATCTATAGCGTTCTCAAATGCAGGTAGTATTCACGCATATGTAGGCGGCGATGTTGCAACCCTAGCGGCGGCTAAAGGTATATCAAGCGTAACTCATGTTCAATCAGCACAACTAAAACTGACTGACGATTTTAAAGTTAAGTCTTATAATTCAGACGGCTCTCAAAAGTTTACTAACCTACAGTTTGAAACAACACGATTAGTTAACTTTAACGTACTGCCACTGTACCCTTATATCGCAATGATGGATAACTGCAAAATTAATAATATTGTAGTTGAAGAACTAAGCCCAGCAGGTAACTTTACTAAGACTCCGATTTGGCTGTATAGTCCAAATAGTGGCATATCACCTGTTGCTAACCCAACACTTGGTACGGGTGTATCTGGTCAATCTGATCAGCTTCTACCGTCATCATTTAATGAAAAAGACAGACTATCGGCAGTTGCATTTGACGTTGCTTGTCAACAGCCATTACGTCCAGGTGTTATGATCAACTCGTTCTTTGTGGGCGCAAATCAGACAGTTAAAGTCGATTTAGATAATATCTTTAGACAAGACAGAAAAGGATTGACTAGAGGTCTTCTAAATAATAAAGCAATATATCTTTCTGCAAGCGCAGTGGGACCAGGTAATGCTGGTGGAGATGTTGAATTAGCTGTGACTGTAAAGGAACAATAAATGGCTACTATCTACAGAGGGTTAAATACAGGATTCTTTTTAAACGATATTATCAATGATAATAAAGCGTTGACTAATCTTGGGTTGAATCCAGACGATTTAGATATCATAAACGGTATATCTAGAGGTGCCGATGGTATCACTAGTACAGAGTTTAGAACCATATCCAATCTAACACTAGACGCTCAAAAAGAACTTGGTTCACTTAGTCGCTCTGGTGGTAGAATTGAACAACTACTGACAACGGGTAATAGATTAGACTTTACAAACCGTGTCTTTGATCTAAACATGGAGTTCAATGCAGACGTTAACGATCAGCTAAGAGCGGGTGCTATCAAGTACAAGTTTTATGATTACGCTAGAAACTCACCACGCTCTGCTGATATTTCAACTTCACGTATCTCTTCGTGGTCATCAATCGGCACTGGTACAGTAGACGCAAACACACCAATTGTTTACGGTAGTGATGTAGAGATTTTAGGTGGAAAAATTAAACTAGATAGCTTGGCTACTACATATGCACCTGCGGCAAAAAGATATCCTGCCGAAGTTGCAACAGATACAGTCACGTTTAATCTAGACGGTACTGACACAGATTTCTATGTGATGAGAGATATTCCTCTTGTCGCTTACGGTACATTTCGTAACGCATCATTCAATCATAAAGTAGACGAATTACCTGTTACTTATAACGGTAATAAGCAGATTGCACCAGTTTGGCGTATTGAAAACATAAACAATCACAACGATTTCTTACACACATATTCTGGAGATGCCGCAACAGGTACGTCTTCTGTAGGTTTAGAGTCAGGTTATACTTTCCGTGATCCAGCAGGTCGCACACTTACACGCAAGATTGAATTTTACTTTCACCCAGACTACGTAAAATACTTACGCTTGTCAAGTATAAACATGACAGACTTACCACAAGCAAGTCTATCTAATGCAGAGACACTAGACTTTTCTTTTAATAGATTAGAAACTCTACCAGCTTTATATGGCGCTCTGACACCAAACTTAAAAGATTTAAATCTGAGAGTTAATACGTTTGGAACAGCGAATGCCGCTGGCGTTAATACTACTTTGACAAACTTCTTCAGTAATGGCGCTGGAGGATCTATGACAAACCTTGAGACATTAAATCTTCAAGCAACGTTTTTAACAAGCGATAGCATAGACTTTACTTATCTCACAAGTCTTAAGAACTTGTATTGGAGAGGTTACTATAACAGATATAATTATAGAAGACCTAGTGGAACTGTATTCCCTGATGTTGCTGTAGATACTATTGTCAATTATGATTGTAGCTATCACATTTCTTCAAAATTGCCATTCAATCTTCATAATTGTAACACTATACAGAACTTGACTTTAAGTTGGACAAGTCTCAATGGTCACTTAGATGCTGGTGGTAATAGTGTTTCAGCTTTGACGTTCCCTAGAGCGCAAACTTCTATGAGATCGATTTCTATTACTGGTGGTAGTTCTTCAATTATTGATGTGTCTAGTATGACTAATCTGACAAGCTATTATCATCAATATGTCTATGGTAGTGCTGGAACTATAACTGGTAAGTTTTCTGGTGGACCAACTGGATCTTTAGAAAAACTAAACCAAGTAGGTTTTAAATATAGCTATATTACTGGCAACTTAGGTGGAGAGTTCTCAAACAAACCTGCGCTGACATATCTCGATTTAAGATTTACTAATTTCTCTGGTGGACTAGGTACTTCTGAATTTAGTGGATCTACTAACTTAAGTACAGTTTACATACAAGGTGGTAATTGGTCAGGGCACGGAGATAACTTCTTCGGTAATACTTCTGGCTCTACAGGCTATTCATACAGCGCATCAAATGACGGAACTGTTAGCGATAGTAACGTGTTTACACCCACTAACATGTCTACATTTTACGCTTTTGATAATAGAAATATCTCTGGCTTCTTGCCTAATATGACTCAGGCTCGAAATCTTTATTACTTGTTGTTGAGAAATACGAACTTGACAGGAACAATACCTAACTTTGCTTTCAGTACTGGTCTACAATATCTACGATTAGAAGGCTGTAGATTTACTGGGCAGATACCTACGTTTAGTAATAGTTCGTTTAGATACATCAGACTAGAGAATAATCAGTTTCAGTTTGGTCTTCCAACACAAAGTCTTAGTAACTGCTATTTGTTCTATGCTCACGGCAATTCTTTGTCTGGTGATATTCCTTCTTTTGCTAACTGTCCTAATCTACAGTACTTAAAGCTTGACAACAATAACTTCACGGGTTATATATCAACTAGTATGTCAACTGCAAGATATATAAGAAACTTTGATGTTAGTGGTAATAACTTACAAGTACCTCACATACAAAGCATTCTTTCTGATATGTTAGCTAACTATCAGCTTAGACCAAGAAGAGGTGTAACTGTTAATTTGTTAGGTCAAACAGCAGGCATAGGCGAATCTGATTTAAGCGAAGACTCCCTAGCAACTCTAAATAATCTAAGAAGCTTTGGTTGGAACATTCTACTCTAATGGTAAAGGTATAACAAATGGCAGAAGCACAAGGATTTGACTTATCGTTAAACTTCGCAGAGTCGGACGATGGCGCATCTGATCGCCGAATACTTAGTAACTTAATTGAGACTGGTATTGAAGGTGATCTGATTCTGTTCGCTAATAACTTACGTAACTTCTCTGAGATTCCTGCGATTGCATATTCAGTAGCGTCTGATGGTACTGTTACTATCACTGGAACTGGATATCTACCATACTCAGATGGAACTAAGTTAATAATCACAACGTATCAGAATACTACAGATAGAGACGCAAGAGCAGGCGCTTCTTTAGGATTTGACAGCGCACAGAAAGAGTTTGAGGTATTTGACTCAGATGCACTGACTACATTTAAGATAAAAGATTCCCTTGGTGCAACACAAACAAGTGGTTTTGCAGGTGCATTAAAAGGGCTACGTAGAAAAGATATAATAACCTTTTTAAATATCAGACTACTCAAAGAGACACGTATACCATCTGTCGATGAAGCACTCGCAGGACAAAGTGCTGAAGAAGGTGATATCTCATTATTTGATGACTTTAATGTTTCTGGTGTTTACGCAGAAGTAGATAGTAGTATCGCTTCATTAGAGTTTGCTAAAACTGGTGTACCTAGAACTTACGAAGACTCCATATTCAACAGCAAGAACTTAGTTTTTGAAGGTAATATTCGTATTCTAAATACGCAAGGCAAACAAATTACAGATGCCACAGTACCTGGATTATATATTCAAACAGGTGAGACTGCTAAACGTGCATTCAGTGATACATCTAACCCATGGGCTGAAGGCACAGAGACTAGTTTTAGCACTGGAGGAAGTGGTCAAACAGCACTCATAACTACAGCAGATAGCGCACAGATCGGTAAGATGATCGTATCTGGCACTAAGCCTGAGTTCAGAGGTCTATGGTCAACGTCTTTTGACACAGGTGACACTGGTGGTATCACCGATTGGTCTCACAAGATTCCTATTAAAATTAATAACGGATCAACAACTCTCTTTATGCTTGTAAAGACTTAAGCAACTAAGAACTTATAAGTTGTACCTGCGTACCCAATATTAATAGTTTTACTATACTGCGGATTTGCAGTTAGGTCTAACTTGTTTCCACCAGACGCAACTAGTGTACTACTTAATACTACATCAGTAAACTCTGCTTCAGAGAACACTAAGCCTTCTGCAACAAAGTTTGGAAAGTTAGCGGCATCGTTTTGCGGTGCTGATGATGATGATGTTCTTAACCCAGCATCAGTACCAATAAATGGTGGCGCAGTATTAAGAGGAAGAATACAATACTCTTTTGCTGTATTCGCATTCCAATTACCAGGGTCAATAAAAACAACTGTTGCGTTTTGCGGAATAGCTGATATACTTGAATCAAATGTTACTACATTACCGCTTATGCTACTAACACGAACAGCGTCAGCAATATATGAACTAGTATAAGTTAAGTTTCCGCTTGTATTACCAAATTGTGCATATTGCCCTACAGCAACACCTGCTGAACTTACTAATGTGACAGATGTAGTATTTGAACTAACAACTTCTTGACCTAGTGTGCCACCACAAGACGCTTCAGTAGATAAGTCTTGCAATCCTGTGTGAGAATATACAGATGCTATCCAAGTTCCTGATGAAGGTGGTGTATAACTATCGCCACTGTAAATGTTTGATGTTGTAATAGATGTCGAGCCAGTTTTAGTGACTTTTTTATAATGCGTAAAAGCATTTGAAGGTGAAGAGATATTACCTGACGCATCCATTGCGACACTATATGCTGAAACCATATAATTAGTACGCACATCATTTGTCATTGTTGCGTCACTCAATCTAGTACCTTCTAGGTTTGCGAGAGTAAACTGTGTCGAAGATGATGAATTTGTGAGCTTTAAAAACCCTATTAACCCTTGTGCTTTATATACGTGAACAAACTGATTACCAGTGAATGAAGCACTACTTAGGAATGATGCGTGTTCATCTTCATCTACATAGAACTCAGTTCTCTCATCAATATCTGTTGAAGTGTCTATTATAGCAAAACTAGCATATCTTCTAGCACCACTAATGAAACCTTCTACGACAATCCAATCGCCAGGAGAGACTGTAAAGTTAGCTACACATACGTATTTCCCGCCACCTAAATGAGTTGCAGTACCATTTGATATAAATCTACTACCAGTTGTTTCGGGTGGAACATAGTTTGCAAATATCATTTTACCTGTTTGCAATGCAGTAGTAGTTGTAGCAGTATATCCCGCTACGTTTGTAGGTGAGATAAACTTATTTCTTTTAGATAATCTATTTTTATCAAAGTACTCATACGTATAAATTCCTGGCTCGCCTGTAGGAATTTCTTTATAGAAGTTAGAATATGGAATACGATCTGTACCATCTTCGTCAAAGTCACTAAATCTTTTTTCAGAGAATCTTCTACCATCACCGTAGTTTGGAAAGTATAATGCAATTCTAATTTTTACAAGTCCACCTGTTGATGCATTAGGTACTTTACACCCTTCACCAGTTCTGACAATTTGATTGGAACCAATTTCAAAATAGAAGTCAGCATTCAATGGAAAACTATTAGCACTTCCACCGCCACCAGGGTTGTTATCTGTAGTAGCATCACCATTTACAGTAAACGTACCATTTCTAACATTAATCTCAGTTACGTAATATAAGTCATCATCACCGTCAAGTGTTACTTTATCATCTATGTTGATATAGATAGTATCACCGGCGGTTGTTAAAGTTAGCGTAGAAGTGTCAGTACTAGAATCATATGTTGCAGATGCAATATTAATATCTGCTCTAGTTTCGTTATAGATATTTTTAATAAACGTCCAGTTGCCATCATTTTGAGCATCAATTTCCATCTTAAGAAGACCTGTAAAGTCCATATCAAATCTTTGCCCGCCGCCAACAAAGCCTTCCCATAGAACTAATCCATACGTATCAGTAAACGGTCTACCTTTAACACCATCGAATAATCTACTACCAAAGAGAAAGATACCGTTATCCCAGAAATCAAAAGGACCTTCTAAGCCTGGTTGTATCTTATTTGGGGCAGTATAAGTAGTATCATATATCTGGTCACCTCTAAAGTTTTTCTTTTGAGTCTCTGTAAGAGTTAGCCAGTTAACATTACTGGTTGACATAGCCGCCCAAGGAACGAATAGTGCATCGATACCATCACCCCCACCTGCGTAAGGAGGATTGCCTAAATAAGTTTTAAAGTTACGTATATTATCTTCAACAGTTTGAAGAGGCTGAAATGCAACAGCCGCATTACTTGCATTCGTGTACTCACGAACGGTACCTTTAGTCTTTTGAATATCGCTTGCTGTAATAGTGGTGTTTCTAAGACCATCTATAGAAGATGTTAAATCCTCGGGAACAAAGCTAAACGTAGGTGTTGTTGTTACAGTCTGATCTAAAAGATTAGCAAGTGCAGTTCTAGGAGACGATAAGTCGCTTAGATTCTTATCTCTACGTAGCCCAAACTTTTGATACTTAATTGGCATGTTTTACCCTTTGTAGGAAATGTTACTGTTCTTTGTATTTATAAATAGAGATAGTATAGATTTGGAGAAAAATCATGGCTATTAAAGCAAATTTAATTATGGATCAAGGCTCTGACTTTTCGGCGGTTATTGACTTAACAGATGCGGCAGGCAACGTGTACAACCTTTTAGGGTTCACGGCGGCGGCTCAAATGAGAAAAAATTTCGCATCGACTACCGCTTATACCTTCAACGCAGGCACAGGAGGCGCAAACGGCAGGATTAGTCTAACATTAGCTAATACTATAACCGATACTGTTGAGCCAGGACGTTACATGTATGATGTAGAGATTACTTCCGGCGGAGGCGTTAAAACTCGTGTCGTAGAAGGAATCGTAACAGTAAACCCAGGAATTACGAGAGTGTAAAATGCCGAACGAAATCAAAGCAAAGGTAACGCCACAGAATAGGCTACTTGTAACAAATTATCAACTTAATGCTTCTACAATAAAAATGGGCGATTTGTTTGACGTTAATTCCTCCGGACAAGAAGACGGTGCAGTCTTAATCTACAACGGAACAACAGCCCAATGGGAAGCGACAAGATTTATGGACAATATAAATACAATTATTAACGGAGGCAATTTCTAATGTCAATTATTAGGATCAAACGTTCGGGTACCAGTGGTGCGCCGGCTTCTCTATCGCCAGGTGAATTAGCATACTCATGGTATGACGCTGGTGATAGTAATCAGACCTCAGGCGGTCTGAGATTATATGTTGGTGCTGGTGTAGACGCAAATACAGGTTTAGCGTTATCAGTAGACCAAATCGGTGGTGAGTACTTTACTCAAAAACTAGATCATACCCCAGGCACACTAGTAGCAAACAGTGCTATTATTACTGCCGCAAATAACGCAATCGACCAACTATTAATCGATACTATAAAGATCGATGGTTCTAAGATTGGTATTAACTCTGACACCAATTATGCGGCGGCAACCACAAACTTAACAATTGAAGCAGGTGCAACAGGAACAATCAATCTTAACTCTCCTGTAGCATTCACTTCTGGTGTAGAATTTGATGCCGCAGTAGGCATAGATGGTGACCTCAGAGTTGGTAACGCAGGCGCAAGTAACTTTACAGTAACAGCCACAACTGGTGATATTGCTACTGTAGGTGATTTAGATGTAGGTGTTGATGCATTTTTCGGTGCTACAAATCAACTAGCATTTACAAGTGCGAATAACACACTAACGCTAACTGGTAATGCAACCATTACTGGTCAACTTGATGTAGATGAGTTACAGTTAAATGGTAACACTTTATCGTCTACAGATACAGATGGCGACATTTATCTAAATCCAAATGGTGATGGTTATGTTCAAGCTGTAGGAACTAATGCTTTTGTTATCCCAGTTGGTAATACAGCACAATCTTCTACTGCTAACGTTCAAGGTGCAATCAGATATAACTCTGAAATCACACAGTTCGAAGGTTACTCAGGCTCTAACTGGTCATCACTCGGTGGTGTACGTTCAGTTGATGGTCTGACATATATCATTGCAGAAGCAACACCAAGTGCTTCAGATGACATCTTATATTTCTACGGTGCGGCGAACAACACTACTACAGATACTAGTGCTAAACTCGCAGAGATGGATTATGTAAGTCTTCGTCTTTTCCAAGGTACAGCATCAGCTAATACAACAACTGGATCACTAGTAGTAACTGGTGGAGCAGGTATCAGCGGCGATATAAATGTCGGTGGTGATGTAGATATTGCAGGCGACTTAAATGTAGAAGGCGCTGACCTAACAACAACACAAACAACATTCAATCTACTTAATACTGGTGCTACTACAGTTAACGCATTCGGTGCGGCAACAGCAGTAAATATTGGTACTGGTGGAGAAGGTGGTGGAACAACTACAGTCGGTCATGACTTAACTGTCGTTGGTGATTTAAATGTAGGTGGCGGTAACTTTACAGTAGATGCCGCAACAGGTAATGCCGAATCTGCGGGCAACATGATTGTCGGTGGAGACTTAACAGTTAACGGTTCTACAACAACTATTGACGTTAACACTCTGACAGTTGAAGATGCTCTTATTAGACTAGCATCTGGTAACAATGCTGGAGATGCAGTTGACATTGGTTTTGTAGGTAGCTACAACGATGGGACTGATGATCAACTAGCTGGTTTGATTAGAGACGCTACTACAGATGATTTCTATCTATTCAGTCAATACGTTGATGCTGATGTAACAGACAACGTTATTGATATAACTGATGCATCGTTCCAAGCGGCTGATCTGAACGTAAACAAGATTAAGACTGCTAACCAGACTATCACGCTAACAGGCGATGTAGCAGGTACTGTAACAATCACCGAGTTTGGTGGGGCAACAACTGCAACAATCAATACTACTGTTCAAGCTGATTCAGTAGCTCTTGGTAATGATACTACAGGCAATTATGTTACACAAGTAACAGATGGCGCTTCAGTCACAGGTACGGCTAGTGGTAGTGTCAATGCAAATGCTATTCACGTAACTGGAACTGGTGAAGGTGCGGCTGTTGTCGTATCGGCTGTAATTGCAGATAATGCAGGTCAACTTGGTGTTGCTACATTTGATGCACTTGCTATTGCAGGAGATACTCCTAAGAACTTTGCAGTAAGTGCGGCAGGTAGTGTTTCAATCGATACTGTCGATGGTGGGACGTACTAAATAAGATAAAGTAGGGGATAACAAGTATATACTTAATGTCCCTACTATATTCAAAGGCTATATAGCCATTATACATGCTGTGAGGACAAATGTCAACCATTAAATTAAGACGTAGTGGGGTCGGTGGTAAAATACCAACTACTGCGCAGTTAGATTTAGGAGAAGTTGCTCTTAATACCTATGACGGACGTATCTATATTAAGAAGTCTGTCAACAGTGTTGAGTCAATTGTTGGACTATATGGGTCACCCGTAAGTGAGGAATCGATTTACATCGACTCGTACACAGGTGACAATAGTACAACTGACTTCGCTCTATCTTATATCCCTAAAGCTAATCAATACGTATACGTTAGTCTCAACGGTGTGCGACAGCATGTCAGTGAATACTCAATTAGTGGTTCTATTTTAACGTTTACTGGCGCTCCTCTCTCAACAGATGAAATAGAAATACGAACACATGACACTATATCAAGTAGTGTTGTAGTTCGTGATTATCAACAGTATGTTTATAGTGGCTTAACAAGTGCTACTTCAGTATCTGGTGCAGACGATAACAGTCTCACACTTGCATATGATATTGGTAAAGTAGAAGTCTATGCCAACGGTGTTAGACTTGTAGACGGATCAGACTATGCCGCTACGAATGGCACAAGCATCGTCTTTCAAGGATCGCAAACGATCACAGGCACAGTTGAA
>Ga0209251_1001852_pt1 | contig 15549 bp, 15 predicted proteins | sample SaaInlV_100m_DNA_6_FD_184665 | JGI IMG/M metagenome (GOLD analysis project Ga0209251, IMG submission 184665) | Marine microbial communities from expanding oxygen minimum zones in the Saanich Inlet - Saanich Inlet SI073_LV_10m_DNA (SPAdes) (version 2) | ecosystem: Environmental > Aquatic > Marine... | reverse complement strand
TTAATAAATCTAATCTTGCATTTTTAATAGATCCTTTAATTTGATAGTCATCTTTTACTTTGCCTTTAGTATCAAAGTTTATACTAACATCTGCTTCTATTGAGCCATCCTTAATTATTGTGCTTATAATGAATAACTGGGGAGAATTGTGAACTTTTCTAGTAAAGAATAATAAATCATTAATCTCTATTTCAGCAGTTGAGATTTGCAAATTATCAATTGAAAATTGATTACCAATAAAAGATTTTATTGAAATACTTGTTTTAATATTCTTAATATCAATCAGTCTATCTTCAATTGATAATTTGGAATTATTTGTCGAAATATTTATACTTAAATTTTTTAGATTTAATAAATAGTTAACATCATTTAATTGAAAATTAATTTTATTATTAATTTCTGAAATACTTTTCTTAATCTGATTATTAAATTTTTCTGTTTTTATACCAAAAATACTAAAATATCCTATTCCTAGAATTAAGACTAAAAAAACAGTTAATAGAGTTTTAATTATTCCTTTAATCATTTTACTTTATATAGGGAACTCTCTAAAAAGTCGTCAATTTCTCCATCTAGCACTTTATCAGGATTAGAGCTTTCAAAATTGGTTCTGTTATCTTTTACCATTCTATATGGGTGTAAGACATAAGATCTAATTTGGTGACCCCATCCTATTTCTGATTTTGAAGACTCTAAATTTTGACTATCTTTTTCTTTTTTCTTCATTTCAAAATCATAAAGTCTCGCTTTAAGCATATTCATACAGGTTTCTTTATTTTTATGTTGAGATCTTTCATTTTGACACTGAACAACTATTTTAGTTGGTAGGTGCGTAATTCTAACAGCGCTGTCAGTTGTATTAACATGCTGTCCTCCTGCACCACTAGATCTGTAAGTATCTATTCTTAAATCTTTTTCAATAATTTCAATATCAATATTTTCATCTATTATAGGATATATCCACACGCTAGCAAAGCTAGTATGTCTTCTTGCTCCTGAGTCAAATGGAGAAATTCTAACCAATCTATGAATACCCGACTCGGACTTTAGCCAACCAAAAACATAATCACCTTCAATTTTAATTGTTGAAGATTTTATTCCTGCTTCGTCTCCTTTATGCTCACTAATTAATTCTGATTTAAAACCTTTTATGTCAGACCATTTTAAATACATTCTTCTTAGCATTTCTGCCCAATCTTGGCTTTCTGTACCTCCTGCCCCCGCATGTATTTCTACATAGCAATCTAAACTATCGGTTTCATTAGACAGGAAACATTTTGTTTCATTCTCTTTAGCTGTCTTTTTTAATTTTATAATACTTTCTAAAACTTCTTTAATTATTGATTGATTTTTTTCTTCTGTGGCTAAATTATTTAATTCATCTAAATCGGTAAGAGATACAGAAGTATTCTCATATGAATTTATTAAGTCTTCATATAGCTTTTTTTCTTTAATTATTTTTTGTGAGATAGATTTATTCTGCCAGAAATTACTTTCTAACATCTTAGCATTGTTTTTTTCTAATTTTTGACGAATATCATTTTTTTCAAAGATACTCCTTAACTCTTTGGTTAATTTTTTCGATTTCTAATTTGTGATTTATGTATTCGTTATCCATTAATAAAACCTTAATATATTATTGTTTTTTAATCTATTGTTAATATCTTGATTTGCTAAATTATCATCAGGTAAATTTTTATATGCCTCAATTATGGTTGATTTAGTTGATGAGCTTGGTTTTTTTCCAGTAATTGGATCTATTACTTTCATGATAATATTATCTGCAACTTTGAATGGTCTAGCTTCTTCTTTTTTAACTGCATTTTTTACAAAATTTTTAAAAATTGGTAATGCTGTTTTTGCCCCTGTTTCATATTTTCCTAACGATTTGGGATTATCAAACCCAACATAGGCACCAATTACAAGTTTTGATGTAAAGCCTATGAACCATGTATCGGTATTGCTATTTGTGGTGCCAGTTTTTCCACCAATATCTAAGTTTAAATCTTTTAAATTTTTTCCTGTACCATTTTGAACAGTACCCTCTAATATTGATGTCATTTGATAAGCAGTTTCAGAAGAAAAAATTTGTAAAAATTCGTCTCTAATATTTGGATAATTTTCACTTAAATAAGAAATCTGATCACAATTAATACACTTTCGTTTTTCATTATTGAATATCGTGTTTCCTTCACTATCTTGAATTCTGTCAATCATTATGGGCATTATAAGCTTTCCTCCGTTAACAAAAGATGAATAAGCTGATGTTAATTTTAATAGTGTTGTTTCAGCTGAACCAAGTGAGATTGATAATAGTTCACTTGGATCTTCGTAAATTTTTAGTTGTTTTGAAAAATTAACTATCTTCTTAAGACCTAGATCTTGGGCTATTCTTACAGTCATCAAATTTCTAGATTTTTCTAATCCCATTCGTAAAGTTGAAGGACCATAGAATTTTTTTCCATAATTTTCAGGTTTCCACATCTTAAGATCTGATCCCTGCTCTAAAACGAGAGGAGCGTCTAATATTAAAGTTGATGGCGTATATCCATTCTCAAGTGCCAACGCATATATGAATGGTTTAAATGCTGATCCAGGTTGTCTTAATGCTTGAGTTGCTCTATTAAACTCACTTTTTTTAAAACTAAAACCACCACTTAGTGCTAGCACTCTTCCTGTAAATGGATCCATAACAACTATTCCTCCATTAACTTCGGGTAGCTGTCTTAATGCAAAAGTATTACCTTTTAATTTTTCAACATAAATTATATCACCAACTTTTAGTATTTGATCAAACTCTTTTTTTACCCAAGAAATATTTTCATATTTTATGATGCCATTTTCTTTATTTTCTGTTTCGACATCTACAAAAAACTTATCAATCTTTATTACTATAGCAATCTCCCAGTTAATTGATTTTTCTAATCTAAATTTATCTAAATTAATATCTTTGTTCCAATTATCTAATTTTTTACTATTAATTATTGGACCTCTCCACCCTCTTCTTTTATCGTAACTTATTAGTCCTTCTCTTAAAGATTTTATTGCAATTTTTTGTAAATCTAAATTAATTGGGGTGCTTATATTCAATCCTTGTTTATAGACCTTATCAAACCCTAATTTCTCAACAACATCTTTTCTAATATCTTCTACGTAATAACTGGTATCTTCTGTAAAAGTTTTTTTTCTTTTTTTTAAACTGATTTTATTATTAGTGAATTCCTTGTAATCGCTTTCATTTATGTAGCCATTTTCTAAAAGATTTTTTAACACTAGGTCTCTTCTAAACTTTGCTAATTTAATATTTTTATATGGATTATATCTGCTAGGAGCCTTAGGTAATGCCGCTAACATAGCTGCTTCTTCATAGCTTAATTCACTAATTGGCTTATCAAAATACTCAAGGCTTGCAGATGCAACACCATAGGTTCCTTCTCCAAGGTAAATTTGATTTAAATAAAGTTCTAATATTCTTTCTTTTGAAAGTGCCCTTTCAATTCTAAATGCGAGAATTGCTTCTTTTATTTTTCTATTTAAACTAACTTCATTTGTTAATAAAAAATTTTTAGCTACTTGTTGCGTTATAGTTGATGCCCCTTCTAGTCTTCTTGATGCAATAATATTAGATATATTATTGACCACAGCTCTAAGTACTCCTTTTGCATCTACACCAGGATGATAAAAAAAATTTTTATCTTCAGCTGATAGAAAAGAATTTATAACTTTTTCAGATATTGCTTTATAGGGAACAAAAATTCTTTTTTCTGAAGAGAAATCATTTACTAACTCACCATCTCCTGAATAAACTTTGCTTGAAACAGCAGGTTTATAGTTCTTTAAAAATTTATAATCAGGCAAATTATTAGAAAAGGCCCATAAAACTGCTATTATTGATAATGCAGACAATAGACCAAAGCTTAAAATTAGTATAAAAATATTCTTAATTATTCGATGCATTAACTTTAATATATATATGAATTTGTTAAAGATAAGGCATCAAAGTTAAAACAAAATTTAAAATTATTTAAATATAATGAAACAATTAATCAAAAATATATGGAAAAAAATTTATACATTGATGCTTCGCATCCAAACGAAACTAGAGTTGTTCTTAAATCTGGCGATAATATCGAAGACTACGAATACGAAGGTTTAAAAAATAATCTAATTAAAAACAATATCTATCTTGGTAAAGTTAGCAGAGTTGAGCCCTCTCTGCAGGCTGCATTTATAGATTTTGGCAGAGAAAGACATGGATTTTTATCATTCAACGACATTCAATCTGACTACTATCAAATACCTCAGAGTGATTTAATTAAGATCAAAGAAGAGGAAGAAAGAGAAAGAGAAGAGCTTTTAAAGGAAAGTGAAAAAGAAGAGCAAAAAAATATTAATGAAGGTAATTTAGATATAAACGATCCAGTTGAGGCTCAACCTGTATTGGATTTAGAATTAAATACATCTGAAGAATTAGTTGCATCAGAAGAAGCCATTATAGATGTAGGCGTTAAAGAAATACCTGAAATCGAAAATGTTAAAAAACCACAATCAAGATTTAGAGCCAAGAGATATAAAATCCAAGAAGTTATCAAACCAAATCAAGTAATTTTGGTTCAAGTCTTAAAAGATGAAAGAGGACAAAAAGGTGCTGCCTTAAGCACTTTTATTTCAATTGCTGGTAAATATATTGTGTTAATGCCTAATACTCCAAAAGGAGGTGGAATATCTCGTAAAATATTTAATCCAGGAGAAAGAAAAAAAATCAGATCAATTTTAAATGAGATAGTTATACCAAAAGAAATGGGTCTTATAGTTAGAACAGCAGGATCTAATAAAACTAAAAATGATATAGATCATGATCTACAAACATTAATTAAAACATGGAATGAAATAAAAGAAACAGCTCTAAATTCAATTGCACCTTCTTTAATTCATCAAGAAAGTGATATTATAAAAAGAACTTTAAGAGATATATATGACGAAGATACTAACAGTATTGTTATAGAGGGAAATGAAGCATATAAAAAGGCGCAAGGGTTTATGAAATTAATGATGCCCTCACATGTAAAAAAAATAAAAAAATATCGAGAGAAAACTCCTCTTTTTTTTAAAGAAAATATTGAAGAAAAGTTAAATCAAATTTATGACACAGAAATAAAATTAAAATCTGGTGGTTATTTGGTTATCAATCCAACAGAAGCTTTAGTTTCTATTGATATAAACTCTGGAAGTTCGATAAAACAAAAAAATGTTGAAAGTACAGCTTTAGATACAAATTTAGAAGCAGCTGATGAAATATCAAGACAAATAAAGATTAGAGATTTATCTGGCTTAATAATTATAGATTTTATTGACATGTTAAGCTTTGGTAATAGAAGATTGGTCGAGAGAAGACTGAAAGAAAAATGTAGAACTGATAGAGCAAGAATACAAATAGGTAGAATTAGTACATTTGGTCTACTAGAGATGTCAAGGCAGAGATTGCGAGAAAGTGCTATAAAATGGAAAGTAACACTAACTGATGAGTCATTTTCACTTAAAATACTTAAAATGGTAGAAGTAAAAGCTGTTTTAACTAAAGCTAAGTTTGTTGAATTAAAGATTTGTCAAAAAATTTCTGATTTTATGAAAGAAAATTTCATAGAAGATTTAAAATTTTTTGAAGAAAAAAACCTTATAAAGATAGATATTATTGCAGATAACACTTTAATAATTCCTGAATATATAATTAATTTACAAAATAAGAGTAAAAAAACTATTGAGATTGTAGAGCACTTTGAAAAATTAAAAAATCTAGAGGATCAAAAAAAAGAGGCTAAAACCTATGAAATTTCTAACAAAAAGAAACCATTAAAGAAAAAGCCTTTTTTTAAAAAGAAATTTTATAAAAATCCAGCTGCTTAAATAATTCCTGTAGTTGGTGAAGAAGCACTGCCATAAATAGTTTTTTCTATTCTGCCAGCTAAGTATGATTGTCTCCCTGCTATAACTGCATCTTTAAAAGCTAAAGACATTAAAAAAGGTTTTTTAGCTTTTGCAATAGCAGTGTTAGCCAAAACACCATCGCAACCCAACTCCATAGCAATAGTTGCATCTGAAGCCTGTCCTAATCCTGCGTCAACTATTACTGGAAGTTTTGTCTGACTTCTTATTATCTTTATATTTGTTGGATTCAAAATACCAAGGCCTGAGCCAATAGGCGCTGCCAATGGCATTATTGCACTCGCTCCCACATTTTCTAATCTTTTAGCCATCAACGGGTCATCATTACAGTAAACCATAACCTTAAAACCTTCCTTGGTTAGAACTTCAGTTGATCTTAAAGTTTCTATCATATCAGGGAATAAATTTTTTTTATCACCTAGAACCTCTAACTTAACCAATTTCCATCCTCCAATTTCTCTTGCTAATCTTAAGGTTCTAAGAGCTTCCTCTGAAGTGAAACAGCCAGCTGTGTTGGGTAAATAGGTAATTTTTTTTGGGTCAATATAATCCATCAATAATGGTTTTTTCTTATCAGAAATATTTACTCTTCGTACCGCAACAGTAACAATATCTGCACCAGATAATTTAATTGCTTTTGCACATTCAGACATCGTTTTATACTTTCCAGTACCAACAATTAATCTGGAATTAAATTTTTTTTTTGCAATAATTAATTTATCGTTTATCAATTTTAACCACCTCCAATAAAGTGAACGATCTCTATCTTGTCGTCTTTTTTTAATTTGATATTATTTAGTTTTTTTTTATCTACTATTTCGTGATTTAATTCAATTGCAACTTTTTTTAAAGGAATTTTAAGCTGATTCAATAAGGTAAAAAGACTTAAATTTTCATTTATTGTTGAAAATTTACCATTAACTTTAATTTTTATTTTTTTTATTTTTTTCATACTATATAAGTCTCTGATGAGTAATAATATTATAGTTATTAATGGCCCCAATCTTAATCTATTGGGTAAAAGAGAACAATCACAATATGGTGCTATAACTTTTGAACAACTAAAAGAAAACTGCCGAGCTAAAGCTAAAGAATTAAATGTTAATTTAGAATTTTATCAATCAAATATTGAAGGTGAAATTGTTACTCGTATACAAAAATCAAAAAATGAACATGACGGTATAATCATTAACGCTGCCGGTTTTACACATACTTCTGTTGCTATAAGAGATGCTTTAGATATCTTTAAAAAACCAATCATTGAACTTCATATTTCAAATATATATAAAAGAGAAGAATTTAGACAAAAATCTCTAATTAGCGATATTGCTACTGGTGGTATTTTTGGTCTTGGAGATTTTGGATATATTTTGGCCATAATCTCTATGCAAAACATGTTGGAAAAATGAAAATAAATAAAAATATTATCAAAGAATTAACTGATTATCTTAATGAGTTTAATTTAACTGAAATTGAGTACACAGAAAAAGATACAAAAATAAAAGTATCAAAATCAACCAACACTGTTTCTGCAAATTCGAGTGTTGCAACTCAGCTCACTCCTTCATCAAATAAAGAAACAGCCAAACCTGCTATTACTGGAACTGAAGTAAAATCTCCTATTATTGGAACTGCCTACCATGCTCCGGAACCTGGAGCTAAAAAGTTCATTGAAGTGGGAAAAAAAATTAAAAAAGGTGAAACAGTTATGATTGTTGAAGCAATGAAAACTATGAACCACATACCATCTACAGCTGAAGGAATAGTAAAAGAGATTTGTGTAGAAGATGGCCAACCTGTTGAGTATGGTCAAACGATTATCATCGTAGAGTAATGTTTAAAAAAATTTTAATTGCAAATAGAGGTGAAATTGCAGTTAGAGTTATAAGAGCCTGCAAAGAATGGGGAATTGCTACAGTTGCGGTGCACTCTGACGTTGACAGAGATAGTATGCATGTAAGATTAGCAGACGAAAGTGTTTGTATAGGCTCACATCAACCTGCAAATAGTTATTTAAATATTCCAGCATTAATGTCAGCTATTGAACTTACAAAAGCTGAAGCTGTTCACCCAGGCTACGGTTTTTTATCTGAAAACGCTAACTTTGCCAGAGTACTAGAAGAGAATAATATTAAGTTTATTGGTGCGTCATCCAAACTTATAGAAATGATGGGTGATAAAATTCAAGCAAAAAGAATTGCAAAAGAACATGGTTTGCCTGTTATTGAAGGATCCGAAGGTGGTGTAAAAGATATTAAACAAGCAAAAGAACTATGTAAAAAAATTGGCTTCCCTGTTTTAATTAAAGCTTCTGGTGGCGGTGGTGGTAAAGGAATGAAGATAGTTCATAAAGAAGAAGAATTTGAAAATTCTTTTTCAACAGCCAAGTCTGAAGCACAAAAATACTTTGGCAATGATGAAGTATATATAGAAAAATTTTTTCAAAATCCAAGACATATAGAAGTTCAAGTTTTATCTGGTAAAAATAGAACAGTTCATTTGCATGAAAGAGATTGTTCTGTACAAAGACGACATCAAAAATTAATCGAAGAAACTCCAAGCCCTGTTTTAACTGATCAAATAAGAAAAGATCTTTTTGAAAGAACAGTCAATATGGTAAGTAAAATTGGTTATGAAGGTGCTGGAACTGTAGAATTTATTTATGAAGATGGAAAATTTTATTTTCTTGAAATGAATACACGTGTTCAAGTTGAACACCCAGTTACTGAAATGGTAACTGGTATTGATATTATTAAAGAACAAATTTGGATTGCTTTCACTGGAGATACTGCTTTAAAACAAAGTGATATAAACCCTAGGGGGCATGCTATAGAATGCAGAATAAACGCTGAGGATGCTAGTAAAAATTTTCAGCCCTCTCCTGGTACAATTGGTATGTGCCACCAGCCTTCAGGTTTTAGAACTAGAGTGGATGGTGCTATATTCCAAGGTTACAAAGTTACTCCTTATTATGACAGTATGGTATGTAAAGTGATTACTCATGGAAGAAATAGAACTGAAGCTATTCAACGTATGAATAGATCTCTTGATGAATTTGTTATTGAAGGCATCACAACAACAATACCTCTTCACAAAATTCTTCTTAATCATAAAAAATTTATAGAGTCTGATTTTAATGTTAGTTGGTTAGATAACGAAAAAGTATTTTAATAACATTTTGTTAACCAAATATCATATACAGGGTGATCGAATGGATTGATTGCAGGACTAGAAGAGAACGTCCAACCATTAAATACAAAGACTTCATTATTATCTCGGTTAGTTAAATCTTGAACTTGAATGTATGCAGTAATTTCTGGATTATCATCAAACTCTGAATTTTTACATTTAAGGCTTTTTATTAAAAGATTTTGAAATTTAACTTCTTCACCAATATTTAATTTTAAAGAGTTGGTTTTAGAACTTACTTTGTCTAAAATTTTTAACTCAATAAAACTATTTGGAATACTTTCTAAAGCAGACAATGAAGATGAAAAAATTATAAAAAATATTAGTAATGAAAAAGATATAAAACTAACTTTTCCAGGTAGTATACTTTTTTTTAATATCTTCATTATTTTTATTTGGGTGATAAGCGTTAGATGTGCCGGTTTGATTAGATTGATGAGGTTTTTGCCAATCATATTTTTTTAAATCATGATTATTTTCTATTTTATTTTTTGTAAAATGAATCCACGAGTACCATTCGTTAGGTATTTTTGATGCATCAATTTCATCACTATAAATAACCCATCTTTTACCATCTTTACTTTCGTAATATTTGTTTCCTGTCGAATCAGTCCCAACAAGTTTTCCAAAAAATAAAGTCTTTAGTTTTGTTCCAAGTGTTTCCTGATTCCACCAAACAAAAATTTTTTTTAAAAGTGTCAACATATAATTTAATTCTTTCTTCAATCTAAAATTGTATAATTTAAATTAGACTAAAGTAAGGATTTGTATATAAATTAATTATCTTAAGATTCAAAATAAAAATTAATTAAAGGAAAAATGGCAAAATATTTAGTTGAAACATATTATACATGTAGCTTTAAAGTTAATCATTACTTAGATGACATCAATGAAAAAGAATTGGCTAATCTAGAAAAAAGAGACGATGGAAAATTCGAAGTTTTAGATGTAAAGCTTGATACTAGAAAAACAAAGAGTTTAGACTCGAACAATAAAGTAACTGAAACAAAAAAATTAGATATTATTTCGGAACAAAGTCAGCCAAAAACAATATCAAAAGAAAATAATACTACTTTTGTCAAAAAAATTAATGAAGGTGTAAGTAAACGTTTCAGTATGCCCGATAGAAGAAAAGGCTATATTCAAAAGGCAACTATTGGAGATCATAAAGTTTATCTTCACACTGGAGAATACGAAGATGGTAAAATTGGAGAAATCTTTATTGATACGAGTAAAGAAGGAGAGCTGGTGAAAGCTTTAATGAATAATTTTGCAATAGCTATTTCACTAGGCTTACAATACGGCGTTCCTTTAGATGAATTTATTAGTGCTTATGTTGATACAAAGTTTGAACCATCAGGAAAAGTTTATGGAAATGATAGAATTATGAGTGCTTCGTCTATACTTGATTATATTTTTAGGGAACTCGCTATCTCTTATCAAAATAGAGAGGATCTAGCTCATACTCCTGCAATTGGAGGATCTGATCGATCATCACCTGAAGAAGAAAATACTGAAGATCAAAATCAATTACTTAAAATTGTTAAAGACATTACCAGCAAAGGATTTGTAAGAAACAATTATAAGAAAAATTTGGTTGATTTATCTGATGTTAAGATCAGTTTAAAAGGTAAAAAGTAAATTACTTTTTCAACTTTATTGTTAAACCAAGTTCTTTAAGTTGATTTTCACTAACATCAGAAGGGGCATTCATCATTAGATCTTGAGCATTCTGATTCATTGGAAACATTGTAACTTCTCTAATATTTTTTTCATTAGCTAAGAGCATTACAATTCTATCAATACCAGGTGCAATTCCACCGTGTGGAGGAGCACCATAACTTAGAGCATTAATCATTCCACTAAATTTTTCATCAACATGCTTTTTTTGATATCCTGCAATTGAAAATAGTTTATACATTAATTCAGGCACATGGTTTCTTATTGCACCAGAAGATAGTTCTATTCCATTACAAACAATATCATACTGATAAGCTTTAATCTTTAACGGATTATCAAAATCTATATCTTTAATATCTCCTTGAGGCATTGAAAATGGATTGTGGCTAAACTCAATTTTATTAGTTATCTCATTTTTTTCAAACATGGGGTAATCAACAATCCAACAGAAAGCGAAAATATTCTCATCTATTAAGTCTAAGTCCCTTGCAATCCTATCTCTTGCAAGAGCAGTAATCTTTTCAACTTCATTAATTTTACCACAAGCAAAAAATACACTGTCTCCTATGTCGGCACCAGTTATTTTCATTATTTCTTTAAGTGATTCTTCTGAGAAAAATTTACCCACAGGTCCTTTAGCAGAAACATTGTCATCTTTTTCAATTGTAAAATAAGCTAACCCAGATGCTCCCTGCTCTTTAGCCCATTTGTCAATATTATCAAAAAAACTTCTAGGTTTATCCTTTGTATTTTTTGTGACAATACATCTTACTTTTGATCCAGATTTTACAAGTTTTTTAAATATTTCAAAAGTTACATCCTTTCTTGAAAATATTTCTGTTAAATCTGATATTACTAATGGATTTCTTAAATCAGGTTTATCAGAACCATATTTAAGCATAGATTCTTCATAAGAAATTCTTGGAAAGCTTTCATGCATTAATTTCTTGGATGAAAATTCTTTAAAAACATTTACTATTAATTGCTCAACTACTCTAAAGACATCTTCCTGTTCTACAAAAGACATTTCAAGGTCAAGCTGATAAAATTCTCCTGGACTTCTGTCTGCTCTAGCATCCTCATCTCTAAAGCAAGGTGCAATTTGAAAGTATTTATCAAATCCAGAGACCATTATTAATTGTTTAAATTGTTGAGGCGCTTGGGGTAAGGCATAAAATTTTCCAGGATTTAGTCTACTTGGAACCAAAAAGTCTCTAGCTCCCTCAGGACTCGAAGAAGTTAAAATTGGAGTTTGAAACTCTAAGAAACCCAATTTAAACATTTCGTTTCTTATAAAAGAAATAACTTTTGATCTTAAAATAATATTATCATGAATTTTTTTTCTTCTAAGATCTAAAAATCTATATTTAAGTCTTATTTCTTCAGCATATTCCTGATCACTAAAAACAGGCATTGGGAGTTCTTTGCATGAGCCCAGTACTTCAAAAGAGTTTATATTGACTTCAATTTCACCAGTCTGCAAATCTGAATTAATAGTTTCATTACTTCTTTTTATTACTTTGCCATTAACTTTTATTACACTTTCCAACTGTATTTTTTCAAGAGATTTAAAACTTTTATTACTTTTATCTATAATACATTGTGTAATTCCATAATTATCGCGCAAATCAATAAATAACAAATTACCATGATCTCTTTTTTTGTTGATCCATCCAGATAATATAATCTCTTCTCCATTGTTGGATATTGATAATTCGTTACAATTATGTGTTCTATACTTATTCACTTAATTTTCTAAAGCCTCATTAATAATTTTAAAATCGATTGATTTTTTCTTTTTTAAACTAATTTCATCAATTTTATATATGAATTCAAATATTTTGCTATACGATCTGTCTATTCTTTTAATAATATAATCAATCAACTTTTTATCTAATGTAATTTGTCTATCTGATAAATTTTTCAGTATTATAGCAAACATTAACTCATCATCTGGATTTTCAATTTTTGCTAAAAGACAATTTTTTGTTCTAGATCTTAGATCTTGTAACTTAAAATCAATTTCTACAATCGGTTTATTTGATGTAACAATTAAAAATTTATTATCCTGATCAATTATATTAAAAAGTGTGTAAATGAGGTTTTCATCAATTTCTAAGGTCAAATCCTCTAGTACAATACATTGAAAGGATTTAATGGTTTTAAGATCTTCATTATTTAATAAGTTTGATTCAATCTTAATTCCATTAAATTTTTTTAAAAAAATATTAACAAGATGAGTTTTGCCAGAGAACTTTTCACCACTTATATTTAAAATGTTTTTTTCCCATTTTGGCCATTTATTTATAATTTCAAAAGTGTAATAGTTACTTTTTCCAACATAAAAATCATCATCTTTAAAATTTTGCTCATAGTTAAAGTCTAGTAATAATTGGTTCAGACTTTTCATTTAACTACCCATACATTGTCGGTCATGACCAAATCAAAATTTTGTTTCCTCATATCGCTTAAGAAGAGTTTTGGAGAGCCATTATAAATTATTCTAATTTGAAAATTTTGATTATCAAATTTTAATGTATAAAATTCTGATATAAGGTCCATATTTGCTAAAACATTTTTTATTTTAGAAATTCTTTTATAATCTTTTGAATCTAAAGAAATAGTAATTGGAAGTTTAATTGATGTATTAATTTCATTATTTTTTTTCCATTGATTTTCATAGTCATTTTTTAAATCTATGATTAATTTTTCTATATTGGTTTCATTTTGCAAATTAATTTCACTATATGTTTTATTTACAAGTTTAGTTGAATTGTCTAAATTTATTTTAGATAAAATTTTTACTTCATTTTTTGTTTTATAGACTATTAATATTATATGATCTTTGATGTCATATTTTTTTACTAATCTATTAAAGTCATATACTTCAATATTGTTAATTTCTTCTTGGATATTATTTAGATCATCTAAATCTTCACTTGGTAAAAAATATTCTAATAATTGAAAGTTATTTTTTTCATTATTCCACTTATTATAAAACGGGTTATCATCATAAAGATCGACTCTTTCTTTTTCAGTGTCGAATAAAACAGGTATCAATAAAACTTTATTTTTTATAGGTGCAGATGGAAAAATATTTTTATTTTCAAGAAACTTTAAAACTTTTTTTTTATTAAAAGTTGTTTCAAGAATAGCAAAATATTCATTGTCGACAAATTTCTCCTTGGAGATTGTAAAAGAATCTATCATTTCTTTAATTTTAATAATTGGAGTATTTTTAATCTTTTTTTTATCGGTAGTGGTTGTGATCATTGACAAAAGATTAATGAAAGATGTTTTAAAACCATCATCAATTACAGTATTTTTTTGGAAATTTAACTCAAATGATGAAGAAATTTCAATATTTGATACTTTAAATGCATTGGCATGCAAATAGCTTGTGGAAAAAATTATTAAAAATAGAACGATATAGCTAAAAATTATATATAGTTTTGAAAATCTTAAAAATTTATTAAAAATTTGCATATTTTATACTAATGAAAAAAGAAAAATTTACCTATGAAAAAAGTGGAGTGAACATAAATGCTGCAGATAACTTTGTTAAATTTATATCTTCAATTTCAACAAAGAATAAAGGCAAAAAAAAGTTTCAAAATATTGGTGGTTTTGGATCAATATCTAACATTCCAAAAGATATAAAAAAACCAAAAATTGTAGCATGCACTGATGGTGTGGGTACGAAAGTTGAAATAGCTAATACACTCAATAAATTTGATACAATTGGTATTGATTTAGTTGCAATGAGCGTTAATGACTTAATCGTTCAAGGAGCAAAACCTTTATTATTTCTAGATTATATCTCAATTAACAAAATAGATTTAAAAAAATTGAAATCAATCCTTAAGGGTATTGTAAAAGGATGTAAAATTTCAAATTGTGAACTTGTTGGAGGAGAAACTGCTGAGATGCCAGGCACTTATACAAAAGGTAAATTTGATATAGCTGGATTTGCAGTAGGAATAGTTGATGGAAATAAAGTTTTAGATAAAAGAAATATTAAAAAGGATGATTTAATTTTAGCAGTCCCATCAAATGGTATTCATTCAAATGGATATTCATTAGTACGATATGTCTTAAAAAAAAATAATATAAATTTTAAAAATAATAAATTTTTAAAAAAAGAACTTATCAAACCAACCAAAATTTATGTTAATGAGATTTTAAATTTGATTAAAAACAAACTCTTAAATTCATGTGCCAATATTACTGGAGGTGGCCTTGAGGATAACATTAAAAGAGTGATACCAAATGGTCTCTCTGCTGATATTGATTTGGATAAAGTAAAAACAAAAAAAATTTTTAAATGGCTAAAACAGAATAATATTAATGATAAAGAGATGTTAAAGACATTTAATTGTGGTGTTGGTTTTTGTTTAATAATAAAGCCACAAAACTTAAAAAAAATTAATAAGTTTTTTAGCAAAGAATTTAAGCCTTATGTTATTGGCAAAATAATTTCAGGAAAAAATAAAGTTAAACTTAATGGCAAAATTGATTGGTCTTAATAAAATAAAAACTGCAGTTTTTATTTCAGGGACTGGTAGCAATCTTAAAAACTTGATTAATTTTTCAAAAACTAAAAAAAGTCCAATTTCTATAGATTTGATAATTTCAAATACAATTAAAGCAAAAGGTTTGAAATATAGTAATCAATATAAAATCAAAAAGAAAATATTAAATTTAAAAAATATCGGAATTGCTGAAAAAAGATTATTA
>Ga0209251_1001844_pt1 | contig 15583 bp, 11 predicted proteins | sample SaaInlV_100m_DNA_6_FD_184665 | JGI IMG/M metagenome (GOLD analysis project Ga0209251, IMG submission 184665) | Marine microbial communities from expanding oxygen minimum zones in the Saanich Inlet - Saanich Inlet SI073_LV_10m_DNA (SPAdes) (version 2) | ecosystem: Environmental > Aquatic > Marine... | reverse complement strand
TGTAATTGCAGCCGTCAGCGTTGTCTTACCGTGGTCAACGTGACCAATGGTCCCAACATTCACGTGCGGTTTTGTCCGCTCAAACTTTCCCTTTGCCATGATGTCCTCTTAACTTTTTATCAATTAGTCAAAACCCGATATCTACTATTTATCATTTACTACTGCTTCAGCAATATTTTTTGGCGCATCTGCATAGTGCTTAAACTCCATCGAGTAAGTTGCACGCCCTTGAGTCAGAGACCGCAACGTGGTCGAGTATCCAAACATTTCGGAAAGTGGCACCTCAGCTTTAATTGCTTTACCTCCGCCAACCATATCTTCCATGCCCTGAATGGTACCGCGACGCCCAGATAAGTCACCCATTACGTCGCCCATTTTTTCCTCTGGCGTCTCAACCTCTACCGCCATCATAGGCTCAAGCAAAACAGCAGTTGCCTTTTTCATGCCATCCTTAAACGCAAGGATCGCCGCCATCTTGAAAGCATTTTCAGAGGAGTCAACCTCGTGATAAGAGCCATCAAAAAGCGTTACTTTTACATCCACTACAGGGTAACCCGCGACAACCCCGGAGGTCATAGCCTCATTCAATCCCTTTTGAACTGCGGGAATGTAATCTTTGGGGACCGAGCCACCTTTGGTCGCGTCAAGAAACTCAAAACCCTTCCCTTGTTCGGCTGGCTCCATTTTCAACCAAACGTGGCCATACTGCCCTTTACCACCGCTTTGTTTGACAAACTTACCCTCAATTTCAATAGATTTCTTAATGGCCTCACGATAAGCAACTTGCGGCTTACCGATATTAGCGTCAACACTGAACTCTCGACTCATCCGATCCACCAAAATTTCAAGGTGAAGCTCACCCATACCGGAAATAATCGTTTGTCCCGACTCTTCGTCAGTCTTAACTCTAAAGGAAGGATCCTCCTGGGCGAGACGGTTTAACGCTATCCCCATTTTCTCTTGGTCAGCTTTCGTTTTTGGTTCCACTGCTTGCGATATAACAGGCTCCGGGAATTCCATTCTTTCTAGAATCACAGCCTTGTCCTGCACACACAAAGTGTCGCCAGTTGTCGCATCTTTTAGTCCTACAGCCGCCGCGATATCCCCTGTTCGAACCTCTTTCAGCTCTTCTCGATTGTTGGCATGCATTTGAAGTATCCGACCAATACGCTCTTTCTTGCCTTTAACAGGGTTATAGACGGAGTCCCCTGCTTGCAAGGAGCCAGAGTACACTCTAAAAAATATTAGCTGACCAACGTACGGGTCCGTCATGATTTTAAATGCTAGCGCTGAGAAAGGCTCCGAGTCATCCGCTTTTCGATCAATCGGGTCCCCTGCTTCTGTCTCACCCGTAATTGCTGGAACGTCAAGAGGCGAAGGCAAGTAATCGATGACACCGTCCAACATTGCCTGCACGCCTTTATTTTTGAAAGCCGTTCCACACATCATAGGAACAATCTCAACCGCAATAGTACGAAGTCTTATGCCTTCTTTAATTTCTTTCTCTGAGAGCTCACCCTCCTCAAGATACTTATTCATCACCTCTTCGGATGATTCCGCAGCTGCTTCAACGAGCTTTTCGCGCCACTCATCCGCCTCAGCCTGCAGCTCGGAAGGTATCTCTCGCTCCTCAAATTTGGTACCGTCTGACGCATCATCCCAATAGATCGCCTTCATCTTAACGAGATCAATGACCCCCTCAAATTTCTCCTCCGCGCCGATGGGAACTTGAAGGGCCACGGGATTGGCCTTGAGCCTTGTACGCATTTGCTCATGAACTTTAAAGAAGTTAGCTCCTTGGCGGTCCATTTTATTTACGAATGCCATTCTTGGTACGCGGTACTTATTAGCCTGACGCCATACTGTTTCTGATTGAGGCTGCACTCCACCGACCGCACAGTAAACCATGCAAGCTCCATCTAGCACTCGCATCGAACGCTCAACTTCAATCGTAAAATCTACGTGTCCCGGAGTATCAATGATATTAATTCGATGCTCAGGAAGGGTTCCATCCATCCCATTCCAAAAACAAGTTGTTGCTGCCGACGTGATTGTGATACCTCTCTCACGTTCCTGGGCCATCCAATCCATAACAGCGGCACCATCATGCACCTCACCAACTTTATGAGAGACGCCCGTGTAATAAAGTATACGTTCGGTTGTGGTCGTCTTTCCAGCGTCAATGTGCGCACTGATACCAATATTTCTGTAACGCTCTAGTGGTGTAGTTCTGGCCATGCCTACTTTCTAAATAACAAATAATTAAAAACGGAAATGAGAGAACGCCTTGTTCGCCTCCGCCATGCGGTGGACTTCTTCTTTCTTTTTCACTGCTCCACCACGACCTTCGGATGCGTCCTTGAGCTCGTTGCCCAATCTGGCAGCCATGGACTTCTCGCTTCTTGACCTTGCTGCGTCCTTCAACCATCGCATCGCCAAAGCGCTACGGCGGGAGGGACGTACCTCTACCGGCACCTGGTAGTTCGCTCCACCGACTCTCCGAGATTTTACCTCCACGAGGGGTCGAACGTTCGACAACGCCGAGTTGAACACTTCCAAGGGATCAGCTTGACCACCTTTTTGAATATGGTCCAGTGCGCCGTAAACGATTCGTTCGGCGACGGATTTCTTCCCAGCCTGCATAATCACATTCATAAATTTCGCAACTTCTTGATTGTGAAATTTCGGATCTGGCAGTATCTGTCGTTTTGGTACTTCTCTACGTCTTGGCATTTAATCCTCTTTACTTTCCTATATTGTCAGCCGCTAACCTTAACCCTTAGCCCTCTTGGCTCCATACTTAGACCGAGCTTGTTTACGATCTTTAACCCCTTGAGTATCCAAACTTCCGCGAACAACATGGTAACGAACCCCAGGCAAATCCTTGACACGCCCTCCCCTGATCAAAACCACCGAGTGCTCCTGCAAGTTGTGTCCTTCTCCACCGATGTAGCTAATCACCTCAAAACCGGTCGTTAGGCGCACCTTAGCAACTTTTCTAAGGGCTGAATTCGGCTTCTTAGGTGTCGTAGTATAAACTCGAGTACAAACGCCACGCTTCGCCGGCGCTCCACCTAGAGCGGGAACTTTACTTTTCGCAATAGGCACTGATCTGCCTTTGCGAACCAATTGATTTGTTGTTGGCATCTTAGATTTGGATCCTAAATTATTTGGTCCGTACAAATTGTGTTAAAGCTCATCTGGACCACTTTAACCCTCACAATAACCGTTACCTCAGCTTTTTAATACTGAGAAAAGGACGGGCGATTCTAAGACCACCCGCCGCCTATGTCAAGCCGCAGCTTCGCCCTCGCCCTCAGAAATTTCCTCAAATGCGTCATCAGCCTCCGCTTTTGCATCCTCAAAGATATCAGGAACCTCTGGACGTTTACGATTACGGTGATACGCAAGCCCAGTTCCACCAGGAATTAAACGACCCACAATCACATTCTCTTTAAGGCCACGCAACTCATCCCGTTTACCCATAATCGCCGCCTCAGTGAGGACTCGTGTTGTCTCCTGGAAGGAGGCTGCGGAGATGAATGAATCTGTGGACAGAGAAGCCTTTGTGATTCCCAGCAAGACATTATCGTACGTAGCAGGCGCCTTCCCCTCAGCAGTTAATTCCTCATTTGCGGCTAGGACCTCCGAACGCTCGACCTGCTCGCCTTGGATGAAGTCAGTATCTCCAGAACTTGTTATGTTCACACGACGCAACATCTGCCGCACGATGACTTCGATGTGCTTATCGTTTATCTTTACGCCCTGCAGTCGATAAACGTCTTGCACCTCATCAATAATAAATCGCGCTAACGCTTCGATTCCTAGTAATTTTAGAATCTCGTGAGGATCGGGCGGTCCATCCACAATCATTTCACCCGTATTAACCTGTTGACCCTCGTGCACCATCACATGCTTATCTTTCGAAATTAAAAATTCGTGTGATACACCTTCGCTGTCTGTCATCACTAAACGGTTCTTCCCTTTAGTATCCTTGCCGAACGAAACTGCCCCAGTAACCGCAGCTAACATTCCAGCGTCTTTTGGCGCCCTAGCTTCAAACAGTTCAGCAACTCTTGGCAAGCCGCCAGTAATGTCTCGAGTTTTTGAACTCTCTTGTGGAATGCGGGCTAAAATCTCGCCGAAACCAACTTTTTGACCATTTTTAACTGTAATGACGGAATTGACAGGCACCGTAATGTTAACTGGCGTGTCGGTTCCAGCGATTTTGATTTCCTCTCCGCTTTCGTCTACCAATCGAACACTAGGCCTAGCATCCTTGCCTTGTGATGAAGAGCTTCTCTTGGGATCAGTAACCACCAAGGTCGAAAGACCAGTGACCTCATCAATCTGCCTGGCCACAGTGACACCCTCTTCAACATTCTCGAACTTAACCGTCCCAGAGTATTCGGTGACAATCGGTCGAGTATGAGGATCCCAATTAGCTAAAATTTTCCCAGCCTTCTCGGCTGCACCGTCCGAGACATGCAATAGCGCACCGTAAGGTACCTTATGCCGCTCACGCTCCCGTCCAACCTCATCATGAACTACGACCTCACCGGATCTCGCAATAACGACTTTCTCGTTACGCTCGTTTGTAACGTATCGCATCTGAGGCGAAAACTTAATTACACCTTTCGATTTCGATTCTATCTGGCTTGCAACAGCTGTTCGTGAAGCTGCACCACCGATATGAAAAGTTCGCATGGTCAGCTGGGTCCCTGGCTCGCCAATTGATTGCGCGGCAATAACTCCCACGGCTTCACCTGAACTGACCAGATGACCGCGGCCAAGATCTCGGCCATAACACTTCGAGCACAACCCGAAGCGTGTTTCACATGTCAGTGGTGTTCTGACTTTTACTTCGTCAACGCCGCTATTTTCAATCTGGCCGACAAGACGTTCGTCCAACAAAGTTCCGGCGACCGCGAGCATGGCTCCATTTTCTGGGTCAATCAGATCTTCCGCAAGGACACGGCCTAGAATTCTCTCGCTTAATGGCTCGATCACCTCTCCGCCCTCGATCAAAGCTTTTTGCACAAACCCTCGAGAGGTACCGCAATCATCCTCCACAACGACCAAATCTTGAGTCACGTCTACCAATCTTCTCGTTAGGTAACCTGAGTTAGCAGTTTTAAGAGCAGTATCTGCAAGTCCCTTTCTGGCTCCGTGAGTTGAAATAAAGTACTGCAGTACGTTCAACCCCTCTCTAAAGTTTGCAGTAATTGGGGTTTCAATGATGGAGCCATCGGGCTTAGCCATCAAACCTCGCATACCTGCTAACTGCCTGATTTGTGCCGCAGATCCTCGGGCACCAGAATCTGCCATCATATAAATGGAATTAAAAGACTCTTGATGGACCTGCTTCCCTTTATCATCCGTCATAGGCACCCAAGCATTGGATTTGGCGTCCCACTTCTTCACTGGCTCTGTCCCGAGACGGTCCATCATCGCCTTAGCAACCACATCGCCAGCGCGACCCCAGATATCAACCACCTTGTTATAACGCTCACCCTGAGTAACTAGGCCTGAAGTGTACTGATCTTCTATTTCCTTAACTTCCTCTTCCGCCTCAGCAAGGATAGTTACCTTATCTTCTGGTATCTCCATGTCCTTCACCGCAAACGATAGTCCGGCTCTAGTTGCAAAAGTGAATCCAGTCTGCATCAATTTATCTGCAAAAATTACAGTCTCGCGAGTACCGCACTCCCTAAAACTTATGTTTATGAGACGAGAAATCTCCTTTTTCTTTAACGTTTTATTAATAATTTCAAAAGGCAAGCCCTTAGGTAAAATTTCTGACAGGAATGAACGCCCCACAGTGGTCTTGTGGCGGCTAACTCGTCTACCAAGGCCGACGTCAGAATCATCACTTCCCTCTTCTATACGGACCTCACATGAAGCCTGGAGATCGATATCTCCATTTTCATACGCTCGTTTTGCCTCAGTAACACTCGCGAAAATCATACCTTCGCCTCTGGCACCAATTTTTTCCCTGGACATGTAGTAAAGCCCTAACACGATGTCTTGAGAGGGAACAATAATCGGCTCTCCATTTGCTGGCGAGAGGACATTATTGGAAGCCATCATCAAGACTCTAGCCTCCATTTGCGCCTCAATCGATAAGGGCACATGTACCGCCATTTGATCACCATCAAAGTCAGCATTGAACGCCGCACATACTAGCGGATGCAATTGAATAGCTTTACCCTCGATTAACACTGGCTCGAACGCCTGGATCCCGAGTCGATGAAGTGTAGGCGCCCTATTGAGAAGAACCGGATGCTCTCGTATGACACCCTCCAGAATATCCCATACCTCTGGAACTTCTTGCTCCACCAATCTCTTAGCCGCTTTAATCGTAGTAGCAAAACCTAAAGTTTCAAGCTTGTGAAAGATAAAAGGCTTAAACAGTTCAAGCGCCATTTTTTTCGGCAGGCCACATTGATGTAGCTTCAACTGCGGCCCCACGACGATCACCGATCGTCCCGAGTAATCAACACGCTTACCTAATAAATTTTGTCTGAAACGACCGCCCTTTCCTTTGATCATATCCGCTAGTGACTTCAAAGGCCTCTTGTTAGCGCCAGTCATCGCCTTACCACGTCGCCCATTATCGAGCAAGGAATCGACGGACTCTTGCAACATCCGCTTCTCATTTCTACATATAATTTCTGGCGCTTTAAGCTCTAAAAGTCTCTTCAACCTGTTATTACGGTTAATAACTCTTCTGTATAAATCATTGAGATCGGAGGTGGCGAATCTGCCGCCATCCAATGGTACCAAAGGTCTGAGATCTGGTGGCAGAACAGGCAGAACTTCCATCACCATCCACTCAGGCTTAATTCCAGACTTATGAAAAGCCTCAAGCACCTTAAGGCGCTTAGCAATTTTTTTAATTTTTGTTTCTGAACCGGTTTCACTAAGCTCTTGGCGAAGCTTTTCGATCTCACCACCGATATCGATATTTTTCAAGAGCTCCCGAATACCCTCGGCGCCCATTACAGCCGTAAACTCGTCTCCGAATTCTTCGAACTTTTCTAAATAGCTGTCTTCGGAAAGTAATTCTGCCCTATTGAGAGGAGTCATCCCGGGATGAGTCACAATATAGGCCTCGAAATAGAGTACACGCTCGATATCTCGAAGGGGGATATCTAAAACAATCCCCAACCTTGACGGTAGCGATTTAAGGAACCAAATGTGAGCCACAGGAGAGGCCAACTCAATATGAGCCATACGTTCCCTACGTACTTTGGAAAGCGTGACCTCAACACCACATTTTTCGCAAATGACACCCCGATGCTTTAATCTCTTATATTTTCCGCATAGACATTCATAGTCTTTTACAGGTCCAAAAATTTTCGCGCAAAACAAACCGTCACGTTCAGGTTTAAACGTTCGATAGTTAATTGTCTCCGGCTTCTTAACCTCTCCGTAGGACCAAGATCGGATTTTCTCAGGAGAGGCGAGACTAATTTTAATTGCATCAAAATCCTCTTCTTGACTTGCCTGCTTAAATAGATCTAACAACGCTTTCATTGCTTACCCCTTATAAATTCCACATCGACAAATAATATCGTCACGAACAAAATTCTAGTGACGATCAAGATCAATATCGATCACAAGTGACCTGATCTCTTTCACTAACACGTTAAACGACTCCGGCATTCCCGCGTCGATTTTATGCTCTCCTTTAACGATGTTTTCATACACTTTTGTTCGTCCATTAACGTCATCAGACTTAACAGTGAGCATTTCTTGCAATGTGTAAGAAGCTCCATAGGCCTCTAAAGCCCACACCTCCATCTCTCCAAAACGCTGACCACCAAACTGAGCTTTACCGCCAAGTGGCTGCTGCGTCACAAGAGAGTAAGGACCAGTCGACCGAGCGTGCATCTTATCGTCTACCAAGTGGTGTAACTTAAGGACATGCATATACCCTACAGTCACTTCTTGGTCGAATTGGTCACCAGTTCGACCGTCGATAAGTGCTATTTGTCCGCTTGTTGGCAACCCAGCGAGTTCCAGCATTTGTCTGATCTCAGGCTCGTCCGCACCATCAAATACCGGAGTTGCAAAAGGTACACCATTTTTTAGCTGCTTAGCCAAATCTAGAACCTCTTGGTCCGTAAGGGCCGCAATATCCTCGATTTTACCGCTCGTGTTATAGACTCTGGACAGAAACGCTCTCATGTCTTCAATCTTGCTCTTGGCAGTTAACATAGCTCCGATTTTATGACCGAGGCCCTTTGCAGCCCAGCCCAGATGAGTCTCAAGAATCTGTCCTACATTCATTCGCGATGGCACGCCGAGTGGATTCAAAACAATATCCATCGGTGTTCCATCGGCAGTATGCGGCATATCCTCAATTGGGACGATTTTGGAGATAACACCTTTATTGCCGTGGCGCCCAGCCATTTTATCGCCAGGCTGCAGCCTACGCTTAACCGCAAGGTAGACTTTCACCATTTTTTGAACCCCCGGTTGCAACTCATCCCCAGAGGTTAATTTTTTCTGCTTTTCGTCAAAACGGGCGTCAAAGTCAAGCCTTGCTTGCTCGATACCTTCACGCACTTGCTCTACCTGATGAGCAGCATCTTCATTTGATAGTCGAATATCGAACCAATCGTATCTGTTCAACTCCTCAAGATAGACTTTCGTTATTTTAGAGCCCTTCGACAGCTTATTTGGCCCTCCATTAGCGACTTTACCGATTAAAAGTCGCTCCATTCTGCCAAAGGCATCGTTTTCAACGATTCGCATTTGATCAGATAAGTCCTTTCGGAAGCGACCCAACTCATCATCAACAATCGCCTGAGCTCGGCTATCTCGATCCACTCCTTCTCGCGTGAAAACTTGAACATCAATGACCGTTCCTGCCATTCCAGAAGGAACTCGAAGCGACGTATCCTTAACATCAGAAGCCTTCTCACCAAAAATTGCTCTTAGAAGCTTTTCCTCCGGGGTGAGTTGAGTCTCTCCCTTCGGGGTTACCTTCCCAACCAAAACATCACCCGCACGCACCTCAGCTCCGATGTAAACCACACCAGATTCATCCAAACGGCCGAGTTGTGCCTCTGCTAAGTTCGAAATATCTCTGGTAATTTCTTCAGACCCTAATTTTGTATCTCTAGCGACAATTGATAACTCTTCTATGTGAATCGAAGTAAAACGATCCTCAGCCACAATTCTTTCTGAAATTAATATGGAGTCTTCGAAGTTAAAACCATTCCAAGGCATAAACGCAACTAATAGATTTTGCCCGAGAGCTAGCTCACCCAAATCAGTCGAAGCACCATCAGCGATTACGTCCCCACCCGCCACAACATCTCCAGGCTTCACGATTGGTTTTTGATTAATATTCGTATTTTGGTTAGAGCGCGTGTACTTGACTAGGTTGTATATATCAACACCAACGTCACCCGCACGCGTCTCATCATCATTGACTCGGATAACAATGCGTGACGCATCGACATAGTCAACGAGACCTCCCCGTTCAGCCTGCACTGCCGTGCCAGAATCTACCGCAACTGTTCTCTCGATACCTGTGCCGACTAAAGCTTTCTCAGCTCTTAAAGTTGGCACAGCCTGTCTCTGCATGTTGGATCCCATTAAAGCTCGGTTGGCGTCGTCATGCTCTAAAAAAGGTATGAGCGATGCCGCTACCGACACAATCTGCGATGGTGCTACATCCATCATCTCGACTCGATCCGGCGAAACTAAAGTGAATTCTCCACGATGACGACACGAAACAAGCTCGTCTGTCAATTTTCCAGAACCGTCATATGCAGCATTAGCTTGAGCGATCACATACTGTCCTTCGTCGATCGCGGAAAGGTATTCGATTTCTTCTGTAACCTTGCCGCTTTTGACGCGAACATAAGGAGTCTCTAGAAACCCATACTCATTTGTTCGAGCATAAATAGCTAAAGAATTAATGAGACCAATATTTGGTCCTTCCGGAGTCTCGATAGGACAAACTCTGCCGTAGTGCGTCGGATGCACATCCCGAACCTCAAAACCGGCTCGCTCCCGCGTTAAACCACCCGGGCCAAGCGCTGAAATTCTACGTTTGTGGGTAATCTCCGATAAAGGATTAGTTTGATCCATAAATTGCGATAGCTGGGAAGAGCCAAAAAACTCTCGCACAGCAGCAGATACTGGTTTCGCATTTATCAAATCATGAGGCATCAAATTCTCGGACTCAGCCTGCGAAAGTCTCTCCCTCACAGCTCGCTCCACACGAACTAAGCCGGACCTGAACTGGTTTTCGGCTAACTCACCAACGGATCGCACTCGCCTGTTACCCAAATGGTCAATATCATCTATTTCGCCGCGACCGTTCCGCAACTCAACCAAAATAGAAATGACAGCTAAAATGTCAGCATTGGTCAAGGTGCCTTCCTCGGGCACATTATTTTTCTTAGCTTCTTCGTAAAAACTCTTTAGCCAATCTGACGCTTTAGGCTCTATGACCTCTGGATAAGCTCTTCGGTTAAACTTCATTCTGCCAACAGCAGACAGGTCGTACCTTTGAGGCGTGTAAAAAAGCGCACCAAATAAGGCATTAACTGAATCCTCAGTTGGAGGCTCTCCAGGTCGCATCATTCTGTAAATCGCAACTTTCGCTGACAATTGATCCGGGGTATCGTCCGCTCTAAGAGTTTGAGAAATATACGCTCCCTGATCAAGATCGTTGATATAGAGCGTCTCTATTTCACCAATATTTCCATCAACAAGCTTTTCAATTAATTCCTCCGTTAATTCCTCATTTGCAGAAGCAATAATTTCGCCCGTATCTAAATCAATAATATTCCTAGCCAAAACGCGACCAACAAGGAATTCATGATCGACTATAACTTTTTCAATACTCGCCTCGCGAATCTCGCGAACATGCTTAGCAGTAATTCGCTTATCTTTCTCTACGATCAATTTACCCTGCTTGGTTTTAATATCAAAACGTGCAGTCTCGCCTCTTAACCTGTCCGGTTTAATATTAAATTCAGGGCCTTTTTTTCCGAATTCAAACTGGTCAAATGAATAAAAGAATCCAAGAATATCTTCGACACTCATGCCAATTGACTTGAGCAATATCGTCACAGGCAGCTTTCTTCGGCGATCTATCCGAAAGAACAAATGGTCCTTTGGGTCAAATTCAAAATCTAGCCATGAGCCTCGATAAGGAATAACTCGAGCTGAGAAAAGCAACTTACCTGACGAGTGCGTTTTCCCACGATCATGCTCAAAAAACACGCCTGGTGAACGGTGCAACTGAGAAACGATTACCCTCTCAGTACCATTGATAACAAAAGAACCCGTTGAGGTCATCAACGGAATTTCACCCATGTAAACAACCTGCTCCTTAGCTTCCTTGATCACCTGCTTTGGTGAATCCTTATCGAGCAGCGTTAACCGTACACGGGCACGTAACGGAGCCGCGTAAGTCAATCCCCGCTGCTGGCACTCCTTAACGTCAAACGCTGGTGCGCCCATCTCATACGACACATACTCAAGCCGTGCATTACCAGAATGACTCTCGATGGGGAAAATAGACTCAAACGCGCTCTGCAAGCCTTGTTGCTGACGCTTATCTGAGGCCACTCCGGTCTGCAGAAACTCGGAATAAGACTCCAATTGAGTAGCTAGTAAGTAAGGTACAGGAGCGACACCTTGACGTTTCGCAAAACTTTTACGAATACGTTTTTTTTCGGTGTAAGAATAGGCCATAGGATCTCCGTAAATATAGCTCGACGATACTTCTCCGAGCTTTAACGACAATTAAAAGGGCCTGGCGGTTGGCCTCTACCAACCTCTGGCGGACGACTGGATGATCCAGTCCGACCAAACCTTGAAAGTAAAACAAAAAAATAAATAAAAGTTAATGTAACTTTTATTTATTTTCTCCAAAGCTCAACGCGGTTCACCCGATTAGGCAAACCGCATTGACTACACACAATTTATTACTTAACTTCGACCGTTGCTCCGGCTTCTTCAAGCTGCTTCTTGAAATCCTCTGCCTCAGCTTTAGACACTCCTTCTTTAATAGCCTTGGGTGCGCTGTCAACAAGATCTTTTGCCTCTTTAAGGCCGAGAGAAGTAATAGCTCTGACTGCCTTAATAACTGACACTTTGTTATCTCCAATGCTCGCAACGATGACATCGAATTCGGTCTTCTCAGCACCGCCCTCAGCACCACCAGCTGCACCACCGGGAGCTGCTACAGCAACAGCTGCTGCCGCTGCCGACACTCCAAATTTCTCTTCCATTTCGGTGATTAGCTCTGAGAGCTCTAACACAGACATACCTGAAATTGCTTCTAAAATTTCTGCCTTACCCATTTTTATTTCTCCTGAAATCAGTTTTAAGTGTTCACTTAATTTTATAAACGTTTACGCTGCTTCTTTTTCCTTTAAATCTCTGACCGCAGACACACCACGAACAAATTTTGTCGGAACCTCGTTAAGAGTTCGAACAAATTTAGCTATCGGTGCTTGCATAGTACCTAAGAGTTTTGCCAATAATTCCTCTCGGCTTGGCATCTTCGCTAGTACAGAGACGTCCGCTGCGGACATCACCTGGTTTTGCATCGCACCCACCTTGATTACACATTTGTCATTACTCTTAGAAAAGTCGCTTAAAACTTTTGCTGCAGCGACAGGGTCGTCCGATATCCCATAAACTAAAGGGCCCACCATATCCCCAGACAATCCCTCAAAAGGGGTATCTTTCACTGCCAGCTTGGCCAAAGTATTCTTGAGAACACGCAGATAAACACCACTATTACGGGCATTAACCCTAAGTTGCGTCATCTGATCCACCGTCAGTCCTCGATATTCAGCAAGGACGACCGACTCAGCATCCGATAATTTTCCAGACACCTCTTCGACGACAGCCTCTTTTTGTTTCCTATTGAGACTCAAGTTTTTCTCCTATCGTTAACAAAAAGTGGAGCACATAACTCCACCACCAGATCCAATAGCGTCCTTCGGCACAAGCGTTAAAGCGTCAAAAAAAATGAACACCAAATACTCGTCTTTAGGTATCACTATCTGCGAAGGCTAGAGAGCCGCAGCCCTTTATTTAGGTTCTTACGAACACCTACGGTCTTTGACAGCCCCGTTCATCGATTATTATCAATGAACGAGTACCAAAGTTCTTACAACTATGCCGCCCAGGCAGATTGATCCAAGCGAAGACCCGGACCCATCGTGCTCGAAACAGCGACACGTCTCAAATAAACACCCTTTGATGCTGTGGGCTTATTTTTTTGAAGCGCGCCTATCAATGCTTTAAAGTTCTCAGCTAGATCATCTTCCGCAAAAGAAGCTCGCCCGATCGTGCAATGAATAATGCCAGCCTTGTCGGTTCTGAACTGAACTTGCCCGCCTTTCGCGTTTTTAACCGCTTCCGCCACGTTAGGCGTCACCGTTCCGACTTTTGGGTTTGGCATAAGTCCTCTAGGGCCTAAAACCTGCCCAAGTTGACCCACCACCCTCATGGCATCTGGCGTTGCAATGACAATGTCAAAGTCCATTGATCCGCCTTTGATTTGCTCGGCCAAGTCCTCATACCCTACGATATCGGCCCCAGCCTCTTTCGCCTCTTCAGCTTTTTCAGCCTGAGCAAAGACCGCAACGCGAACCGTTTTGCCGGTTCCTTTTGGTAGGACAATAGAACCTCGAACAAGTTGATCTGATTTTTTTGCATCCACACCCAGATTAACGGCTATATCAATTGACTCATCAAACTTAGCGGTTGCATTCTGTTTCGCAAGAACCAACGCGTCATTCAGTGTGTAGAATTTGTCTGGATCGACGGTGTCCTTGATTTGCTTAATTCTTTTAGATAATTTTGTCATCTCTAACTCTCCTCGACCTCTACACCCATGCTCCGTGCGCTGCCCGCAATAATTTTTACGGCCGCGTCCATATCGCCCGCATTAAGGTCTTCCATTTTCGCCTTTGCAATCTCTTCCACCTGAGATCTTGTCAATTTTCCGACTTTATCGGTATGAGGAGTAGAACTGCCCTTTTCAAGCTTAAGTGCCTTTTTAATCAGCACCGAAGCAGGCGGAGTTTTGATAATAAAAGTGAAGCTTTTATCAGCAAAAGCAGTAATGACCACTGGCAAAGGAAGACCCGGCTCGTAACTTTGCGTTTTGGCGTTAAAAGCCTTACAAAACTCCATGATATTTAAGCCGCGCTGGCCAAGCGCCGGACCGACAGGAGGACTTGGATTCGCCTTCCCCGCAGGAATTTGTAATTTTATAAAACCAATAACTTTCTTTGCCACTAAAACACTCCTTAAAGTAAGTGCGGGTCCATGCGAGCCCCGTCGAGACTCTCCCCTAAATAATCGAGCCGGTAATTATAACTTAAAAATAAAAAAAAATCTGAGCGTGAAGTTCTTTCCTTACGCCTTCTCTACTTGTCCGAAGTCGAGTTCCACGGGCGTGGAACGCCCAAAAATCGATACAGATACACGAATTTTGTTCTTTTCGTAATTAACTTCCTCAACATTGCCATGAAAATCCATGAAAGGACCGTCTTTCACTCGAACGCCTTCACCTAGCTCGAACAGAGTCTTCGGCTTTGGTTTTTCAACTCCCTCTTGAATTTGACCAAGAATTCCATCAACCTCTTTTTGAGTGATGGGAGCAGGTTTATTACCCGAACCTCCAACGAATCCAGTCACCTTAGATGTGCTCTTGACTAGGTGCCAAGTATCGTCAGTCATATTCATTTCAACTAACACATAACCCGGGAAAAACTTTCGTTCACTAATGGACTTTTGCCCATCCTTAATTTCTATCACTTCCTCGACAGGCACTAAAATTTCCCCGAAATGCTGTTCCATTCCGGATCGCTCAATACGCTCTACCAACATTTTTTTGACGCTTTTTTCATAGCCTGAATAAGCGTGAACCACGTACCATTTCATAATGTTAACCCTCCACGCCGAGAATCATTCTGATTACAGACCCCAGGATGCCATCAATGCCCCAAAGCACCAAAGCCATCACCAATACGAACACCACCACTATACCTGTAGTCTGGGCGGTCTCCTTTTTAGAGGGCCAAACCACCTTCTTGGTCTCTACAATCGCCTCGCGACCAAATTGGATTAATTCCCGCCCCTTTTCAGTCATCGAGAGCAAACCAAACGCTAAGGCGAACCCGATGAGCACACACAGAACACGAAGAACTACAGGCAGATCACTAAGAACGTAGGACCCAGCTATACCCGCCATAAATATGAGCGCTGAAAAACTAAGCTTTAACTTATCCATTACCATTTGCGCTTACCGTCCAAAAAAGGAAAATTATTTAAATATGTTTTTGACATATTGTGGCAGGCCAGGAGGGTCTCGAACCCCCAACCTTCGGTTTTGGAGACCGACGCTCTACCAATTGAGCTACTGGCCTAATTAACTTTATTCCGTGACTTTAGAAACGACACCAGCACCTACGGTGCGGCCACCTTCTCGAATCGCGAACCGAAGCCCCTCTTCCATCGCTATAGGCTGAATCAACGTCACCTTCATCTGAACGTTATCTCCAGGCATAACCATTTCGGTACCCTC
>Ga0209251_1001825_pt1 | contig 15669 bp, 13 predicted proteins | sample SaaInlV_100m_DNA_6_FD_184665 | JGI IMG/M metagenome (GOLD analysis project Ga0209251, IMG submission 184665) | Marine microbial communities from expanding oxygen minimum zones in the Saanich Inlet - Saanich Inlet SI073_LV_10m_DNA (SPAdes) (version 2) | ecosystem: Environmental > Aquatic > Marine... | reverse complement strand
CTACCACTAATTGTCGGACAAATGCCAATCCTTCCTAAACACTACTGGGAAGACAAAGACTTTACTCTAACGACATTAACCCCGCCACTTGGAAGCGGTCCTTACAGAATCAGCAACTTCGAACCGGGGCGTTTTATAGCACTTGAGCGCGTTAAAGATTATTGGGGACTGAACATTCCCGCGAATGTCGGAACCAATAATTTCGACGAAATAAGAATTGACTATTATCGAGATGAAACCGTGCTCCGCGAAGCGCTCAAATCGGGAGATATTGACTACAGGGAGGAAAACCAAGCGAAGGCATGGGCCCTGGATTATGATACTCCAGCTGTTGATCAGGGTACTTTGAAAAAGGTTAATCTTCGGCATTATAATCCAACGGGAATGCAAGCCTTCGTATACAACACCAGACGCCCAATTTTCCAAGATGTAAGAGTTAGGGAAGCCCTGGCTCACGCGTTTGATTTTGAATGGACCAACAAGAATTTATTTTTTGGACAGTATGCTCGAACTAAAAGTTTTTTCTCAAACTCAGATTTGGCATCAACCGGGTTACCCGAAGGTCTTGAGCTTAAAATATTAGAAAAATATCGGGACCAAGTGCCGAGCGAAGTATTCACAAATTCATACCAACCGCCCGAAACAGACGGAATGGGGTGGCCAAGAGAAGGTCTATTGAAGGCTCAAAAATTACTCTCCCAAGCCGGATGGAGTGTGGAAAATATGAGGCTTACGAATCAATTGACTGGTGAAAAATTTTCGTTCGAGATTCTTTTATACAGTGAGGGGTTTGAGCGAATTGTTCTTCCGTTCGCACGTAACCTAATGAAACTAGGGATCGATGTTCGTGTCAGAAGAGTGGATCAGACTCAATATATAAACCGCGTACGAAATTTTGAATATGACATGATTGTCTCGGGTTGGGGCTCCTCAGAGTCGCCCGGAAATGAACAGTTCGGTCAGTGGTCCTCAACCGCAGCAGATTCTCCTGCTGCAAGTAACTACGCGGGAGTTCAAGACCCAATCGTAGATGCACTAATCAGCGGACTGGTTCAAGCCAAATCTCGAGAGGATCTTATTGCATATACAAGAGCGTTAGATAGACTCTTACTGTTTGGTTACTATGTAATCCCACAGTGGCATTTAAAATCCCAGAGAATTCTCTACTGGGATAAATTTGGCTTACCCGAGGTCACCCCAAAATCTGGGACGTCGACTAACCTTTGGTGGTATGACACTGCAAAAGCAGAGAAGATCGGTCCCGCGGCAGTGCCTTCTGATTCAGAAAATAATCCCAACATTAAGCTGTACTTTTTTGTCGCTATCTTAGTAGTCATTGGCCTTTTTACTTTCAAACGCCTCAATCGAAAGAACTCATGACTCCATATATTTTCAGGCGATTACTTCTCATAATCCCTACCCTGTTAGGGATTATGCTGACTAACTTTTTAGTGATCCAAACGGCGCCGGGAGGTCCGGTAGAGCAAGCAATTGCGCAACTATCAGGCCATTCAAATGCTATTACAGAGAGAGTAACGAAGACGGGAAGCCAAGAAACGCTCAACAGCACAGCCTCACCAAAAAAAATTGAGAGTAGTTCGTCGACACCCTATCGGGGCGCCCAAGGACTAGACCCGGAATTTATAAAAGAACTGGAAACTAGGTTCGGCTTTGACAAGCCGCTTCACGACCGATTCTTAAGCATGATGTCGAATTATCTAGTTTTCGACTTTGGTAAAAGTTTTTATCGTGATACGAATGTCATCGACTTGGTTTTAGAAAAACTTCCAGTTTCAATTTCACTCGGCCTCTGGACTACCTTAATTGTTTACTTGATCTCCATTCCACTCGGAATTCGTAAAGCCGTAGCGGATGGCAACCAATTTGACATGATTACCAGTTTCGTAATCATCATAGGGACCGCTATCCCTGGATTTTTGTTCGCGGTATTCATGATGGTAATTTTTGCTGGAGGAAGTTATCTCGACTGGTTTCCGCTCCGAGGACTTCAATCGGAAGAATATCTATCAATCACTGCCTTTGATTGTGCGATGAACTTAGAGTGCGTTAAAGATTATTTTTGGCATCTTGCTCTTCCCATAATATCAATGGTAATTGGTGGGTTTGCCGGTCTAACTATGCTCACTAAAAATTCATTCATGGATCAAATTCACCAACAGTACGTGCTTACGGCGAGGGCAAAAGGGCTGCCCGAAAAACGAGTTCTTTATGGGCACGTGTTTCGTAATGCAATGTTGATCGTCATAGCAGGATTTCCATCTGCTTTAGTGAGCATTCTTTTCACGGGCTCCTTGCTAATAGAAATAATATTTTCTCTAGACGGCCTTGGTTTACTGGGATTTGAAGCCGCATTCAGTAGGGACTACCCTCTCATGTTTGGAGCGCTGTTTTTTTTCTCCCTTCTTGGTTTAATCATGAACCTTATAGGAGATGTTATGTATATGGTTATCGACCCTCGAATTGATTTTGAAGGACAGTCTTAATAATCTGACAATCAACATGAAAATAACCAATCCAATCGCCCTGAGACGACTACAGAATTTTAGGAAAAACAGAAGAGGCTACATTTCTTTTTGGATTTTTCTGTTTCTTCTCGGCTTGACACTACCCGCCGAATTTATTGCTAATGACAAACCTATAGTTGTCTCTTTCCAGGGAAAGATTTTTTTTCCGATCTTCAAAGAATATAAAGAAACAGAATTTGGAGGCGTATTCAAAACGGAAGCGGATTACACAGACCCGTTCGTCATAAAAAAAATTGAATCGCAAGGTTGGATGATAAATCCGATGGTACCTTTTGATCATCAAACCGTTTCGTGGAATCTGACCATGCCTGCGCCCTCGGCGCCTGATTCCATTCACATTCTCGGCACTGATGATCAGGCCCGCGATGTGTTGGCTCGAGTCATTTATGGCTTTAGAATATCCGTCATTTTTGGCTTTACATTGACAATCGTTAGTGCCGTTATTGGCATTTTTGCAGGCGCGTTACAGGGTTATTTTGGCGGGTGGGTCGACTTAATCGGTCAGCGGTTTATTGAGATTTGGTCAGGAATGCCAACCTTATACCTTCTAATCATACTAGCGAGCATAATTGAACCGAACTTCTGGTGGCTGCTGGGGTTACTTCTCCTATTTAGTTGGATGGGATTCGTCGGCGTTGTGAGGGCGGAATTTCTGAGGGCCAGAAACTTTGATTACGTGAGAGCTGCTCGCGCACTCGGGTTAGGGGACTTCAAAATAATGCTACGGCATGTTTTGCCGAATGCGCTTGTGGCGACTATGGCCTTCATGCCGTTTACTTTGGCTGGATCCGTAACTGTTTTAACGTCTTTAGACTTTCTCGGCATCGGGTTGCCCGCCGGATCGGCGTCACTCGGTGAACTATTAGCTCAAGGAAAGGCAAACTTTCAAGCTCCTTGGCTCGCCTTAACTGGCTTTTTTGTAATTGCGATCATGCTCAGTCTTCTGATATTTATAGGGGAAGCCGTTCGGGATGCATTTGATCCTAGGAAATTATTTAGCACTGAATAGACCTCAGACTATAAAAAATCAATGACATCAGCCCTACTCAAAATAGACAATCTTGATGTAAATTTCCAACAAGGAGATAAACTTACATCCGCCGCAAGAAACGTCTCTCTCGAAATCAATCGAGGCGAAACGGTCGCGCTTATTGGTGAGAGTGGTTCAGGCAAATCGGTAACTGCACTTTCAATCTTGCAGCTGCTTCCATACCCAATTGCTAAGCATTCTGATAAAAGCTCTATCCAATTCAACGGTCGTGAACTAGTTGGGGCTCCTGAGAAAATCCTGAGGACGATTAGAGGTAATCAAATATCGATGATCTTCCAAGAGCCCATGACCTCTCTAAATCCTTTGCACACAGTTGAAAAACAAATAAGCGAAGTTTTAGTGCTCCATGAAGGACTGAACAAACAACAAGCGAAGAATCGGACAATCGAATTATTAGAGTTAGTTCAAATACCGAATCCAGCGGAAAGACTCGACTCCTATCCACATCAACTCTCGGGTGGTCAACGGCAGCGCGTCATGATCGCTATGGCTCTGGCTAATAAGCCGGACCTACTCATTGCTGATGAACCGACGACTGCAGTCGATGTAACAATTCAGGCACAGCTCCTTGAGTTACTCCAATCCCTTCAAAATAAATTTGATATGGCAATACTTTTGATCACTCACGACTTACGAGTGGTCCAAAAAATGGCGTCTCAGGTATACGTCATGAGGCAAGGGGACATCGTTGAATCCGGGATGGTCACAAAGACCTTCGCGGACCCTCAACATGATTACACAAAAATGTTAATTAACTCTAAACCGTCCGGTCACCCCAAACCTGTAGACGAGTCTGCATCTGAGGTCATCCGTGCAAATAATCTGCGCGTTTGGTTTCCGATAAAACGCGGCCTCTTCCGACGAACTGTGGGACACATTAAAGCGGTCGATGACGTCAGTTTTTCCGTGAGGTCCGGAGAAACGCTAGGACTTGTAGGGGAAAGTGGCTCTGGGAAAAGTTCACTTGGGATGGCGTGCCTTAGACTCATCGACAGCAACGGAGAAATCCTCGTCTCTGGTCAACGTGTCGACCAACTAACGCAACGGACAATTAAGCCATTCAGAAAAGACGTACAAATTGTCTTTCAAGACCCTTTTAGTAGCTTGAGCCCAAGAATGACCATTGGTCAAATCATTTCAGAGGGACTAACTCTTCACGGTATCGCAAATAATTCAATAGAACTTAATCAGATCATTGAAATAGCGTTAGAAGAGGTAGGGTTATCAGCAGAAATGAGGCACAGATACCCGCACGAGTTTTCTGGTGGACAACGACAAAGAATCTCAATTGCAAGAGCCATTGTCTTAAAGCCGAAATTTATAGTCCTAGACGAACCAACCTCCGCACTCGATCTATCCATCCAGGCGCAAATAATCGACCTACTCCGTAACTTACAAAAGAAATACGATATCTCTTATTTATTCATTAGTCATGATCTTAACGTCGTGAGAGCGATGTCACATCGAGTTATGATTATGAAAGACGGTAAAGTTATAGAGGAGGGTTCTGTCAACGATATTTTTGACTCGCCCAAGCAGGACTATACAAAAATGCTATTGGCTGCCTCTACCGAACTTACGACCCGATAAAACAAAACACTACCCTAGTGAAACTCTAATCATGCGGCACGTAAGAGGCGATGGCTCAATCACAGGCACTCATATTGATTCATCAGGATTAATTGGTACCTTAGGATTAACGCTTTCAAGTTCTGCACCCTTGATGATGGTCATACGCTCTGGATGAACCTCACTCCGTTCTGGAATAGGGTCTATTTGCGATACAGGCCTAAAATAAAAGACATATCCGGCCATCAGCGCATTAAACACGATTAGAAAATATCCTAATTTTCTACCCATAAAAGGTTAACCAATCAACAGTCATATACGTAGTTCCTTGAATACGGCTATAGACTCTTTGCAATTTCTAATAAGCCCAAAAGAATCAAATCCTCTTTATGGAGAATCGACCTCGTAAACTCTCTTCGAATCTTTTTCGCAGCCCCACCAGCTAGCACAATTTGGACATTATGGTGTCCTGCTTTTTCCATATCCTCACAAAACGACTCAATAGTTGCACAGGTGGTTTTAATTGCCCCCGTCGTAATCGCGTCTGCGGTCGAAATTGGAAACGTAGAGAGTTGTCCCTCAGCATCCGACAGCCTAAACGCATTGGCACCGAGGGATTGATGCAGCAAATCGTAACCCGGGATGATAAGGCCTCCAAGGAATATCCCAGCTTGGGTCAAACCATGTACGGTCGTTGCCGTACCAGCACAAACAGCTACAATATTACCTAAATTCAAAGACTTTGCGCCAATCACAGCGGCCCATCGATCAGCGCCTAACTGCTCGGGTGATGCATACGAATTGGTGACACCACATTGTTCCCTTTTTGCCTCTATCCAATGAGGATTAACATTCCATCGCGACGCTGCCAAATTAACAGCTAACTTCGCAGTCGAGCTCGCCACATTTGATACGACAATCGCGGAAGGGACCGGTAGGTCCGACCAGTATAATGACAGCTTTTCTATCGCCGTAATCGGACACTGGGCCTGAACCAGCCACCCATCCAGCGAAGTCACAGCCCACTTTACCTGGGTATTACCAATATCAACGACTAAAATCATTCGAGTTTCGTGTTCCCTTTATTTGTTAAAAACAATAAACCATGTTTAGCGTAATTTAATTTGTATCTCACCGGAAATAAACCGTTTAACTTTACCAGCAACTTCCAACACGAGAGCCCCATTCTCATCAACATCTATAACCTCGCCTTCACATCGCTCCCCGTCAGGCAGAGCAAAAGATATCTGTTGATTTTGGTAGGCGTTTAATTCACGCCACTCTGCACGAAAATACCCGAAGCCTTCAATCAAATATCGTTCCAACGTAAAGTCAAGCTCCTCTATCAATTTACCTAAGATAAGGTTTCGGTCAATTACCGACCCCAACCTATAAATATCCACTACTGGCTGATCAACTTCGTCAATTAAAGCCTGAGGAAGACAAATATTAATACCAATACCGATTACCAAATGATAAACCCCATTAACCAAAACCGACTCCATCAAAACGCCCGCCAACTTCCCACCATTGGCCACCACGTCATTAGGCCATTTCAAGCGGCAAGTAACCTCAGCACATTTATTCAGAGATCGTGCAATAACCAAGCCAACCACTAAGGGAATGGAAGCCATTCCTTTTTCAACATTATTCGCAGGGATTGTGCGCAGTATTGAAAAAGTTAGTGACCCTCCAGGAATAGATAACCAAACTCTACCTTTTGTACCCCTGCCTGCAGTTTGAATTTCCGAAATTCGAACCGCCCCATCTTGGGCGGCCCCTGAACGAATTCTGTTTAATAAGTCATCGTTAGTAGAGCCCGTCTCAGGCACCAATTCAAACTTAAACCGATCTGCCGCAAGCCCGAGATTTGACCTAATCTTCCTAAGGCACAAGACATCCGAAACCTGTCCTAACGCCACGGTTCCATCTGAATAACGCTCGATGAAGGTAATATCATTATTTATTCGATCAAGTTCATTCTCAAGAGTCGTCAAATCAACGTTCAAAGACACAGCGAGCGATTTTAACGTGCACGTCCGATCGGATTGTAGATTGGAAAAGATTTCTATGGCCAGGCTCATGAAAAAGCACCTTTTATAAATTCAATACTGAACAAATTAATCCTAGCGTAAAATACCTTTGAAATACTGTATTTTTCGTATAATTACTTTTCGCGTAAAACTTACTACTCAGATGAAATTTATTACTAGTTTAGTTTCTCAGCACCTTACCAGATACCCCGATTTAGAATTGCAGGATGTCTACAAATTGCTATGTCAAAGCGCGATGGGCGCGAGTCGTTCAACAGAATCAATTGATGTTCTTCACGACAAATTTAAACGTGAGTTAAAGCACACATCCGTTTCCCGCTCTGAGCCCGTCATCGACCCCATCTCGCCAGACGGACTGATATCTAGGGTTCATTTAAAGACATACGTTTCACTTAATTACCCAACTGATGATTTGTTTCAGGCTTTTATCGAAACCATTCAATTGCATCAAGGGTCATCGGCAAAACTTAAAAAATTCGTTAGTTGTTTGAGGGACCTGTCAAGCGCAGGACAGTTACCGTTTAAACGCGAAGATACCACTGAATTTCTAGATAAGATCGAGATGAATAATTATCCAGTAGTTGGACATTCAGACCTATTCAAAACTCAATACTCTCCGAGTTATCGAATAGTGCATATGGATTTCTTAGCAAACGAAGAATTAGTGGGCCTGTCGCAGCCGAGAAATAACTCAAATATGTCCAGTGACTGATTGAACCCGGGCAACTGGGGTAAAATCACGCCCACACGCTTAGGGTTAAACTCATCTAAATCCTCAGCACTAAGTGAAATAAAAGACTAATGCCGACTTCAATTACACAAACAACATAACCATCAAATCAGTGAAACAAAAAACACCGCCATCAAAGAGTAACTTTATCAGAGTAATTATTGATAATGACCTGAAGTCTGATTCCTTTAAAACAAGACGCTGGAACGGTAAACCTGCTCCCATGTCAGCACAAAAAAGTGCGGCTATCGATACAGCTAAGATTCGAACGCGATTTCCACCTGAACCGAATGGATACCTCCATATTGGTCATGCAAAATCAATTTTTTTAAATTTTGGTTTGGCACAGGATTATGGAGGGGTTTGCCATTTAAGATTCGATGATACAAATCCAGAGAAAGAAGAAATTGAATACGTTAACTCCATCCGGGAAAACGTAAATTGGCTTGGGTTTAATTGGGATAATCACGAGTACTTCTCATCCGATTACTTTGAGATTCTTTATGAGTTCGCGATCGCTTTAATTGATGCGGGATTTGCATATGTTGATTCTCTTAGTTCAGAAGAGATGAGAGAATATCGGGGTACCCTCACTGAACCAGGTAGAAATAGTCCATTTCGAACTCGAACTAAAGAGGAAAATTTAGCGCTTTTTCAAGAGATGAGGGAGGGGAAGCATGCAGATGGGGTTCATGTGCTTCGACTAAAGATCGACATGGAAAGTCCTAACATTAATCTCAGAGATCCTGTCGCGTATCGCATAAAACACGCGATTCACCATCGAACGAAAAATAAGTGGCCTATTTATCCAAACTATGATTTCACTCATGGTATTTCAGATTCCCTTGAGAATATTACGCACTCAATATGCACACTCGAGTTTGAAGATCACCGGCCTTTATACGATTGGCTTAACCAAAAGTTATTAGCGCTCGGATTTCTACAAAATCCCCTACCTCAGCAAATAGAATTTGCACGACTCAACCTATCGCATGTGGTCCTTTCGAAGAGAAAATTGATCCAACTTGTGAAAGAAAACCACGTGGACGGCTGGGATGACCCTCGCATGCCTACCTTAGTCGGCGCCCGACGAAGAGGCTACCCACCAGCAGGTTTGCGTCTTTTTACTGACCGAATCGGTGTGGCTAAAGCGGATTCGTGGATTGATTACTCAATTCTTGAGGATTGCATGCGCGAAACACTTAATGAATCATCCATGCGTAAAATAGCGGTTTTGAACCCGATTAAATTACTAATTCAAAATTTTGATCAGAATCGCGCCGAAATCTGTTACGCACCGAATCATCCGAAGAAAAAGGAACTTGGTTCACGAGAAATCTCACTTTCTAACGAACTTTGGATAGAGCGAGAAGACTTTTCAGAGGACCCGCCTAAGGGATATTTCCGTCTGTTCGTCGGAAACACTGTTCGTTTACGCTACGGTTACGTCGTTAAGTGCACTGGATTTGAAACGGATCAGCAAGGCGCGATCAAGACTGTATTTTGCGAATATTATCCAGATTCTAAGTCCGGCACTGACGGCGCAGATAACTACAAGGTCAAAGGAAACATTCACTGGATCGATGCGAAATCAGCAAGTAAAGCTAAAGTTATTTTATATGATCGGCTGTTTAATGAAGAACGTCCCGGCAAGAGCGGAGACTTTACTGACGATTTAAATTCCAATTCAAAACAAATTATTGAGGCTCAAATAGAACACTCGTTGAATCTTGCTCAGACAGGGGACTGTTTCCAATTTGAGCGCCATGGTTACTTCACAGTTGACCCCTCTAGCGAAGGATTAGATCAATTAGTATTTAATCGCACAGTCACTCTCAGAGATCGCTGGAAAAAATAAAACTATTAATAAGGCCTTATTTAATATTTGAAGATACCTGCGTCCGTGGCTTTTAAAAAATAACGAACTTCCTCAGTGGATATGGAACTCAAAACAGACATTACAGTTGATTACAATGAAGTCACCATCAACGCGACTAAGAAATAAAAGGAACTGAAATAATTTAGTCGACGTGACTGTTTCCTCCGAAATGAAATGTTAAGGACATAGACATGTTATTAAAGATCCGGGAACTAACACCAAAACTTGGCGCAGAAGTGCTGGATCTAGATCTTTCTCACAAACTTAACAAAAAGGTCTTAGAGGATATTCAACAACTGTTTCTTAAATACCAAATTCTCTATTTTGGGCAACAAAAATTATCCTCCTCCGCTCATGTTCAATTCGGGCAACAATTTGGAGAACTTCAAGTTCATGTGATGAACCAATATCATCAATCCAAATATCCCGAGCTTTATAGGCTGTCAAACATTGGGGAAGATGGGAAAGCAAATGGCATATTTCCTGATCAAGGAACTCATGTTTGGCACACTGACGCTTCATGGCAAGAGCGAACCGGCCAAGCAACGATTATTTATTGCGAGTTGGCGGCTCAGAACGGTGGCAATACGCTTTTTTGTGATATGTACGGAGCATACGACCGACTGCCTCAGGAATGGAAAATAAAAATCGAAGATAAACGAGCCAACCATAGCCTTCATTTTTCAAGGAACCGGCGACATGGTCATCAGCCAATGACAAATCAACAGCGTCATTCAACACCTGTTGTTAACCACCCCATCGTTAGAACGCATCCGGATACGCAAAAGAAAGCTATGTTTCTGGGCGATCACGCGGAGAGCGTCCTAGGGGTTCCTTACGATACTGGTCGCCTTTGGATAGATGAATTAAATCAATTGATAGTTCACGACGAACTAACTTATGAACATCGATGGAAAAAGGGAGATTTATTAGTTTGGGATAACCGATGTCTGATGCACCGCGTGACTAGTTATGATGCATCAAAAGAAGGACGAATCATTCGTCGCTGTACTGCCATAGATCCAATCAAACCATATTGACGCTCTGAGGTTCGTCCTTTTATTTCATTAAAACCTAACTGGCATGACTTTGCTCAAGTATCCTTATATTTGCTTCATGTCCTCAAGGGCCATTTCATGATTAATGTGTAGTGTTCTTGTTGGGAAAGCCATTTCCGAATTATTTCTGGATACGATTTCACTGATTTCAAACATAACTTGCTCTTTGACATCATGGTATTCAGTCCAGATAGTCGTGCGCGTAAAGACATAGATGAAGAAGTTAACGGACGAATCAGCAAATTCATCTAAATTGACCATTAAGGTTTGAGATGAATCAATGTCTGGGTGATTCTTAAGGTAACTTTTTACTTCATCTAGTATTTTGGGAAGAGATGAGATGTCGTCATAACGAACGCCGACGTGCTCGTAAATCCTTCGATGCGACATTCGCGATGGGTTTTCTAACGCGATGGTGGTAAATACTGAATTAGGTATGTAAAGCAAACGTTTATTAAAGGTACGGATTGCTGTTGTACGCCATCCTATCTGAACAACCTTGCCTTCAATCTCACGGTCTGGCGACCTGATCCAATCGCCCACGGCAAAATGACGGTCAAAGTAGATTGTAAATCCACCAAACATGTTCTTACAAATATCCTGCGCGGCAAGACCTATCGCAATACCACCCACACCGCCAAACGCAAGCAGACCACTAATATTCACACCTAAATTTTGTAAAACGATCAAAGCTGCGGTAATCGCGACGGTTCCTCTAAATAATTTCCCAATTCCTAGAACAAGCGTCGTATCGACGTGCTCTCCTTTTTCAGTCTTCGACTTTATGTATAAATCGACGTAGCAGCGGATAAAACGTTGTATAAACCAAGTTAGCATCAATACAATACCAACATTTCTAATCGACCCTATCGATTCAAAAATGATGGAATCGGAATGCCCACCAGCAATGTGTGCCGCCGAAGACAGGCCTATGAGCCAAACTAAGCCTCTGGCAGGAGTAACTAATGAATCAAAGAAGGCATCATCTACAACATTGTCAGTTGAGCGAGATTTCTGGCTTAGTTTTCCTATCAATGTGCGAACAGCGGAGCCAGCAACTAACGTAGCCAGAACGACAAAGAAAACGTGAAGAGGCCAATCTCCGCCTCCAGATAATAGTTCAGTTAAATAATTCCAAATGTCCAACGCGGTCATCTCCCAACATATTTATAAAAACCATCGAAAAACTATCTAGTAAATAGATCAGTTTGCTCCTTAAATGCTTTAAATTCTAACGCATTGTTACTAAAGTCTTTAACGAACATAGTGGCTTGTTCTCCTGCAAGCCCTTTGAATCTGACATGAGGCTCCACTATGAATGCTACATCGAGCTCGGTAAGTTTTACGGCTAATTTGTCCCAGTCACCCATAGTTAATACGATCCCAAAATGTCGTATTGGTACTTTGTCACCATCAACAGAATTGGTACCGAGATCTTGGTCATAATCTTTGACCAAATGCGCAACGATTTGATGTCCAAAAAAATTAAAATCGACCCAATCCTCGCTGGATCGACCTTCGGGACAGTCCAAAATATCTCGATAAAAACGTCTCGCTTCCGACAATGAGTGTACGGGAAACGCTAAGTGAAAAGGATCCATTACAACTACCTAAGTATCTGAATAACGTGAATGAACGAGCTGCGAAACAAAAGGTTCTGTATATTAAAATAGTTACATGTCTGTGCTAGAGTGCCCATCCTAAACCAAAACTTAAAATCTTGTAGGGGAGTAGCTCAATGCCATCAACAAAAAAGGTTGCTATTGTAACTGGCGCAGGTAGCGGAATTGGTCAGGCGGTCGCGCTTGAGTATCTTTCGGCAGGTTATCACGTAGCGCTAGCGGGTCGACGAGAATCCGCATTAAATGAGACAATTTCTTTAGCTACGGGTGCGAATGACAAAGTAGTTGCCATCCCAACAGATGTATCTGACCCAAGTGCCGTTCGCGCACTATTTACGAAGGTGAAGAATCAATTCGGAAGACTCGACGTGTTGTTTAATAACGCGGGGATGAATGCGCCGCCAGTGTCTCTTGAGGAGCTCAGCGACGAGCAATGGACCACCATTGTAGATGTCAACTTTAATGGGATGTTCTATTGCCTCCGCGAGGCATTTAAGGTTATGAAGAGTCAAGATCCTAGAGGCGGGCGAATCATTAACAATGGATCAATATCTGCTCACGCACCCAGGCCTAACTCGATACCTTACACAGCTACTAAACATGCGGTCACGGGTCTCACAAAATCTGCTTCGTTGGATGGTCGCAAATACGATATTGCCTGTAGTCAACTAGACATTGGCAATGCAATGACTGAACTTGCGGCTAAAATGGCGTCAGGGGTACCTCAGGCAGATGGCACAATAAAGGCTGAAAGCATGATGAATGTGAAAGAAGTTGCAACCGCTGCACTGTATATGGCTGAGCTTCCGCTGAACACAAATGTTCAATTCATGACAATAATGGCGACCAAAATGCCCTTCGTCGGTCGTGGCTAACGGCTGTTTAACGTCGTATGGAGACCAAAAATAGCTATCCGCTCAGCCATGTAATTTTTAATGACTCAAGTCTTATATAAGATACAAGACTTGAGTGGCGCGAAATGTTTTGGTAATTACCTGATGCTAACTGTGCTGTGCGGCCCTTCCTCGATAATAAGCTCCAAGACTTTTGATTCGATTTCACTCAAACTCAAACGCTCATTTCTTGCCCAGTCGACAAGATCAAGGATATCTTCATCCTTCACTAGTGGGCGCCATTCCAATGGCGTGGTCGGACCATGACACCTAGCACATCCGCCGTACCCTTTAATCGACCAGCGAGTTCCGGTCGCACGGAGTAACATAAAGGCCAAATTCGCATCAGCTAAAGGCACACCTTCCGCCTGCATTGCCTCATGCAACATAATTTGAGCCAACTTCCAAGAATGGTGCTTACTTTTTGCCGCAAAATCATAAGCAATCGCTGATTTAACAAAATCAGCATTTAGCCCCGATCCAAAGATATCCACAAAAAGGCGCGGGAAGCCCCTTCCATCAACGACGCTGCCTTCAGGAATAACCCATACTCGCCCATCTTTTTGCCGATAAATCAGTTCATTAGTCGTTTTATATTGCTCTATGAAAGAATCGTCTATCGGAATAAGTTCGGGGATGCCCTCAAAACCGCTCTCAGCCATTGCCGAACAAGCGCAAAAAACCATAACAATCACTAAAATCGAACGTAAGTACTTCATTCTCCCTCCCCCAAGGTCCATACCGACTCTTGTTAACTCAGGCAGCCCATGCGCCTCCTCGTCAAAAAACAAAAGTCCAACTATGCAGCTTACTTTAAAGATTTGTAACGAATGCGCTTCGGTTTAGCTCCCTCGTCACCTAGTCGCCGGCGTTTGTCCTCCTCATACTCGTGATAATTGCCAGCAAAGAACTCAACATGAGAATCGCCTTCAAATGCCAAAATATGGGTCGCAATCCGATCCAGAAACCAACGATCATGCGAGATCACTAGGGCAGATCCAGCAAACTCTAATAGAGCACCTTCTAGCGCGCGTAACGTTTCCACATCCAAATCGTTCGATGGCTCATCCAACAAAAGAACATTTCCCCCAGCAATCAAAGTCTTTGCCAAATGAAGTCGCCCCCGCTCACCACCAGACAGGTTGCCAACAATTTTTTGTTGATCCGAGCCTTTAAAATTAAAACGACCCAAATAAGCTCGTGACGGCATCTCAAATTTCCCAACACTTAATACATCGAGCCCTCCTGAAACCGCCTCCCAAACCGTTTTATCGTTGGGCAAGGAGTCGCGCATTTGATCAACTGCGACGACCAAAGCCGTCTCACCAATAACTACCTCTCCAGCATCTGCCTTTTCGTCGCCTGTAATCATTTTGAATAAAGTTGATTTGCCGGCGCCGTTAGGACCTATGACGCCAACAATCGCTCCTGGCGGAATAGAAAACGATAAATTTTCGACTAATAGTCGGTCTTTGAACCCCTTTGATACGCTCTTAAATTCAATGACTTTATCCCCCAAACGTTCAGCCACTGGAATGAAAATTTCCTGTGTTTCATTACGCTTTTGATACTCGTGCGAAGACAGTTCTTCGAAACGAGAAAGACGAGCCTTACTCTTCGCTTGCCTTGCCTTAGGGTTTGATCGCACCCATTCCAACTCGGTTTTTATCGTTTTAATTCGGGCAGACTCTTGCTTATCCTCCATCTCCAGGCGTTTTTCCTTCTGCTCTAGCCAAGAAGAATAATTCCCTTCCCACGGAATACCGTGCCCTCGGTCTAACTCCAAAATCCACTCTGCGGCATTATCCAAAAAATAGCGATCGTGCGTTACCGCTACCACGGTGCCTGCGAATCGCTGAAGGAACTGCTCAATCCAGTTCACGCTTTCCGCATCGAGGTGATTGGTCGGCTCATCTAGCAATAACATATCTGGTTTCGACAATAGTAATTGACAGATCGCCACACGACGTTTCTCCCCACCTGATAGGGTGGAAATTTTAGTATCCCAATCTGGCAACCTAAGCGCATCAGCTGCGATTTCAAGCTGTAAATCTGAGTCTGTGCCAGCTGTCGAAATTATCGCCTCGTAGCGAGCTTGATCTTCGGCGAGTTTGTCAAAATCAGCGTCTGGCTCAGCGTAGGCTGCGTATATCTCATCTAGTTTTTTCTTCGCCTGAAGGACCTCACCCAAACCCTCCTCAACAGCTTCGCGCACCGACTGAGTTGGGTTTAAATCCGGCTCTTGAGGAAGGTATCCAATACGAATC
>Ga0209251_1001812_pt1 | contig 15704 bp, 15 predicted proteins | sample SaaInlV_100m_DNA_6_FD_184665 | JGI IMG/M metagenome (GOLD analysis project Ga0209251, IMG submission 184665) | Marine microbial communities from expanding oxygen minimum zones in the Saanich Inlet - Saanich Inlet SI073_LV_10m_DNA (SPAdes) (version 2) | ecosystem: Environmental > Aquatic > Marine... | reverse complement strand
TGATCCAGATCCAACACCTGATCCAGATCCAACACCTGATCCAGATCCAACACCTGATCCAGATCCAACACCTGATACAGATCCAACACCTGATACAGATCCAACACCTGATCCGTCACCGGTTATTATAGATAAATCAAATCTGACTACAATAGGTGATATTAACTTTGGGTTGAACCAATCATATGTTCAAGGAAGGTTTTATAGTGTCCTCAACGAAACAGCAAATATTTTAAAATCGGATGCAAGTCTAAAAATATTACTTTCGGGACACGCTGATATTACAGGAGGAGAAGATATGAATCTCATTCTTGCGAAAAAACGAGCAGAGTCTATCAAGAAGTATTTAATAAGAAGAGGCATAAATGCTTCACGTATTGAGGTCGTCTCCTTTGGTGAGACCAAACCTAAATTCTTAAGTAATACTGCTGTAGGTAGAGCCCTAAATAGAAGGGTCGAAGTTTATATTCAGAATAAATAAATTTATTAGAGAAACCCAAGCTCAAGCTTAGCTTCTTCACTCATCATGTCTTTATCCCAAGGTGGATCGAAAACGATGTTTACTTTTGCTGATTTGACCTCTGTTATTTCAGCTACTTTATCTTCAACTTCTTTAGGCATACTTTCAGCTACCGGGCAATTTGGAGAGGTTAGAGTCATTTCAATTTGAACATTTGACTCTTTATCTATTTTTACTTCGTAAATGAGTCCCAATTCATATACATCAACAGGTATTTCAGGATCATAAATAGATTTCAATACGTCAACAATTGTATTTTCTAGTGCTTCCATTTAATAGTTTTTTATAGCGTCTAATTTCATTCGTTTAACCATTTCTACTAGGCCATTTGCTCTAGTAGGTGAAAGGTGCTCTTGAAGCCCGATTTCTTTAATGAAAAAAAGGTCCTCTTTGGCAATTGTTTTGGGTTCTTCTCCATTCATTACTTTTATCAATAATGAAATGATGCCTTTTGTTATTATGGCGTCTGAATCGGCAAAGTAAAACATTTTACCATCCTTGTAATTGGATTTAAGCCAAACTCTAGACTGGCATCCCTCGATGAGTTGTTCGTCTCTTTTATCTTGACTTGGAATCATCTCAATCTCCTTACCTAGATCAATAATTAATTCATATTTCTCCATCCAGTCATCAAACAAGGAAAAGTCCTCAATAATAGCATTTTGTTTTTCAATATAGTTCATTAGCTAAGGATTTGAATAGACTTGTTTAGTGCAGCCACAAATAAATCTATTTCATCTTTTGTATTGTAAATACTAAATGAAACTCTGATTGTACCAGGTATTTGATAAAAGTCCATGATGGGCTGTGTGCAATGATGTCCTGTTCTGACGGCAACTCCTTGCTTATCAAGTAAAGTTCCTATATCAAAAGGGTGAATGTCCCCCACGTTAAAAGAAATCACACTTGTTTTGTTTTTAGAAGTCCCAAATATTTTGATCGTTGGTATTGCATTTAATTGTGCTTCTGCATAACGAAGAAGTTCTAATTCATGAACTTGACACTGTTCAAAATTGAGTGAATCTATAAAATCAAAAGCCGTACCTAATGCAATTCCTCCCACAATATTGGGAGTTCCCGCTTCAAACTTGAATGGCAAAACATTAAAGGTGGTCTTTTCGAAACTAACTTTTTCAATCATATCACCACCGCCTTGGTATGGGGGCATGATGTTCAATAATTCACTTTTACCATAAAGCACTCCAACCCCTGTAGGGCCATATACTTTATGTCCTGAAAAAACGAAAAAATCACAATTCAATTCTTGTAGATCAATTTTTTCGTGTTGTATGCTTTGAGCACCGTCAATAAGCACCTTAGCACCGACTAAATGGGATTTGCGAATAATCTCATTGATTGGATTTATAATTCCAAGAGAATTCGAAATGTGTGTTATTGATACAAGCTTCGTTTTTTCATTAAGTAATTTTTCAAATGCGTTCAGATCAATTTCTCCAGATTTATGAATTGGAACAACTTTGAGCTTGATTTTTTTTCTGCTTTCCAGAAGCTGCCAAGGCACAATATTCGAGTGGTGTTCCATTGCCGAAATAATAATTTCGTCTCCGGGGCTTAAAAGCTCACCAAATGATGATGCAATTAAATTAATTCCGTCAGTAGTACCTTTTGTAAAAATAATTTCTGAATCGCTTTTTGCATTAAGGTAGCTGCTTATCTTTTGTCTGGCCTGTTCATAAGCTGTTGTCGCTTCTTGGCTTAATGAATGGACACCCCTATGGATGTTTGCATTTTCCTTTTCATAATAGTTCTTAATCTTATCGATGACTATCAAAGGTTTTTGAGAGGTCGCTGCATTATCAAAATAAATCAAATCTCTTCCATTTACTTTTTGAGTCAATATTGGAAACTGAGATCTAATATCCTGAACAGCTATTCTACTTTGTGTTGTATCCTTCATTATTGTGCAAAATTAACGAAAGCAAGAAATAAAAACGTTTTATAGATTAATTTTATTTAGACCTCATCTCTATATAGGGAATTAACATTTCCTCCATTGAAACCCCCCCATGCTGAAACGTATTTCCGTAATAATTCACAAAGTGATTGTAATTATTCGGATAAACAAAAAAGTCTTGTTCTTTTGCAAATACAAATTCACTAGACATTTTCTGTTTTGGAAGAAAAGCATCTTGTGGGTTTGAAACCACAAATACATCTTTGCTTTTGTATCCTAATCCTCTACCAACCTTATATCGTAAATTGGTATTGGTATTTCTTTCTCCAGCTATTTTAACAGGTTGATTCACTTTTATAGTTCCGTGATCTGTGGTAATTATTAATTTTATTTTATCTTCTGCTGCCTGCTTTATAATGTCTAAAAGCGGAGAATGTTCAAACCAAGACATTGTTATTGATCGATAAGCCGACTCATCATCGGCAAGTTCTCTAATAACTTCCATTTCAGTTCTTGCATGTGAAAGCATATCTACGAAATTGTAAACAATGAAATTGATGTCGTTTTCTTTGAGTTTGTGGAATTGCTCAACCAATTTTTTTCCTGCATTAACATTGGTTATCTTATGGTAAGAAGATTTTAAAGAAGACTTCCCAAGTCTTTTCATGTTTTGCTCCAAAAGTTCTTCTTCAAATTTATTTTTACTTCCCTCATCATCTTCACTTTTCCAATACTGAGGATGTTTTTTAGCAATTTCTGATGGCATTAATCCAGAAAAGAGAGCATTTCGTGCATATTGAGTAGCCGTTGGCAAAATTGAATAAACAATTTCCTCTTTTTCCTTCACAAAGTATTTGTTAAAAACAGGTTCAAGGGTTTTCCACTGATCAAAGCGAAGATTATCGATTACAAGAACCAATGTTTTATCTGCTTTATTTTGATTGAACACCCTGTTTTTTAAAATGTTATGTATAAACAAGGGACCGTCTTCAACACCATTTAGCCAATCCAAATAATTGTCCTCAATGAAATTACAAAAGAGCTGGTTCGCTTCTTTTTTTTGCATTTCAAATATTTCACTCATTCCAGAATCTTCAATCTTGTCAAGTTGTAATTCCCAATAAACAAGTTTTGAATATAAATCGGACCACTCCGCAGCATCCATTCTATTATTAAGTTGCATACCGAGTTGACGAAATTCTTTTCGATAATTTAAACTCGTAATTTCACTAACCAACTTTGAACGATTCAGGTTTTTCTTTAGACTTATGAGAATTTGATTTTGATTTACCGGTTTGATTAAATAATCTGCAATTTTTGAACCGATTGCATCTTCCATTATTTGTTCTTCCTCACTTTTGGTAATCATAACAACAGGAACATTCGGGTCAACCTCTTTAATTTTAGTCAATGTTTCTAGGCCTGATAGGCCAGGCATATTTTCATCTAGAAAAATAATATCAAAGTATGTTTTTTGAGCTAATTCTAGAGCATCTAAACCATTCGTAACGCCTTCAACGGTGTAACCTTTTGATTCCAAAAAGAGTATGTGTGGTTTAAGCAGATCAATTTCGTCATCTGCCCAAAGGATATTTCCTGAATTAGTCATTCTTTTAGCTTAATTTAGTAGTGAAAAATAAAAGTACTCATTTGCAAGTAAAATTGAATCGCAACAATAAGAAGAAAATCATTAACGATCCAGTCTATGGTTTTATTGCGATACCTAATGATTTAATATTCGATATTATCGAACATCCTTTCATGCAAAGGTTGAGACGGATCTCTCAACTGGGTTTAAGTCATTTGGTGTATCCAGGTGCTATTCATTCAAGATTTCAACATGTTTTAGGGGCAATGCATTTGATGATGCAAGCTGTTGCAGTACTTAAGAGAAAGGGACACGATATTAGTGAAGAAGAAGAACGTGGTGTTTTATTGGCAATTCTTCTTCACGATATAGGCCATGGCCCCTTTAGTCATGCTTTAGAATTTGACATTGTAAATTCAGTAACTCATGAAGATATTTCAGCTTTTTTTATTAAACGTCTAGAAAGGGAGTTCGGATCAGATTTGAAAATAGCATTGAGTATTTTTGAAAATAAGCACGATAAACCATTTTTACATCAATTGGTTTCGAGTCAGTTGGATATGGATCGACTTGATTACCTTAACCGAGATAGTTTTTATTCAGGTGTAAGCGAGGGAATTATTGGAAGTGATAGACTCATAGAAATGCTTCAAGTGCATAATGGGAAGTTGGTCATTGAAGAAAAGGGAATCTACTCAATAGAAAAATTCATTGTAGCAAGAAGATTGATGTATTGGCAGGTTTATCTTCACAAGACGGTTGTATCTGCTGAATACATGCTTATCTATGCGCTTAGAAGAGCAAAAAAGTTAGTTAAGAGTGGAAAGGATGTATTTGCAAGCCCGTCTCTTTCCTTTTTCTTAAAAGAAGATATTTTGGTTGAAGATTTCAAGAACAAAGAAGAAGTTATAGATCGATTTGCACAATTAGATGACTTTGATATTTTGGCAGGCTTAAAGGTTTGGTCTAGCCATGAAGACGAGGTGTTGAGATTTTTGTCAAGTTCAATAGTGAATAGGAGGCTTTTTAAAATTGAAATTTCTCGAAGTCCTTTTTCTATTGAACAAATTGAAAAACGAAAAAATATAATTAACTCTTCCTCTAAATTTAATGGTTTAGATTCTGAATTTTTGGTTTTCTCGGATAAACTTGTGAATAAGGCATACAATCAAAAGCACCAGAATATTAATATTTTAATGAAATCAGGAGAGATTATTGATTTGGCAGAGGCTTCAGATAATCTTAATATTTCAGCTTTGGCTAAACCCGTGGAGAAATATTTCTTGTGTTATCCTGAATAACATCATAAAAGCATTACTCTCGTTTTAATTTCCCCTCTTTCCAATCTCTTATTAATTTGGCCCAAGAATATGGATTCAGTAAGTTATTTACTGGCAGCTGACCGTTTGTATAGAGCTTGGTATATCTTTGATTCATAGTCAATCCACTAGCTAAAGAAGCGTCCGCATCAAGTCTTGCTGCGACAAAAGCAAGAGATTCACCAGAAAGTTCCCTCTGAGCACGCCTTATCGCATCATCGTAGGGTTTCATTTCAACAAAAAATCGAGCAAAATCTTCTCTTGACGGCCAAGGGTAAACGGTGACTTCGGGCAGATTGATGGTATCCTGTTGAAGCATATGAATAATACTATATCTATTTTCTTTCAATGTATCTGGAACAATATACGATGACGTTTTATATCCGTAATAAGAGAAATACAGTGTGTCACCAGGAAATGAGACCATTGAAAAATACCCATAATAATCTGCAATAACACCTCTACCAATCGAACGATCATAAACAGTTATGTAAGGCATAGGATTTAAATCTTGTTCAGATACAACAACTCCTGATAGCTGTAATATTTTTGATGTATCGATGTCGCCACGTTGTGAAAGTGCAACTTGACACAATAGAAAGCTAGCTAAAAAAAGAAATAAAATTTTCAAATTCATTTACACGACAAGTTTAATGATAAATTGTAATTGATGTTAAATTTTTGATAATATTAACATAAGAAGGTTGAGTTCTAGTGTACTCCCGTGATTTTTTCATAAATTTGCAAGAATTTATTTTAACAATAGGTTCGTTATGTCTCTAGAAAATTTAGCACAAATAAAGGAAGGGTTAACCTATGACGATGTTCTATTGGTTCCTGCATATTCTGAAGTTTTACCGCGTGATGTAAAATTATCCAGTCTGTTTTCAAAAAATATTGAATTGAAATCTCCAATTGTATCTGCCGCAATGGACACTGTAACTGAGTCCAACATGGCGATTGCAATTGCTCAACAAGGAGGTATTGGTGTCATTCATAAGAATATGTCGATTGAAGATCAAGCGAAAAATGTCAGAAAAGTGAAACGTTCCGAAAGCGGAATGATTATAGACCCGATTACCCTTCATCAAGATGCATTGGTAAAAGACGCGCTGCTTCTAATGAAAGAAAATAGTATTGGAGGAATACCCGTAGTTGATTCCAAAAAGAAATTAATAGGTATAGTTACCAACAGGGATCTTCGATTTGAGAAAAACCTTGAGCGACCTGTTCTGGAAGTAATGACCTCAGATAATTTAATTACAACTTTAGAATCTATTGAATTAAGTAAGGCAGAGGTTATTCTTCAAGAAAATAGAATTGAAAAATTACCAGTGGTTGATTCAGAAAACAATTTAATAGGTTTAATAACTTACAGGGATATAATAAAGGTGAAAGAGCACCCCAATTCATGTAAAGATCATTTAGGAAGACTCAGGGTCGCTGCTGCTGTCGGGGTTACAGATGACACCGTCGAAAGGGTTGATAGCTTAGTTAGAGCGGGAGTTGATGCGATTGTTATTGATACTGCTCACGGACATACCAAGGGCGTTGTTCTCAAGCTTAAATCGGTTAAAGAAAAATTCCCAGATTTAAATGTAATTGTTGGAAATATTGCAACTGCAGAAGCTGCAAAATACTTAGTGGATGCAGGAGCTGATGCCGTTAAAGTTGGTATTGGTCCTGGTTCTATATGTACGACTAGGGTTATTGCTGGTGTCGGTGTTCCACAATTGACAGCTATAAATGATGTTGCCAAAGCTTTAAAGGGGTCAGGTATCCCTGTGATTGCAGATGGGGGAATCAGGTATACCGGAGACATTGTTAAAGCGCTTGCAGCTGGTGCGGATTCCGTTATGCTTGGCTCAATGTTTGCAGGAGTAGAAGAGTCTCCAGGAGAAACGATCATTTATGAAGGGAGAAAGTTTAAATCCTATCGAGGAATGGGCTCAATTGAAGCGATGCAGCAAGGATCTAAAGACCGATATTTCCAAGATGCAGAAGACGATATAAAAAAATTAGTTCCTGAAGGTATTTCAGGACGTGTTCCATATAAAGGTTCTCTTTCAGAAGTAATGTACCAAATTATTGGTGGTATTCGTGCTGGAATGGGATATTGTGGTTCAGCAACAATAAATGAATTAAAAGGCTCACAATTTGTACGTATTACTTCAGCCGGTGTACGCGAATCTCATCCACACGACGTTTCTATTACAAGGGAAGCGCCTAATTACAGTATTAAATAATTAAACTCATGAAAAAAACATTTTTCTTTTTATTCTCTATTTGTATTATCAATTCAACTTTTGGCCAAAACGATCCTGTAATTATGGAAGTAAATGGTGATGGTGTAACAAAAAGTGAATTTTTGCAGATCTATTTAAAAAACAACAATGATCCTAAATACGACAAAGCTTCAATCGATGAGTATCTAGATCTTTTCACGAAATTTAAATTAAAAGTTGCAGAAGCCGAAGCTCAGGGTTACGATACTGTTCCTAGATTAAAAAAAGAACTTGAGGGGTATAGAAAACAGCTGGCTTTACCTTATTTAACAGATAGCGTGGAAAATAAGGCTATGGTTAAAGAAGCATACAGCCGTCTTAAAAAAGAAGTTCGTGCTTCTCATATACTCATCAAGGTGAGTCCAAACGCATTGCCAAAAGATACTTTGAAAGCATATAATCGTTTATTAGAGCTTAAAAAAAGAATTGAAGATGGTGAAGATTTTGCCATAGTAGCCAAATCAAAAAACAGCTCGCAAGACCCTTCAGTACTTAAAAATGGTGGTGATCTTGGTTTCTTTACTGCTTTTCAAATGTTATATTCATTTGAGGAAAAGGCATATAATATAGCCAAGGGAGAGGTTTCAGATCCTTTTAGAACAAAATATGGTTATCACATTCTTCAGGTTGTAGATTCTCGTCCTGCAAGGGGAACCATTCGTGTCGCTCATTTAATGGTAGGTACACCACAAGGCACTACTGATGCTGATATTGCTTCTTCGGAGAAAAAAATCAATGAAATATATGAGAAATTGAAAGCGTCGAATACTGAGGAGTATTGGGAGCAAATGGTCAAAAAATATTCAGATGACCCTTCATCGTCAAAGAAAGCTGGCGAACTTCCTGTTTTTGGTTCAGGATCTGCTCAACGTATGGTTCCTGTTTTTGAGGATGTAGCATTCGCTCTTAAAGAAGATGGCGAAATTTCTAGCCCATTAAGAACGGATTACGGTTTTCATATCATTAAAAGATTGTCATGGAATGACATAAAATCGTTTGATGAGATGAAAAAAGAATTAAAGAAAAAGGTAGATAAAGATGATAGAGCAAAAAAGACACAAGACGTTTTTGTTTCCAAATTAAAGATTAAATATAATTTTCAAGAATCAGATAGTCAATATTTAGACTGGTTTATCGAGAACTTGGACTCTTCATACTATGCCGGAAAATGGAATGCGGATAAGCTGATTACGGATGGCACTATTTTTAGCTTAGGAGAAAAATCATACAGGCAAACAGATTTCGCTAAATTTCTAAAAAAAGCCTTCAGAGGAATGCGTAGATACAACTTTGAAGACATTGTAAATAAACAATATACGCAATGGGTTAAAAAGAGTGTATTGGCTTATGAAGAATCCTTATTGGCTTCAAAGCACCCAGAGTATAAAGCTTTGGTTAAAGAATATCATGATGGAATCATTCTTTATGAAATCATGTCAGATAAGGTTTGGAATAAAGCGGTAAAAGACACCTCTGGTTTAAAAGCTTTTTATGAGACTCAAAAAATGAAATACATGTGGCCTGAAAGATTTGAGGCTACAGTTTATATTTGTGCGAACTCATCCATTTCTGATAATGTATACAAACTTCTTAAGAAAAAGAAAAACACTTCGGATGTAATCCTTGAGAAAATCAATGTAGACACAGAATTAAATTTGGATGTCAAAATGAATAAGTATGATCCAAAACAAGTTGATTTTTTAAAGGGTACAAATTTATCAGAGGGACGAAATGAGCCGTTTGAAGTAGAAGGTAAGTACTACGTTGTAATGGTGAATGAAATGCTTCCTGTTATGCCTAAAGAACTTTCTGAAATTAAAGGAGCAGTTATATCAGATTACCAGACTTATTTAGAAGAAAATTGGTTAAACGAATTAAAAAATAAATACCCAATTTCCATCAATTATGATGTTTTGTACAATTTAGGAGCTAATGATTAAATACATCCCTTTATCTCTAGTATTACTTTTTACATCAACTGGTTTTGCTCAAAATGGCAAATTGGTCAATAAGGTTTTGGCTCAGGTGGGAGACAATATTATTCTTTTGTCTGATATTGAAATTCAAAAATTACAAGCTAAACAATCAGAAATGGAAGTTGATTTCGACTTCTCATGTTCGGTTTTAGAGCAACTAATGGTTCAGGAATTATTAGTCAATCAAGCCAAACTTGACAGTATTCCTGTGTCTGATGAGCAAGTAGATGCTGAAATGGAAAATCGTTTGCGAATTATCGAGAAAGATATGGGAGGTAGAGATAAGCTAGAGGAATATTACGGGAAGACCACTACTCAAATAAAAGAAGAATTTCGTTCTGTTATAAAAGACAGAATATTGGCGCAAGAAATGGAACGGACCATCACAAATGGTATATCCGTGACACCCAAAGAAGTTTCTTCTTTTTTTGAAGCACTACCTAAAGACAGTATACCTTTCATCAATATGAAGCTTAGCTTTCAACAAATTGTGATTTATCCTGACATCAATGCAGAAGATAACAAGAGGGCATACAGCGAACTCAATGAGGTCCTTGACTTAATTGTAGTTGGCGGTAAGAGTTTTGAAACCATGGCTCGAATTCACTCTGATGATCCAGGGAGTGCAAGCTTAGGAGGTAAAATTGAAGCTTCTCGAGGAATGATGGTTCCCCAATTTGAATCAACGGTATTTAAATTAAAGGTTGGCGAAGTCTCCGATATTATCGAAACACAATATGGATACCATATCATTAAGCTTATTTCAAGAAAGGGTGATGATTATACTTGTTTGCACATATTGAATATGCCTGAGTTCAGTAATGATGCAATCAATACTGCTTCTATCAAGATGGATGAATGTTATAAAAGGCTAAACGAAAATGAAATCACATGGAATGAGGCCATCGCTATTTATTCAAATGATGAAAGAACCAAACAGAATTTAGGTATAATTACGAACCCGATTACCGGTGATCAAATGTGGGATATGGAAGACCTTAATCAAGTAGATCAACAAATTTATTTATTGACTGACGCCATGGAAAAAGGTGACATCACTTCACCTAATTTGTATATTGATATTTATGAAAGAAAACAGGGTATTCGAATCGTTCGCCTGATGGAAAGATTTACTCCACATATAGCAAATATTAATGATGATTATAGCCTAATCAAGGCAGCTGCTGAAAATGACAAGAAAGAAAGAACCATGGGTACGTGGATAAATTCTAAAATTTCTAATGCATTTATTCGTGTTGATGAGTCATATAGTAAATGTGAATTTTCCCACAAGTGGTTCTCAAACTCAAACAATTGAAACGATGACAGATAAAGATAGAATTGACGAGCTCGTTGTAAACTTCAAGCGATTAAAGAAAGAAATCAGCAAGGTAATTGTTGGTCAGGATGATGTTGTTGATCAGGTTTGCATCTCTGTTTTTTCACGTGCACACTGTCTTTTAGTTGGTGTTCCTGGTTTAGCTAAAACCCTTCTCGTTAATACCATTTCAGAAACACTCGGTTTGAGTTTTAATCGAATTCAATTTACACCAGACCTCATGCCATCGGATATTATTGGTTCTGAAATATTAGATGAGAGCAAATCATTCAAATTTATCCCGGGACCCGTATTTTCCAATGTTATTTTGGCAGATGAAATAAACAGAACTCCTCCTAAAACTCAGTCAGCACTGCTTGAAGCTATGCAGGAAAGAAGTGTTACAGCATCAGGAAAGACTTACGAGTTGCCTAACCCATTTTTTGTTTTGGCTACTCAAAATCCGATCGAACAGGAGGGTACCTATCCGCTGCCAGAGGCGCAGCTTGATCGTTTTATGTTTAATATTTGGGTAGATTATCCAAGCTACGAAGAGGAGTTGGAAATTGTAAAGAAGACTACGTCTGATACAAAAGAAAAATTGGATATCATTCTAACCTCTGAGCAAATCATAGCTTATCAAGATTTAATCAGACGTATCCCAGTTGCTGATAATGTATTAGAATATGCTGTTACTTTGGTAAATAACACACGTTTGAATAATGAAAATGCTCCCGAAATAACGAAAAACTATATTACTTGGGGAGCAGGTCCTAGGGCTTCACAATATTTAATCGTAGGTGCCAAATGCTACGCAGCACTGCAGGGGAAATACTCGCCAGATATAGAGGATGTAAAAGCGATAGCAAAGCCAATTCTAAGACACAGGTTGGTACGTAATTATAGGGCTGAGGCTGAAGGTTATTCCATGGACAGAATAATTTCAGAATTATTATAGTTCTATTGGTTGTTATTTCTTAAGATTAATTTCGCTCTATCCCAATATTGATCCATTTCTAACAAAGACATATCCTGGATCTTGTTTTCGTCTTTGATTATTAAATCTTCCATGAGTTGAAATCTCGTAATGAACTTCTGATTCGTTTTAGAAAGCGCTGATTCTGGAGATAAGTCAATAAATCGTGCATAATTGACTAATGAAAATAATAAGTCTCCAAATTCTTCTTCTTTTTTATCAGTGTTGTTATTTAATTCTACTTCAAATTCATCTATTTCTTCTTTAACTTTTTTCCAGACGTCCTTGGCGTTCTCCCATTCAAATCCAATTCCTTTTGCCTTTTCTTGAATTCTAGTTGCTTTGACTAAAGCAGGCAGGGAATGAGGTACTCCCTCAAGAACTGACTTTCTCCCTTCTTTAAGTTTTAATTTTTCCCAGTTTTTTTTCACTTCTTCCTCATCTTGGACTACTACATCTCCATAAATATGAGGATGTCGATGAATCAGCTTATCACATACTGTATTTAACGCATCATCTATATCGAATGCCTTTTTTTCACTAGCGATTTTACAATAAAAAACCATGTGAAGAAGTAAATCTCCTATTTCTCCTTTTATTTCATTTAAATTCTGTGCAGTTATTGCATCCGCAAGCTCATAAGTTTCCTCTATAGTGAGATTTCTTAAAGATTCAAGGGTTTGTTTTTGGTCCCAAGGACATTTCTCCCTTAAATCATCCATAATATCCAATAATCTCTTAAATGCAACCAGTCTTTTATCCATTGTGATTACAAAAGTAATATTTATAGCATTGAATGCTTAACTTTGGAATGGTGAAAAATGTGCTAATTACTTTATTTTTGTTTTTCAATATATTTGGTTTTCATGGTCAAATCAGCGAAGGCTTTAATATACGATTGAAATCAGGGTTTCTAGCTGCTCATAGAGGTGTTTTATCTCATTTACCTAAACAAACCGCTTTAGCGACTGAATTGTCTTATTACAGACGCTTAAAAGACGGTAAATCATGGGCGAGACATTTTAATTATCCAACCGTTGGCGCGGCACTCTTCTTTGGCTCAGTAGGTAATAACGAGGTATTGGGAAGGTATACTGCCCTTTATGGTTTTGCAGATATTCCTATACTTTTAAAAAAACATTTTGAAATCAATTGGAGATTGGGCTCTGGGTTAGGCTATACCAATAGAGTGTATGACCCAATTTTAAACCCCAAAAACATGGCCATTAGTTCTCATTTAAACGCCATGATCGTAATGGGAATTAAATCTCTTTATAGATTTAATCAAAATTCGATATCTCTAGGTTTAGACATTACACATTTTAGCAATTGTGCGTTTAAAATACCCAATTATGGGATTAATATGCCTTATCTGTCAATAGGGTATTCTCGAAATGTTTTAGAAGCTAGAAAATCTTCAGTTCGCAAGCAAATAAGGGAATATAAAAAAATGTATTATGGTTTTCAAGGTGTTTTTTCACTAAACGAAATTAATCCCCATGGATCTAGGAAATATCCTGTTTTTGCAACGGGTGTTTTTGGAAGATATTATTTTCAGCCCAAGGCGGGAGTCGAAATGGGCTTAGATTTAATTTCAAAGCAATCTATTTTCGCCTTTGAACCCCAAGTTGATAAAACACAATTTAGCATTTTACAGCTTGGTGTATATGCTGGGTATTTATTACCGTTAAATCACTTTCATTTTTTCTTTGGAATGGGTGCCTATGTCAGAGATCGTTACAAACCAAATGGACCCTTATATCACAGAATTGGTTTTAGATATCAGTTTAAAAGTGGATTGTATGGAAATATCACGCTAAAAACACACTGGGCCAAAGCGGATTATATGGAAGCCGGGATTGGTTATCTTTTAAATTTTAACAAAAGAACATCTCATGAATAGGTTGGTTTTTTATTATCTTCGGATACCTCTATTGATAGTGTCAATATTTGTTTTACTGGGTATTCATTCGTGTAAGCCTGCCAATGAACGATCTTGTTTTAAAGGGGCGGGGAATAATGATTCACTTATTGTTGAATTGCCTCATTTTGAAAAAATAATTCTTGGTGAGCATATGAAATTTGTTCTTATTCAGGATACAATTGAAAAAGTCAGTGTGTATGGTGGAGAGAATTTATTGAATCAAATATCTATCGATTCGGATGAATCATTACAACTATCCATAAGTAATGATAATCGTTGCAGGTTTTTTAGATATAGAAATAACGATATTTTAGTATATATTCATTTTATTGAATTAAAAGAAATCGTCTTTAACGGATCAGAAGAATTAATTAATCAGGGAGTATTGCAATTTGATGACTTAAAACTAACGACATTGGGAGCAGGAGGATCAGTGAACTTACAATTGAGTGCTAATGAGATTTACAGTCTTAATGAAGCAGGTTGGCCAGATGTTACTTTGCAGGGAGATTGTGATTCCTTTCGTTCAGAAGTCTTTGGGAATCTAATTTTAAATGGGATGCAATTAAATGTAAATGAATCGATTGACATCATATCCCAGGCAGGTACATTATCTAAAATTAATGCACAAGGTGCTGTTCTGAAAGTAGAATTATCTGGAACTGGTGATTTGTGGTATTATGGAATTCCCTCAGAAATAATAAAAAAAGAATACAATTCGGGAAAGCTTATTGATAAAAACTAATAATTTTACAGTATGAATATCTTAATTCCAATTCTTTTGTTGTCTTTAGCTTTCGCTGGTATAGCCATTAAGATTTTACTAAAAAAGGATGGTAAGTTTGCAGGGACCTGTGCGAGTAATAATCCTATGTTTCAGAATGATGAGGGATCGTGTAGTTTTTGCGGTGCAAAACCTGAGGAACAATGTAAATCTGAATCATAGTGAAAATTATTTCCTTTAATGTTAATGGTATTCGTGCAATTGTAAAGAAAAATTTCATTTCGGACATGCGCAGTATGGATGCTGATGTAATTTGTTTACAGGAGACTAAAGCAATGGTTTCTCAAGTAAAAGAAGCTTTAGTAGATTTGGATGGTTATCATATTTATGCGAATGAGGCAGAAAAGAAAGGTTACTCTGGTACTGCTATTTTGTCTAAGCAAAAACCAATGGAGGTAAGTTATGATATGGGAATCGCAGAACATGATCAGGAGGGCAGAGTGATTTGTGCGGAATATGTGGAGTATTATCTAGTAACTGTATATGTGCCAAATTCAGGAAGTGAGTTGTTGAGGATGAAATATCGAATGAAATGGGATAAGGCATTTTGTTCCTATCTAAAGAATCTTGAAAAAAACAAACCCGTTATTATATGCGGTGATTTTAATGTAGCACATAAATCAATAGACCTGTCAAGGCCAAAACCGAATTACAATAAATCAGCAGGTCATATGCAGGAAGAAATTGATGGGATGAATCATTATGAGAACAATGGTTTGATGGACACTTTTCGATTTTTGAATCCTGAGACTATCAAATATTCTTGGTGGAGCTATAGGGCAGGGGCAAGAGGAAGAAACATAGGTTGGAGAATAGATTATTTCCTTGTGTCAAGTCAGTTTTTAAACCAGCTAAAGACTGCAGAAATTCACAATGATATTATGGGCTCAGATCACTGCCCAGTTTCTATTTCTTTTTGAACCAACTTCGCGGATTCCAAATTGATTTGGACTTTTCTTCTTCCACGTAATAATCTCCAACATAACCATAACCATAACCATAACCATAGCCATAACCGTAACCATAACCATACCCTTTGTTTCCGAACGTGCCATTTAGGAGAACGGCCATATTTGGTAGCCTATTGTCTTTTTTCAAG
>Ga0209251_1001808_pt1 | contig 15721 bp, 15 predicted proteins | sample SaaInlV_100m_DNA_6_FD_184665 | JGI IMG/M metagenome (GOLD analysis project Ga0209251, IMG submission 184665) | Marine microbial communities from expanding oxygen minimum zones in the Saanich Inlet - Saanich Inlet SI073_LV_10m_DNA (SPAdes) (version 2) | ecosystem: Environmental > Aquatic > Marine... | reverse complement strand
AGATACAGATGCAATCAACTGTCCCAGGCTTGGCGACAGGCTTGCAGCCTTACCCTTCCATTTAGTCAAACGGCCACCGCGCAAGACAATTGTTCCATAAGTACGGTTAGCTTCTGTTGTTTTAGAAATAGTCATTTATTCAGGCCCCTCGCTGGCGTCTGTCCTAAATTTTTTAGGATGATTATTCGCCGCTTTCGAAATCCGTTAGACTATTGGAACAGATAGAATGAATACCCAAAAGTTTGTCGAATACGTGCCAATCTTTATCGATTTCATGACATCAATATGCGTACATGAGTAAATCGACAGATAGACCGAAATAGGAATTAGAAACTGCCTGGAAAGTTGATCCAGAATACCAGATTTACGTAAGTGCTCTGAATACACAAAGTCTCACTGCTAACACTAAATTTAACCCCGTGAAGTAATTATAGATATTCTTGATTTAGTATCAGTTTTTGAACGCCGTTTCTGGATTTCGTCCTCAAGGCTTTCAAAGATTGGAATATACAAATCTCCGTCAGGGCGGATCTCAATTGCTTTGGCAATATAGATTATACAGTCTTCAAGTCGTTCAATTGTTATGTTCACTGGGCTACTACTTTTTACAGGTGTAGCCTTCGTTTTTCATGTCTTAGTTAATCTGAGATTAAGAAATTCTGGAATTATAATTTTACAACTTTAAAAAGATTCATTTTAGAAACCTGATTTACCTCATCGGGATCTAGTACAAATCAAAAGAAGTCAGTTTTTTGATTTTTTGACCTGTCCCCCCATTACTTCTTAGAAAAGAAAATTTTTTATTGAGGTAGGAAACTTTTTTATTGGGGCCAGAAGAAACTTTAATATAGAGTTGGGACAACTTTATATAGTGTTGGGACAACTTAATATACGGCAGTGAACTTATTCATATAACTCGGAAACTTTTTTATCTAAAAGACTCCCAGAAAAACATAAGGCAGTGAAACGATTCTTTAATCATTTAGTAGGGCTGTTGTATGGGCTGGATTTAAATACAATTGATAAACTATTGATTTAATTATATATGTGGAGGATCCTCGGTCCGCCATTTAGACCAAGTATCGAATTCAATATTTGGGTCTAACCTTCAGATAACGCTCAGTATTTTAACCAAGGCGCTCATTGTGCCGTAATTGATTACTGACCATTATGCAGACCAAATCTATTCCCTATACGTTTTCCCGTGCCGGCTATTACTACTTTACCCGCCGTGTTCCCAAGGACTTGGCCAATCATTATTCAAGACCTAGGATCGTTGAATGCCTACGCACCAGTTCGGTTAGGCAAGCTAAGATGCAGGCTCAACAGGCCAATGCCAAGTTAGAGGCATATTGGGCCTCTTTAAGGGTCGTACATGCCTCGATCCTTGGTTCCGTAAGTTGTTTGACGCCACTGGAAAATTTAGTTTCTAGGGCTGAAACTAGGGGCCATAATAATCAACCTGACTTGAAGCAGGCTCTGCAATTATACTTGGACCTGAAGGGAAGGAACCGACCGAAATCTTTCGAAGCGGCTGCTACTCGCACCTGTAATTACCTTATCAGTATCGCAAATAAGCTTTTAGGTGACTACAGTCGTTCAGATGCTCTGAAGTTCCGAGAATGGCTTATTGATCGTGGTCTTACAGGCTCCAGCGTCACACAAAACTTTTCCTATCTGAAAGCAGTATTTAACTTGGCTGTCTCCGAATATGCACTGGACATAACAAACTCATTCGTGGGCGTTTATCATGATCGCGAGGCGGGAGTAATCAGACGTCAGCCGATACCAATGGAGGACATCAAGCGGGTTCAGGCCCAATGCAGAAAATTGATGACGATATGCGATGTTTGGTGGCTCTGCTTTCTGACACCGGATTGCGTTTAGCTGAGGGCGCTGGGCTGTTGAAAACGGACCTCCACTTGAAAAACAATGTTCCATTCGTACGCATTCAAAAACTTCCTCGGCGGTGCTTAAAGGCACGCTCAAGTGAGCGTGATGTGCCATTAGTTGGTGAGGCTATTTGGACTGCTCAACCGGCCTTGCAAGACCAGTCTGAAAGCCTCTTTGTCTTCCCGAGGCACAACCAATCGAGCACTACAGTGGCCAACTCAGCCAATGCTGTGGTTAATAATTGGTTAAAACGTCATGCCCCTGCTGGATGGCAAAAGCGATCGTAAGTTTGGGTTAATTGTTACGATCTTTCCATGTGAGCGGGGTAACGTAGGCGATGGTGTCATCAAAGCTGACCATTACATCACCATCCTGAATGTTAACCTGCAACCTCATTGAACGGTTTGCCATTAGGGCGAGTGCATTCGTTTCTACCTTAGCCAAATTTATAACTGTCAGGTTTTCAAAGCGAGTAGTCGTGGTTTTGATTTTATCCCACCATACTTCTGCAGTCTTGCCACCGTATGAATAGATGATCACCTCTTTGGCTTTGCCGCAGGATTGGCGAACAATCTTTTCGTTGGGCAGGCCCAAGGTCACCCATAATTCAATTTCACCGTTAAAGTTTTTCTTCCAGACGTCTGGTTCATTGTCTGTCGACAAGCCCCTAGAAAACTCTAGTTCCTCCCGTGCGCTTAAAGCAAACGCAAGAAGACGGACCATCAAACGTTCATCCGTTTCAGATGGATGTTTTGCTACGGTTAACTTGTGGGTTTCATAATAGTGGCGGTCCATATCAGAAACTGACAGTTCAACTTTATAGATGGTAGCTTTCTGCGCCATAACCAGTTCCTGATTGGGAAAGATAAGCGTGCTTAGTGCGTCCGGTGATCATATAAAAGCAGATAAAAAGGCAGCTGAACAAACGGACGCAACGCATAATGGTCAGCAATCGATTGCGGCACGATAAGCGCCTCGGTTATAATGCTGAGTGTTATCTCATATTTAGACCTGAATATTGCATCCGTTGGGCGCTTTTAGTGAAATCTAGTCGTGCAACTACACTAATTTGTTTTAATTTCACAACTTAGATCATATTCAAACCGCAGAATTTCAGTTGCATCTCCTAAGTTAATTCCACGCTTTTGGGCAAAATTATTAAATGCTGCATCAAGCGCATCTCTCAAAGGCAAATCTATGTCGTAATCTCGAATATTCAGTTTTTTTGGTAAATCGTTCTCGTTAACCTCTATGGGTACTACCTTTTTAGTATCATTTCCATCGCCGAATATTGAATTCCACCCTGAGCGATATTGTGGTGTTGAAACACTTGAAAAATGACTAATCGACGATTGAGCGGCCGATTTAGGGGCTGAAACTGATTTGGATGCTGAACTCTCTACTGATTTAGTGTCGTTCGTAGAAACCTCAGTCTTGATCGTATCATTTTTTTTTGATACGGTTTCAGCCTTTTTTGGAGTTTTTGCATCACTCATCTTATCGTGCTTTCATAAAAAATTAGTAAACTCATCTAACAACAACGTAAAATAATATAAAGAGGAAAGGCTATGCCTATTTAGGCGTTTTATGAAAAAATATCGGTAAAATAAATAATTGTAGCTTGTTGCTATGTATAAAATCTCGTGACACTTTTGTAGACGGGTTCTTTGTGATTAACGCTAAAGTTAACAGAGAGTGCTTCAACAGATCAAAAACGCGGTAACGCCCGCGAAGATTATCGCTGTTTTAGGATCAGTTTTGTATGATTATCTGCGTTTGCATGGCCCGCATGCATCCCTCATTAAATGTCCCTGATTTTCAGCTGACTAGATAAATTGGACGCATTCTGAAACTAGATAGTTCAGGAGGGAAATAAAGTGGATATATATTATTGGATTAAAGTATTTTCCGATTATGGGTGCAGCTGAGAGGGTTCGGCTTGCTCTATGGTTAGGTGAAATTAAATTTGAAGACGCACGTGTGACGCAAGTGGATTGGCCAGATTTAAAAATCTAGAGCCCATTTTGACAATTGCCGGTGATGTCCATCGACGGAGGGCCTTACATTGCCCAAAGCAATGCCATGCTCCAATATATAGGAACATTTGCGCCAAAGTTATGCCCCGCAGAGCAATTTTTGAAGGTTCAGGAGGCCATCGGAATTGTTGATGATTTTGAACGTGCTTTTAGGCCCTGTATTGTGCTTGCGCTTGAACCAGAAAAATTAGGCTATGGAATTACACCTGCGACGTCGTTGTTTGTTAAGGAAAGCCCTCAGTTGCGGACAACGATTAAGGCACTTCGTGAAGCCTTTCTTACAAATGAAATGCCAAAATATTGTGGATTCTTTTCTACCATGATTCAAAAATCGAATGGGCCTTTTCTCTGCGGTGTAACGCCAACATTAGCGGATTGTTGTCTCGCCCCAGCGCTCGAACGATACACGCTTGGCTATATTGATCACGTGCCGAAGAACGCCCTTGACGATTATCCAGTCATGACGGAATACCTCACAGTTTTTAAATCTTTGCCTCAGATCGTAGCCTATGAAGCGTCCAAATCCTAAAATAGAAGCGACTGTCCATATTTGGCAAGATTACCTTTCGCTTTTGGTTGTCTGTTTTATATCCTGCTAATCGGTGTTTGTGATGATCTAGAAACAAATTCCTTATCAAATTGATTCATTCAGACCTGTAGCGTCTGTCACCAGACAGACAAAAAAGAATTTGAGTGCTAGTTCATCTCACCCGTTGGGAACACAGTGCGCTTAGACTGCCCTTTGGAAGTGGAAGTGGAAGTGGAAGTGCGATGTCTGACATGAAGATTGGGAGAACTATAAAGAATGGAGGCTTGGTCAGTATACGCCACACGGGCGGCGCTCTACGTTTTCTGATTGTGCAAATGGCGAAGGCCAAAACCACCGGTGGGTGGAGGATTTTTTAGCGCATTCAATTGTCTGTAATGTAGAGCCGGCGTATCATAGGGTGACTTCATTGAGCATAGGCGTGATCTTACGCAGTCGTGGTATGATTATTTGATAGGCTATGTCGACTGGGTATCATAATTTCTGATACCTGCGGACCAAGCCAATATATAAAAACAAACAGCTAACGCAGGGTTTAAATTTAACTCTGCTCCAGAACGGACGAAATCTTAGAAATCGAAAATTACACCAAAATCGGCGTTCGTGTAATCGTATATAGTTTTGCCTACACTGCCGGCTATAGATACGCCTCCACCCAAGCTGTGGGAAAAGCCAACCGCATAAGTGGCTTGTTGATCGTCCATACCATTGTCAGAGTACACTGCGCTAAGATCTGTTGTTGTTCCGATATCATAATTGATGGATGCTCCATAGGACAATTGATCTTGCAATTCGGAGTTTGCAGCTAGGAGTGCGAACCCAAACGAGCCAATCTCACCCCCAAAGGAAACAACCCAAAACGCGTCTCTGTCACTACTATTCTCATTAGTTATGCCGTACACGCCACCAACAGAAAATCCTTTAAAAGTATATACTAAACCGGCTTGCCACTCTTCATTTTCGTCTATGTAGGACGCACCTGCTGTGAAGTTTTCATGAGTATATTCGACAGTAACAATTGGATAGACATTCACGTCGTTTTTACTTGGGTCAAAGCCGTTTACGGGTAAATTAAATCCTGTTGATAGCTCTGCAAAGTCAGTCAGACCGATATCATAACCGTAGTAGTCAACGATATTACCTGCATATATTAAGTCGCCTACATTACCGAGGTATAACGTGAAACCACCGTACATGATCTCTATCTCACCGGCCGAACCCTCCGCACCACCCATAGTACCATCTGAATTACTAACTGCTTCAAATAACATGGAAGCAGTAAACTCCAGTCCTTGACTTGTTGTACTCTTAAGATCCAGTTCAAGCCCAAATTCTGTATCAAGCCTTGTTGAAGGTGTTGAGGGGTCGCTGTCGTAGACAATACCAAAAATACCGAAGCCACTAGAACTTAATTCCGCATAAACTTGGTGCGTGCAGAGCATAGAAGTTACTATTGCCGAGATTAAGAGTTTTACAAAATATAGCATAGGCATCGCTCTCGTGGTGAATTTTTGCTAAGGATACCTGAAAAAAACTAGAAAACACAAATAACTCATTCGACTGCGGCAACACTCAGCATAAACCCAAGCTACCAGCTTTAGTGGCTGGCTGTACTGTAGCATAACACTAATATAAATTCATTCGGCATTCATACTGCGCGAAAACCGAAATGTGCCGTCTGGGTGCCAATGGGGGCGCGGCGCCAGCACATGTCCGTCAACGAAAAGACTACAACTTGACAAATTCGCTGCCAGCAGACCTCCCGCTTCGAGCTTCACTTCATACGCAATTGTCTTGCCATAATCACCTACAGTGGCATTTATGATAAGCACCTCGGCATCTTTAACGTCATCACCATCTACCCAAGTAAGAACTGCATTTGGCGGGTCAGCTTTAAAACCAGCGCTTTCACTTTCATCCCATGCCGATACCCATTCATGGGCATTTAAGTAGCCGTACCGACGATTGGGCCTGTCGGTGAATGCGAAGATATCTCTTGTAACTGGAATTACTAACGTTGTGTTAGAAGTCATTTCAGCAGTGGGTGCTGTATGAACAAACAGCCATTCTGGGGATTTGGCACCCTCAGAAATCGCACCGGTAGTAAAGAAGATAGCTGCTGTGATGGTAGTAAGTAATTGTATTAGTTTCATTGTGGTTATTCCTTAATCAATACCGACAGTCCAAAAATGAAGGATCGACCTCAACATCGTGCAGCACATCTGTACAGGTATCAAGATAATGGAACAGTATTCATGAATACGTCAGGAATAAAGGGAATGAGTTGAGCTTTTGAATGTCATTGTAATAGGTCTATGTATGGGATTGGAATAAACTTAAATAGAGTGTTTTTATAATTTGAAAGTTTATTCGTTATATAACTATCTGGAATAAAATCATTTGATTTATGCGTTGGAGTATATCGGCTTGATATAATTTCCTAAAACCTCATTTCTAATAAATTTTACAATTAAAATTCACCATAAAAGTAATTCGGTATATCGACATTAAAATAGATGGATATGCCTCTAATTTTTATCATTAATGCAAAAAATATCGATATTAAATGAAATTATCGAAACGGATGGTATCTTTTTGTAAAATAAGTTTTGATTAGTCCAATAAGTACGCTGCTAATTTTAAAGAAATTTTAATATGTTCAAATTGGCATGACATTTACAGAATGGATGATATTGGCATTGGTCTGCCTGGCCGGCGCATCTTCGCCAGGGCCTAGTCTCGCACTTCTTTTACGTACTGTAATAATGCATGGACGCAAAGCCGGTATGGTTTTTGGATTAGCGCATGGCTTAGGTATTTTCTTTTATGCATTTTTGGTAGCTTTTGGTCTAAGTATAACGTTGTCATTTGCTCCAATGTTTATATTTTTTGTTGAAATAGGTGGCCTGTTATTTTTAATATGGTTGGCCCTAATCATGCTTAAAAGCAGTTTTATGATTGAAAAATTAGATAATGTCCCAATAAACAAAAACGCAAATTCTTTAATTTGGCATGCACAATCAGGTTTCTTGATTGTATTTTTGAATCCAAAGGTCGCAGCCTTTTTTTTAGCAATATTTACCCAATTTCTGGGAGATTCTACTTCTTTCAAATCGAAATCTATAATGGTTTTAACCGCTACGTTAATTGATGCCGGTTGGTATGTTTTAATATCTTTTATTATTGCTTTGCCGATATTCATGAAATGGCTTGCACCAAACTCAAAGAGGTTAGAATTTATTCTTGGATGCATTCTATTGCTTCTATGCATTTTTCTTGGGTATAGAATTGTAGTCAATCTTTTAAACTGATCAAAAGTGCGTGATTTTAGAAACACCCTATACTGGTAAATCTTTGTTCTCACTATTATAATAATTTCCCTGTAATGGGTTTTCCTATTATTTATTTGGTTGGCGTTTTCTATACGCTATTGAACGGCCCATTAGGTTGATGATTAATAGCCGCGCTTATCATTCCATTATTTCAGGCAAAATTTTAGTGATTTTATCAAAATATTGAGTTTGGGCGTAACAAATAAGTACAGTGAAGTAATTGGAAAGCGAAAGCTCGCAACTTTATTTTAATGGATCTTTCATGAAAAGCGATGAAATACCGGTATCATTTTTTGAATCCTTAAATCTCTTTGCGAAATGCTGCAACATGATTAAATTCAACCTATAATTTAAAAGCATCTACTTAAAAAGTTACAATATTTTCGAATTAGCAAATGAGATGCTTTATCTATTTTTAAGATCTAAATATAGAACGCTTTTGCGTAAGATTACTAAGCCAGTCGGGGTCCATTTCTGGAACTGAAGATAGCAATAATTCAGTGTAAGCAGGATGAGGTGCCTGAAAAACATCATCTTTCAAACCCTGTTCAACTACCTTCCCCTCATTCATAACCACTACTTGATCGGCTATCGCCTGTACTGTTGATATATCGTGAGTAATAAATAAATAAGTCAATCCCAGGTTTTCTTGTAAACGTAGCAACAGCTTTAAAATGCCTTCTTGCACGATTTGATCCAGCGCAGATGTGACTTCATCACAAATGATGAAATCTGGCTCAGCAGCTAAAGCCCTTGCTATGCAAATTCGTTGTTTTTGGCCTCCAGATAATTCTTCTGGCAATCTTTCCAAAAACTTTTCATCTAATTCAATCATTTCAAGCAGTTCTATCACTCTATCAGTTTTGCGCTGGCCACGCATATTAAGATAAAACTCTAATGGCCGCCCAATAATCTCTTTAACTGTCTGCCGAGGGTTCATGGCTGTGTCAGCCATTTGATAGATCATTTGAATTCGGCGCTTTTGGTCCTTGCTACGATCTACTAACCTTGGAGGTAGATTTTTGCCTTCGAATTTTAGGCTGCCTGCGCTTTGTGGTAATAGGCCAGTAATCACGCGGGCAGTGGTTGATTTTCCGGACCCAGATTCACCTACCACAGCGACTGTTGAGCCTTTTGGAACTTCTATATTGACTTGGTGAAGAACTTTTGTGCGTCCATAGGCGGCATCAATTCCCGTAAGTGACAAAACACTATTTTCGGGTGCGCGTACCGGTTTTTCAAGCGTTCGAACTGACCAAAGAGATTTCGTATAAGCTTCTTTTGGATGGCTTAACATCTGGCGAGTAGCGGCTTCTTCTACTTCTTCCCCAAATCTAAGAACTTTTATTACATCTGCCATCTGCGCCACAACTGCTAGATCATGTGTGATGTAAATTGCAGCTGTGTTAAATTCCTCTACAATAGCTCGCATCGATGATAAAACTTCGACTTGAGTTGTTACGTCTAAAGCAGTTGTTGGTTCATCAAACACAATCAAATCAGGTCTTGGAGACATTGCCATTGCCGTCATCACGCGTTGTAGTTGTCCTCCAGAAACCTGATGCGGATAGCGGATACCAATATTATTAGGGTCTGGCAGGTTTAACGCATCATATAGAGATTGTGCGTCTGAATAAGCCTCAGACTTTGTTTTGATGCCAGCTCGAATTGTTGAAGCAGTAGTTTGCTCGATAAGACGATGGGCAGGGTTAAAAGATGCGGCAGCTGATTGTGCCACATAAGTCATGCGGTTGCCCCAATACGAACGTTTCTCAACATCAGACAGTTGCGCTAAATCTGTTCCATCAAAATTGACTTCACCACCAATAATTCTGCATCCAGGCTGCGTATATCCCATTGCTGCTAGGCCAAGCGTCGATTTCCCAGCGCCAGATTCTCCGATGAGCCCCATAACTTCACCGCGACGTAAGGTTAAATTTACGCCTTTTACAATATCATGCCATTTTTCATCAGAAAATCCTTGGATTTTTATGTCTTTAACATCAAGTAAAACGTCATCGTTTTGAGAATTAAATTTCATCTCGAAGCCCGCTCGTCTTATGCAAAAACCAATCAACGACAAAATTAATCGCTACCGTTAATAAAGCGATGGCCGCGGCTGGTAAAAGGGGCGTCAGTCCAGCCTTGATATCATATTGTGCGAACATAATTAGAGATGCGTTTTCACGAACCATCGATCCCCAATCCGCTGTAGGTGGTTGAATCCCCACACCCAAGAATGACAGTGCTGCAATGGTCAAGAATACAAAACAAAAACGTAAGCCAAATTCTGCAATTAATGGTGGTAAAATATTTGGTAATATTTCGCGACGCATAATCCAGCCGAGCCCCTCACCACGGAGATGAGCGGCTTCGACATAATCCATCACTACTACATTTAAAGATACTGCGCGCGTTAGACGAAAAACACGGGTGCTGTCGAGAACTGCAATAATTAGAATAAGGTTGGTAACTGTAGAACCAAAAATGGATAACAGAACGAGCGCAAAAATCAAGCTTGGAATAGCCATTAAAACATCAACTGTACGGCTCAAAAATTGATCTAGATAGCTTCTGTTTATGGCTGCAGCTAAACCTAGGACACCGCCTATCAAAAACGCCAATACCGTTGTTGCTACCGCAATTCCCACAGTATTCCGCGCGCCATAAATCATTCTAGAAAAAATATCCCGACCAATCTGATCCGTGCCGAAAACATGGGTAGAACTCCAAGCGGCATAGGGCTCTGGGAAAACTTCTGCTTCCCCATAGGGTGACAAAATGGGTGCGAACAGTGCTACAGTGATATAAATAAAAATTATTAAAATACCAAAACGCGCCGTGTAAGGGGCTTTACGTAGGTCAATTAATATTCTTTTTAAAAAGGTACGCTGTTCTGTAACAGCACCTACTTCATCAACAGCGGAATATGTATTTTGTTTTTGACTCATTTCGGATGTAACAACCGAGGGTTAGTGACAATACCTATTATATCAGCCAGTAAATTAAGCAATATATATGTCATAGCAAAAATTAATGCGCAGGCTTGAACTACCGGAATATCCCTGCTGGATACAGCGTCAACCATCAATTGGCCTATTCCTGGATATACAAAAACGACTTCTACTACCACAACGCCTACTACCAAGTATGCAAGATTAAACGCGATCACCGTTGCAATTGGTGCCCATGCATTGGGCAGTGCGTGTTTAATGATGACCTCTGTTGGCGTGGCTCCTGATAGGCGAGCCATCTGAATGTAGGGACTGGCCAAAAGGTTTATAATCGCTGCACGAGTCATTCTCATCATGTGGGCGACAATAACTAGTGTAAGTGTCAGTGCGGGCAAAGCTGTTCGATAAAAGCGCTCAGAAAACTGGGTATCTGAGTCAACATTCGCGAGGGATGGGAAGACAGGGTAAAGTGAAGAAAGGAAAAGAATTAAAATATAAGCTACAAAGAACTCAGGAAAAGAAATAGTGGTTAACGTGCCTATATTTACAGATCGATCGTAAATTGAATTGCGGAATAATGCGGTGGTAATGCCTAGTATTAAAGCCAACGGCACTGCAATCAAAGCTGCCACAGAAGCTAGAAAAAGAGTATTGCGCAAACGGGGAACAACTAAGTCTATCACTTCTCTAGATCGATCAACACCGGAGGCATTTCTACCTGAAAAAGAGGTACCTAAATCTCCTTGGAGTGCAGCGGAAATCCACTGACCGTACCGCATAACTGCCGATTGGTCTAAGCCCAGCTCTCGTCTGAAAGCTGCCACTGTTTCCTCTGTGGCAGCCTGTCCAAGCACAGCTTGCCCAAAATCACCTGGCAGAAGCTCCATGGAGGAAAATATTATTATTGAGACAACGGATAAAGTTACAAGCCCCATGGCTAGCCGCCCAAGGACGGTTTTTAGTATAGGATGCAAAACATTGTCCCTAAAAAATAACGCATAGGCCGCGATATCCGGCCTATGCCATTATGAAATTGTTTATGCAAGCCACCAGCGTTCTACACATTTTGCGCCGTCACTATCCCAGTTCGCAGCAACGTTTTCTTCCATTGCAATGGCGTTGCTATTGGCGCTGACGTAGCTGTTGAACAATGGTACGATTGAACCTCCGTCATCGCTGACCAGCGTCTGGCACTCGTAGTAAAGCTCTCTGCGTTTATCGTCATTAAGCTCAGCCCGCGCTTCTTTAACCAATTGATTGAATCTTTTCGATCCATCAGTGCCTTTCCACGAAGTATCGTTCCACTCTGTATCATTGGTATAAGCAGCGGAGAACATCCAGTCTTCAGTTGGACGGCCTCCCCAGTAGCAAGCACACCACCCTTTGGCGTCATTGTTCCATACATTAGACCAATATCCGTCTTTTGGTTCGCGGACTACTTCTATGTCTATACCGGCCTCGGAGGCAGAGTTAGCAATCAACTGGGCGGCGTCTACTGCTCCAGCAAAAGCCGCATCGGATGCTGACAATTGTATTTTACCGGAATGTCCTGACTTTTTATAATGGAATGCCGCTTTATCTGCATCAAACTCACGCTGCTGCATATCAGAGTTGTGATACCTGTTAGCAGTGGAAATGGGATGGTCATTTCCGATGGAGCCATAGCCTAGCAGAACTTTATCGACAAGCTCTTGACGCTTAATTGAATGTTTTAATGCCATTCTCAAATCGTAATCGCCGAACGGATCAACATTTAAACGCATAGGAAATGTATAATGAGCCGTTCCAGTAATATCCATTATATTCACGTTTGGATTACGTTTGAATAAATTGATTGTTTTTAAATCGACGCGGTCCATTGCGTCAATATCGCCATTCATCAATGCGGTCTGGCGAGCAGTTGGATCAATGATCGAAATGAGCTCTACTTCATCGAAATGGCCACGGCCTTCTTTCCAGTAGTTAGGGTTTCGTTTTAGAACGGACTTTACGCCTGGCTCAAACGATTGAACGATATACCCACCGGTTCCGATACCAGACGCCATATCTCCGGCTGGCCGGATCGAAATGTGGTAGTCACTTACGATAAAAGGAAAATCTGCGTTGGGGCTGTCTAATTCGAAGACCACTTTGTTTTTACCATCAGCTTTGATGGACTTTACAGCAGTTAGTAAGCCCTTTGCAGCAGAAGTAGAATCTTCGCCCATGTGATGGTTAAAGGACGCGATTACATCTTCAGATGTCATCGTTTTCCCGTTGTGAAATTCGACACCTTGCCGGAGATTGAAGACCCATGTCTGGCCATCGGAAGACTCGTAACTTTCCGCGAGCTCGCCAATCAATTGGCCATCGTTGTTCACTTCAGTCAAATTGTTTCCAAATGTATAGCCGTTAACTAATGTGAAATGATTTTCAGATGTCGCCGAGTCTAACGTGTCAGTAGTTGATCCATGAGCAATACCCATTCTGAAAAGTCCGCCACTCTTTGGCGTCGCGGCTTCAGCGCGTTTGGCGAGGCTTAGTGCCGCTGGGACTGTAAGGCCAGTCGCCAAAACAGACATCATAAACTTTCGCCTATCGATGCTACCTACCATTAGCTTATGCGTTTGCAGATTAATGAATTTATCTTTCATACTTATCTCCCTGAAATTATTTATACTGATTACCATACTAGAATGATGTGATCAAATTATCGAGCGTTAGTTTCTACAAGTTCATGATCGAACCTTAGCCGTATCGATAGCGGTTACTCCCGTGAGAAGATGTTTGTTGTCGCTGAGTTAAGTTAACTTTTCAAGAAATCGGAGCTTCAAAACTAATTATTTTCTCATTTTTCAAAAGCACTACGTAAGGGTGGTCCATAGTATGGCTAACATTATTTATATTCAATTCTTTATATTTCTTGCCTCTGATAATAAGTCGCCTTACCGCGTCTGTTACACAACTAAATCTGAAGGGCTGCCTTATTTTCTAAAGGGTTTCGATGCGTGCTTTACTAAAAATCACTTTTATTTTTATATGGTATAGGCTTTTATTTTTTGGGTAAAAATTTGGATGACAAAATGAATGACAATGTCAAATTTGATGGAAACAACCTCACCCCCAAAGATTATTCCCTAACTGGCACTTCAGCAGCCTGTGCTGTCACAACTGGTCTTACTGCAGCTGAATGGTATCATAGCGACGTACCTCGCAAGACCATGAAAGCTCTTATGAAACGACGTGATGGTCCTGCAATTCGCGATACCATTATCTGGATAACATTACATTTAATTTTTGCCTTAGGCGGCATCTATTTTTGGGGGACTTGGATCGCACTCATGTGCTGGCTGGCGTATGGTGTAATTGCTGGGTCAGTTTGCGATAGTCGTTGGCACGAATGTGGACATGGTACAGCATTTCGCACGCGCTGGATGAACGACGTAGTGTATCACTTTGCATCTTTCCAAATTATGCGAAATCCGGTTAACTGGCGCTGGAGCCATGTGCGCCACCATACACATACAATCATAGTAGGCCGTGATCCTGAAATTGGTTGGATGCATCCGGTTAGTTTAATGGCTAAAGCACTTTCCTTCGTTGGAATTATTGACAGCTATCAATCATTAAAAATTTTAGCAAAAAATGCGTCAGGCTTTCTTTCTTCTGATGAAATAGACTACATCCCCAAAAGCCAATATCCCAAGGTAATTTTTTGGGCACGAGTTCATATGGCAATTTATGCCATAACTGCTGCTGTTGCTTTTGGAATGCTGATTGCAGGGATGGGATGGCAATCTGTGATCCCATTTTTGCTGATTGGTGGCCCTCGAGTTTATGGATGCTGGCATTTTGTAATGACGGGGTTATTGCAGCATGGTGGTTTAGCTGAAGATGTGATTGATCATCGTCTTAATTCGCGCACAGTTTATATGAACGCTATCAGTCGATGGCTGTATTGGAACATGAATTATCACGTCGAGCATCACATGTTCCCGATGGTGCCATACCACTCGATGCTGAGACTGCACGAAGTGATCAAAGATGATCTTCCTCGCCCAAATAGGTCAATATGGGAAGCGTATCTGGAAGTGTATAAAGCTGTTATGCGGCAAAAAAATGAGCCGGGCTATTTTTTAGAAAAAGAACTGCCTCAGTCCGCGCAACCCTACAAGGAAAACTTGCATCAAGCGATACCTTCTAATGATGTAAATGTTAACATGTAAAATAAAGGAATAACAAATTGGCCTGGCATGACGTATGTTCAACCAAAAAGATCGATGAAGAGGACGTAATTCGTTGGGATATAGGAGAGCGTACTTTTGCAGTTTATCATGGTATAGATGGAAATTTTTATTGCACTGATGGATTATGCACCCACGAGCAAGTCCACCTATGTGATGGTCTGGTGATGGATTTTGAGATTGAGTGTCCTAAACATAATGGATTATTTGATTATCGCACAGGTAGAGCGTTGCGTGCACCGGTATGTGAACACTTAGGCATCTATCAAACGAAAGTAGAAGAAGGGCGGGTACTGATTTTTATTGAATAAGTAGCTTAGCATCTGTTTGAAAATGATCAGCACAACTATCGAGACAGAGTTTTGCGAGATATTGCTAAATACAACCTAGCCAGCTTAATTTCAGCGTAATTATTTTTTGATAAAATTGCTTGATACTACTATTAAATCTTATTTTGGTTTATCCATGCAAACGCTAGCGTTATGGCGCTGGGTCCTGCCTGGTTTCATACCTTATGAGGTTCTTCAAAATTCCATATTTACTGCAGCTAGTAGTATATTTTTACTCTTATGGATATTCTATCTAGCACAAACCTAAACTGACACGTGTCAGTTAGTTTGGCGTTGATTTAAAAAAACATAAAATATAGAAAAAGCATATTTCATGTCTTAATTAATTGACAATTAGCTGATGAATACTGTGTACGATCCACCAGAAGTGACAAGTTATGACGCCC
>Ga0209251_1001805_pt1 | contig 15730 bp, 10 predicted proteins | sample SaaInlV_100m_DNA_6_FD_184665 | JGI IMG/M metagenome (GOLD analysis project Ga0209251, IMG submission 184665) | Marine microbial communities from expanding oxygen minimum zones in the Saanich Inlet - Saanich Inlet SI073_LV_10m_DNA (SPAdes) (version 2) | ecosystem: Environmental > Aquatic > Marine... | reverse complement strand
CAAGAGGTGCTGGTGCGTCTCCTACTGCGGCAAGGCGTGCGGCGACGCCAACTGGGACGCGCACAAGCCCTTTTGCCGCGCGCGCGCCGCGAAGTTGGTCAAGATCGACGCGGCGGCGGCGCTCGCGGCGACGCCGCCGGGCATGTCCCAGCAGAGCATGAGCTACGCGACGGGCGAGGTATACGCCCCCGGGACCAAGGCACAGACGGACTTTCACTCGCGAGACAAACACAGCGGTGGGAGTTCGCAGTTCGTGGTCAAGGTGCAGATCACGCCGCGCGCGCACGCCGAACCGGCGCACTTCATGCGAGGCGCTATGATTTACGACGCGACGCGCGAGACGAACTTTGTTTTGGCGGCGTCGGCGTTTGCGGACGAACACGCGCGGCTGGAGAAGGCGGTGGAAGAGTTTGGCATATCCGGCCTGGGCAGCGCGAAGGGCGTCAAGGCGTACTTCAACGCGCGGTTCCTGGAGGGAAGGAAAATCCTCATGATCGACCTGGAGCGCGCGGTGGATCCGCCCGCGTGGTGATTTTTAGTCGTTAACGTCATCAACAAATGTCGTTTCTGGAAGCGTCGTCTCGGAAAAAGCCTCGCACGACTGTCCGACGACGGTTCAAAAATCTTCTTCTACCGTACGTCGGGCGAATCGCGCGTTCGCTCGCTCCGCACGCGGTACTAGTACTAGTGTTTCCTCTTCTTCTCGTTGTTCATCCACCGCTTGAACACGTAGTCGTCCGACGCCACGTTCTCCGCGCGGTCGCGTTTCTGCGGTCGCGCCTCGCCGTGCGCGCGCGGCGGGGGCGGATGCGATCCGCGCGCGCCGTGCTTCTGCGCCGCGGCGAGCTGTTTCTTGTGCAGCGCAAAGTTTGAGGAAAAGTTGCCCCCGAGGTCCGCTCGCGCTCCGCCTGCCCCCGTCCCCCTGAACTCCCTCCTGCGCTGCTTCTTGAGCAGCTCCGCCTTGGCGCGCTCGGTCTCCTCGATGTTCCTGAACTTCACCTCCGCGGGCAGCTGCACCTCCACGATTCCGGTCAGGTACCGGTCCGCGGATTCCTCGTCGTCGCGCGGCGCCGCCGCGAGCGACGCCGGCGTTTCCCACAGCGACGCGCCGGGCGGCGGTTTCGGTTTATCCTCAGCGGTTTCGGCCACACCAGAGGGCTCCCCGCCGCTCGCCTGCCTCCGCTTCGCGAGCTCGGCCTCGACGTACTGGAGCATGTGCGGGTCCTCCGCGTCGGGGTCGCGGGTCAAGGACTCGCCGGCGAACGCGCCCGCCATGGCGTTCATCGCGCGCAACCCGGCTTTGGGCGCTTCTTCGTGAGCATGTGCGGCATCCTTCTCCCGTGCCGCGTCGGGCGCGTCGCCCAGAGCCAGAGCCTCCGCGCCGACGCCCTGGAAGATGCGCGGGGCGAGTGCGAGAGGTGTCGCGCGTGTCAGTGTCGGGGTCGAGCGCTCGATCGGCTCGGAAGCGTCCAGGCGTCGGGAGTGGCCGACGCTCGAGAGACGGCTTAGGGTTGCGTCGTACCTTGGCTCTGGCGCGACTTTTTATGAGCGTGCGCGCGTCGTCGATGCGCTCCTGCAGGGTCTGCGGGTCCTCCTCGTCCGAGTCCGAGTCCGCCTTCTTCTTACGCAAGTTCCGCGGCGCCATCCTCACGAAAGGCGCGCGGTGCGGGGGCACCCAGCGCGCGCGTCTCGAAATGCGAGAGCGCGCGAACGGCACCTTCCGGCACCGAACGGGCACGAAACTAATTTTTCTTCTCGGGCTTTCCGTCATCAGCGCGCACGGGTGCCTTCCCATCGGAACAGACGCGGCCCCTGACACTGCGACCCGCGCGGCGGGCGAAATCGCATGCGCGCAATCGCGGCGTGTGCTCCGTCGCTTGCGTTCGGCGTCACCGGACGGCCGACCGGCCGACCCACCTCCGTCCCTCGCGCGACCGCTCCGAGAGGCGTCGACGATCGCGTCTCCGCGGACGAGCGCACGCGAGACGAAATCGCGAGCATGGCCTCGCCACCCCCCCCCCTGCCGCGCGTTTCCGAGCCGGGCGGCATCCACGCGTTTTTGTTCGACATGGACGGTACGCTGTGCGACACGGACCCGATTCACCACGAGGTGTTCGCGGACCTGCTCATGGCGCACGGCAAGAACGGCGGCGTCCGCATCGACGACGCGTTTTTCCACGAGCACATCGCGGGCAAGACCAACGAGGCCATCTTCCAAGATCTGTTCCCCGAGCTGGACAAAGAGACGCACGAGAAGATGTGGGAAGAGAAGGAGGCAAAGTTCCGCGCGCTCGCGGAGACGAAGCTCAGCAGACTGCCGGGCCTGACCGAGCTGTTATTATGGGCGAAGACAAACAAAGTGCGCGTTTTGGCTGTGACCAACGCGCCGCGGCCAAACGCCGAGCTCATGGTTCGCGCGCTGGGTTTATTTGACCCGCCGGCGTTCGAGCACGTCGTGATCGGCACAGAGTGCGCGCGCGCGAAGCCGTTCCCGGACCCGTACCTGGAAGGTATGCGGCTGTTAGGCGCCAAAGACCCGAGCCGATGCGTGGCGTTCGAGGACTCGCCCACCGGGATGGCCGCCGCCGTCGCCGCCGGTTTACCCGCCGTGGGGGTCACCACGAGCCAATCCCCCGACTCTTTGTTCAACGCGGGCGCGTCGCTGTGCGTCGCCGACTTCGCGGACGACGCGCTTCTCCGGGCGCTCGCGTGATCGATGAGCGAGGCGTTATCGTATGTAGCGGAGATGATGAGCGGCGGTGAGACGCGAAACGCGTGTCTCTCGTGGTAGCTTTCGTGTCGGACACTCGGCGCTACTCGTCTTGCTACCGGGACGGGAAAAAGTCCCACGGGCAGTCGTTTTCGTGCGCCCACTGCATGACCCGGAGGTGGCCGCCCTCCACCGCGGACCTGCACGTCTCCTTGTCCCACGGGCAGCCGTTCGCGCGCGCCCACTTCAGCACCTCGAGGTGGCCGCGCCCCGCCGCGAACGCGCACGTCCGCTCGTCCCACGGGCAGCCGTTCGCACGCGCCCACTTCAGCGTCTCGAGCTGGCCGCCCTCCGCCGCGTACAAGCACGTCAACTTGCCCCACGGGCAGTCGTTCGCGCGCGCCCACTTCAGCACTTCGAGGTGGCCGCCCTCCGCCGCGTACGCGCACGTCCGCTCGTCCCACGGACACTCGTTCTCGCGCGCCCACTGCAAGACGTGGAGGTGGCCGCCATTCGCCGCGAACTTGCACGTGTCCTCGTCCCACGGGCAGCCGTTCTCGCGCAACCACTTCAGCACCCGGAGGTGGCCGCCATTCGCCGCGCCCGCGCACGTCCCCTCGCCCCACGGGCATCCGTTCTCGCGCGCCCACTGCAGGGCCTCGAGCTGGCCGCCGTTCGCCGCGCCCGCGCACGTCCCCTCGTTCCACGGGCATCCGTTCGCACGCGCCCACTGCAGGACCTCGAGCTGGCCGCCCGCCGCCGCTTCCTCGCACGTCCACTCGCTCCACGGGCATCCGTTCTCGCGCGCCCACTGCAGGACCTCGAGGTGGCCGCCCTTCGCCGCGTACAAGCACGTCTGAAAGTCCCACGGGCATCCGTTCTCGCGCGCCCACTGCAGGACGTGGAGGTGGCCGCCCCACGCTGCGAGCGCGCACGTCGCCTCGTCCAACGGGAAATTCTCCGCTCGCAACGCCTTCAACTCCTCGACCTTTCCGCTCCTCGCCGCTGCCGCACACACGAGACCCTCCCACTTGTCCTCCAGGACACCTCGCGAGTGCCTGTCCTTCAGCAAGCTCACGTATCCGAGGTACGCGGCTTCCAAATCGTTCAGCTCCTCTATCTCACGCCCCGTCGCGTCCACTGCGTCGCGCATCTTGCGACTCACCGCGCGGAGCCGACCGAGGTCCGCGGGTTCCGGGAGAAAGTCAGATTTAAGAATGTGCGTCGAGATAACTTCGAGGGGAAGGCTGGAGAAGCGGTCGAGCGCGGGGTCGGTATCGACGTCAATCGGTGTAGCTGAAGGCATCGCAAACGGGGAAGTGTGTTTGAAGTCGATGTCGTTGGCGTGCGTCGTGCGCGCGTGTCTGTGCGCCGCCTCGAGATCGGGAGTCGCGAGCGTTTTTCTGGGACGTTATTGTCAAAGACGACAAGACCGCAGGATGATGTGACGCGACCGATGTCCACGTCACGCGCGCTTTTTTGCTTTTTCGGGACGCGCCTGCGAAAGACCTGCTCGGACCGCGGGCATCACTCCTCCGCGCACACCCGAGCGCGCGTTTCTCTCCGCGTCTCTTCGCGGATCGCCACGCTGGCTCCCGTCGTCTCCGCCGCCGCCACCGGGCGGTTCGCGCTTCTGCACCGCGTCGTCGCCGTCTCCGCATCCGGTCGCCTTCCCGCCGGCGCGACTTCGCACGTGGCCTGCGTGACGTCACTGTCGCCCCGCCGCGACCGGTCCGCGAGCGCGCACGTCTCGTCCCGAGCCGGGGCGTTCGCGCGCGCCGAGACACGCACGAGGCGCGCGGGTGTCGCCCTCGCCGCGTCCCGCGCCGCGTTCGGGGCGTTCGCCGCCGGCGCGTCGGCGGATTCGGGAGCGCCGGAGGCGGGATCTTCGGACGCGAGCGCGACGATGACGTCCGCGACGACGCGCGTGGTGGTGTGGTTCCGGAACGACCTGCGTTTGGCGGATAACTACGTCATCAAGCGCGCCGAGGCGCTCGCGGCGGCGGACCCGAACGTCGAGGTCCTGCCCGTGTACTGCTTCGACCCGCGCTTCTTCGAGCGCAGCGCCTGGGGCTCGCCCAAGACGGGAGGGCACCGCGCGCGTTTCCAGTTTCAGTGCGTCGCGGACCTGCAGAAGAACCTGCGTCTGATCGGCTCGGATCTGCTGGTGGTCGTCGGGAAGCCGGAGGAGGTCATCGCGCCGCTCGTGCTCGGGGACGGGAAAACCACCGTCGTCTTGACGCAGGCGAGTCGTCGCCCGAAGAAAAACGTCGTTCTGTTCATTCGGTCACTCGCGGTTTCTTCGGTTCTTTCGTCGTTCGGAGTCGGCGAAGTCGTCGTCTCCGCCGCGCGTCTCGTCTCGTCTTCGCGTCGTCGCCGATGAGGAAATCCATCTGAATCTCCGGAGCGGCGGCGGAATCCGCCGCCGCGATGAAGGCAAACTGTATAGTTTGTGCTATCTGAGGCACGCGAAAGCGAAAGACGAGGCGGAACGCGTCCGCGTCGACGTGCGCGAAGCCGTGGCGCGCCATGCGCACGAAGGCACGCCGTACTCACCCTCGCCCCTCCTCTTTTTTTTCGATTCGACGCCCGAAACAAAACCAAAAAAAACAGGAGGAGACCTCGAGCGAGGAGCACGCGGTGGACCGCGCCGTCGCCGCGGCTGTGCGCGCCGCGTCTTCCGGCGCGGGCGCGAAGACTTCCGGCCTGACCAAGATCTGGGGAAGCACTCTGTATCACCGGGACGACCTCCCGTACGACCAGCGCGCGCTCTCGGACCTTCCCGACGGATTCACGCCGTTCCGGAACAAAGTGGAGAGCAAAGCGTCCGTTCGCGACCCGGTGCCTCCCCCCGCGAAGGGCGCGCTGCCTTTAGCTCGCGGCGTCGCCGGTCTCGGCGATCCCATGTTTTCTTTAGATGCGCTTCCTTTCGCCGACCCCGCGGACTTGTCTGTCGCGAAGCAACCCGTGCACGCCAAGTCCGTGCTTCCGTTCGAGGGCGGCGAGCGCGCCGCGCTTAAACGCGTGCAGTACTACGTGTGGGAGAGCGAGAAGATCGCGACGTACTTTGAGACGCGCAACGGCATGCTCGGCGGCGACTACTCGTCGAAGCTCGCGCCCTGGCTGGCGCACGGCTGCGTGTCCCCTCGGCACGTGGTGAGCGAGGTGCGTCGTTTCGAGCGCGAGCGCGTGGAGAACAAGAGCACGTACTGGCTCATCTTCGAGCTCATCTGGCGCGACTTTTACAAGTTCTTCGCCGTCAAGCACGGCGACGCCATCTTCCGAGCCGGGGGCATCGCGAAGTCGAAACAAAAGTGGCGGCGAGACGACGCCGCGCTCGAGGCTTGGAAGAACGGCGCGACCGGTTTCCCGCTGGTGGACGCGAACATGCGCGAGCTCAAAGAGACGGGGTTCATGTCCAACCGTGGACGGCAGAACGTCGCGTCGTGGCTCGCGCTGGACGCGCGGGTGGACTGGCGCCTGGGCGCCGAGTACTTCGAGTCGACGTTGATCGATTACGACTGCGCCGCCAACTGGGGCAACTGGGTCGCGGCGGCGGGTTTGACGGGCGGACGCGTGAACCGGTTCAACATCGCCAAGCAGACCAAGGACTACGACCCCGACGGCGAGTACGTCAAGCACTGGATCCCGGAACTCAAGGACGTGCCCGGGAGGTTCTGCGCGGACCCGAGGCAGATGCCCGCGGACGTCGCGGCCAACGCGAAGTGCGTCGTCGGCGTCGATTACCCCGCGCCGCACAAACTCCCGCCGATCGAGTTCGGCGGCGGCGGCGGGCGCGGCGGCGGCAGAGGCAGAGGAGGCAGAGGAGGCAGGGGAGGCAGAGGCGACGGGCGCGACCGGCGCGGGGACAAGCAGAGACGCGCCGCGGCGGATGACGTCTACGGCTGACGGAGTGGAGTTCTTCGAGTCGTCTGAGACGCCGAGAACGAACTTCGGGTTCGAACCCTCCCGCGCGAAGATGCGTTTTTTTCATTCTTTCCGGCGACGCGTTCGCCTCATTCTTTCCGCGCGCGCCGCGGGCGACGCCGCGCGGGACCGCGATCGCGCGCGCGCGCGCCAGTCACTAGGCCTCGCTGTTATCGAAGATATTCGGGCGCGCGCGTCGCCTTCGCCTCGAAGCGAGCGCCTCCGCGCTTCCTTTCGCCGACTGCCGTCAACTCGAAACGCTGAAGTGGGCGCGACGATGCAAGACAATCGATGTCACACAAGGAAACGACGCGTGTAGCCATCGCTCTAAAGAATATTGACGAGGAGCGTCTCGCGCCGACACACCGGCGTGGCGACGGCGGCGACGACGAAAACAAGGAGCCGAAACGGCGCGTGAAACGAAAATCACGAAAAGGCGTTTCGCAATTTTTCATTCACGGCGTCGTGGTACTCGCCCCGAGCGCCCGGACACCACCGACACCGCACGATTTTAGGGCGGCCCTCGCTATGGAGCGGGAGTGGTTGGGAGGATCGGGGATTAGGGAACCTTTCGTGAACCGGCGTCACTGCGCATGACGACGAGCGCCGCGCCGACGCAAACACTCAAAAACAAAAAGCCGACGACGACGCCCGGTTTTGTCAAAGTTTCAGACTGGAGACACATACAACGCGTAAACCGATACTCGCTTCGCGCCAATGCTTATCGTCGAGTTCCTAAACTTACCTTTTCACCCTTCAGCACCGAAAAAACATCATGCCCAACGGCGTGGTGGACCTATGATCTAGTTGGTTAGGATGTCAGATTCTGATTCTGGATGCCGCGGTTCGAATCCGTGTAGGTCCTAAACTTTTTTTTCTCGTTTTGCTCACTTTTTTCCCCATCTTTCTGCACAGGGACGTCGAGCCGTCGATACCGCATCCAACGCGCCCTTCTGCGTCCAAAAACTCGAAGCGGCCTGGAAGATATGCGCGTCGGCGTCCAGGGTGGGCCCCATACGTTATTTTGGCGTTTTCCTTCCTCTTATTTTTTCGGCGAAATTTGTTTTTCGCCTTTCAAAACGATCGTTTTCCCGATCAAACGTTCGCTTTCGAGCGCGAATGTCCGCCGGTCGGAAAGTTTTTTGCCGCTGAAGCCGAGCGGCGGGTTTGTCGTCCCAACACCCACGCAAAGCATTTTAGACTGGTCCCGTGAAACTACTGGGCGAGCCGTCGTTGCACTACGCTCAAGCGTCGAGCCGCGTGCGTTCGACCGGAGATCGAGCCTCGTGCGTCTCCGCCGGCTGCCGCGCCGCACACCGCGACGCGCGTCTTCCCGAGTGCCCGAAGCGTCGCCTCGGCGTCTTCCCCACCACGCTCAACCGCCGCGCGCTCCCCGAGTCGCCCGCCGTCGCGACCGCCGCGCACGCCCACGGAGGCCCGCTCCTCGCGTCTTCGTCCGCTTCCGCGCGAAGGGCCTTCATCATGGCCGCCAGCAATGGTCCCTCCACGTCGACGATGCTGAAGGTGCTGGGGTGCGTCACCGGCGTGGTGGGCGCGCTGCTCGTCTACGGCATCCTGCAGGAGCGCATCATGACCCGCCCGTACGGCGAGGGCGCGGACGCCGAGCGCTTCACGTTCTCCGTGTTCCTGGTGATGAACAACCGCTGCGTGTCGATGATCGTCGCCGCGGTGGTGCTCGCGCTCAAGCGCGGGCTCGTCAGCCCGGTGGCGCCCATCTACAGTTACGCCGCGGTGTCCGCGTCGAACGTGGTGGCGACCACGTGTCAGTACGAAGCGTTGAAGTACGTCTCTTTCCCCGTGCAGACGCTGGGTAAGTGCGCGAAGATGATCCCGGTCATGATTTGGGGGTACGCCATCAACGGCAAGACGTACAAAGTCGCGGATTACCTCGTGGCGTGCGGCGTGATGACCGGCTGCACTTTATTCGCGATGTACGGCGAAACGAAGTCTTCTTCCGCGGAGGGCCCGAGCACGGGCATCTACGGCATCGCGCTGATGCTAGGGTACCTCGGTTTCGACGGGTTCACCTCAACGTTCCAGGACAAGCTGTTCAAAGGGTACCAGATGGAGACGTACAACCAGATGCTCTGGGTCAACTTTTGCTCGGCGGTGATTTCATCCTTCTGGCTCTTCTCTGACTCCTCCATGGGCGCGGCGATCCAGTTCATCCAAAACCACCCGGAGGCGCTGAACGACGTCCTGATCCTGTCCGTCGCGTCCACCTGCGGGCAGCTCTGCATCCTGTACACCATCCGCGAGTTCGGCGCGTTGCTCTTCGCCACCATCATGACCACGCGCCAGTTCCTCTCCATCCTGCTGTCGTGCGTCATCTTCATGCACCCGCTGACCGCGCTGCAGTGGCTCGGCACCGCGATGGTCTTCGCCTCGCTGTACTACCAGGCGTTCATGAAGAACGCCGCGAAGAAGGATTCCGAGGGGAAGGAGGAGGCGCTCCCCACGCAGGCGCCGGAGGACGGGAAGGCGGCGTGATGACGAGAGGAGAGTTTTTTTCGCGTCAAGACGCGCTTCTTCCGCCGCCGCGGCGAAACCGCCGCGCCGGGAGACGGGCGCGTGATGAGCGGGTGTGTGATGGCACGAGCGGGTGTGTGATGTGATGCACGCGTTGATTCTGTTCACGTCTGAGCCATATTTTCTCGGTGTCTGATGCTCGTCCGCGCCGCGCGGACGACGGCGCGAGTTGAAAATTTCCGAACGAGGAAATGTAGAAACGATCCGCGAGGACGAGTCGGGAGCCGTCTCGCGCGTCTACGCGCGGGGGTCGCGTCGAGCGCGCGCGCGCGGGAACCGCGCGCGTCTACGCGCGAGGCGACGCGCGCGCCTCCGGCGTCGATGTCCCGGCGCGACATCATCGCCTCGGCGGTCCGATCCACCTCCTTGGATGGGCGCCGCGGCGTCGGACACGGACGCGCGTGCCGTTCGAACGGCCTCATTCCCATATCTACGCGAGAGGACCCGCGCGTCCGCGCCGTCGAAGGCGGACCCAGATCGCTCGTCGCCACGACAGGTCATCGCGAGTCGGGACGAGACGAGCTGCCACGAGAGAAAGTCAGAAAGACGCGAAGCGTCGTGTGAAAAAAGTGAGCACTTTGAAAAGCCTCTCGAACCCCAGAGTCGTGCCGCGCGGGATGGGGCGGCGGTCCGCGCCGGGCGCGCGCGCGACCTCGAGCGCGCGCGCTGAGACCTCGGGTCGCGCGCCCGCGACGGACCCGGGGACGCGCCCTGCTGTCGCTCGCGAACCCGAGTCGGGCGGTTGGATGCCTCGGAAGAAACGCCCATCGGCGCGTGCGTCGCGCGAGTGGCGCGACGCCGGCGACGCGCTTCGAACGAACCGCGCGCTCGCCAAAGAGCTCCGCGTTTCGACCCCCGAGCGCGCGCGCGACATCCTGACCGCCGCGGTGCTGTGCGAGAGCCTGGCGGTCGGTCCCGGGGAGGCGGACGTGCGGAGCGCCGTGACGCGCGTGCGCGACGCCTTCCCGAGCGGCGCGGTGAGCCTCCGTGGCGTCAGCGTCGCGCGCGCTTCAAAGCGACACCGGTATTTGGTCGCGGACGCGCCCGGCGCCGTGTTCGTGGCGTGCGCGGGCACGCAAGACGCGCGAGACCTTGTGACGGACGCGTCCGTGCGCGCTGCTGACCTTGAGTTGGCGCCTCCGGAGGCGAGGACGGCGCTCGGCAGAAGCCGGCGCGCGCGGCTTTTCGCGCACGGCGGCTTCGCGTCGCGCGCGCGTTCCTTAAGGGCGCAAATAAGGGCGCTCTTCAGGAACGCCGTGATTCGCGACGGCAAGCGCTTAGTTCTGTGTGGGCACTCCCTAGGAGGCGCGGTCGCCGCGCTCGCCATGCTCGGGCTGCTGCTCGACATAGAGGACGACGCAGAGGGCGCTGAGGGCGTCGAACGGAACGGAAAAAAAAAAAACGCGCGGCGAGCGCTCGCCGCGCGGTTCGCGGCGGACGGCGTGTTGTGTTGCGTCGGGTTCGCCGCGCCTCCCCCCGGGGACGAGGCGACGCGTTTGTACGCGGAGAAGATGGGCTGGACACGCGCGTTCGTGAACATCTGCTCGCGGGAGGATTTCGTGCCGAGACTCATGCTCGACCGAAACGCAAACGCGTCCAAACGCGACGCCGAGACGACGCCCGCGAGCGAGAATGACGAGAATCGCGAGATCTCGTTTGCGAGAAAACGCGTTTTCCCGACGAACGGTTCCGCCCTGAGTTGGCGCCCCGCGTACGCGCACGTCTCTCCGGTGCACATGGTGGCTCGCGACGGCGCGGTCACCGTCGTGGACGCGCGGGACGTTGTGAAACACGCGGGACGCGCTGAAACGAAAGAAAAAGAAAAAGAAAAAGAAAAAGAAAAAGAAAACGCCGAGCGGGAGAGCGCCTTTTTGGGCGTCGGTTTCTTCGGACTGGGCGCCTTCTCCGCTAAGAAGGTGCGCGACGCGCTCGCGGAGCACACCATGCGCGCGCACAGAGCGCGTCTTGTGGTGACGTGCGCGACCGCGCTCGCGGAAGAACGATCTATGACCAGCAAAAGGCACGGCTGGTTCAATTGGTTGAAATGGGGTTTCGGTCCGAACCGCGGCGAAGACGCTGGGTTTTTTTTTTCCTCCACCGGGCGGAACCCGTCGGCGACTTTGCGTTTGCCCCCCCCCGCGGGCGACGCTCTTTTCTCGGCGCCCCAGCCTCGGCCTTCGACCGCGAACGCGACGGTCGATGTAGACGGTGAAAGTAATCGACCGTCGCTGCTGGTGACCGTGACCGGTTTAGATCTGGAGCTGTGCGAGTCGGTCGCGGCCGAGACCAACGGCTGGCCGTGCGGCGCGACGCTCGTCGCGACAAGCGAGACGACGACGCCTTTTTCTCTTTTCCAACCAGGCGGCGCGCTCCGAACGCTCAACGTTCGAGTCTACCCCCCGACGCTCAACGGTGCGCTCGTGCCCGCGCCTCTATTCGGCGGCGGCGGCGACGCGAAGGACTGGAGCCGCGTCGTCGTGGCGCTCCGCGGCGACTTCGGGGACGCGCGCGTCGCCGTCCGCGTCGAAGAGGATCAAAGTTTCGCGGACGGCGGTTTCGCGGAGACGCCGAGGAGCAGACTCTAGCGCGAGCGTGCCAGCGTGCTCTCGCTTTACCGTGCACACGACGTTGATGGCGGGAACGCGTCGCGCGCGGAAACGACGGAGACAGACACGAACGCGCGGTGTTGTGAACGAGATATGTATTAAAACGTTCGTCGGTGATGTAATATGGTACCATATATGGTACACTTTTTGGCGTCGCGTCGGCCTTCTTTCAACCGAACGCGCCTATTAGTCCTTCGTTTAAGGAACGCCGTCGTGAGTATCGGTATGTACGTGACTAGGTAGACCATGAGTCACTCAGGGTGAAAATTTCCAACCCCTTGGGTCGACCGTCCCCTCTGTGGGTCGACGCCTGGTCATCGAAAATTTGAACGGGACGCGCGCCGCGACCCGGTTAAACGCGCGGAGCGTGGGGGTATTTTAATACTCTCCCTTTCGCCCTTTCGGCGCGCCGCAGCGAGCTCACCTCTCTTCGCGCTCAGAGCGTGTGGCTGAGGAGGTAGTCGTACTGGCGCGCGATGAGCGCGAGCTTGGCGAGGAGCACCTTGTCGTCCTCGAGCATGGACTCGAGGCTCTGCTTGCCCGAGATGAGGTCCTTGAGTTGCGCGGCGCCGAGCACGGTGCGCAAAACAGAGCCTCCGGGGATGTCCACGGGTTGCCCTGTGAGGCACTTCTGGCTCGCCACGCGTCTTTCCGCCATGGTGCTCTCTGGCGCTAGGAACTCGGAGATGTCCGCGGTCATGAGCGCGTACACCTTCTTCAGATCCCCCGTGCTTAAAAACGGGCCGTCGGGCTCCGAGCGCAGACGCACGGAGACGATGGTGTTCACGCCGCCGAGTTGCCAGTCGCCGTCGTAATCAATCGCGGGGACGTACTCCATGTGCGGGCCGAATTTCTCGGCGGCGGCGCGCATCGCGTACACCCAGTCGCGCACTTTTTGCTCGGCGACCTCGAGGCCTCCCGCGCGCTCCGTCTCCGCCTCCAGCGTCTCCATCTCGTGCAGGCCCGCGGCCCAGCGGAGCAGGACGCCCACGTTGCAGAAGCCGGGGGGCATCGCGTCGTGCAGCTTCGGGAACACGTCGCCGATGTCGTGGTGCGTGAGGTACGACGCGCACGCCTCGGCGAGCACGGCTAATGTCTCCGGCTGCTCTTGCTCGAGGTGATCGTTGACGCGGTCGACGGCTTGGTGCGGGAAAAACACGCCTGACCCGAAGGAAGGCCCCCCAAAGAACTTCGAAGAGGTCATCAACACGGGGCCTTGCTCGTCCAACCAGCGCGGGATCAGATCCGGGTGGTGGCGCATCTGGCACGCGTCCAGCACAGAGACGACGCGGTGGCCGTACGTCTGTTTGAGTTTTTCCGCCACAGCGGGCGAAGGGAGGCGAAGGCCAGTCTTGGAGCCGGCGACGGTGTGCAACACGACGACGCACGCGGGATCCGCGCTGAGCGCCTTTTCAGCCTCACGCATGACGAGCTCGTCGTAATCCGCGCGCGCGCCGCCGTCCAAGGCGTCGGGGCCGCCGCGCGCGACGAGCTCAACCGCGGACATGTCGGCGAGGTCGTGCAACGCCGGGAGTTCCTGGCCCATGGCGACCCGGTTCCCGCCGAGGGGCACGGACTTGCTGAAGAAGCGCCCCATCGCCGCCTCGGTGGTCCCGGAGCCAACCTCGCCGGCGCACGCCACGAGGCTCACCACGTTTCCGCGCTCCAGATCCTCCGCGTACGCCGCCGGGCGAACCGACCGCAAATCTTCGCGCGATCGCGCGATGTGCCTCGATTCGAGCACGGCTTGTAACAGAGGCATGGTCTCGGCGTCGGTTCCCGAAGGGTGGATCACCATGCGTCCGTTGCCGCCGCAGAACAAGTTCTCGACGCGATCACGCACCTCGTCCATGAGCTCGACATCAGCGTGCTCCTCGCCGTCCCACAGCCTGTGCACCATCAACTTCGACGCCTCCAAAGCGCCATCCGTCGGGGAGGACGACGTGCACGTCCCGCGGTGCAGCAGATCCGGCGCGCGCGCGTACATGCCGGTGAAGTACTTGTTCAGCCTCTGCTCGCCGTGGAAGGTGGAGCGGTCGTCGCTGCCCTTCTCCATCAGGCACACCACGCTCTCGTGCACGATGCGCTCCTCCAGAGAGCGCACGAGCGCGGTGACGCGCTCCGTCTCTCTTAAGCGGCGCGTTTGGCCGGGCGAACCGAACTCCTCCGCGTCGGGCAGCGGGAACACGATCTCCGCCATGAGCATGCCGTTCTCGGGCACGAGGCGTACATCCACCAGGCTGTCGTCGTCGATCAGCGCCTCGCACACAGAGCGCGTCACTCGCTGGACGTCGTCCAGGCCCTCCATGCGCGGCGAGCCCATGAGGAAACGAACGCCGCACCCGGCGGTTTGGTTGATGTGCGTGTAGAGGCGGAAATGCTGCGACGCGAGCAAAAGTTCCTTGAAGATCTTCGCCTGCGCGGCGCCGTCCGCGCGGAGCTCCTCCGCGGTGCGCTCGTCCAGGCCGTGCTCCTCGCTGTGCTCGGGGTCGGAGGGCGCCCACAGGTCGGGGGAGATCTCCACCAGGTCGCGCAGACGCGTCACGCGCATGCTGTGGCGCACGCCAACCGCGATGCGGGGCTTCGCCGACGCCTCCGGGTTCCGGCGGTCCTCCGCGCGGCGCGCGGTGACCCGCGCCGCGACGCGGCCGCGAGACGCGCGCGCGCGCGCAGGGCGCGTGAGACACCGGGGCGCGAGCGCCGCGGAGGAGCAGAGAGAGAGCGACATCGTCCGAGTCGTGAACGCGGCGTCGTGTGGAAAGAGGGAAAAGTCAAAGGTCGAGAGCGACTTTTGTCTTTTTTGCGGGGTGTTTGCGCTGTCGCGTTTTTTGCGGAACAGCGGACGGTGAACGTCGGAGGAGTGACAGGCGGCCGCCTCTGTCACTCGGAGCGAAGCTGGTGCTCAGACCAGGAAAGGCAGTCGCCCGGGGCGACTGCGTGAAGTGCGAGGTAGGCTGCGGCGGGGAAGGGGACGGGAACGTCAGCGCGTGCTTCGCGGGACGCGTCTCGGATGTCGGCTGCCAAAAAGTTCCGGCGCCGCGGGGACTGCAGGCACGTCAGGGTCTGTGACCCCCGGGAGATCCGACGCGAAGACCTCGCCGCGTGCGCGGTCTCTCCCGCCGGCGCCCGCTCCGGGACGCTCGCGATGGTCTCCGCGCGTGGGGGAGCTCGTCGGAGACGCCGTGCGGTCCCGGGAACCGACGGACGGCCCCGTCCCCGCGCTCCCGTCCCCGCCCGAAACGCACACGCAGATTATCCCGAGTGCAGAAATTGTTATGCGTTCGCGCGTGCTGGATCAGGCTCGGGAACGCGCGCGCGCGTGCGCCTCGAGCGTCGAAACGAGCCACGCGCGCGCGAGGAGTCCCGCGCGTCTCCCGAGCGCGCGATACGATCGGAAACCCCGGCGTAGACGCCCGATGGAACCCGGGAGGGCGCGTGTTCGCGTCGTTCGGCCCTCGCGACGAGGCCCTAACGCTTCCACGTGTGATTCGAGAAACCGCGCGTGTGTTCAATTCCCGGCGGGAACGCGCGCCGTGCGGCTCGATCGAGCGGAGAACGCCGGGTTCGAGCGCGTGGCCGGCTCGACGTACCTTCGGAGAAGCCTCGAACGCGAGATGCACGACCGGCGGGCGGTGCGTGCTGTGTGTAGTGGCGCGTCTTCGCGTTCGAAGGACGATTGAAACCGAAAGCCAAAGTCCGTTTCTTCCGAGTGGAAGCGCATTGCAGGTGCTTTTTCACGGCTCGAAAAAAGTCAGAGCCGGAGTTCGCGCCGAAGCGCGGTTTTCCCAGACTCGATGCGCACCTGCGCTGCGTCCATAAACGCAAAATTTCCCACAACAGGCTTCCAATTTGATACCGAAATCGATGCTGAGCTGGCAGGCGGCGCCGCAGAATTAATTTTTTTTCATGCTCCCATTTCGTTCCCTCTCCTCCGCGC
>Ga0209251_1001804_pt1 | contig 15736 bp, 20 predicted proteins | sample SaaInlV_100m_DNA_6_FD_184665 | JGI IMG/M metagenome (GOLD analysis project Ga0209251, IMG submission 184665) | Marine microbial communities from expanding oxygen minimum zones in the Saanich Inlet - Saanich Inlet SI073_LV_10m_DNA (SPAdes) (version 2) | ecosystem: Environmental > Aquatic > Marine... | reverse complement strand
GATCACCAAGATCCACAGTGTTTGTGGTCTCTGGGATAATCTTATTAGCTGTTTGTACTTGTACCAGTTCACGCCAAACGGCTGCGTTGGACGTATTGCCTACGCAGATAAATACACGGCCTGTAGTGGTGTTCTCCCACATGGAGCCTGGTGCGTATCCATCCCCTGCATCATCTGTAGCCAGAGGGTTTGTTGTAGCAGCAAAGTTATTCTTACCACCAATACCGCCATGCACGGCAGGAAGATAGCCGCTTACCGATGTTGTGAGATCAATCTTAGGCGCATTGCCTGTAGACCCATCGTGTGAGTGTCCTGTAGCGCCATTAAACGCTGCAGTGATTTGGTTAAACTCTGCATTAACTGGTGGGGCAGTGATGTCTGCACCATTGATAATGTCAGCAATACTTTGGCGTGTGTAACCTGCCATTGTTTATCTTCTCCCTGCAACGGAATGTTCAAATACGATACCTTGGATAGAGAACGGTTCCGTCTGTCCTACGGTCACGTAGGTAGCCCGAACTGAAAATCCTGAACCTTGTACATCTGAAGTCATCACTGGCTTCGATGAACCGCCATACAGTACATTGGGTGATCCGTAGGTAATGGAACGACCTCCATAAACTGTAGGACCGCCTTGGCTGGCCTGTGTGTATGTTGAAGGCCGTGCGGTGTTGTAGTCACCCCAATCAAACGCCAAGGAAAGGTTCATTTCCATTGGGCCTTCGGCACGTACAAATGTGTTAATTTTACGAATGTATTTACGTTCTTCGGTCTCACCAAAGTCTAAATACGGTGTAGAGTAAATTGCTACGATGTCTTGACCATTGAAGGATGTACCCTGCTCCTGGCGATAGATCTTACCATCGTAGTCGCCATGAAGAACAAACTCTTCTGTTCCGATATACTCCGACGCTGTGCAGGACGCACGAATACCTACAAGCTCACCAAACTCCCAGCTTATGCCGCCTTGATTATCTGTGAGGCCACCAATCATACCAAAGCTACTAGGAACGTCTACGCTGTCGTCACCAACAAAGTACCTAACCTGGGACTTAGACCTAATAACAACACCCGTAAGAGTGCTTAGATCACGGTTACGAATAACGTCTACAAGGGTTGCTTGTATGGATTTAGAAATGGTTTCAAGTTCAACGTCGCCAATACGGCTTGTGCCTGCCACAGGACGGAAACCATCAGGTGCTAAGAATATTAAGTCACCGCCGATTTCTAAAACACTGTCTGCCGCAACACAACCGACGTTAGCTGTAACTTGTGCTAGAACAAAGCCACTGGTTAGATCCGCTATAACTTTCTTAATACCGTTATTACCAAATACAAAAAGATTATCACGGAACGGTTTGATCTGAATAACATCAAAGCCTACAGCTATTTGCCCAGCGCCATTTGCTACAGTGAAATCATAAGGATCACGAGGAGCAGAGTGTGCTACTGCAGCCTGTGCCGTGCGATCTCCTGATAGGAATAGGTGATTTTCAAATACGTCTACAAGAGAAGGTGCGTTAAGGCACTGATCACCACCACCTGTTTGGCTAGTGTGTCCAACGTCACTGGGGTTAGTCCCTGCTCCAGATGAAGTGAGCTGCTCCCAATGAGATCCATCAAAGACAATGGCAGGATTAACGCCGTCCACAAAACAGATATTATTACCTGTACCGAAATTAAAGGTAACATGCCGAAGCTTATCTACCGTTCTAACACCATCCGTAGTGTTTCGGGTCACGCCATGGTCTAGAGTGTACTTCCGCCAACCAATCAGAGGAGTGTAGTGGTAAAAGCTGTAAGTTGTAGCACCAACGTCTTTTCTAGCAGCTATAATTTTAGTGCTGTTGGTAACATCATCTTTGAAGATAGCTACTCCTAGAACCTTACCTTCAGCAGATCCTGGGTTATCTACATCATCAACTTCGGGATACGAACTTGAGAAAGCCTCGTATCCTTCAATCCTACGATACCCACCGTACAAAGAAGGCTCATAGTTTACCAAACGTGTTGCAGCGCCTGCAGCATTGTCTGATAGATCTAAGTGGTTTTCGTTAGAGTTAAGGCCACCTCCGCAGATGACCTTGTAACTCTCAATACGGTCAGGCATTAAAACCTCACTCTAGTGTCTGAGATGTACTCAAAGTTGTTAATGTACAAAGACTGTAAATTTTTAATCCCACGTTCAAATGTCATGAACGCAGCCTGGGAACTTTCGATGTTATCCTTAAACATATAAAGGTGATACAAAGCGCCATCGATGATAACGGTATCAAAGCTTTCAGGAATACGGGTTACATCATTGTGGTTGGTTAAATCCGAATAATTTTGATAATATCTAAAGCGAATAGAGTAGGCTTTATTGGGAGAAGGCGTAACGCCAAAACCATTGCCGTGACCCTGAAAAACCATCTCTGGAACTCCACGCCCTGCGCTGCCTGCTTCGTAGTCTGCGTCACGATACTGAGAGTACCATGTATCACGATCAATAGGCTTCATAGCTTTGTAGCCAACGCCTAACGCTTCATTCTTTTGTAATTGGAAGCTATTCCAATCGGAAACTTTAAAATAAGTGGGCCAGGTGTATTCACTCTGCCCAACTACAAGCGTTTCTGTATGCTCTGCCGCATTAAAGGGCCATTCATACTCAGCTTGATTTACTTGTGCGATAGAAGCTTTAACAGCGTCTTTAACAAGCGCCTGTACACCACGCACGTTTGGGAAGTCACCTACAGCTATCTCAACTTCATTGAGACGGCGCAATACTTGGTTACAAAGATCAATGTATGTAGATGGCATTTCAAACCCCTAAAAAGTGGTAAGGGGGCAAGTTGCCCTGCCCCCGCTTAACCATTAGGCCAAGTTATAGTTCGCTGTGATCAAGCCTTCTGGGCGCAAGATTTTGCGACCATAAAGCTGCATACCACGGACGATGTCTGCGAATGTATCTGGTGAGCGGAAGCTCTCAGTTTTCGCAATTTGGTCAGCTACTGCTACCGAGGAGTCGTGACCCGCTACGATAACACCGTAGTTGGCTTCAGAACCTGCGGAAGCAGATGTGCCTGCACCAGTACCTTCGTAAGGAAGGTTGTTTGATGTATACACACGGAAGCCACGGATGGTGCCTGGAAGACGACCATTGCGTACTTCTGCATCACCGCCGAAGTCAGCGTTAACCAGCTTCGCATCTTCATCCATCAGGATTTCTTTGAAGACAGGGTCAACGACGATCCAACGACCATCTGTGTCTACGTTAGCCGCATCCATCAAACGAGCCATACGGTTCATCACTGCCAAAGGCGAAGTGATTGCACCAGCACCGCCACCCGCTGCAACAGGGATAGAAGTTACTTCAGATTCACCACCGATATCAGAACCACCAAAGGCTGTGATGTCGAGTTGGTTTGCGTCCAGAAGTTCGTCTGCGCCTGCTGCTGCGTTAGACTTAGTACCTGCTGCGGCTGTACGACGTACCCATGCAGAGCCGTTCCATGTCCAACCAGACATATAGCCTAGAACGTCTTGGTCAAAAGCATCACGCAGTTTAAAACCCGCACGGTCTGTTGCCAGATCGATGAAGTTTACGTGTGAGTGTGCTTCTTCAATGTCGTCGAGTGCGAACTGGAAGTAGTTGGCTTGATCAACGATCATTGTGAAATCAGCATCTGTGATATCTTGTGTCGCAAGCGTGGTGCCACGAGCATAAGAATTGATAGTGATTTCAGGTTCTTTGATGATTTTAACACTGTCGCCCATGTTGGCGATTTCGCCCGCATAGTCTGTGTTAGTGATGTCTTCTACTACGGAAGAGTTACGGAAAGCCTTTTGGACTTTCTTGGAATAGATAACTGGTGAAAAGTTACCGTTAGGTAGGTTACCATAACCGTTTGCTACTGGAAATGCCATTTTGTTTCTCCTTTGTGAAATGGCTGGAAGCTTTCGCTTCGGACAGAACACAGAAGATAACAGTTGAGTGGCAGTACTAATGTTAGGGTGCGTATATACTGCCGTATACACGGGCCTAATCGTACTGGTGGACTTATTGTCTCATTTCTTCTGGATAAAAGGATTTAAAGGGGTAGTCTAAATAGAGGCCCTAGATCCTGTTAGAGATTGAAGAAACAATCTCATCTCAGCTTTTAATAAAAAAGCTCAGAAAAGGTTGTTCATTACAATAATTATAACACTTTTAAAGCCAACAGTAAATGGTCTTTATATCTACTGTTGGCCTTTTGTTTAACGTGCTGCGCCAGAAACGTCGTACACAAATGAATTTGTACGCATAGCTTCTAGAATAGCCTCTTCGTTCTTTTCGTATTCACGATCAGACATGGCCTGTACTTGGCTTTCTGAGAACTTGGGACGACCGCCTGTCGGAGTGGGGCTTGTAGTGGATGTTCGCCCTACAGACTGCGCTGCAGACTTAGAGGTGTTACGCTTCTTACCTTTATCGGCTTTGTACAAATCAATCGCACGAGAAGCTGCTACAGCGTCAGTGTTATTCTTGTACAAAGCATCTTGAATGTAAGTAGGCTGCAAAGCCACCCATTCATGAAACGCAGCATCCTGTCGAATTTCTCCGAAGTCTGGATGCATCTTCATAAGCTGTTGTTCAGCCTCTTTGCGATTAAGCTTAGTCTCTAAATTCTTTAGATGCCCTAAACGCTTCTCGCCTTCTTCAAGTGCTTCGTTTGCCCGCTTACGTGCAATAGTATCTACGATCTTTGCTACATCAGGATACTTCTGAGACCACTTATCGATTTCTTCATCGGTCTTTGGAAACTTGATCTGACCTTTAGCGGCTGTCTCTAACTGCTTTTTAAGGTTTTCTAGTTCCTGATCCTTCTGGATCATCTGCTGTTGCGTATGACGCCGCAGATCTCCGTAGCGCTTTTTAAAGGAAGCTTCTTCGCTATCCCGTGGTTCAGATCCGTCTTGAGCCACTTGCTGCTCTTTAGACAGTTCTTCACTGTAAGACAGATCTGTATCTGCCTCTTCAATACGTCTATATCGTGCCATGATTTTTCCTTGGGGGCCGTATACGGGTAGCCCAATAGTTTAGGAGATGAAGGCCACTTTCGGCTTTTTCACCATCCCATACGACGAAGTCTTTGTGCCGTATTCACTGTCCTGATAATCTTCAGTTTCATTGACTTCGGGTTCTTCTTCAGAAACCTCCACAGAGGCTACCTCAACTTCATTCCCTTCAGGGGTTTCGATAGCTTCTTCTGCCTCTTCCACTTCACCGTCAGCTTCCTGATCGGTATACTTAATAAGCCCCATTCCATACATTCCCATGAGGCCCATTTTGGCTTCGGCTTCCATATCCATGATATGCTTCAAGCCGTGCCACTTAACGACATCTGCAGGCAGAACGTATTCGCCTTCAGAAATATTAATCTCAATATCATCACGGACGTTTTCAGCCGTGCTACCAATAGGAATGTCATTGCCCGAAACAGGATCAACCATTAGGCCTTCATCCATTCCGCAAGGCATTCCACCGTGTGCGTATTTTTCATCTTGCTCTGGATCATCTACCATGGCTTTCTGCACAGCTTCGCCACGAGCCTTTTCATAAGAAGACAAGGAGCCGTCAGCATTAAGATCCGCTTTGCCTTCATCCATTTGAAATTTCTTATTAGCCATATCTTCACCTTCCTGTGTCCCAATACCTTTTCGAGCAACGGCTAACCCACCAAGGGCCATACCAGAGCCTTCGTCTTCGTCGGTAGGTACTCCCAGGAAACCATATACGCTGTCTCTTGCGCCCGCTGCGTAATCAATCATATCTTGCTTGCGGTCAGCAAACGTGATCTCAGAGCCATCTTGCTTAGAGTACGTGCCGCTTTCACCTGTAAAGAACTCTTCGTCAGTAAGATCAAAATTTAAAATATTATCAGACCGCCACTTTGCGTAGCTATCTGCAGTATCTATGTCCTCAAAGACAGGAAGCTTTTCACCTGTGTATAGATCATATGGGCCGTCCTTTTCGTATTGATCCAGTAGATCATCTAGCTTGTAAGTACCGCCAGTTTCAGGATCAATCGTAGGGGTTACAATATAGCCATCCCCATATTCAAACGTAGCCGTCTTCTCTGAGTAGGGTTCATAATCGTCTTCGCTTTTCCACAACGGCTTACCATTTCTGGTTTTAACACCTGCAACTTTTGTCCTCATGTCAGCCATTATTCGGCTCCTTTTAATACTTCATCTCGAAGCGTCTTAAATCTACGAAGCTCTGTGATTGCCCCTTGGATTTCTAAAATTCTTTGTGGGTCTTTTTGTTTCTCAAGAAGATCCCTGTAGCCCTCAATTCTAGCTACAGCGTAGTCTTGTAGAAGGTTCATCTGGTCACGGTCATTTACCAGAGGCAGGAGTAAGCGGTACTGTGCTTTATCCATTTGTCACCTCAAAACAATACAGCGCAATATTACTTGTTGTGACTAGAACGGTAGCCTTAGAAAACTCTTGCTCACACTCTTTTTGGGTGGGGTATTGACCTAGTTGGTAATGGGTCACGTTGTTATTGATAAGCTGAAAGAATACGAGTATCCACATTACTGAGGCTGTCCCTGTGGCGGCTGCGGTACGTTACCACCATTGTCTCCACCACCTGCACCTGTAAATCCTTCAGCACCTGGCTCTGGGGCCGCTCCTGGGGCGATATTACCGCCACCATTGCCTGTAGGGTCTTCGGGGTTAGGTACAGCACCTTCAGCGCCCTGTTGAGGAGCCTGTGGCTGCTGTGGCATCATTGCTTGAATGTCTGCCATCATCTTAGCTTGGAGAATGGCTTCACGCTGATCATTGAGGATCTTATCCTCATCAAGGTCCATAGAAGCCGCAAGCTCCCGTAAAACATAATCGTACTTCACAAATGGAGCCATTTGCTGGTTAGCAGTCATCTGCATGAATTGTAGAAGACGCTGGGAGCGGATCTCGTTGCGCATCAGGCTTTCAGTGCCACGAGCTTTTACTTCTAGGTCACCATTAGTAAATTGCTTGTCGAAGTTAAACTGCATGTTGAAAGCAAACAGAGCTTTGCCAAGTGGTGTCAGCAAGTAGTCATCAATATTGCGTACAACCGCCTTAATGTTCTGCGCTGCAGCACCCATCAACATAGACATACCTGAAGCAGTACGTCCTACACCCATAACGCCTGTGGCACCGTGGCTATAGGAAGGAATGCCTGTACTTTCATCAGAAAGCTGCCGTGCCTTATCAAACATCATTAATAGTTCGTTAGATACGTTGGGGAACTTAGTGCCAAATATGGCCTGACCTGGCGCACCTGCTTGGCGTCGGAACACTTTGCCAGGATACACAGAAAGGTCTTGTCCAGGGACTAGGTTAGTTTCATCAATCTCAATGAGAAGATTTCCAGACAAAGCTGCGTTATCTACACTAAGACGCATAAAGCCATTCATCAGAAGCTGGGTGTCTTCCATGTTCTCTGCAACGCCAACGCCAAAGAAACCGTAGGGGTTTAATTCGTAAGGTACTGCGGAGTATGGAATACGGCTAGGTGTGAAGGGGTTCATAACCAGACGCAGGATTTGCCCATTGCAGATCCATACGTTGACTTGGATCTCGTCCAGGTCTTCTAGGTTTTTCGGAATATCAATGTCAGCTTCTTCAGCCAACTCCGCATCGATGATGCCCCAGTATTCTAAAACCTCGTAGCGGTCCACATCATCGGAGTTAACACCGTCTTCTAGTGTATTCTCCCAGTATTCTCGCTGGTATTGTGGGCCGTACTCTAAGGCGATCTCAATGCTTTCAGTACGGAAATGCGGACGCTTTTTAAGGCCACGCATCTGCGTCTTGTTAAGACGGTGTCGCTGAATGGTGTATTCTGCCTCTGCCATGTTACGAGCAGATGGATCAGGGTACATATCCCACATAGAAACGTATTCTACCTTTGGGATAGTTTCATATAGAGGATCGTAGTTGCCCTCTTCATCCCAGCGGGGATATTCCTTGTCGAATGCAAAAGGGCCTTTAAGAATACCTGTACCAAACAAGGCGCACTCGAAAGCCATAGACCGTAGGTGCTTAGAGGCGTTTGTTTCCTCTAGCTGATCGTGCATCTTCTTTTCCATAAGCTGCGCAGCACGTTTTGCAGGCTCATACGTGATAGAACCAGCGTTTGTGCCAGCACCCATCTCTAAATCGTCTTTAACAGGCTCTACGGTGTCCTTATAGACGCCTAGATCCTTCTGTAGTTCAGGACGAACCACTGTGCGGGGTACTTTGTACTCCACATCTACTTTTTCTCGTACTTTTTCGTCTGTAAGGCCGTTAGGATCGAAGTTAACGGCGTCTGCTACGTTATTAGGGTAGCGTCGGGCCTCAATACCTACAGGAAACTTGCTTCCAGCAAACAAAACATCAACTAATTGTGCATATGCAGCCAGAACCTTGGTTTTAGTGATCTTAACAAAGGTTTTAGACTTCTCAGAGTCGGTAAACTGTACATCAGGGCCATAAATACCACGATAATTGCGATAAGCCATAAGCCAACGCTCTTCATCATGCAGCCTGTTGTCTTTAGAGCGTCTGAACTGTGCCTCAATGAACGAAGACAGGCCAGAATACTCTAGGTTATCCTGCTCAACGTCTCCATCCTCTTCAAGAACCACGACATTGTCTGCTTCTGTAGCTTCTTCTGGGTCTAAACCCGATGGTTTGTCCATTAATGCCATATTTTAGTATCCAAATGTTGCGTCTGAAGGGGTCCAGCGCTGTTGTGGTACGCCTTGGCCTGTTCCGAAGGGCGAAAATGCTCTTGGGCGGCTCATAATTCCGTAGCGAAGGCTGTCATAGGCGTGATCTGAAGCATATCTTTGATCAATATCGTCAGTGCCTTTAGGGCAGGACGGGATTACGGGTAAATCTGCGATAACCTGCCTACAATTGTTGAAGAATATCACGCCAGGAAGTTCAGTATCTTCATCAACCTTTAGCAATTCGTGTAAACGGTTCTTGCCAGCTACCCTGGCACCTGCTGAACGATCACTTGGACGCCATCGGCAACCTTCTGCAATCATCTCTTCTGCTATTGAAGGGCCTATCTGGCCTCTATTGTGCCAACAGCTACTGTCCAAAACACCGTACTGTATGCTGTCGCCACGCTCTGCTTCCAAAACTGCCTTAGCAAGGTCACGTCCTGTATGCTTGGAAAGATACAACTCTCTGTAGACGTAAAGAGTTTCATAACTTGGGTCCATTGCGTACCAGTGAACCGCTGAATAACTGCTATAGCCGTAATCACAGGATCTAAACTTGCGCCAGTTGTCGGGGATCTCAAAGGGATCTATCGTGTGAACACTGGTTTTAAACTCTGGGAATGCTGCGCCATCTGCAATATTCCAATCACCCTCAAGCAATTGTCGGCGCTGCATCTCTGGAAGGGACAAAAGGTTGGCTTCGTATTGCCCACCCTCAAGTAAGTAAGGATTGTCCTTCAAAGATGCGGGAATAAAGCGTCTGTAGAAGAGAGGTTCACCCTCTCTATCATGTCCTTTAGGATATACTAAGGGTTCCCCAGTGTCAATATCTGTTGCCGTAAATTTCTTATTAGTAGGGGCTGGATCAATGAACATTTTCTTGACCCACATATGACCCACACCACCTGGGTTTGTAGTAGCCCTCATAAACAATGGTAGATCAGGATCTGTAGTCCGTAGGCGTGAACGCATGTAGTTCCATGCGAAGGGCGTAGGATGCTGGGTAAGCTCGTCAAAAGCTATATAACTAAACGCCTGACCTTGGTAACGCAGAACGTCTTCGTCCCGCTCAAGGTAGGTCATCCATAGTCTAGCCCCTGAAGGGAACGTCCATTGGCTTTTCTTCTCCGCCCATTTCGCCCCTTTGTACGCTTTCGGATATAACTCCTGAGATTTCCATATGAGTTCCCGAAGTTCATCGTTAGTGCGTCGGAGAATAAGTCCATTGAAGTTAGGGTTCCCGAAGTACCGCATGGGGTCTGCGAGTAATGCGTAGCTTTTGCCACCCCCCGCTGATCCCCCATATAGGACTTCTCTTTCCGATGCCGCCAAAAATTCTGTTTGCGGGCCTTCGTTGGGTGCAAAGATTACCTCTTGAGTTTGCTTCTGTGTGTTAACACTTCCAAAGTCTAAACTGTCCGAAATAGAAACGTCAGGCTTATCCAGCTTTTCGTCTATCTTCTTTTCCGTCATTGTCTGTATGCGTTTTGCATCAGATCGTTTGCGACGTAGGGCAGCTAGTTCTTTTTCCTCTTTAGTCTTAGGTTTTGCTTTACGGCGCTTCTTTGCAAGTGCCTTAACCCGTGGACTATCAGGGCGGTGGGCTTTCCAAATATTCTGGATGCCCTGGTGGGAAATCTTTTTACCTGTCTTGTCTGTCAGCCAGGTAGCAACTCTGCGTGTGCCATGCCCCTTGTCGAGGTAATCCATAGCCTCTTCAACAAATGGAACCATCTCTTCGTCAGGAACGATAATAAGTGGATCTTCGTCGCTTGGCTTGTAGGCATACGGAAGGACGGCAAATTTGTTAGGTCTAGTCTTATTTATCCAAGTCATCTGATTTCGGAGGCAGGATAAACATGCCACCGCCTGTGCTGGTGACCTCTACCTGTTCCTTCTTAACCAAACCACTACGGTCTAGGATTTCACGGGCAGCGGAGATTGAGTTACGTGCGCCCATAGCACTAGGATCGTCTAATACATCTACGATACCAAAAGCGGCTTTAGGGGCGTTCATAGCAAGCATCATACTTGCACGGTCTATGACCTCTTCTTTCAGTCCCCCAACCACTTCACTAATCTTTGTGGTCTTTGCGTAACCAGCAATATCCATTGCTTTGCGCAGATTACCTTTGGCCTCACCCATCAAGGCTTCTAAAAACGCTTCCTGTTTTTCAGTATACTTCTTAGGTGCGTCTATCATTTGCTCATTAACCTTTGTTCAAGATGGCGAATAGTTTCTTCCGCCCGTGCCAAGGATGCCTTCAATTCAGACATCTCAATTAGCAGTTGCTCTTTGTCCGCTAAAACTTTGTCTAATTTCTCCGACAATCGATCAACTTGCTCTTTCAAAGTTTCCTGAAACTCCGCACTGCGATCTTTGTCATCCTTCATAGCTTCATAGCTATGCTGCGCCCGCTTAGACAAATACGTCCATAGGCCCCCTGCAGAGACCAGCGCAACGATTATAGGAATAAGTTGGTCAGTATTCATACGGCAAATCTCTTACGTTCTAGTATTTGTCGATGGACTAAGTTGGCTAAGTATAAGCTCCACAGAGCTAACCAGATTAAGGCGGCTGCGTGGGCTACTTCATCAACAGAAGTCATATGCGTAGGATCGTTTGGACGCTTGGCGGTGGACATGCCATCCGCAGTCATAATGTGGTAAACAGGATGCATAGGCTTAGGATCCTCGTACATCATGTACTGAAACAGTACGACCATGCTTAAAAAGAAATCAGCAAGAAGAGTATACTTCAGCAGTACTCTAGAAAACCAAACAGTAGCCACTGCTACAAGAATGCTCATAGTACCCCAAATGCAAACTAGCGTAGAAGCAACATGGCCTGTAAACATTCCTGCCATAATCAAACCAGACATAGCACAAGCTAAATGCTGGGCAGGACCGTTAGCATTGCGGACTTTTTCAATAGTCCCCTTTATGCCGTAGGCTTTCATTTATTTTTAGCCTTGTTCTTTTTTGAATTAGGCCAGCCCTTTTGCATATCCTTATAAGCTTTGTCGCTTACCGTGCTATTCTTCTTAGACTTAGCAGTACCCTTCTTTTGGGCATTTCGTATGTTTTTAACTAGAGACATCTAAATCACCATTTCTTGCAGGACCAATACCGTGCAGAGAACTTATCTTTGGCAGTGGAACACTTGTGTCTGGCACGAAAAGATTTGCGCCGTTCAGGGTTACTCTTCTTAATCCGCATGTTGGGATCACCAAAGCGAACAATCTTTTCTTCGCCGTCCTTACAGGCTTTAACAACAAACTTCTTAGGACCATCAGGAGTGCGCTGGGGCTTGTTGCATTTCATTCGTGCTTTATCGATAGCCATGTTTTATCTCTTAATCTGACAACAGGGAGTTAAGATATAAGCAGGTATAACCCTGCTCCTGCTCCACCCCAGACGACAACAACTATCACAATCCATGCGGTGATCTCTTTGATGCGATCTATTTCTTTCTGACGTTGTTTAATGGCGTCTCTGCGGGCTTTTCTAGCCTGGGCTTGGTAGGCCACCCAATCATCATACAATCCAGCACGACCGTACAAGCGCATATAAGATACTAATTCAGACTTCTGCTGTTTGATCTTATCAAGGGCCATAAACTCCTCAAAGTCATCGCCCTCTTTACCCAAGATCTTATTAAAGACACTGTTTTTCTGCTTATCTACTTTTTTCTGTAGATCTTCTTCAGCACCTACCCACTTGGATATATGCTTTGCGTAGTTAGCAAGCTCGCTACCATTGGTTACAGCCTGCTTAATTACATTATAGGCAGCATTAGCCGCCGCCAACTCCGCTAACATGACCCATCCCTAGTCTATGCAGTCTGGCCCAAGTCTAAAGAAATGCAGGAGCCTACTGCGTATACGCCTCGTCTATTCAAATTGTTCAAAAGTGCCTGAACGTCTTCCTGACAATCTACGCCGTCATAAAAGATGCTTTTCTTAACTAAGGATTGGCAGGATGTAATCTCAGGCCCAAGACAGGCTAAGACCACCGCCACCCACATACTCATTTCTTCTTGGCGTACCCGCCCTTAGACATGGCAGGCTTGTCCTTCAAAGACCTAACAGGATAACCCCCGCCAGCCATCTTTGGTTTAGCTTTAGAAGCAGGATTGGATGCCCCGCATTTAGCTTTCGTCATTTTCATCTAATGCGTCCTTACTGATATAATTCATGGCATCTTCCACTGGGGCCGCAGCCTCTTCGGTATCAAAGTACTCAGAATAGCCTCTAAAGATTAAGTTCTCATCTTCGGCCTGAGACCGTGTGATCAACCCTTCCTCTAGTAAAAGATCACGGACAGTCTCAAGAGGTAACTCCTGTCCTGTCCGCTCACGAATGGCTGCACGTATGTAGATGAGATTTATCATAGAGCCTCTATATCCAGTGGCCCTTAATAGTTATTGTACCATTAAGGTCCGCATTAGGTCAACCACTTAATTAAGGGTTGTTTTAGGGGTTTACTTTTCTGACAAACCTGGTATAATCTACTTGTAGGCCCCAGGGTATAACTACTAATAATCCTTATTAGCCATTAGCCTTATCTCCCCACGGGTGATACCGATATCCTTCAAGTCTTTGTCAGTTAAGTTCTGTAATTGCCAGTAAGCCACACGACGTTGCTGGGCCTTAGCGATTGACTTTATAATCCTATTGAACATTCCAAACTCTCCTTAGTGGTTGTTATACTCTATTATAACACCAGTTAACTAAGGGGAGTTTTGTCATTTAAGAATAGCCGTTATGCAGTCTATAGCTTTTAAAGGATCTACAAAAAACCATTCATTCTGCCTGTCTTCAGCTATCTTAGCTATACGCTTGTGAGCCTTTTTCTCTATAACCCGCCTATCAGTAACATAAACCGAATAAAGCAAGCTATAATCCCTAAACGGACTAGAGGTTTGGTAAGACTTACATCTATCTTCAGCATCAATAGCCATGCCTACCTTAACCCAACCCTTCCAAGCAGGATTAGATATAACATAAACATAACCAGCTTTCGTATGCCTGTAATTACGAAGACTAGAGAAAGCAGCATCTTCAAAAGATCTATATGTACCTGGCTTATAAAGAGGATGAGACTGTGGGATGTATTTACCATCCACAAACATACGCCGCTTATTCTTTTCCTTATAAGAATCTAAACGCTGTCTGCGTCCATCCGCATAACCAACATACCACCATTCACCATCTTCAAAGACTACATTCTTAATATCAATGTCAGTCATCGGGCAGGTGAAACAAATCTCCTACAGCCCTGTCGCTGTCTTCAATATAACCCGCCTTCTCACGTAGCTTCTCAGCTAGACGATGAAACTCATGAGCAACAAGATATAACTGATTATAACCCTGCTCATCTCCATAAAATTCACACAGATCTGAGACAATGCCTTCAAGATCTACCCGTGTCTCCGTAACGTCATCTTCATTGTCACCAATATAAATAAAAGTAACCAAATGGCTTACACCATCCTGATCAACTTCAAAGTCATGATCTACATGAAGAGGTACGTCCAGAGTGATATCTGCTCCATATTCACTCAAGGGAGTATTCCTTAGATAATTCACAGCGTGTAGTACTACAACCCTGTACAAACACTATAGCTAGTGGTCATAACTAAGTCAACTAATATCCTGGCTTTACACTTAGCGATTAACATTCCCAAACAAACAGAAGGATGTTGACGGTTACCGTAGCCATTGGACCAATAGCCCCCAAGCTTGGGGTGGCTTTACGGTGCTAAAAACCCAATCTCTGGTAAGAGTTGTATACGGTACGGGTACACCCCCCCATGGCACATGCCCGCCCCCAAGCAAATGATGCAGCAAAGCCTAAGCCCCTGCATTTATTAGGTTTTATTTAGGTATTGTTTAGGCTGTAACCAAATAGATATGAGGCCTGTGGTTTCAACGCCCTTAAAAATAAAAGCTTTGCGTGAAATAGTTTTTAAAAAAAGTTTAGGTTTAGATTTAGGCCAAAGCTTTTTGAGTTGGAAATTAGCAGGAAACAAAGCCCCCGAAACTTTGACGTAAACAAAGGGCAAGGGCAGGGGGCAAGCTTATGCATCATTTAGATATCTACTCTGCATCCCCCAAGCTTCCCGCATAAACCCCAAAGCTTCCCCTTGCGCCCTGCTATCATTCCCCAAGCTTCCCCTGCCCTTTGTCCTATTCCTTGGGCCTGTTTAGGCCTTGGGCTTTCCTTGCTTCCTGCAGGCGATATGCGGGCCTTTAAAGCCGCCCTTTGCTTTGCCTTGGGGTTTAGGTTGCAGGCAATAAAAAAGCCCCGCTTTTTAGGGCAGGGCTTGGGGTTTAGGTTTTGATTTAGTTTAAAAGTCGAAACCGATATAAACGATTGTTGAACCTTTGAGCATGATGCAGCGGCTGATATCGTCCCAATCGTCGCACGAATACTTTTTATCAAAGCGGCAATATTCGCCCTTTGTGAAAACTTTTTTTGCATCGGGTTTGCGTTTAATAAATTCGCCCTTTTTCACATCTTTTAATTGTACCGCTTGCACGTCGGTTTCCTTTTCCATTTTAAAGATATCCAGGGCCATTTCATTCAAAAGGTTTAAATTCGGTTGTGTCATTTGGTCATTCCTTTTCTAAGTTTAGCGGGCAAAGCTTGCGCCCTGTTTTGTTTATCTGATATTTTGCTGCATTAGTAAAGGGTTTTATTTAGGCAATAAAAAAGCCCCCATTAAGGGGGCCTTTCGGTTTTGATTGTTTGCAGGGTTTATTCTGTTTCTGTTTCCCATTGCTCCCGCTGATATTCGCTAAACCAGGCCCTTGGATCTTCGGGCAATACATGGTCCGCCCAATGTTGCGGGTGGTCACAAGTTTCGTTTTGCATTGGTTGGAAGTTAAAAACATTTGCGATTTTATATTGCATGGTTTGAAGCTTTGAAGCGGTTTCAAGCCTGCAAGTGAAACCTTCCTGCAATTCGTCAACCATATCCTTTGCAGCGTTATGTAGAT
>Ga0209251_1001797_pt1 | contig 15777 bp, 18 predicted proteins | sample SaaInlV_100m_DNA_6_FD_184665 | JGI IMG/M metagenome (GOLD analysis project Ga0209251, IMG submission 184665) | Marine microbial communities from expanding oxygen minimum zones in the Saanich Inlet - Saanich Inlet SI073_LV_10m_DNA (SPAdes) (version 2) | ecosystem: Environmental > Aquatic > Marine... | reverse complement strand
CTTATTTGTATCATTTTCGGATGTTGTAAATATTTATTCATCTGAAATAGAAAATAAAAATCAAGAAAAAATAGATGATCACTCAAAAAGCCCCGAAGAACTCATTCAAGGTGCTTGGGATTTTGAATCAGTAAAGGTGAACGTAAATGGAATTATTTCAGAAAATAATTTTTGTGATTTATGGACATTTACTTTTACAAAAACAAAATTCTCAGAAATTCATGATTGTTTTGAAGAAAAATATAAAACTGAAGGTGCGTATCAGATAATAAAGGATACACTTGACATGGGGCCTACAAAATATATAATTAAGGAATTGAATGAAGAAGTATTAGTTCTAATCCAAACAGAGCTTGACATCCCCTACGAAAACACCTTAAACTTCAAACGAATCAAGTAACAAGAATGATTAAATGAGTTTAGACGTGAAATTGAGAGATTTTTTTTCAAAAATACCATTTAGCAAAACTGAATAGACAATCATTTATTTCTATCTCTTTTATTATTACAAAAAGACCAACAGAGAAAATATTGTTTTCTACCTCCAATAAAATCAAATGTTGAATTAAATTGAATTTTCAGTATAATTTGGTGATTGTTTTTTTACTCCGGTAATTAATACTATCTTTGCTTTTTTATAAAATATAATTATGAGCAACGGAACAGTAAAGTTTTTTAACACAACTAAAGGATTTGGATTCATTACACCAGATGACGGTGGTAAAGATGTATTTGTACATCAAAATGGATTAACAGAAGATATTAACGAAGGAGATAAAGTAAGCTTCGATATTGAGGAAACCCCAAAAGGTCTTAATGCCCTCAACGTAAAAGTAGATTAATCTAATCTTTTATTATTATTTATTCAAAAGCCCATCAAATTTGATGGGCTTTTTTTGTTTAAATACCTTCGAATAAAATCATCATCCTTTTGAAAAAAGTTTCGGTAAAAAAAGGCGACATTCTTCAATATAAAGGAGATGTTAGCAATAAAATATATAGGGTCGAAAAAGGATTGCTCCGCACTTATTCTATTGATGAGAAAGGGAAAGAGCATATTTTCATGTTTGCACCCGAAGGTTGGATTGTTGCTGATGCTTCCACAATCAATGGTCCTGCAGATTTGTTTATAGAAGCAATGGAAAACTCTGAGCTCATCGTACAAGACAATGAACTCTTCGTTAAGGCAAATCCAATAGCATTAATTAAACGGATTGCGGTTCTTCAGAAGAGAGCCATTATGTTAATGAGCGCAACAGCCATCGATCGTTATCAATCTTTCATCGAAACCTACCCCAATATTGTTCAAAGAGTCCCACAAAAAATGATTGCCTCGTACCTAGGTATTACTCCCGAGGCATTGAGTAAGGCAAAAGGAGACCGAATGCGTTCTGAAAAAAAATAAATTAACTTCTTAATCTAGGTTAATGCAAAATGCTTTTAAAGTAATGATTTTTGTAGTTACAACTCTATGAAAAAATCACAATTAATATCAGAATTCTATTCTCAAATTTTTAAATCATAAATCATAATCTATGGAACAATTAGAAAAAGGAAAAACATATGCCTGGTGCTCGTGTGGCAAATCTGATAATCAGCCCTGGTGTAATGGTGCCCATCAAGGCACAGAATTTAAGCCCCATGTATTCAAGGCTGAAGAATCTAAACCAGCAGCAATGTGTGGATGTAAGCAAACAAAAAACCCTCCATACTGTGATGGTTCACACGCCAATTTATAATTTCAAAAAATACAAACAATGAACGGCTTGAGAGATTCTTAAGCCGTTTTTTTTTCATTTAATTTAAAATGGAGAGCCATTAATGGAATTTCAGACCTATGAGGAATGAACCGGTCATAAATCAAATTTTAAGTTTAAATTTATTATAGTCATCAATCCTTAAAACACTGATAATGAACACAAAAATTACAGCTATTCTTTTTTTATTGCTTTTTTTCGAACAGTTAAGTGCCCAAGAATTTGCAGAATTCACAACAGATACGACGAGGATTCATGACAATATGCGTGAACGCGTCGCCAAAGAGGTTTGGTATATTAATGGACAAGAAATGCATTATAATGGTCAGGTGATTAAGATAAAACCTGATCCCAAAAAATTTGATACCATAATATATCATCGTCAGAACAGTAAGAAATACGATACCGTTATCTGCAATATTACAGCCGCTAATAAGTATACTTTAATTTATAATGAATGTTGTGGTTTTTTTAATGTGAGAAGTAAAACCACAAATATAAATGAGTCGGTACTTTTTCAGATTAAAAACAATCATGAAAAAACCTTGTATTTGGGAACTACAGGAATGACTGGGATTTTGGTTAACGAGAATAACACCCAGGCAATATATGACGAATGCAGTAGCGCCATGTCACCATCTGGAAACTTTATTAATTTTTCGCAGGTTCGTACATGTCAAGATTTTGATTACGACAATATAGATTGTAATGGAATGGTCTGTTTATGGAAAGAAGGCGGAGTTCATTTCGATGATGAAGAATATGAGTACAAAGTTATAAAATCAGAAATGGGATTTCTATGGCTCGGTTTGAACGATTTTCCCCTAGTTGTAACCTATGACGCATCTGAAAAGCGCATCACATTCGAATAATTTAATATTTTTTGTTTTCTTCTTTAGGTTTTCTCTTGTCTTCTCGAGGACCGCGCTTATAGATGATCAATCCATTTAAAAAATTACGTAAGATCTGATCGTGGCACTCCATATATTTCGGGTGATCTTCATTACGAAAAAATGCTCCCAATTCACTTTTAGAGATTTCAAAATCTACTAAAGCCAAAACTTTTACGATGTCATCATCTCTCATTTTTAATGCCACACGTAATTTTTTAAAAATATCATTGTTTGTAAGACCCATTATTTTCTGTTTTGTAAAGGATTAATTTTTAAAATACGAATAGCCCTGAATTCATTAGCTCTTATTAATGGAATGAATATCATTATGACTTTCTTCGATGTTGTCTTTAACTTTTTGTATACTTTTCGCTAGAACAGCCAATTGCCTTTTTTGATTTACGGCCAACCATTTCCAACTGTCCTGTTCATGATCTACCGCTCTGGCTACATGGAATAGATTTTTCAAGCCATACCCCATCAACCATTTTTGCGCATTAGAGTTTCCTTCACAGGCATTAATCATAGCCATAAGGTGTGCATATCCATTTTCCATGAGCCATTCTCTCGAATCTTCCTTGAGTCGAATAGCATAAGCGGAATGAACCAGCTCTTCGTAATTATTTTCTTTTAACCATTTTTGTAACTCAAGATCTCCTTCAATGGCTTTGGCCCAAGCCAGAATAACCATATTAGAATAATTGATAGGCATCAGCTTCACTTTTGCTTTTTCTATTGGAACGGGCTTTTCCGCTTTTTTCTTATTTCGATTAAACCATCCTGCCATTACCCAAAGAATATGTAAGAAACAATTATTGCTGCAACAATCCCAACCAAATCAGCAAATAAGCCCGCTGTAACAGCATATCTGGTCTTCCTTATGCCAACGGATCCGAAATATACAGCCAATACATAAAAAGTGGTCTCCGTGCTTCCTTGCATCGTTGCAGCGATTCGTTCCTGAAGTGATCCAACACCATAGTTAGTCATTACTTCAACATAAGCACCTCTTGCTCCACCACCACTTAGTGGTTTCATAAATGCAACGGGCAGTGCGTCTACCCACTCAGTTACCGTCAACCCAATACTCAATACAAGCCATCTGATGGCATCGAGAATTCCGCCTAGAGCACCGGAAGCTCTGAATAAAGCGATTGCACATAAAATAGCAATGAGGTAAGGTATAATTCCAATGGCTACATTAAAACCTCCTTTTGCACCATCAATAAATGACTCATACACATTGACCTTCTTCCTAACTGCCAATAAAATAAAAGCAGAAATAATTCCAAACATTATACCTCCTCCAACGATTACCGAAACGGCTTCTCCTTGATTGGGATGTTTTACCACATAATAAAGCATCAGTCCAATAAGTAAGGATAAACCACCTATGTATGATAACACAACTCCATTTAATAAATTGATGCGTTGTCGGATTGCCACAAAAATAAGACCTGCTAAAGAGGCAATAAATGTTGAAATCAAAATTGGCAAAAATACTTCAGTCGGAGATTCTGCACCAGATCTGAGGGCAAAAATGGAAATGGGAATAATCGTTAATCCAGAAGTATTGAGCACCAAAAACATGATTTGAGCATTAGAAGCTCTTTCTTTATCTGGGTTAATCTCCTGAAGCTCTTTCATGGCTTTTAGACCAAGTGGTGTTGCCGCATTGTCTAATCCTAGCATATTGGCACTAAAATTCATCATCATTGAACCAATAGAAGGATGATTTTTCGGAATATCTGGAAATAATCTGGAAAACAACGGTGAAACTGCTCTTGTCAGTAATCCTATTGCTCCACCATTCTCGCCTATCCTCATGATTCCAAGCCATAAACACATAGCTCCTGTGAGGTACAATGAGAGCTCAAACCCTACTTTTGCTGAGGATGAAAGACTATCTATCATATCTTTCATAACCGTAAAATCCCCTAAAACGAAAGTTTTATAGAAACCAAGGGATATTGCAATCAGAAACATTCCAAACCATATGCGATTCAATACCATAATACTAATTTCGAATTAATTCCCGAATATGAGACTCTCCACTTATTTTTCTATTAACAATAAATATTGAATTCATTACAACAAGAAATAAAACACATGAATTTGATTAAATTTGAGTTATGAAACAACTTACACTATTCTTAATATTCCTTTTAAACATCATTGTCATTCCATCACATTTATTTTCGCAGCATTATTTGAGCGCAAATGACAGAGCAGATATCAATAAGATTATGGCGGCTTATTCGGATTTGGAATCTTTCCCAATACGGTCAAAATACCCAGTTCATATGATCAAGGGAGAAGCTTATGTTTCTTTTGTAGGGAAAATAGAACATTCATTCGATGCAAAAAAACTAGAAAACGAAGGTTGCATTGTCAATGCAACCATTAACCACCTCATAAGCCTTAAAGTCCCACTTAAAAAGATTCATCTTATAGATAAAGTAGATCATTTAAATTATTTAAGCCTTTCTAAGCGTATGAATACTGCTCTTGATCGAGCCGTTAAAGATGTTCGTGCCGATTCAGTCCATTTGGGTTTAGGGAATCTTCCTGAAGGCTATTATGGAGATGATGTCATTGTAGGAGTTACGGATTGGGGATTTGATTACACCTCTCCTATTTTTTATGATACAGCTTTACAGCAGACCAGAATAATTGCAGCCTGGGATCAATATAAACTATCAGGCCCCTCTCCTACCAATTTCTCCTATGGAACGGAATTTTCAAATGCAAACAGTTTACTGCAAGCCGGAAGTGATACTTCCAATATTTATAGCTATTCTACTCACGGAACGCATGTTGCCTCAATAGCGGGTGGAAGTGGAGCCGGAACAGAATACAGGGGTATAGCTCCAGGAGTCAACTTTTTATTTGTCACCTTTTTGGTAGATGAAGGAGCGGTTCTGGACGCCTGGGAATGGATGTATCAAAAATCATTGCAAGAAGGCAAAAGACTGGTAGTCAACATGAGTTGGGGCTTATATCATGCCGGAACACTGGATGGCAACTCAGTGCTAAGCAACGCTATTTCTGCCTACACCGATCTCGGGGTGGTATTTGTCAATTCTGGAGGTAATAATGGAAATGTAGACTTTCACTTGAAACACGATTTTTCCAATGACACCATTCAAACACGGGTTAATTTTTACTCTTATTCAGCCCATGAATATATGTGGGGTCAAAGCATTCATTCTTGGGGCGAAGTAGGAAATTCATTCTCCAATAAAATTCAGATTAAAAATTCATCAGGTATTGTTCTTGCAGAAAGCCCGTTTTATTCAACAGCATCTGTCAGCGCATACATTGATACATTTATAGTTGCTAATCAAGATACAGTATGGTATAACATTTCCTCTGATGAAGCTCACCCAATGAATGGTAGACCACAAATGCGATTTAGAGTAAAATGTACAAACCAATCTTTGAGAGTGATGCTCAACTCTACTGCAACGGAAGGATTAATTCATTATTGGAATGTGACCGAGCTGAGTAACGATGTTGGAAATTGGGGAATGCCTTTTACTACTTTTCAATCAGGATCAATCAGTGGTGATAATGAAAATGGAATAAGTGAACCCTCTTGCGCTGATGATGTCATTAGTGTTGCAGCGTATGCGACAGGCTGGACCACCCCAGCAGGCAATCCAGTTGGTGGTGGAATTGCCTCTTTTTCAAGTAGAGGGCCTAGATTTGATGGTGTAATGAAACCAGATATTGCTGCTCCTGGAGTTTCAATAGCTGCTGCTTTATCCTCATTCACAGATGGACAATACACAACTATTGGCAGTGTAGAATTCAATAACAGAACCTATTACTTTGCACGACTGTCAGGAACTTCAATGGCCTCTCCAATGGTTGCAGGTGTTGCCGCACTTATACTAGACGCCCATCCTACGATTTCAGCAAGTGCCGTAAAAGATATTATTCTCCAAACAGCAAGAGAAGATAATAAAACAGGGGTTCTTCCTGATTTAGGTGATCCTACATGGGGGCACGGGAAAGTGAATGCACTTGCCGCTGTTGAGCAGGCTGTGTTATTAAACAACATTGAAAACATAGGGAACAATGAAGAAATTAAAATTTATCCAAACCCTGTTAGTGACGAAATGGTTTTGGATATCTCAACAGATGTTAATCAATTTACATTGAAAGACCTCAGTGGAAAAACCCATGAGCTTCTACGAAATGGAAATCGATTCAATTGCAGTCATTTAAATAGTGGCATTTATTTCATTTCATTTGAAGATGCCAACAAAAGTTACGTCATTCCTTTTATTAAAAAATAATTTTGATTAGAGAATTAGCTTCAGATGAGCTTTACATTATAGAAGATTTGGCAAAAGTGATTTGGCCTGTTAGTTTCAAGAAAATGATCAGCAGTGCACAAATTAAGTATATGCTCGAATGGATGTACAACCAAAAGAAACTCAACAAAAATTACAGAAATGGTCATCGATTCGCAGTATGTGTTGAAAATAACGATTTAAGTGGTTTTATATCCTTTGAATCCAGGAGCAATAAATCAACTGTTCGTATTCACAAATTATACGTTCATCATCTTATTCAGAAGAAAGGGATTGGTAAAAAACTTCTTGATTATGCCATACAGGAAGCGAAAAACCTAAAAATGAGTAACGTGGACTTGTTCGTGAATAGGACAAACCCTGCCGTTTTATTTTACAAACATCTTGGATTTACCATTGAAGAGGAAATTGATTTGGATATTGGAAATGGCTATTTCATGAATGATTATCGAATGAAATTGAAAATTTAATTTCATTATGCATGCATAATACTTTTGAATTCATTATATTTGTCTTAATAATTAACATAAGACCTTATTATGAGTGCAGAAAATCCAATCAAAGGTGGTGAATTCATCATCAAAAACACCAAGCCAGAAAACATATTTACTCCCGAAGAATGGAGCGAAGAACATAAAATGATCGCCCAAACTTGTGAGGAATTTATTCACAAGGAAGTGGTGCCACATTTAGATCGAATCGATGCGATGGAAGATGGTCTTATGCCTTCTTTAATGGAAAAAGCTGGTGAGTTAGGACTTCTGGGTCTATCTGTTCCCGAAGACTTAGGTGGTATGGGCGTCGATTTTAAAACATCCTTATTGGCCACAGAATATCTAGGACTTGGGTTTTCATTTTCTGTAGCTTTTGGGGCACATACTGGAATCGGTACCTTGCCTCTACTCTACTACGGAAACGACGAACAAAAGAAAAAATATATACCCAAATTGGCTACAGGCGAATGGAAAGCGGCATACTGCTTAACTGAACCTAGTTCAGGGTCTGATGCGAACTCAGGAAAAACAAAAGCAGATTTATCTGATGATGGAAAGCACTACACCATCAATGGTCAAAAAATGTGGATTACGAACGGTGGCTTTGCCAATTTATTTACCGTCTTTGCAAAAATCGAAGATGATGAAAATCTAACTGCATTTTTAGTTGAAGCTGACAGTGAGGGAATCACTTTAAATCCAGAAGAAAAGAAAATGGGGATAAAAGGTTCTTCGACAAGACAAGTCTTTTTTAATAACGTAAAGGTTCCCGTTGAAAATATGCTATCCGAACGTCAGAATGGATTTAAAATCGCATTAAACATTTTAAATATAGGTCGAATTAAACTTGCTGCAGGTGTTATGGGTGGTGCAAAGGGTGCCATCACTGAATCTGTAAAATATGCAAACGAAAGAGAACAATTCGGAAGACCCATATCCAAATACGGAGCCATACGTTACAAACTCGCAGAGCAAGTAATTTACACCTATGTAGTTGAATCTGCTACTTACAGAGCGGGGCAAAATATAGACGATGCCATTCAAGGTCTTGTAGCTTCAGGAATGGACAAAGAAAAGGCAACACTCAAAGGTATTGAGCTTTTCGCTCCAGAGTGTGCTGTTTTAAAAGTCGCAGGATCTGAATGTCTTGATTATGTCGTTGATGAAGCCGTTCAAATTTATGGAGGAATGGGTTATTCAGCAGAATCCTCTGTGGAAAGAGCTTATCGTGACTCTCGAATAAATAGAATATTTGAAGGTACAAACGAAATAAACAGAATGCTTACTGTTGATATGGTTTTAAGAAGAGCTATGAAAGGGGAACTTGATTTAATGGGACCCGCAATGAAAGTAGCAGGAGATTTAATGAGTATACCTGATATTATTGAACCAAGTGACACCCCGTTAGGTAACGAGGAACACATGGTTGATGGTTTTAAAAAAGCAATATTAATGGTGGCTGGTTCTGCTGTTCAAAAGCTGATGCAATCCCTTGCAAAGGAACAAGAGGTTCTGATGAATATTGCAGACATGGCCATTTGGACCTATTTAGCTGAATCTGTTTATTTGCGTGTTCAAAAGAAAATTGACAGCCAAGGAGAAGCGGCTTGTGAGCATGACATTGCAATTGCTAAAACCTATTTTTATGATGTTGCAGATAAAATCGCAAAATCGGCAAAGGACGCGATAAATTCTTATGCGGAAGGTGATGAAGCAAGAATGATGCTGATGGGACTCAAAAGATTTACAAAAACACAACCGTTTAATCCAAAAGCGGCAAGACAGACCATTGCTCAAAAACTAATTGAGGATGGTCGATATAAATTTTAAGTTTATAATAACACAGACAAAGAGAGCCTCAATTGAGGCTCTTTTTTTATGTATCTTCGTCTCATTAATTAGCTTTAGCTATTTCAAATGAGAATTAACGGACACGGACATATTTTACCAGAACCTCATCAAATCCCTCGGTTCATGAAGGATAAAAAACTATTCTGGATTGACGATGACAAAAAATTCATGCGACAGGGAAATTGGTCTCGACCAATAACTGACCCAAGCTTTTTTCTAAAAGAAAAGCTCGAATGGATGGAGAAATACAATATTGACCATGGTGTAATGTTAAATTTATCTCAGATTTATTGCAATGGTTGGCAAAAGCAGGATACCAAAGATGCCATTACTTGGCAGAACGATTTCAATGCTTCCGTTCAGGGAGATCATCCAGATAAATTTACGAGTGGTTTTGTTGTTCAACCTCTATACATGGAAGATGCCTTGAAAGAAATAGAGCGATGCGTAACAGAATTAAAGCTCAAATTGCTTTGTTTACCCACCCATTTTCTCAACGCGTCAAATGAATGGACTTCTATTGCTGACAAATCGGTATTCCCGATTTATGAGCTGGCAAACAAGTACAACTTGGCTATCGAAATTCATCCGTATGATGGAGAAAAAATAGTCAATCTTAAAGACCAATACTGGAGATTTCATTTGGTATGGATGATGGCTCAATGTGCTGATACACTTCATTTGTTTACCTTAAATGATATACCCAATAAATTCCCGAATATAAGAACCTGCTTTGCACATGGCTGTATGCTAGGTATCGCAAATTACGGAAGACGACTTCAAGGCTTTGATGGTCGACCTGATCTCTTTGAAGATGTTGAAAACCCCAGAGCTTCGTTGGGACATAAGAATTTGTTTTTCGATTCTTTGGTCCATGACTCCTATACATTGGAGCTACTAAAAAGAAGGGTTGGTGTATCTCAAATCATTGCTGGATTGGATGATCCGTATCCTTTAGGAGAAATGGAAGGAGTTGGAAATTCATTTCCAGGAAGAGTCATTGATTTTGCCGTTGAAGTTGATATTTTAACTCAGCGAGAGGCAGATGAAATATGGAGAGACAATGTGCTGATGTGGTTGGGATAAACGGTATTAATCTATCTCATAATTTAACCTCATCGTTATACTAGCCGTTTTACGTTTTGAACTCGTATTAAAACTTCCTCCCCAAGAATATTCGTCACTTGAGTTTTCTGCTGTAATCTGAAATACTCCCATACTTGCTTTGGTCAAGTCTCCAAGCGAACCTCCACCATTATTTGCAATGGTTTCTGCTCTATTTTTGGCATCTTTTGTAGCTTGTTCTATCATTTTAATTTTCAGTGCAGCAAGTTTCGTGTAATAATATTGTGGTGAATAAGAATTCAATTCAATACCCGCATCAATGAGTTTAGACACTTCTCTGGATGTTTGTTCAACCAAATCAACAGATTTAGACTGCACCTCAAAGGATTGACTTAATTCATAACCACGAAAAATTCGCTCAGTAAAATTGCCGTTCTCGTCATATTGATTGTCGTAATTTTTACTGATATCGGCAGCATCGAATACGATTTCATTTTCTTTAACCCCCTGACTAGAGAGAAATTTCTTGACCTTTAAAACATCGGTATTCAAATCGGCGTATGCCTGTTTTAAATCCAAAGCATTTCGCGAAAAACTAGCCCTCCATGTGATTAAGTCTGAATCAAAAGATTCTTCACCCAATCCAGTTACTGATATTTTAGGATCATCTTTTCCTTTAGACAAATAAGAAGTCCCGAGAATATACCCAGTAATAACAACAGCAATACCTATTAAAACTGTTGGCAACATTTTCTTAACGAATTCCATAATTATAATTTAAATTGTTTAACACTGAAACAATGCATTTCATTCAGTTGGTTACAGTTTGTCAGAAACCAAATAAAAACAGAGTATACCAGGAATAACTGAAATAAAAACATTTGCTATTAATAGGGTATAACTTCCTTGTTGATAAAGCTGGAAATTCTCAAATGAGAAAGTACTGAATGTACTAAACCCACCACACAGACCTACAAGTAAAAAAGGCCCCAGCCATTCATTTTTCACTTCTTTTGCACCATAATAGATGGCCAAGGCAAATATAAAACAGGCGGCAAGATTCGAAATCAATGTTGATAAAGGAAATTGATTGAAATAACGGGAAAACAACTTGCCAACTCCAAATCGCATTACGCTACCAATACCCCCACCAATAAAAACCAAAAGATAATTCATGTTTGCTTGATTTGTTTTAAAATTAAAAAATGTAAAACAACATAGGCTACAATATATCCTAAAACCGCACCACAAATTACATCAGACACATAATGAACACCCAAATACACTCTGCTAAATAAAATAATGAGCGTAATCATCAATAAGCTTATTTTGATCCATTTTTGATTAATAATGGCCCAACAAATCGTAAATAATGCAAAATAATTGGATGCATGAGAGGATACAAATCCATACAGTCCTCCTTGATAAAACTGTCCGTCATCAAATTCATGAAAATGCAATTGCTTTAGAAGTTCCAAATGGTGAGATGGTCTGTAACGCATAAACACCTCCTTGAAAAGGTGAACAGAGCTTAAATCCGCCAACCCTATGGCTATCATAATTCCTAAAAGAATATAAATCGATTGTTTCAGGTCATATGATGTATAAATAGACCACAAGACCATAGCAGCAATAGGTATGATAATAAATGGACCTGAAAAGAACCACATTATAACATCCAAAAATTGAAAATGATAACCATTTATCAGGAGAACCAAGTAACGGTCAATTGATTCTATGGATTCAATCATCATGAATCAATTTCCAAATCGCATCCTTTAATTCCAATAATCCCGTTTGGGCTACTGATGAAATAAACAAATAAGGAACTCCTTTGAGATCATTTTTCAATTCGGCATCCAGCTCCAATTTCAACTCTTCATCTAGCATATCAGATTTACTAATAACCAAAATACTTTCTTTATGCATGAGTTCTGGGTTGTATGCCTCAAGTTCATTTTTTAGGATATCATATTCTGTGGCAATATGATCACAATCAGCTGGAATCATGTAAAGCAAAACTGAATTTCGTTCTATGTGTCGTAAAAAACGATAGCCTAACCCTTTCCCTTCAGAAGCTCCTTTTATGATCCCAGGAATATCAGCCATAACAAAAGACTTATGGTCTCTATAAGACACAATGCCTAAATTAGGTCGGATTGTGGTGAATGGATAATCTGCAATCTCAGGTTTTGCTGCCGAAACGACAGATAACAATGTGCTCTTACCTGCATTTGGAAAACCGACTAAACCCACATCAGCGAGAATTTTAAGCTCCAGGACCTTCCATCCTTCGGCACCTTCCTCTCCAGGTTGAGCATGTCTTGGCGTTTGATTCGTGGGAGACTTGAATTGATTGTTTCCAAGACCTCCTCGACCTCCTTTTTGAAGAATCTTTTCTTCTCCCTCATCCGTTATTTCGAATAATATGTCATCAGTATCTTCATCCCTTACAATTGTTCCCAGAGGAACATCAATAAACACGTCCTTGCCTTGAGATCCGGTTTTTAAATTGCTAGAACCATGACCACCATGTTCGGCTTTAATGTGCTTTTTAAATTTGAGGTGTAATAGAGTCCATAGTTGTTTATTCCCTCTTAATATCACATGACCTCCTCGACCGCCATCTCCACCATCTGGACCACCCTTAGGAATATATTTCTCCCGTCTAAAATGAGTAGACCCGCCTCCTCCATTACCTGATTTGGCATGAATTTTTACATAATCAACAAAATTATCTGAGGCCATTACTTTTTAATTTGCATCAATGGAGTCAAAAAGTCTTTTCGTTATGTCATCCACAGATCCCATGCCATCGATACTGAAAAACTTATTCTGATCCGCGTAAAACGATTTTACAGGAGCCGTTTCCTTCTGATAAACAGCTATTCTATTTTCTATAATCGAAGGATTGGCATCATCTACTCTACCACTCACCTCTGCTCTTTTAAGTAATCTTGTTTTTAATTCCTCTTCATCCACATCTAATGAAATCATCTTCGTTATTGATGTATTCATGGATACAAGTAAATCATCTAATGCACTAGCCTGATTATTGGTTCTTGGAAAACCATCAAAAATAAATCCTTTAGGATGACTGTGTTTCATCACCTCTGACTTTAAGAGGTCAATGGTTACTGAATCAGGAACGAGTTGCCCTTTATTCATATAACTTTTTGCCAATTTACCCAGTTCCGTCTCACCTTTAATATTCGCTCTAAATATATCTCCTGTAGATAAATGTACGAGATTATATTTCTCTATCAGCCTTTCAGATTGAGTGCCTTTACCTGCTCCCGGAGGGCCAAACAATACAATATTCAACATATTATTAATCCTTTAATTGATAAATTTCATTAAAATTTCTTCCAAGCTGGTCATAATCCAAGCCATATCCAACTACAAATTTATTAGGAATTTTGAATCCAAAATATTTTGGAGCTGTATCTCCCTTAAATGCCTCTGGTTTATATAACAGTGTGCAAACCTCTATTGACAGAGGGTTTTGCATTTGTAACATGGTGATTACACGTTGAACGGTCAGGCCAGTATCAACAATATCTTCCAAAATCACAATATGTCGACCTTGAATATTTTGATTTAAACCAATAAGTTCATGCACTTTACCCGACGTTGAGGTGCCCTCATAGGAAGATAATTTAATAAAAGAGAGCTCAACCTCTCCATTCATACTTTTCATTAAGTCGGAGGTGAACATGAATGAACCATTTAGTACTGATAAGAACAATACATTATTTGATCCATAATCTGCTCTAATCTGACTGCTCAAGACCTTTACACGTGACAGTATTTTTTCCTCACTGATGTAAGGCACAAAATCTTTGTCAATAAGATGAATTTCTTTACTCATTTAGGATGCAAATGTACGATTTTAACCACTAAGATGAAAATATAAGTTTGATAGCTGTATCTTTGTTTTATGAATAAAAACTGGAACAGTAAGGAATTTAAAATCGGAGTTCTAGGAGGAGGTCAACTTGGAAGAATGTTGATTCAAGAGGCCATTAACCTAAATCTTCATATCCACATCATGGATCCTGATCAAAATGCGCCTTGTGCATCAATTGCTCAAACCTTTACCTGCGCAGCAATTACAGACTTTGATGCCGTAATGGAATTTGGTAAGGACAAAAACTTGATTACTGTAGAAATTGAAAACGTAAATATTGAAGCACTCGAGATGCTTGAGAAAAGTGGAGTTCAGGTGTACCCTCAACCTCATGTTTTAAAAATAATAAAAGATAAGGGTACACAAAAACAGTTTTACAAAAAAAATGGCATCCCAACATCCCCTTTTGTAATATTTGACTCAGCACAAGAATTGATGAATGCCTCAATTGAATTACCTGCTGTTCAAAAATTAAGAACAGGAGGATACGATGGCAAGGGGGTTCAAATACTTAAAGATGCCAAATCTTCATTCGATGCTCCTCACCTTATTGAAAATCTTATTGATTTTGAAAAAGAAATTTCAATTATTGTAGCAAGGAATGACAAAGGTCAGATCAGTACTTTTCCTTCTGTGGAGTGCGAATTTAATCCAGAAGCTCATTTGGTTGAGTTTTTATTCTCACCTGCAGAAATATCACAAAAAATCGAAAACAAGGCAAAAGAAATCGCAGCTGATCTGATTGAAAAAATCGATATGGTTGGGATACTTGCCGTCGAGATGTTCCTTACAAAATCGGGTGACATTCTAGTGAATGAAATTGCGCCTAGACCACATAACAGCGGTCATCATACTATAGAGTGTTGCGAGACCTCTCAATTTGCTCAACATTTAAGAGCGATCTTAAGCTTACCTCTTGGAAGCACAGCTTTGATCCAACCAGGTGCCATGATCAATCTTCTCGGCGAGAAAGGACATACGGGCACCGCTATATATGGAGGTCTTTCTGATTTACTTGACCACGATAATGTTTTCCCTCATCTCTACGGTAAAGAACAAACCAAACCCTTCAGAAAAATGGGACATGTAACGATTACCGGAAAAACCCTAAAAGAAGTAAAAGAAACCGCTGAAAAAATCAAAGACATCATTCAAATTACAGCATAAAAAAAGCCACCGAAGTGGCTTTTAATTTCTATTCTTCTGTTCTATTGAACTACGAATTTTTTAATCAATGTAGCATTTGTATTTCTGTACTCAATTGAATATAGTCCCTTTGCATATTTTGAAAGATCTAGCTCAAATTTCCATGCTCCATTTGAAACACTGATATCAAATTGATTGATCAACTGACCCGCATGGTTATAAACAGAAATCACATTAAGCTCAGCGTCTGGTGAAATGATGCTTACATTTAAGACATCAGATGCAGGGTTTGGATATATTTTCAATTTGTCATCAACATTATAATCCAACGATTCGGCT
>Ga0209251_1001795_pt1 | contig 15781 bp, 15 predicted proteins | sample SaaInlV_100m_DNA_6_FD_184665 | JGI IMG/M metagenome (GOLD analysis project Ga0209251, IMG submission 184665) | Marine microbial communities from expanding oxygen minimum zones in the Saanich Inlet - Saanich Inlet SI073_LV_10m_DNA (SPAdes) (version 2) | ecosystem: Environmental > Aquatic > Marine... | reverse complement strand
ATCTGGAAGGTCTCGAAGTCACCGATACTTCTTATGACGATGTTGCTCAATTGATTCGCGATGGTAACATTGTTACCATTTACCAGGGTCGCTCTGAGGGTGGTCCTCGTGCTCTGGGCAACCGTTCTATCCTGTTTGATCCTACTATCAAGGATGGAAAAGATCATGTGAACGCAGTGAAGCATCGTGAGTGGTTCCGTCCATTTGCTTGCTCTATCAAGGCAGAGAATGTTCATGACTGGTTTGACCTAGCAGGTCGTGATGAAACACCTCACATGATGTATGCAGTCAAGTGTCAGGATGGTGTGGAAGAAAAGATTCCTTCTGTTATCCATGTAGACAACACCTGCCGTATTCAAACCGTTACTCAAGAACAAAATGAACACTATTACAATCTCATTGATGCATTCGATAAGATTGCGGGTGTACCTATTCTGTTTAACACTTCTTTTAATCTTGGTGGAGACCCGCTGGTCGAGACACTCGAAGATGCAATCGATACACTAAACCGTAGTGATATCGAATACATGTATCTCCCCGAAATTCAGAAGTTGGTAAAAGTTCCTAATGAATGATTTTTTTGAAGATATCGTGGAGATTGAAGATTTCATACCTCAACGATATCAACAGCACCTGAAGGAAACTATATTAGATTCTAAATTTCCATGGTACTTCAATCGTGATATCACATCACCACTGTGGTTTTGGAAAGAGAATCATTTGAATGACTCCACCCTTGAGGTGGAGGATTCTTCCTTCACTGGGTTCATGCACATCCTTTGGGGTAGAGAGGGAAAGGAATCTGAATTTTATGATATCTTCGTTCCCCTTCTATATTCAATGGAAGAAAAAATTAACATGTCTATCAAGGATCTTATTCAATTAAGATTGGGTCTCTTCACATTGAATAAGAACCGTCAACCATATCATGTACCACATGTTGATTATCAGAATGATGGGTTAAAATACACGGCAATCTATTATCTGAATGATAGCGATGGTGATACTTTTTTCTTTAATGAATTTTTAGATCCTAATATCAAAAGGTTCATTAATGGGTATGACCCCAGTCTCTTTACTGTTGCCAAGTCAGTTAAACCTAAACAAGGTAAACTGGTATTGTTTGATGGTCGAAGATATCATGCTAGCTCTTATCCTGAGAGCACTCCCGAACGAATGGTTTTAAATATCAATTTTTCTCCTGTATAATTATGTGGATCCTTGGTGTAAATAGATCGCACGATGGTGGTATCGCTCTGTTAAAGGATAATGAAGTCGTTCTTTCTATTCAGGAGGAGAGACTAACTCATGTCAAATTTGATAGAGAGTGTCTAAATGCGTTGGATTTAGTTCCTAGTTTCACTAAGGAAATTGATATCTGTGCTTATACTCATTTGTATAACACTAAAAATGATTTTGGACCATACTTTAAATACTTAAAGAAGATCGGGATCCATGTTAAGCGGTATGTTGAAGCGAAGGACTACCACCATTCGCTTCATGCCGCTTGCGCTTACAATCATTCTCCATTTACGGATGCGGTAGTCCTCATCATCGATGGCGCTGGGGCTGATTATAAATGGGGGAAGGAAAACGAAAGCATCATACATATGCGCGGTAGTGCAATGGATGCTATTTATTTGAAGCAAGGCATCGTTGGATGGCCTGAAGATGAGACAAAAGATGCTCCATACTATGTGGATAAGAATAAAAGTATTGGAGCTGGTTATGTTTACTCTGCCATAACTGAAGTTTTGGGGTGGGATGGTTTAGAATGTGGAAAGACAATGGGTCTTTCTTCTTATGGAAAACCAAATGACAGAATTAAACCTATGCTCGATCTGAATGGTGGTCGAGATGATAGATTTGGTTTGGCAGATTTTAATGAACATAAAAATGTGAAGGCGAAGATGATTCCATATGAATACACTTCACATTTTAAAAATGAAGAAGATAAATTTAAGAAACAATCAGATATAGCATACGCAATTCAGTCTGAGTTTGAAGACTATGTTTATAACAGAATCATGCTTGCGTATGAACTATCTGGATGTCCAAATGTAATCTTTACTGGTGGTTGTGCATTGAACTGCGTTGCCAACTACAGAGTAATGAAGAGACTTCCATCACATATTAATTTGTATGTTGAACCTGTGTCTAGTGACTCTGGAGTTGCTCTGGGTGCAGCATATATTTCATATGAGAAGGAAGCACCGAAAAGATATGAGCGTAAACCTTTAAGACCAATTGATAATCTCTATCTTGGACAACCGCTCAAGTATGAATCTAAGTATGAAAATGAGAAGGAAGTATCTGCTGCTGATGTCGCTAAGTTAATTGAGTCTGGAAATATCGTTGCTATTGCACAGGGTAGGTCTGAGAATGGACCTAGAGCTTTAGGCAATAGATCTATTCTGTATGACCCCAGGGATCCAAACGGAAAGGAGAAAGTCAATACAGTTAAGAAACGGGAACAGTGGAGACCATTCGCTGGCACGGTTATGTTAGAATATGCGCGTGAATGGTTTGACTTGGATAGACTTGAAGAGTCTCCGTTTATGATGTATGCTATGGATGTTCTACAACCAGAAAAAATTCCATGCATATCTCATGTGGATGATACTTGTAGGATTCAAACTCTTACAGAAAAGCAGAATCCGAACTACTATAAATTAATCAGTGAGTTTCATAAACTTACTGGGGTTCCAATCTTATTCAACACATCATTTAATCTTGCAGGGGATACCATTGTTGAAACAATGGATGATGCTATCAAGACTATGAAAGAAAGTTTGATTGAGTATCTATATTTGCCTGAAGAAAACAAATTGCTAATTTTCCCAAATGAAACTAACTGACCTGATCCTAGAAAAACCAGGATTTTTACTACAAGAAGACTGTGATAGATTTATTGATCAATTTTGGTCAAATCGGGGGAAACATCATGATGGTGGTGTTGGTGATGGTGAGGTAGACTATGCTCACAAAAAAGCAACTCAATGGCATCCTTCTGTTGGTAGTGATACTTGGTGTCAAATTTCTGCCGAAATTCAGAGAGCTGTTGATGTTTATTTCAAAGAAGGTAAATTACTTTGGCGTGGACCACTAGTGTCGTATGATTATTCGTTGCGCTGTTATGTAAAGAACGACGGATGGTTTAACGAGCACATTGATGTGTCTCCTATGGATCCACTTTTACTTTCTAGATTATATGCAATCATCATTTATCTTGATGATGTTGAAGTTGGTGGTGAAACAGAATTTGTAGAGTTAGACTATAAGGTAAAACCAGAGGCAGGGAAACTATTGATGTTCCCATGTAATCAACTATATCCACATAAGGGTAATAAACCTGTTAGTGGTGGTAAGCATGTCATCACTGCTTTTGTGTGTTGTGACATTGATGCACCTCATCTGAAAGCAGAGCAGCATCCAAATCAGATGCATGGAACTCCATATAAAAAATATCATGGTTAAAGTTTTTGTTAATGGTTGTTTTGATGTGCTTCACCCAGGACACATCGAACTCCTGAAGTATGCAAAGTCTTTTGGAGATTGCCTCATTGTTGCTATCGATTCCGACAGGAAGGTGGCAGAGATGAAGGGTCCCGAGAGACCTATTTTTTCACAACATGATAGAGCCACTATGTTATCCGCAATAAGGTATGTGGATGTCATTCATGTGTTTGACACAAAAGAAGATCTAGAGCAGTTGCTGGAATTGATTAAACCTGATACAATGATAGTAGGATCAGATTGGAAAGGTAAAGAAGTAGTAGGATCACAATATGCAAAAGAAGTTCGGTTTTTCGATCGAATCGAAGACTATTCAACTAGCAAAACAATTCAAGGTACTCCTTATCGGTGACTCTTGTACTGATAAGTATGTCTACGGTAGGGTAACTAGAATCAGTCCAGAGGCTCCAGTGCCTGTGATGGTCTACGATAGAGTAGAGACAGCACATGGCATGGCATATAATGTTAGAGAAAATCTGTTGTCTTTTGGAGACGAAGTTTACCTCATGACTAATGAGTCTAAGATCACAAAGACTCGATATGTAGATTCAAAGTCCAATCAACAGATCATGCGATTGGATGAGAATGATACTGCAGAAGAGTTTTCTTGGGATCTTCCTAAAGAACGTTTTGATGCTATGGTTATCTCTGATTACAATAAAGGATTTTTGTCTGAAGAGAAACTTAACGAGTTGGTTGAATGGTTTCAGGGTCCTATCTTTGTAGACAGTAAAAAGAAAAATCTACCAAAAAACTGTTTTATCAAAATTAATGATAAAGAAGCACAAGATCTTGAGGGTGAGTATCCACATCTGATTATTACCAAAGGATCTGAAGGGTGTGTTTATGACGGTAGATCTTTTCCTGGTGTCAAGGTTCCTGTGTTTGATGTAGCGGGTGCTGGTGACACTTTCTTAGCAGCTCTGGTACATTTTTATTTGTTGCTGGGAACTATTGATCGTGCTATCCCATATGCTAATATGGCAGCATCAATTGCCGTCACACACTTCGGCACTTATGTTCTTAACTCTAATGATATAAATGATATACGTGTTTGATATTGATGGTACAATATGCGAGGGGCAATATGAATTTGCCATAGCAAAAATGGATAGAATTCGTCGTGTCAATATTCTATATGATGAAGGACACTATATCAAATATTTTACTGCTAGAGGCATGGGACGCCACAAAGACAATACCAATAAAGCATACAATGAGTTCTACTCATTTACGGAAAAACAATTGCGAGACTGGGGATGTAAGTATCATGAATTGATTATGGGGAAACCCTCTGGCGATTTTTACATTGATGATAAAGGTATGAATGATGGACACTTCTTTGATTCATGAAAGTGAAAGTTTATTAGATCCGTTTACAGTCTCATGGATTAGTAATGAACTATCTGAATATCCAGTGTCGTATGGACATAGAGCTTCCGAAGATGGAGAAACTTTCTTCGGAAGAATTTTTTTCTGGGATGGATTCAGAGAACAGTTTCATCAAAAGAATCTTCCTGCCTCTGTTGATTACCTAACAAATTTTGTAGTGTCGTGGTTACCATCTGTTGTTGGTAGAGAATACCGTGGTCTTCGTAGAATTGCATTGAATGCACAACTGCCTGGTCAAACTGGTGGTGTGCATGTGGATGATGAAGAAGACACTACCCTCTGGACTGTGCTATACTACATTACAGATAGTTCGGGTGACACTCTAATCTATGATGGAGAGGAGGTTTGCCACTCGTGTAAATATAAGCAAGGGAAGTTTGTCGCCTTTCCCTCAACCTATATTCATCAAGCGGAGGCACCAGAGTCGGGATGGAGAATGAGTTTGGCGTTCGGTATTCTAGTCCAATGAAACATGTTCCAAAAGGTTGGGGATACGAAAAGTGGATTGTCAATAATGAAAAGTATTGTGGTAAGTTGCTATACTTTAACAAAGGAAAAAAATGTTCCTGGCATTACCACAATAAAAAAGAAGAAACTTTTTACATTCATTCAGGTAAATTGCATCTCATCTACGGATTTGATGATGATATGAATGTGGCAGACCATGTAACATTAAACCCTGGAGATAAGTTTGAAATCCCCAGGGAACTAAGACATCAGATGTATGCTATTGAAGATACTGAGATGTATGAATTTTCAACCACGCATTTTGATGAAGACTCTATCAGAGTTATCAGGGGCGATTGACATATTCTTGAACAGTTGTGAAGTCGTAATTAAACCAATTAAAATTACTTCTGGTATCGTATTGATACCTACCTTCTAGGTGTTTGGGAAAGGGGATCTCTTCGATCTCCGCCCCATATTTTTCTGCAATAATCTCTGCAATGTCTTTAAACGAATATTGGATATTAGATCCTAGGTCGTAGATACCAGACTCGGCGTTATTGTTTGAGACAATATCAACAACATCATCTACACAAACAAAATCTCTGAACATATCTTCAGAACCTTCAAAGATTTTGATCTTGCCTGTAGTCTTTGCTTGCTCAGTAAATTTACTGATGGGACTGCGCTGATCACCTTTAGACTCTTCACCATCACCATAGACATTGAAGAATCTAAACCCTTGGATCTTACTGAACTTATCCATATGCTCTTGCACCCAGTAGTCCAATTGGACTTTGGAGATAGCATAAAAGTTTAGTGGATTGATAGTTCCATCACTGCTATTTCCATACACAGATGCTGAAGAAGCATACTTAACTGGAATGCCAAGTTCGATTGCCTTTTTGAAAAGACGAATGGAAAACTCTACATTGTAGATAGTGAGTTTACCAATGTCAGTTTCTGTTGTGGATGAGATTGCTCCCATATGAATGATCTCGGTGATCTTGTCCCACATAGGAAGATTGTCCAGCAATTGGAAACAGTTCCACTGTTCCATTCCAATATGCTTTTCATTTTGTTCGACAAATTTTTTGCCGATGAATCCATTACAACCTGTGATTACCTTCATTTCAATCCAACTTATAAATAACTAGAGACTGTATAAACCTGAGAGTTATGCCAGCTGCAACTTATGGTTACCTGGCTAGTAGTGTGCCTAATAAGAAAACTAGGACTCTGCTGCATGTAGCCCCCACTAGTAAATTGGTGGAGGGTAGATTATCTATTTCACACCAGAACGCAACCCCAGTAAAGGTTCGTATTGGTGTATCTAGTGGTGCTCTTACTTCTTTCTCCCCATCAAATTATATTTTATATGATTTGACCATTGGTGCTGGCGAAACATATGAGACTGATCTTATTTATTATGCTAACGATCAGTCCCTGGTAGTATATACCGACAGTGATAAAACATCTTTCCTATTACATGGTGAAGTAGTTGACAACCCAGTTACATCTGGATTCTTAGGATCGACAAAAGTTATCAATGCTAAGTCTAACATCATCCTGTATACAGTTCCTGGAACTGAAGAGGTAGATCTTTCTATCTTTGTTTCTAATCAAGGTTCTTCTAGAACCAGATTCAGAATCGCAATCCAAGCGGCTGGACAAGCTCTGAATAGTGGAAACTATCTAAATTATAACACGGTTCTATTCCCAAGAACATTCTATCAAAGAACTAACATCAAAGCATCTGGTGGACAGCAAATTGTTGTCTGGGCAGAAGATCCAAACATCTTAAGTTTTGCTATCTATGGTAAGTTTAACTATAATGTTATCGCGACAGACTTCTCTGTTAATGGTAACTTTGTTGTAGTTGGTGATTCTGACTTACAATCTAATCTCACTGTTGGACAAACTCTAACCGTAGAAGGAGATACTGTTCTCAAAGGTGATGTTCAGGTAGAGTCTGGTTTTGATGTTTTTGGAACATTTAAGGTTGGACCAGACCCATTGAATCCAACTGCACAGATTAGTCCTGCGGGACAATTAAACTTGGATGGTGGTGCTATTGTTCAGGGAAGCATCTCTGCTCTTGGTACATTATCAACATCAAATGGAGCATTAACTGTTGATGCAAATGGCAATTTCTCTACTACAGGAACGCTAGCTGCTGGTGGGGTTTCAGCTGATTTAGATCTTCTAAATAATAGGGTAACAAATCTGGGTGCTCCAGTTGCGGCAACTGATGCAGTTAGCCGAGGGTTCGTAGACTCGCAGATTACAGCGTTGGCAATTGCACTATCATAAGGATATCGAGGTTTTTTTAAATGGCTAAAAGGCAACTTAGAGACTATGTATTTAAGCCTGGACTGGCTGGACTCGGTTCGATTAAAGTCCTTGATAAGCTTAACCTAGATCAGTTACTGCTGATCAATAATGCTACTGCAAACACGATCCTGTATAATTTCAGTGATCCAACCAGGCAGGTCACTGTTGAATTTACAGCAACAACTGACGGTAGCGATGCTGACTTTCCATTCGCTAATACACTATCAAACGGTGTTACTGAAATTCATTTTCAGTATGACACATCACAATACTCATCTACAGATAAACTACAAATTTTTGTAGAAGAAGAGGTTGTAACAACCAGACCTTATGATTTTGGTACTGATGCTATTGAAAGGCAGCGTGTTTCTAACACTCTGTCCATGCTTGACGCTGACTTTGAGTATGGTATTCAACCAACGAAGTGGCAGACAATTGACCTCATGAGAGGTTATCCTTCGACCTTCGAGTTTCCTGGTGCAGATGTTGAGGTAGACGGAGTTGTAACTGATGCATCACAGAGCAGTGGTGGTATCGGTCCTTCTTTGATTACAGTAGATACCATCCTCAACCATGGATTTAGTGTAGGTGATCCTGTAACACTTAAGGGTGTTGATGATGGAGTTCCTGGATTCGCTAAAGCAGAAGGTTCTTTCATTATTAGTGCAGTTACTAGCGATACACAGTTCCAGTTCTATGCAAAGGGTAAGGTTGGACTTTCTCCAGCAACCTCTCTGTTCTCTGGATTCATTCAACTAAGAAAGGCAGGATTCTATACAGGTGCTTCTCTTGGTTCCCCTCAAATTACGGTAGCATCTAACGGTGCATCTGGTTCTCTAACCACCAGAGGAATCAACACCAATGGTTCTCAGAGATTGGGTATTAATGTCCCAGGGTCTGTACCACCAACTGGTGCTCCTATTTCTGGAACAAACATTCCTGCAGGTACACAGATCACAGGTTATGTTCCAACCAATACAACGGTTCCTATTACAACATCATTCACAGCACCAGTTTCTCAGATTGTTCTAAACGAAACTGTTGACTTGGAAATTGGTTCTGCTCTAAATGACGGAACTGGAAATGCAATCTTTGTTACTAACATCGAAGAGAATACGGTCTCTTTATCTGCTCCATATCAAGTAAGTAAATTTGGTAATAGCTTTATCTCCGAACCCACCATTCCTGGATCTGTTAACTTTGGTCAGGGTACTGGAGCATCCTTCAATGTTAATAGAACATCTGGCGCATATACTAATGTTATTCCAGATCCTATTTTAAGGTTCTATGAAGTAACAGCTACTTCTTATCCTGGACTAGGTAGCAATGCAACATTTAATATTACGATTGACACTGCAACTCAAACTTATACTCAAGTAACTCTTTCAAATATTGGTAGTCAGTATTCTCCTACTGAACAAATTATTATCTACGGATCAAACCTTGGTGGTGTAGACACGACGAATGATCTGACTATTACTATTAGTGCAGTTGATGCTAATGGTGGAATCACTGGTATCACTATCGCTGGTACTGCTACAGGTATAACTAACGCTGCTGGTCAAGATTATATTGTTGGGGAAAGACTAGTTATCTATGGTAATGTTCTTGGTGGTGTGTCTCCATCAAATGACTTATCTATTATCGTTACTGGTGTTGGTGGCAATGGAGAGATTACTTCCTATAAAGTTATTGGCCAGGGTGCATTCTCAAACCAAGATTATCTAAATGTCAATGGAACAACCAGTGGTGCTGGTATTAATGCTTCATTCAGTGTACAGAGAACTGGTAGTGGTCAAAAAACTGCACGAGTAGAACAAATTGAAATCGGTGGAACTATTGAATCTGGTGATGATTTCCTAGTTGACATTACTGATGTTGGAACAGGTACAGTTGAAAACTTCAATTTCCAATCTACTGGAACCAGTTTACTTGCAATTAGAAATGGATTGATTGATGTAATCAATGATCTAACTACAGGATCTGCATTTGTATATGCTTCTCCTGGAGACAGTGATGGAAAAATTCAATTAACTGCACTCACTCCTGGGGATGATTTTACAGTTGCTGTAAGCACATTTGAGGGTGATGCTTCTGCTGGTGATACACAAACAATCACAGCAGCAAACTTTATTCCAAACGAAAACACAACTACTACTCCAACATATTCTGCTACACTTGGAAACAGTGGTTCTTCGTATCAACCTGCAGATACTATCATAATTCGTGGTGATGATCTAGGTGGTAACAACATCGAGCACGACCTAACGATTACTATTTCTAGTGTTGGTGCTTCTGGTGAAATCACTGCATTCACAATCAGTGGTACTGCAGCATCTGGTGATGCTGAATATTTTACTATGAACCCAACTAATGTTGCGTTCAATGCATCATTCCTACCACGAATTACTGGTGGTGCATATAACCCCGAGATTGTAAATGGTGGTACTGGATATCAAATTGGATATCAATTCCAGATTCCTGGTGTTTCTCTTGGTGGTACATCTCCAACCAATGATATGATCATTGAGGTCACTAATATTAATTATCTTACTGGAGAAGTTACTGCTATTGTCGCGACTGGTACTCCAGTTATTGGAGATACACTTGCATTCTATCCATCTATTGCAATTTCTGCTGCTACATCTGGTAGTGTCCCTAACGGAGCGAGTATTGTTTATTCTGCAATTGCTAGAATTAAAGCTACATTCCCAGGAAACCATGGACTCGTTCCTGGAAATAGCATTCTAACCGCTATCTCATCAGTTGGATCTGGACACGATTTAGCATCTGGTCCTTTCTATGTTGAAGAAGTTCCAGCACCAGATGAGTTTATCTATACTGTTAGAACTACTGGATCTGTCAGCACATCTCCTGCTCTTGCTGGATCCATCTACGCAAGACCAGACTGCTTCTATACACACAGACCATTTGACGGTGGTGTTCAACTAGGAACAGGTTCTCCATCACACGGTGCTCAGGCAATTCGTCAGTCTAAAAAGTATATCAGATACCAGTCAGGTAAAGGTATCATGTACACCACTGGTGCTCTGTTTGCACCTTCCTATGACTTGAGAAATGTAACCGCAGATGGCACTGGAATCGGTAGTATCATTAGTGTTACTACGGACGATGTAGACCATGGTCTTCAAGTTGGTGCTGAAATTCAATTAGATGGTATTGAGACAACTGGATACAATGGTCATTACACTGTTGCATCTATTGTCAATGAAATTCAATTTACAGTTCTTGCAACTGTGGAATTGGGTGGAACTTCTGCTGTCTTTGGTGAGCAACCAATCGTTGCTCTTTATAGATGGAAAGGTTCTACTGTTAGATCTGGTGCATTTGACGACCAGAACGGAATCTTCTTCCAGTATGATGGAACCAACCTTGCAGTTGGTTTGAGATCTTCCACATTCCAGATTGCTGGTACTGTTAGTGCTTCTACTGACAGTAACATCATTACAGGAACTAACACTAAGTTTACAGAACAGTTGGTTGTTGGTGATAGATTAGTCATTCGTGGTATGACCCATGTCGTCACATCTATCACTGATGATAATAATCTAACAGTCAACCCAGACTATAGAGGTGTAGTTCCAGTTAACAACACCAAAGCTGCTCTAACTAAGGACATTATTATTCCACAGTCCCAGTGGAACATTGACAAATGCGATGGAAGTGGTAAGTCTGGTTACGACATCGAGATCAATAAGATGCAGATGATCGGATTCCAGTATTCTTGGTATGGTGCTGGTTTCATTGACTGGATGTTCAGAGGTCCATCTGGTAACTTCGTCTTCTGTCACAGACTTAAGAACAATAACAGAAACCGTGAAGCATTCATGCGTTCAGGTAACCTACCTGTCCGCTATGAAGTTATCAACGAAGGTGCAAAGACAAAACTTACAGCACCAATTGATAATACTTTTACTGAGTATCTGCAAGTTCAAAATTCATCTCTGTTCCCCAACACAGGTGTTGTCTATGTTGATAACGAACTTATTAGATACACAAGTAAAAATAACACAACCAATAGATTGCTGGGTCTAACCAGACAAGCACAATTGTCTAACTTTGTTGCTGGTGCTCAAAGATCTTATACTGCTGGTCCAGCAGAACCACATGGTGCAAGAGAGGGTGTAATCCTACTCACCAATACTGCAACACCACAGATTAACCACTGGGGTTCTGCATTCCTAACTGATGGTGGATTCGACTCTGACCGTGGATACTTGTTCAACTATCAGGCGACTGAGGTTGAGATCTCTACGGTTAAAGAAACTCTGTTCCTTATCAGACTATCGCCTAGTGTTTCTAACGCACTAACTGGTGACCTAGGTGAGAGAGAACTGATCAACAGAGCACAGTTGCTACTCAAGAACTGCGAGATTACGACTCAGGGTGGTACAAATTCTCAGGGTGTTGTCGTTGAGGGTGTCCTCAATCCAATTAACTATCCAACCAACCCAACAGATATTGAATGGTTTGGTTTGAACACATCTGGATCTGGTGGACAACCATCGTTTGCACAGATTGCATCTGGTGCAACTGTTGTTTGGGCAGGTGGAGGTTCCACAATTTCTGCAACAAACGTGTTCACCCAGAACTACTGGTCTAACTGGGTTATCTTTAATAAGTCCGATGTTGTCGGGGTTGCGATTGGTATGTCTGTTACTGGACCTCAAATGCCTGGTGGTACTACGGTTACTCAGATTAGAAACTACGATAACAGCAGAGTTAGAATCTACTTCTCTCAGTGGACTAGAGCACAATCTGCTGGAGCTTCTACCTATGTGTTTGAAACTCCACCATATGCTCAGCCTGGTGAGCGAGTCTTCTCCTTCGTGGCAGCTCCTGGTAACAGAGACCAGATTGATCTATCCGAACTGAAAGAACTTACCAATACTCCTATTGGCGGTAGAGGTACATTCCCCAACGGACCAGACGTTCTTGCAATCACTGTCTATACAACCTCAGGTAATCCATTCAACGCAACGGTGAACCTGCGCTGGGCAGAAGCACAGGCATAACAGGAGAGACATATGGCACAACCAGCCAGCAGATCCGAACTCAGGGACTACTGCCTCAGACAACTTGGGGCACCAGTCCTTGAGATCAACATAGACGACGATCAAATAGATGACGCCATTGATGATGCTCTCCAGTATTACAGAGAGCGTCATTTTGATGGTGTCGAGAGGATGTATCTGAAGCACAAATTCACTGCTGCAGATGTCACTAGATTCTCTACACCACAAACCCAAACCGACACTATCAATGGTTCTGACTGGGAAAGAACAGATAACTATCTTGATATCCCACCACATGTTGTTGGAATTTCTAAAGTCTTTGGACTCAACAGCAACACTATCAGAAACAATCTGTTTGGATTAGAGTATCAGATCTTCTTAAATGATCTGTATGCATTTGGATCTCTTGATATTCTCAACTACTTCATGATCAAGCAGTATCTCGAAACTCTTGACATGGTTCTGAACAATGGATCTTTTATTGAGTATAGATTCAATCAGCGTCAAGACAGATTGTATCTTGATGTAGATGACAGTATGATCAATGAAGATAACTATTTGATCATTGATTGTTATAGAGCATTGGATCCAGATTCTTTTGTTCAGACATATAACGATCCATTCATTAAAAAATATACTACCGCATTGATCAAGCGTCAGTGGGGTCAGAATCTAATTAAGTTCAATGGTGTCACTCTTCCTGGTGGCGTATCTCTAAATGGCAGACAGTTGTTTGAAGATGCACAAGCAGAAATCAATCAACTCATGGAAGCTTCTGCTAGCACATACGAACTACCTCCTCTGGATATGATCGGATGAAAAGTATTTACTTTCCTCAACATGGTGGCGTCAATTCTGAACAGTCTCTCATCCAAAGTTTGGTTGATGAGCAGATAAAACTGTTCGGAACTGATGTCTATTATCTTCCTAGGAAGATGATTAAAGATAAAACACTAGATGACATCATTTATTCTGAGTATAAGACTCAGTATATGATTGAGATGCTTCTAGTTAATGTTGAGGGTTTTGGTTCTCCGTCTGAGTTCATCAGTAAGTTTGGTCTTCGCATCACAGATGAAGTAACATTTGTAGTATCTAAAAATAGATGGAGTCAGATCTTCCAAGAGTTTGCTGACATTACTACTGTTGATGGCAGACCCAATGAGGGAGATCTAATTTACTATCCACTCACTGGAGATATCTATGAAATCAAGTTTGTAGAAAGAGAAGCACCTTTCTTCCAACTTGGTCAGACATACATCTATCAGATGACCGCAGAGATCTACGAGGTTGGTAGCGATACATTTGAAACTGGCATTCCAGAGATCGATACCACAGAAGAACTGTTCTCTACATCTATCGAGTTGCAGATGGATACTTCTGGAACTGGAGAATACTTCCTTAGTGAAACAGTCACTGGATCTGAATCTGGTGTTACTGCTGAGGTTTCTTATTGGGATAGAGATACAGATGTTCTCACTTTAATTAACAGAACTGGTAACTTTATTACTGGTGAAACACTAACTGGTGGTGAGAGCACAACTGCTAGAGCAATTACTACAATCGACAATCTGACTATGGAGACAGTTCCATATGCAGATAACAGATATATAGAAGATGAAGCTGACGATCTAATTGATTGGGGCGAGAAAAATCCATTTGGTGAATTTGGCAATTTTACGACAGGTGACTTCTGATGTTGGGACCACATTTTTATAACGAAGCGATTCGCAAAAGCGTTATTGCTTTTGGTACATTGTTCAATAATATTGAAATTCGTAAGACTAATCCCGACGACGGTTCGGTCATCGAGTCTGAGAAAGTTCCTTTGGCATATGGACCAAAGCAAAAATTCTTGGTGCGTCTTGAGGAAAACCCAACCACAAGAAAGGTTGCTATCACTCTACCAAGATTGTATTTTGAACTAGTAGATGTCTCTTATGATTCTTCTAGAAAGACTAGTTCGATTCAAAAAATCAAAGCACAAAAAAGCACAGACAACCCAGATGAGGTTAGAGTTCAGTATGTGCCAGTGCCATATGATCTGACATTTGAACTAGGAATCATTGCCAAGTCTAGTGACGACGGATTGCAGATCCTAGAACAGATCCTCCCATACTTCCAACCAGCATTTAATATTACAGTAAACTTCATTCCAGACATGGATGAAAAGCGTGATGTTGCTGTGCAATTAAATAGCATCAACTATGAAGATGATTGGGATGATGCTTTCTTAGATCGTAGAAGCATCGTTTGGAATCTAAGTTTTACAGTTAAATCTTATATCTACGGTCCTTACAGCAAGGCAGAAGTCATTCGTAAGGCACGCATCATTGAAACTCTGGGTGATAGAAATGTCAATAAGAGGCAAGCAGAACTATCGTACAGTCCCAAGGCATTGGAAGATAAGAACAATGATGGCGTTATCAATGCTGCTGATGATGCACTTGTCATTAGCACAGATGACTTTGGATTCAACGAAGGATTTCAGGTATTATGAGCTTAGAAGATAACATGGAGGACATCCTCAATATTGATACAGAGGTTGTCGAAAGCAAACCATCTAAACCAGTACCACCCAAGGTTGACAAAGATGACCGCACAAAAGATTATGAATATACCAGAGGCGAACTATACAGCCTCATAGATCAGGGTCAGGAGGCGGTCAGAGGCGCTTTAGAGGTCGCTCAGGAGTCAGGGCACCCAAGAGCATATGAAGTCGCTGTAGCGGCAATGAAGCATGTTGCAGACATGACTGAAAAACTTCAGGACCTTCATAAAAAAATGAAAGACCTAGATGCTGAGCAAAAGAAAGGTCCTACCAATGTAACTAACAATGCTATGTTTGTTGGTAGTACAACTGAATTGCAAAAAATGCTCAAGCAAATGAACGGCAACAAGCGATAAATAGAAAAAAAGTGTCGGAAAAATGGCAATCAAACCACTAGCAGAAGCTATTGATTTAGCGGTAGCATCAGATGTAGGTGCCGCAAGTATTGTTTCGGTAATCAATACGAATAATACTGCCATCAGACTTTTAGTAGCAGAAGCAACTG
>Ga0209251_1001790_pt1 | contig 15796 bp, 16 predicted proteins | sample SaaInlV_100m_DNA_6_FD_184665 | JGI IMG/M metagenome (GOLD analysis project Ga0209251, IMG submission 184665) | Marine microbial communities from expanding oxygen minimum zones in the Saanich Inlet - Saanich Inlet SI073_LV_10m_DNA (SPAdes) (version 2) | ecosystem: Environmental > Aquatic > Marine... | reverse complement strand
ACACATTTAATTTTTGAACAAATGTAAATTAAATAATACTAAATGACAAATAAAATTTACATTTAGTAAAATAAACACTACTAAATACGATTCTAATTTATTGCTATCTTTTTAGTAGTTTATGAAAATCCTCGCGATCTTTATATCTATGATTTATTTACTAAATTTAGTGATAACCACGCAAGTATTTATAGCCAAAAACGTTATCAATAATTAAAACAATGAAATGAAAAAGAAGGTTCTGATTACTTTATTATTTTTTACTGTATTAATAACTTTTGGACAAGAAAAAACAGTGTTCCGAAAATTCATAACTTCTCGGATTGAAAAAGTAGATTTCTCTAAAATTTATAACAAAAAAACAGGAAAGAAAATAAAGAAAAAGAGATATCTTAAATTAAAAAAAAATAATCCCAATCTACAATTAGAAAGAATTATTGGTGTAAATGGAGAAATAGTGAAATATCTATTGGACTTGTCCATAATCAACAATTCACCTAGAAATTATAGAACTAAACCAATTATTAAAGGGGAATTATTTCCAAATTTTATTGCAAAAACAATCAATAAAAGAATAATTGAATTAAATAGCCAAAAAGGAAAAGTTGTTATTTTAAGATTTGAACTAGAGGCAAATAGTTTTAGATTTAAAAAAAAGGAGATAAAACAACTAGATAACTTGATTAATAAAATAAAAAGGAAAAAGGAAAAAGTTAAAGCTATAATTTTCTTTGCTTCAAATGAATTAGATATTAAACAGGGATTTGATTTGCAAAATTCAAATTTCGAAATAATTCCAAATAGTTATAATTTTCAAGATAAATTTTCAATTACAAGATTTCCCACGACAATTATAATTGATAAAAATGGAAAATTAATTGATTATTATAATTACATAGATGAAATAAATTTAACTCATCTTGTTAACGAATAAACTAAAGCTAACTAAGTATATAATTTATTGCTATACTAGAACAAAAACTGAAAATAAAAAATCATAATTTGTAAGTGCTTAAAAGAATAAAGGATGAATAAAAGACCAAGAATAAAGTTACAATTAAACCAAACTGACAAGATACTTGAGATCGTTGGGTGGATTTCTGTAGTTGGTATTTGGGCTTTACCATTAATTAACTATTCTATATTACCCGAAATAATTCCAATACATTTTAATGGCGCTGGAAAAGCAGATGGATTTGGAAATAAGACACATATATTTGTATTACCTATCATTTCTACACTCCTATTTGTAGGTTTAACAATTCTGAATAAAAGACCACACATTTTTAACTACCCTAGTCAAATAACAAAAGAAAATGCTGTACATCAATATACAAATGCAACTCGAATGATGAGAGTTTTGAAATTAGTTATTGTATTACTTTTTGGATTAATCATTTTCAAAACAATTGAAAATGTAAACGGAAATGCAGACGGGCTTGGAACTTGGTTTTTACCGTTTACAATTGGCTTATTTATAATCCTAACTATATATTTTTTAATAATTTCAATGAAAGACAAGATTCAATAACAAAAAATAAGACCAATTTTCAAGAGCAATAAAAATTTAGTTATTCTCAACAACTTCCGAAAAATACACATAGATTTTCAGAAGTTGAAAAGAATGATAAACTTCATAAAAACAACTTTACTTAACTCGCTTCAAAATCATTGAGAATACGATATAAGTAATGTAAATTATTAGACCGTAAAGTGTGGTAATCATAGAGATTTTAAGACCACTTACTAACATAGTTGGTGAAATTCCTTGTGAAGTTTCAATTACTGAAAATGCACTAAAAAGTCCTATTAACTGACCAAGGACCCCAACAACTAAACCCAAAGTTCCTAATGATTTTAACCATTGAATTGATTGTAGAAGTTGTTTCTCGTCTCTTTTCTTAATAATAGATACCACAAAAACAGCCATAAGAGAAAGAAAAATAAGAGTAAGGATTCCCATAAATAAGGGACCTCCTTGTGAAAATATATCAAACATAATTCTAATTTTTAAAGAGATGTATTTATCTCCAGATTCATAAATAAATTAACGTCTCAAAGATAAACCGAAAAGCTGCTCACAATCAAGGTAGAATCCATCTCGAAAAAGGTAATCTATCGATAATTTTCTTGAAAACTACTTTAATTTCTTAGTTTTGACAGATGACTCTTAAAATTATTAGATTTTTAAAGACGGCTTGGTATTGGGTTTTTGCTGGACTATTATTATTTGCTTTTTTTGTTAGTAAGGGCCATTCTTTTGGTAAAGTATTTTACTTTATTACCTCCCTTTTACCTGTTGTAATTGGAACATCTTATTATGTAAACAATAAATTAATTCCAGAATTTCTATTAAGGGGGAAAAATGGAGAATTTATTTTATATGCTATTTACACTATAATCATTTCTCTTTATCTACAATATCTTGTCATTTTTATTGCCCTAATTATATTTACTTCTTTTCAATTTGGTAACCAATCTTTAGATTCTCTAAATATTGGTAATTTAAGCTTAACCATGTATTTACTCGTTTTAGTTAAAGTAATCATTGAAATTATTCAAAAACTTAGTGAAAAAGAAACCATTATAAAATCTTTAGAAAATACAAAAGAAACTACCACAAAAGAATTAGCTGAAAAGATAGTTATTCGATACAATAGAGTAAATCATTCTATCTATCTGTCAAATATTCTATACATTGAAAGCCTTTCAGATTATATTAAAGTAGTAACCTTAGACGATGAATTAGTTACAAAAGAAAGAATTAGTAAAATAAGTAGTCGCCTGCCTCCATATTTTAAGAGGATACATAGATCATTTATTGTGAATTCACAGAAAGTAAATAGCTACAATAGTGAATTTATTACAGTTGAGGGCTCTCAGATTCCCATCAGTAGAACCTACAAAAAAGAGATCATTACTTATTTAAACAACACATAGATAGAAAAAAACTAAAAGTTAATGTCTATTAACACATTTCGTTTCAATTACAAAACCCACAAATATCTTAATATTTTGCCAAAAATGTAACAACTACATTAGTATAAGGTCTAATTAAATATTAGTTACTTAATTTACAAAAAAAAGCATGTTATGAGAAACAACAATATATCATTAGGATTAATTTTTGGAGCAGGAATAGGGCTTAGCGTAGGTGTATTAACAGACAATCTTGCAATTTATCTATCTATGGGAGCTGGTGCAGGGCTTGTGCTAGGTGCGAGTATAGATGACTACTTGAAAAAAGGAAGGAAAGACTGTAAAGTTAAAAAATCTAATACCAATTAATTTTATGGGAAATATTTATAAGATGATAAAAATGATCCCTTTAGCTTTTTTGTTTTTGTCATTAACTGTTCATGCACAAAATACCATCGAAAAGGAAATTTCAGGAATTATTACATATGAAGGTGCACCTTTGTCTAATGTGAATATTTTAATAAAAAATTCAGAAAAAGGAACAAGCACAAATAATAAAGGTGTGTATAAAATACGTGCTAAAGAGGGTGATATTCTTCAATTTACGCATATAAATATGAAAGCAATTGAAGTTCTAATTGAAGATATTACTACCATCTTGAATATTTCAATGAAAGCTGCTAACAATGAATTAGATGAAGTTATTATTTCTTCAAAAAAGAAAAACAAACAAACAGGTCTGTATCCTAAAAAGCCTAAAAAAATCTCTTCAGGAGGTTTTACTATAGATACAAGAAGAACTGGGTATTCTGTAAGATATATAAGTGGAGAAGAGTTGAATTTATCTGGCATTAGTATTGGAAGAGCATTACAAGGTAAGATTGCAAGTTATAAATTAGTAGTAGATGAATTTGGGAATGAATATGCAAAATTAAGAGACACAGGAACTTTGCTAACGGTAAAGTATGCTATTTGGGTGGTTGATGGTCAAGTTTATAATTTTGCTCCTCCGATACCATTAGAAAACATTAAAGAAGTTGCTGTTTTAAGATCATTAGCAGGTGTAAATAGGTTTGGATCAGAGGCAATTGGAGGTGCTATTATAATCAATACAACCGTTGGAAATTTTGATCCAGTAAAAGATGTATATTCTGAAGAAAACCCCTATACAAATAAAGAATACTACAATGAAGATGCGGTTGCATATAATCTTTTAAGTAGTGTAAAATCAGACTACATTATAGAATTAGAAAGTATTTCTAACAGCAATAAAGCTTTTAAGAAATACCAAGAACTTTTATCTGAACACCAAGACAAGTCTGGCTTTTATTTGAATGTTGCCAATTCTTTTAAGTTTAAGTACAATGATTTTGAAAATTATAAAAGAGTGTTATTGGATTCAGAAGAGTACTCAAAATTAAACCCTGAAGAACTTAAAATTATAGCATATCAATATCAGCAAGAAGGATTTTATGAAAATGCACTATCGGTATATAAAAAAATAATAAAATTACGTCCAAAACATATTCAGTCTTATAGAGATTTAATAAATGTCTATATAGAATTAAAGCAGTATAAGAAGGCATTAAACACCTACAATTATTTTTTCAATAAAGGTTTTACAATAGAAGAAAATGGAATCGGCGAGATTATGGCTCGTGAGGCAGAGGCTTTAACAAGTAAAATATCAAAGACAAATCTGCCAGATGAAAAAACCTTAGATACAAGAATTGTTTTTGAGTGGAGTAGTTCTGAAGCAGAGTTTACATTAGAGTTTATTAATCCTCAGAAACAAGTTTATAAAATAGAACATACTTTATCTGATAACAGCTCTCTTATCTTAGATGAGAAACTAAAAGGGTACACCTCAAGAGAATTTGTAATTGATGGAGATATCGGAGGAGAATGGTTGGTAAATTTAACCTATTATGGAAATAAAAAATATGCCCCCACCTATTTAAAGACAACTGTTTTTAATAACTGGGGAAGGTCTAATGAAATAAAAAAAACAACTGTATATAAAATGACTTTAAAAGATCAAAAAACACAATTATTTAAAATTAACACCTATTAAACTAAACTAAAAACTTAATAGTGGTACACTATCCTAATTAGAAATCTCTTTTATTAAAAAGGTATTATAAAAACCATTAAAAGAAAATTATAAAAGTATAATAGTGAAGTTGAAATCATTGATTAATCAGATATTTAAAATATCTTGTAAAATCATCTGTCAAAAATTTATAAAATGATAAAGAATCTTTTAACAATAATTCTATTTTTTACATTTGGTCTATTTGGGTTTTCACAATCTCTAAACAAAGAAAAATTAGACAAGTATTTTAACACATTATTATTAAATAATAAGTTCATGGGGAGTGTTGCTGTTTCAAAAAATGGAGAACTTATTTACACAAAATCTATCGGTTACGCAGATATTGAAAACAACATTAGGGCATCAGAAAAAACAAAATATCGAATAGGTTCTATTTCTAAATCGTTTACCGCTGTTTTAATTTTAAAAGCAATTGAAAATCAACAATTAACTATTGATGAAACTATTGATAAATGGTTTCCCTCAATTACAAACTCTAATAAGATAACTGTAAAACAATTATTAACCCACAGAAGTGGCATACACAACTTCACAAATAACCCTGATTACCTTCTATGGAATACTCAATCTAAAACTGAAAAGGAAATGATTGAGATTATTAAAAAAAGTGGGATTGATTTTGAACCTGACACTAAAGCGGAGTATAGCAACTCAAATTTTGTGTTATTAACTTTTATTCTAGAAAAAACCTATAATGATTCATATGCTAACTTGGTTCAAAAGAACATTGTTAAGCCAATTGGCTTAGAAAATACCTATGTTTTTGGTAACATTAACCCCAATAACAATGAGTCTAAATCCTATAGTTATTTAGGTTCTTGGAAAGAAGAATCCGAAACAAATTTTACCATTCCATTAGGTGCCGGAGCCATTACATCTACTCCAACAGATTTAATAAAATTTGCAAATGCATTGTTTGGGGGGCAACTTTTAAAGTCTCGAAGTCTTGATATAATGAAAACTATTAAAGAAGGATATGGAAGCGGATTGTTTCAAATTCCTTTTTATAATGCTATTGGATATGGTCATACAGGTGGTATAGACGGTTTTAGATCTGTCTATGCACATTTCCCGAAAGACACTGTTTCATATGCCTTAACTTCTAACGGAACAAATATCAATAACAATGATATTTCTATTGCAATATTAAGTGCGGTTTTTGATAAGCCATACCAAATACCAGTATACACAAATTATACCCTAGCTTCAGAAGATCTAGATACATATTTGGGTGTGTATGCCTCTAAACAAATACCTCTAAAGATAACCGTAACCAAAAATAAAAATACATTAATCATTCAAGCAACAGGGCAGCAAGCTTTTGCTGTTGAAACAATAGAAAAAGATAAATTTACTATGAATCAAGTAGGAGCAACATTTAAATTTAACCCTGCAGAAGAAACAATGATCTTGTTTCAAGGTGGAGGGAAATTTATATTTACAAGAGAATAGGCTATCTTACAAAGCTGAACTTGTGTAAATATGAAATCAATACTATTTCTAATTTTCTTTCTCTTTAATTTTCTATCCTACTCTCAAGTAAGAGTTGTAATCAAGTTAAAAAACAACGAAGAAATAAAAGATTCTGTCAAACAAATTGGAGAAAAATTAATTTCATTAAAAACTGATAAAAAATACAAACTTAATAATGTAAATGAGATAACCGTTTTTAATAAAAACAGTATGAAACATTATTATATCCTAGATGTAAAATTAGACAAAAACGCTAAACGAGTTCAAAAAGGTCTTGGAACAAAAGTTTATAGTAAGGGAGATATAGAATTATACCTTGTTTTATTTGATTTTAATATTAAAAACAAGCACTATTTTCAGAGAAAACCCTACAATTCTAAAACAGAGATTTTTATTAAACGAAAAAAAAGTAAATACACTTATAACATTGGGTGTATCGATGGAGTTGGGTGCAACACAATTAAAAAACGCCTCTATAACTTTTTTAGCGATTGCCCAAGCTTACTTCAAATGATTAAAAAAAATGAACTAAAAGAAACAAATCTTATAAAAATAATAGACTACTATCATGAATCTTGCAACAATTAAACTTGATTTTAGTACATTTAATAATTAATCATTTATTAAAGTCATGAAAAATAAAAGCATCATTCTTCTATGTACCCTCTTCATTTCTATAGCTGCTTCAGCTCAAAAAACTAAAAAATCTGTTCTAAACCAACTAGATACACAAAGTGAAAAATACGGTGCTATTGCCATGAAAATTTGGAATTTGGCAGAAATGGGATATTTAGAAGAACAGAGCTCTTCACTTTTACAACAAACATTATCAAATGAAGGCTTTACCGTAAAAAAAGGTGTTGCCAACATTCCTACAGCTTTCGTAGCAGAATACGGCTCTGGACTTCCAATTATAGCAATTCTAGGAGAATTTGACGCATTGCCAGGCTTATCTCAACAAGCACTTCCAGAAAAAAAATCTGCCAATGCTGAAGCAGGTCATGCATGTGGTCACCATTTATTTGGAACAGCTTCTTCAGCAGCAGCTATAGCAGTAAAGAAATGGATGCAAAACACTAAACAAAAAGGGACAATTAGGTTTTATGGATGCCCTGCAGAAGAAGGTGGTGGAGCTAAAGTATATATGGCTAGAGAAGGATTATTTGATGATGTTGATATTGCACTTCACTGGCATCCAGGTTCTCAAAATGCAGCAAGTGCAGCAGCGGCTCTTGCAAATATTTCTGCAAAATTTAGGTTTTATGGTGTTTCTGCTCATGCAGCTGGAGCTCCAGAAAAAGGAAGATCTTCTTTAGATGGTGTTGAGGCCATGAATGCAATGGTAAATATGATGCGTGAACATGTTCCACAAGAAGCAAGAATTCATTATGTAATTACAGATGGAGGAAAAGCGCCAAACGTTGTTCCAGATTTTGCTGAAGTGTATTATTATTCTAGACATTATAGCAGAGAAGTTGTTCGTAGTATTTTTAATAGAATTATAAAGGCTGGTGAAGGTGCTGCTCTTGGAACAGGTACTACCATGAAATATGAAATAGTAAATGGTGTTCATGAGCTACTACCTAATCTTACTCTTCAAAAGCTAGTTCATGATAATTTAACTTCTATTGGAGGTATTACTTATTCTCCAGAAGAAAAAGAATTTGCTGATAAAATAGCACTAAGTTTGGGGCAAAAAGAAGCTGATATTGATAGGGCTTTAAGTATACAACCCTACAAAGAAGAAGCACGTGCCTATGGTTCTACAGATGTAGGGGATGTTAGTTTTGTAGTACCCACTGTTGGTTTTGGAACTGCAACTTGGGTTCCAGGAACTTCTGCTCACAGTTGGCAAGCTGTAGCTGCTGGTGGAACCACAATAGGACAAAAAGGAATGATGGTTGCTGCAAAAACACTCACCGCTACTGCCATAGACTTATTTCAAAACAAAGAGTTAATAGAAAAAGCAACCGTTGAATTTAACAAAAGAAGAGGCAAAGATTTTATTTATAAGCCTCTTTTAGGAAATAGACCTCCAGCATTAGATTATAGAAAATAACCTTTTACAAAATGATTTTAGCAGCAATTATTTTTATTGTTTTAGGAGTATTAATAAAATATGGTAAAATGTATTTTTTAATAGCTGGCTATAATACAATGTCTAAAAAAGAAAAAGAAAAGTACGATATTAAAGGAATAGCAACTGTTTTTAAAAATGCTATGTTTGGGATGGGTTTTATGATCATCATTGGATATTTTCTTTCACTATTTTTAAAAAATTTAGCGATTCAAAATTATGCTTTTTGGATTTCTATAGCCATAGGAACTCCCTATTTAATAATAAAATCAAATTCAAAAGAATTTAAGAAATAACAATGAATTTAACTGTTTCAATAACAAACAGTAACATAGAAGATCTATCAGAAATTTTCAACCTCTACAGTTTAGCAACTGAGTTTCAAAAAATAAAATTCCCTGGTAATTGTTGGCCTAGATTTGAAGAAAAATTAATTATCAATGAAATTAATGAAAAAAGGCAATTTAAATTAATCATTGAAAATAAAATTGCCTGTATTTGGGCCATTACATTTAATGATATTGACATCTGGGAAGACAAAGAAAATAATTGTTCTTTATATATTCATAGAATAGCCACAAACCCAGAATTTAGAGGTAATAATTATGTTGAGAATATTGTTGATTGGGCAAAAAAATTTGCGCTTGATAACAATATAAGCTTTATAAGATTAGATACTTGTGGGAAAAATGATCGGTTAATTAAACATTATAAAAGTTGTGGGTTTAACTTTCTTGGAATTAAAAAACTAAAAAATACGTTCAAATTACCTCCACATTATCACAATGCTGATGTTTGTTTTTTTGAAATAAGCTTAAAATAAAAGCTATGCAAACTAAAATTTATCGATGTCTAATAGTGATAGTGACTATTATTCTTTTGTATTCGTGTGCTAAACCGATACAGAACAAAGTTTTAATTATAGGAATAGATGGCTGTAGGCCCGATGCTCTTTTAAGTGCCTCTACTCCTAACTTAGATAAACTATGGAAGAATGGAGCTTATTCTTTTAAAACTAAAACTGACGATATTAGTTATAGTGGTAGCTGCTGGACAGGAATGCTAACTGGTGTTTGGCATGCCAAACATAACGTATTAAGCAACAAATACTTAGATCCAAATATTGAGGAATTTCCACACTTTTTTAATAGAGTGAAAACATTTAATTCAAATTTAAAAACCTATTCTATTACTCATTGGAGCCCACTTCATACAATCCTTCAAAATGGAGATGCCGATATTGCCTTAGATTTTGATAGTGATCAAAAAGTTACTAATGAAGCGGTAAAAGTATTGTTGCATAATGATGTTGATGCCATGTTTATTCATTTAGATGATGTTGATCATTCGGGGCACAGTTCTGGTTTTCATCCAGAAAATAAAGAATACCTTTCTAACATTGAAAACGCTGACATAAACGTTGGTAAAATGATATCCGCTTTAAAAAAAAGAGATCATTATCTAAATGAAAATTGGTTAATCATAATCTCTACAGATCATGGGGGGAGTGAAAAAACCCACGGGGAAAACACTCCAGAACATACAACAATATTCTACATAGTGTCTGGAAAAAGCGCTGCAAAAGGAAAAATTCAAACTCAGGTAAATATTGTTGATGTTGCCGTTTCTGCTATGCAGCATTTAGGGCTAGACATCAAAGATGAATGGAATCTAGACGGAAAGCCTATTGGACTGATAAATTGAATGATTTCTAATATACATAATTTATTTACATAGCATACTAATTTTTAAATTCAAATGAAATCTTCTAGTTTGATTTGAATTTTTATTAAATTAGATTTTGTAATATTATTCTCAACTAATTAATAATTCAGGGGTACTAATCAATCATCTTATTTATGGGTTTTATAAACAATCCAACATATGTTTTAACTGTATTAAGCCTTGTGGTTATTTTAGGTGTTTATGTAGGTAAAACTAAACTTGGTAAACATCTTGGAGCAGCGTTACTAATTATCATTTTTACAGCCATACTAGCCAACTTGAAAGTGATTCCATCTGCATCAACAAGCATTCCATTGTATGATGGTATTTTTACCTATGTTGCTCCGATTTCTATTTTTTACTTATTACTAAATATTAATTTATCGTCTATCAAAAGAGCAGGAATCCCAATGATTGGCTTATTCATCTTAGGGTCTTTTGCAACCGCATTAGGTATTCTTATCTCATGGTATTTATTATCCCCTGAGAACACCTTAGGTGAAGATGGTAAAATTATTGCAGGAATGCTCACAGGAACATATACTGGTGGCAGTGTGAATTTTAATGCGATTGCCCTAGAATATGGATTTCAAAAAAAAGGTGCTTTGTATGCAGGGACTATAGCCGTAGATAATGTAATTACCACTCTATGGATTATTGTAACTCTGGCGTTTCCTATATTTCTTTCTCGTTTTTGGCCAACTAAAACAAGAATAAAAAGATCCCAAGAAAATGAAGAATTTATTGAAGATGAAAGCATCAATTTAACATCACTTATGTGGTTGGTTTTTTTAGGTTTAGGTGCTTACTTTGTATCTGATGAATTAAAAAGGTATGTCCCTCAAATTCCTTCTATTATAACCATTTCAACCATAGGAATCTTATTAGCTCAAACAACATTTGTTTCTAAATTAAAAGGAAGCCATAATTTAGGGTTGTATTTAGTATTTCTATTTTTAGCGGTCATTGGTGCATATTGTGAACTTTCTGCTGTAATAGATCTTAAAGATCTTGGTCTTACCCTGTTTTTGTTTGCAGGTTTTTCAGTAGTATTTCACGGTGTAATTACTATCTTAGTTGGTGGGTTTATATATCGTGATTGGCAAATGATTGCAATTGTAAGTCAAGCCAATGTAGGAGGTAGTTCTACGGCCATCGCTTTAGCAGAATCTTTTAACAGAAAAGAATTAATATTACCCGCAATTTTAGTAGGGTCTTTAGGAAATGCTTTAGGCACCTATTTAGGTTTTTTAGTAATTTATATACTTTAAAATTAAAAAAATCGAATGTCAAATAAACAAGACTATAGAAGTAATGAATTAATTGATAGACTGCCAAAGCACCTAAAACAGTTTATCAAACCTCAAAATTATGAAGACTATTCTCCTATAAATCAAGCTGTGTGGAGATATGTAATGAGGCGCTTATTAAATTACCTAACCAAAGTAGCACATTCATCTTATTTAGCTGGATTAGAAAAAACAGGGGTAAGTATCCAAGAAATACCAAACATGTACGGGATGAATAGAATCCTAAAAGAAATTGGCTGGGCTGCAGTAGCAGTAGATGGATTTATACCTCCTAATGCATTTATGGAGTTCCAGGCGTATAAAGTGCTGGTTATTGCCTCAGATATTAGGCAGCTCGAAAATATTGAATACACACCAGCTCCTGACATTATTCATGAATCTGCGGGCCATGCACCCATAATTGCAAACCCTGATTATGCAGAATATTTAAGAAGGCTAGGAGACATTGGATCAAAGGCAATTCTATCTAAACATGATATGGATTTGTATGAAGCTGTCAGAAAGTTGTCTATTCTCAAGGAGGCTGAAGGAACAAGTTTAGAAGATATTAATGCTGTAGAAATTGAGATTAATGAGTTACAAAGCAAGAAAGTAGAGCTTTCGGAGATGGCTCAAATAAGAAATTTACAATGGTGGACTGTTGAATATGGGTTAATTGGAGATCTTGATGATCCAAAAATATATGGTGCTGGCCTATTATCTTCAATTGGAGAGAGCATTTCTTGCTTAACAAGTGATGTAAAAAAAATACCCTATTCAATAGCGGCTGCTCAACAACAATTTGATGTTACAAAACCTCAACCACAATTATATGTAACTCCTAGTTTCCCCTATTTAATGGAAGTTCTTGAGGAGTTTGCCAATACCTTAAGTTTACGTAAAGGGGGTAAGGAAGGAATTGAAAAACTAATAGAATCTCAAATGGTTGGGAGTATAGAATTAACTACTGGGCTCCAAGTATCTGGAAAATTCTCAAGAATAATATTAGACGATAATAACAAGGTTATCTTTTATCAAACCAAGGGGCCATCAGCTCTAGCCTATAGGGAAAAAGAATTAATAGGTCATGGAATAAGTTATCATAAAAATGGAATTAGTTCTCCTTTAGGAAAGTTAAAAAATATTAGACTTGCTATAGAGGATATGGGGCCAAATGATTTAAAAGAACATCATTTTTATGATGGAAAATGGCTTTCTTTTGTATTTGAAAGTGGCATAAAGGTAGAAGGTTTAAATATAACAGGGATAAGAAATGCACAAGGTAAATTAATTTTAATACGATTAAGAGACTGCACCGTGACCTATAAAGAGGAATGTTTATTTTTACCTGAGCATGGTATTTATGATATGATCATAGGAAAAGATATTATTTCTGCATTTGCTGGTGCTGCTGACTGTAATTCATTTCCAAATTTATATGCTGAATCTTCAACATTAACAATAAAGCCTATTAAAAATGACTCTTTAAAAGCCCTGGAAAAATATTATTCTATTGTCCGAGATTATAGGAATGATAATAAAACTGATCCAAAGTTATTAAGAGACTTATTTGAAAAAGTAAAAGACAGCTACCCGAAAGAATGGCTATTGCTTCTCGAAATTATGGAAGTATCAAAAAACTCTTACCTCATCAAATCAATTCATAAACATTTAGAACAATTAATTATTTTAAACAGCGAATTGAGCTCACTAATTACTGATGGAATTCAAATTCTAAAAATTGATGATCAATAAAATATGTCCATTTTTCAATACATAGGTGCGTTTAAAAAAGCTAGAATTATTCAACTTTTATTTGTTAAATTAGCGAACTTTCAAAACTACTTTTTATATACTAAATAGATTTTCAAAAATTACAATCAATGAACTCAGGGAAAATAATTATAGGAAGTGTTGAGTGGTGTAGCTTTCCACAAATAAATATACCAACAATAAAAGCCAGAATAGATTCAGGTGCCAAAACATCTGCCTTACATGCAATTAACATTGTTACTTTTAAAAAAAACAACGTTTTGTGGGCTAGTTTCGATGTTCATCCTATTCAAGACGATGGTAGAACTGTTGTTCATTGTGAAGCGCCTGTTTTTGACAAAAGAAGAGTTAAAAGTTCTAGTGGAAATAGTGAACTTAGGTATGTAATTAAAACAGTTTTATCTATAGCTGAAAATACTTGGGAGGTTGAACTTACGTTAACAAATAGAGATTCTATGGGGCACAGAATGCTTTTGGGTAGGCAAGCAATGTCTGGAAAAATGCTAGTTGACCCTGAATCTTCATTTTTATTAGGGGAACCAACTCATGATTTGCTTAAACAACACTATCATTCAAAAGTAGTGAAAAACTCTGGTTTAAAAATTGGTCTTCTAGCCAGTAATCCAAATTTATATAGTAACCGAAGAATCGTAGAGGCTGGCCAGCAAAAAGGGCATAATATAGAATTTTTAAACATAAAAGATTGCTACATTAAATTAGATGGTAAAAAACCAGAGGTTCATTATCGTGGAGGAAGGGTTTTAGACGACTTTGATGCAATCATCCCAAGAATTAAACCTAACATGACGTTCTACGGATGCGCTTTAACTCGTCATTTCGAAGCCATGGGAGTTTACACTTTAAATACAGCGTCTTCAATTACAAAATCCAGAGACAAGTTGTTTTCATTACAAATGCTCATTAACAAAGGATTGCCCATTCCAACTACAGGATTTGCTAATTCGCCACTAGACACAGATGAGCTTATAGATATGGTAGGAGGAGCTCCTTTAATTGTTAAACTTTTAGAGGGAACACAAGGAAAAGGGGTTGTGTTAGCTGAAACAAAAAAAGCGGCAGAAAGCTTAATTAACGCCTTTAAAAGTCTAAAAGCAAATATATTAGTTCAAGAATTTATTAAAGAAGCTAAAGGTGAAGACATTCGGTGTTTTGTCATAAATGGCAAAGTAATTAGCAGTATGATGAGAACTGCTGCTCCAGGAGAATTTAGGGCAAATATACATTTGGGTGGAACGGGTTCAGCTGTAAAAATAACACCAGAAGAAAAAAAAGTTGCCTTATTAGCTACGAAAACATTAGGACTAAAAGTAGCAGGAGTAGATATCATTAGAGGCCAAAAAGGGCCACTCCTTCTTGAGGTTAACTCATCCCCAGGTCTTGAAGGTATTGAAGGGATCTCCAATAAAGATATTGCTGGGAAGATGATAGAGGGTTTAGAGAAAGATTTAAAATATACTCCTAAAGGTGGCAAAAAAGACTAAGGATATCCTAACTATTTGTGTAAAAGAGGAAAGATCCTTACTTTAGAAATTCTCTAACGATTCTGTTTTTCAACTCAATGAAGTAAAAGCAACCAAATTATTATGGAAAATGAGGCTTTAAGTAAACTAATCCCTATATCAGTTCTGTTATTTTTGGGTATTGTAGAATCTTTAGGTGGATTGTATTTTGATGACAGAAGAACAAAAGATGACTTTTCTATAGAACTACTCAGTCTCGTTATTTTACCTACATTCATTCAACCAGGAGTATTTCTATTTGTTCTTTGGTTTATGGGAGCAAGTTTCCCTGAACTAGAAGATTTCTATATTAACTCGTCATTTTGGTGGCATATTATAGCGTTCCTTATTCTAGACGATATGACTCAATATTGGTGGCATAGAATATCGCATGTAAACAAAAAAATGTGGAAGCTTCATAGACCTCATCATGTAGTAGAGGAAATGGGAGTACTTGTTACCTATAGAAACGCAGTATTATACTATGCATTTATGCCGGGAATTTGGTTTTCAGCTGTTTTAATCTTCTTAGGAATGGGGTATGTATACTTATTTTATCTGCCCATAAAATTAATTGTTATACTATTAGCTCATAGCGAAACTAAATGGGATAGATTTCTTTATCGCTATAAAATATTGGGTCCCTTAGCATGGGTTATTGAGCGAACAATTTCTACGCCAAGTACCCATTTTGCCCATCATGGTTTAACATCAGAAGATGGTGTTTCAAACCCTAATGGAAATTATGGTAACCTTCTCTTTATTTGGGATGTTATTTTTGGAACGGCTAAAATTACTAGAAAATACCCCTCTAAATTTGGCGCTTGGAATCAATTAAAAGAACCTTGGTATGTTCAGCTTTTTTTCCCAATAATCTCGTCTAAAGACCCAAGAAGTGAATTGT
>Ga0209251_1001787_pt1 | contig 15818 bp, 14 predicted proteins | sample SaaInlV_100m_DNA_6_FD_184665 | JGI IMG/M metagenome (GOLD analysis project Ga0209251, IMG submission 184665) | Marine microbial communities from expanding oxygen minimum zones in the Saanich Inlet - Saanich Inlet SI073_LV_10m_DNA (SPAdes) (version 2) | ecosystem: Environmental > Aquatic > Marine... | reverse complement strand
TCCAGCTGCTGCTCCTGAGCTTCTTTCATGCGTTCACTATAGGCATTGCGGTACGACTTAGTCTCTTCAAGCTTCAGTTCAGTCAGACTTATCAGTCCACTGTGAAACCCTGCAGCCATGAAGCCATTCAGCCAGCGACGATCTACTGGATAGACCGACTTGATCTGCTGCTGTAGGTGTTTCTTCAGCTTATGTTTGAGGCTGACTAGGTAGGCTTTTTTGCTCTTGGTATGGTTGTCGGTGGGCATTTATTTATTCTCAGACCAAGTCATCTTAGGCGTGAAGTCACTGAACTTACCTTGCGTCACTGCATGAAAACTATCAATTAAGATCTGCTGCACATTACCCTTTGAATGAACAGGGCAAACCAATTCATCGTGTACTGGCAATACTGGAATATCTTGCTCTGTACACCTGTCTATGGCCTCTTCCATGATGCTACTGTCGAGTAGCTGTAGGTCGCCCCATAAGCCCTTGTAAGCCACATCCTTGAAGGCAGGGTGACGGAATAGGAAGTCGTCAATGTACCGTTTAGCGGCGGTCAGAGGCTTTTCAGGCCACACTGATTCGCCGTCTCTTAGTTCATTCTTCTTGTAGGTTTTTACTACCCAACAATCGTCAAATAAGTCGTACCACATACGTGCTGTTGAGATGGATCTGGCAGCTGCATCTTTCGATTTAGCATTGAAGATTGTGTTGATGAATGCCTTATGTCCTGACCTTGGAATAGCTGGATACTCTGGCATTGAGTAGATGTCACCAGTTGAGAACATATTAGGCTCAACACCGACGCCGTGCTGAATTAGAAGAAGCAGTGTTGGATGAAGCTGGCTAAAATCCCAAGAACCTACTGACTTATTATTGATCGTTATGCCTAGTCGTTCTTCCTTCGGCAGGTTAACGAAGGGACTGTAGAAACGGCCTCCAATACCCGTAGTACCTGTCCACTTCCGTTGATATTTCAACAATAGGTTATCTACTTTAGATGAACTGCTACTGCTTCCATCTTTAGAAATATAACTATTAATTAATAAGTTGTAGTGCCTTGTAAGCACATCAATGGTTCGTAGATAGCTATCAGAGTCAACGTACTTTGCAGGAAGAGGAATTAGTACACCTTCGCTGTCTCTTAGCTCAACCAAGTCAATTTCGTTGTCCACTTCAATGGAAACTTCAGTCAAAGACACCATCAAGTCCGTAAATGTCTTACGACGTGAATAAATGGCAGCAACACCACCTTGTCGTTTCTTTGAATACTTTGGTGGAATAGCGTCGTAGGCTTTTACAACCCACTCAAGTTCAACCATCGCATTGAATAAAAATAAGGTTTTCTTGGTTAACCACACCTGTTGACGTTTACCAGCAGAAAAGTAGTTCTTGTTGGTGCCAAAGCGAAACATGTCACCGTCTCGCATCCACAAAGAAGCGATCAACTTACGTGCTGCTTTGATCCAGCCCGGTTTGTCCTTGAGGAAACTTTTACCACTGGCTACATGGTCAACAAGAATGTCAGCAGCTGCTCTGACTTCAGGGTGGCCTGAGTAGTGTTCAATGCGGAGGTAGGTGAAGTCCTTGAGTTGCATACCATTAAAGATGCCTCAGAAGCACCTACATTGCCACACACACTTATTGGTCAAAAAATAACCAATACTGATCTATGTATTAAGAGTAGGGACGCCTGAAAGCATTGGTTGTTTTTATGTTGCCCAGTCCCAATTAAATAGCACCTAGATGTCCTGCTGACGCCTCTCTAACACCTCCACAGCGCGACTGAGTTGCTCAACACTAGAACCGCCAGAGTAAACGTTATAGGTGATATTGGGCTTTTCATGGCCTACTAGGTCCGCAGCAATACCTTCTGGTATCCCTCCCCTCTCTAGTTCAGTCACAACGAATTTTCTTATGGAATGAAAGCACTTCTGCCTTGTTGAACCGTCGTCTAGTAGCTGCCGTTTAAGACGACCAAATCGCTTTCCAACAGCGTTAGCGGTTCCACGCAGATCAAGGCTCTTAAGATCCACACATGATGCCAGCGCAGGGGCAATGGGGATGAGTCTGTTACTCGACGCTTCTGTTTTCGCATCGGGTCGCACTCTAAAGCACTGAACGCCACTCTCATTAACAATATATTCTGCTGAAAGCTCTCCAATCTCAGACAGTCTCATGCCAGTAAAACGACCGATGTCGATGTAGTTGACCATCAACACATCGTTGGCATTCTGAGCGGCTTGTCGTAACAGCCTCACTTCATCGAATGACAAAGGAAGGTATTGTCGAGGTCTTGCCAGCTGCTTAGAAAAATGAAGATTCTTGAAAGGGTTTTGAAGATTCTGAGACACAAAGCCTCTATAACGGAGCCACTCAAGATACTCAGAAAGAAAACCGACCGCTTTCTGCATCGTCTTGACTGCCCTCCTCTCGTTTGCCGGTTTCAATTCCTCAGTTGATAACCATCGCTGCGCATTAGCACGGTTAAGATCTTCAAGTGTATGGATAAAGAGTGTTGCCTCGAGAATGTACCGTCTCGCTTCTAGTTTTGTTCTATGTCTTATGTAGTGGGCTTCGATGAAATCCAACATATGTGCTGGCAGAGACACACCATCATCCCATTCAATAACAGCGTACAGATTCGCCTGTGAAGGCTTCAATTGTTCCAACCATGATGGTGTATGCCTGTTATCACAACGCCCCTGAGAAGCATCAGAGAGGCGCTTAGATCGAGCCAGTTTTGGCTGCACTAATTCGGGGGTTTCTCGAGCAGTCGCAATCAATTGCTGCCACTCATTAAGCATCGGTAATGCCCTATTGGAAGCCTTACGCTTGTCTCTAGTACCTGTTGATTGAGCAAACCTAGTTCTACCTAGGACAACACGAACATCGGAAGGGATACGTAACTCAACCTGCCATATGCCGGACTTCAAACACGTTAGATTCATCTGAGAAGTCTCCGTGAACCATTGAAGTACACAGACCTTTTACACAGAGTCAGAGAAAATTTACGTAGGTACGCTGTCTAGAAGAAATGGCGGAGCGGACGGGACTCGAACCCGCGACCCCCGGCGTGACAGGCCGGTATTCTAACCAACTGAACTACCGCTCCAGGTAGACGACACTTGACGTGTCTGTTGTGTACTGTCCAAACCCCAGAGGAGAATGGTGGGTGATGACGGGATCGAACCGCCGACCCTCTGCTTGTAAGGCAGATGCTCTCCCAGCTGAGCTAATCACCCCCGAAAGACGTGGCGATTATAGAGACGCCTGCTTTAGTGTCAATTGCCTTTCACTCATTCACCTGCATTTTTTTCAATTATGTAACGAGATATCCGCAACTTGTGTAAACTCCGCGCTTTAATGAACAGCTCGAGTATCCACCGTGGAACTTTACAAAGACTTTCGTTTTGAAGCGGCACACCGACTCCCGTTCGTTCCCGAAGGACACCCATGCGCGAGACTGCACGGCCACTCTTTCTTTGTGCGCCTGACGATCGACGGCGAAGTAAATCCTGAAACGGGTTGGGTCATGGATTTTGATGATATTAAGGGAGCCTTCGCCCCCCTTCTCGATCAACTCGATCACTACTACCTCAACGACGTTAAAGGTCTCGAAAATCCAACGAGCGAGAATCTCGCTAAGTGGATCTGGAATCATTTAAAACCAAGGCTTGCTGAGCTTTGTGCGGTCGAGATTCGTGAAACCTGCACTGTTGGCTGCGTTTACCGAGGCCACTAGCCCACCGAAAACGACGACATTTTGGCGCGCCGTGTCAAAAAAAAAACAATATTTTTTGTAAAACCTATTGACTCCCGAAAATATCTTATTCACATCAGGCTATCCGTGCGTCCTTTACGCCTACTTAGTCGCCAGTCCCTTCAAATCGCTTTACAAATGATACATAACTTATTGATTTAATTGAAAAATTATCTAGTGGTTAATTTTTAACCAATCTGAGAACGACCCAATAGACAAAGGGTTTCTGGCGCCAACGAACAAATTACCCACCAAATTATCCACAGGTTCTGTGGACACTTTTGATCTCAAAAGACGCACGTTTATGGTGCGAAAAAGCGACGAACAATCGTGAGCACTGTTTCGGGTTGCTCTTGGTGCAGCCAGTGCCCCGCATTCTTAACGGTCACCACCTGAAGGCGCTTAAAAAGCGGCGCGAAAGCTATCTTTGCGTCGGTGGGAACGTAGTCGGAATGCGCACCGCGTATGAAGAGCACAGGGCCATCGAAGCACAGCGCCTCACCCTGCCCCACACTAATCGCCGCTAGAATAGAAACGTAGCCCGCCTCGAGGCCCGCAAGATTAAAACGCCAACGAAGAAACCCCTCATCGGAAAGTACGGCGCTTGTCAGGAGAAAATCGGCCACCTGAGGGTCGTCCAAGTGACGCAGTAAGACCGCCCGAGCTTCGCGGCGTGTGCTCAAACGGGCGGACTCTACTGACCTTAAGGCTAAAAAAATGGGGTCGTGTCGACGCTCATACGCCTTTGGCGCGATGTCCAACACGATAAGCTTATGAACTAGGTCTGAGCGCACGAGCGCCATCTGCATCGCAACTTTCCCCCCCAGCGAATGACCCACCAGGAAGACATCACTCAGGTTCTCAGAGTCCATCCATTGGGCAACTCGTTCGGCATACTTCGCAATAGATGGTCTTTCAAGCCAACTCGAGCGGCCGTGATCGGGCAAGTCAACACTAAAGACACAAAAATCATGGCTGAGGCCACGCGCTAACTGACCTAAGTTATTGCCAGAACCGAACAACCCGTGCAGTAACACCACCGCGCGATCGCCTTGCCCCGTCGATCTAACGTTTAAATGGTCTGCCACTCGTGGTTCTCCTTTGTTACGATCACGCCAGCTTACTTCTTTGTCGCCGCTATGAGGAATACCGTGCCCACTACTAATAAACGTGCTTTGAGCATTTATTTTACCGCTGTGCTGACCGGTCTTGCACTGCTTAACGGCTGCGCGTCAGGGCCTGTTTCTGGTGGCGGTTATAATCCGACCACGCCAACTAATTCGATCGACCAAGAGGCCTTGTCCGCGGCCCAGATAAAACGCGTCGTGATCGCAGACGTCAACTTAGGGTCACCCTCACGAAAGTACATGCAGAAAAAAGAAAAGTCCGTCGACGTTGTCGTCGCAGCGACACTTGAGCGTCACGGCTGGGAAGTCGTGCCCTCAAGAGAGTTTTCGCAGCGATGGCGAAACGCCGTGTCGATGTACGGTAATCCAGTCGATCCTACGACAGGACGCGTCAACGGGAAGACATTTTCTCGCATTGTACAAACTGTGCGTGACCAGATTATGGAAAACTCAAAGATAGACGCACTGGTCTTCACCGACCTCTTGGAGAAAGACGTTTACTTCTCGCAAGGCGTTAACCGTGTTGCGCGTTGGGATGGCGTTAGCCGAAAACCCCCGACACAAGGTGCCGGCGATGGCGTGTCGGTCAACTTCAATTGGGGCGTGCCTGTCGCGGCGACCACGGTTCGAGTCTCTGTCTTTAATGCCGACCTGAAACTTTTGTTCAGCGGCGAAGGCGGCATTGCCCTTAATGAGGCTGTTGACGTTCGCAGCGGTTCAGGATTTATTCGTCGTCGCGAAATTTTGGGCAATGAAAGTCACATCGATGAAGGCGTTGCGATTGCGCTTCACCCTTTAGTCCCCATGTCGAAATGGCCTGGAAACCCTGACTGAGCAGATTATCCAAACAAAGCGCTGGTTCGGTCGAGCACCCAAAACGTCGAAACGGCGCCAAGAATGTAAACCGGCGCCCGTGACAGCCACGTCGCCCGGCTGAAGCGGGTCACCACCAGCCCAATACCGGTCAACAGTGCAATGAACGCGAGCTGGCCCACCTCAATCCCCAGATTGAAGAACAGCAATGCGGTCGGCAGGTAGAGTTGCGGTAGTCCAGTCTCCGCCAGAGCCCCAGCGAAGCCCATGCCGTGAAGTAAGCCGAATCCGCCTGCGAGGTACCAGGGCCGTTGCCAAAGCCTGCTCTCTCGCCCAGGCCTCGATAGCTCTAAGGCGAGCACCCAAATGGATACGGCAATGAGCCACTCAATTAACGACTCGGGATTAGCGACAATGCCCAGCGACACGAGTGCCAAGGTCACGCTGTGACCCACGGTAAAGGCGGTGACGGTGTAAAACAGTCGTCTTCCCCACCCGACCAGCAGTAAAAGACCCGCGACAAAAAACAGGTGGTCGGTACCCACGGCAATGTGTTCAGCACCAAGCCACAAGTAATGCAGCGCCGTCGACAGGGAAGAGCGCTGAGCCGGCACTAGAAACTCTGGATTTTGGACCGTGAGGACTTCTTGAAAGAATACGTCGGGGTGGGGCCTCACCGATACGACCGCCGACGACTGATTAGCAGCCAGTCCCGAAACGCTCAGCACCAAACCTTCAAGTGATGCATCACCGCACGACCACTGTTGTCGCAGAACCTTTCCGGTCCCTTCTGGAAACCAAGGGGTTTCAGAAATTACATCACAACTCTCAGGCGCCACAGGTAGCATCGGCACGTTTGATGTCGCTTGAACAGGCGTTTTCCAAACAACAGAGATTTCGCCATTAGACAGTGCTCGCACATCAAGGGCTGATGGCGCAAAGCGGTGTGCCTCGGCAATCAGTGGCGTGACGAGTAGCAGCAGAACCGTCAAACATCGTCTCACAGCAGCACCTCGTAACCCGTAAGTGTCGCATCCACCCAATTTTCTATAGTCTCGCGGTCTCGATCTCGCCGGATGTCTCGTGCCACGTCCTGCGCGACCTCATCAAACCGTTTGACGCGACTTTCAGCAATGTCTTCTACCCAAACCCAGTGATTTCCGAAAATCGATTGAAGCGGCCCTACCCACTGGCCCAAACGTTCAGCCTCGACAGAAAAACGCTGTGTAAAGCCATCGCCAAATTGCCGTGAAATCTCCGCAAGACTCCGATCTTTAAAGGTATAACCCGCTAAGAAGACATCACCCAGCGCACGCGCTTCAACCAGACTGGCACCCCGGCCGAGTGCGGTGACGAGCTGCTCAACACGTGCCTGGCTTGCCTCGTCGCGAAGAAAAACGTGACTGAAACTGTATCGTATTGGCTCCTCGAACAGGTCAAGTTGCGACTGATATGCCGCCCTTAACGTCGCCTCTGAAATCGATGACTCGCCGCGACTCGCGACGATCAAGGTTTCCATGACCTGCACCGTTCGCCGGCGAATAACCTCATCAGCAAGATGAAGGCGCAGCTCTAGCGCTCGCGTGAGTAATTCCGAGTCCTCAGCGTCTTGCTCCGGATCCATAAACCGCATGTTCCGAATAAGACGGCGCTGAACAACTAGATCGTCTTCTATGAATCCACGGTGTAAAGCCTCCATAAAAAGAAGCTCATCCCTGAGTTCACGCTCTTTGATCATCTGTTGCTGCGCCGTGGAGAGCGGCTTCCCTTGAAGTTGGGTCAACGCCTGCACTTGCAGCGCAACGCGCTCAGCATTAGGGGGCCCAATGATCGGTTTTGGCTCAGGAAACAGTAATCGATCTACGATAAACAGAACCACGCCAATCAAAACAAACTGACACCAGACCGACCGTAGCAACCGCATTAGAACACTCCCCAAAGAGTGCTAAAAATGCGTCATGAAGTCAGTCGGGTCAAGCGCCGGAAGCTTTTTTGATGGCCCTTGTCTCGTTCCGAGATACAAAAAGCCAATGACTTCATCTTGCGCACCGCCGCCAAGTGCCTCGACCACACTCGGATCAGTCGCATACACGCCCGTTCGCCACATCGAGCCGAAACCCAGCGCGTTTGACGCCAGCGACATGGCATAGGCCGCTGCAGCCGCAGAACCAATTTGTTCATTACGCTCGACCTTGGGGTGGTTCTTGTACTGCAGCATGACCGCAATAATTGTGGGTGCACGCTCTGGCGCCTTCAGTGCTTTAGCCAATTGCGACTCATCGGTAACACCACGAAGTCGTAAACTTTTCTGAAGCACAGTCCCCAGATGTTCCCGACGATCGCCTTCAATGACAACAAAATGCCAGGGGCGCAGCAGTCCATGATCAGGTGCTCGCATGCCTGCGCGAACAATGTCGGTAATTTGATCCGGCGCAGGGCCAGGAAGGCCCAACGCGCTATGAGAAACGCGGTCGGTCAGCAGCTCCAGGAGAGAATTCACATCGGTGCTCATCATTTAAAGTGACCTGTCCTAAAATTGTTAAGTATCGAGCTGCCATTTATCCGGCATCACTCTCGTGTGCGTATCAATATTGACATCACCCAGCGTCAACATACCGTCCACTGCCTTTATATCGTCGTCATCGAGCACACCGTCATTGAAACGATACAACGGTTGCCAGTCCCCTGCTAATCGCGCCGACTCAATATCCATGCGTTCTTTCTGGGTACGCTCATGACGTTCGCGCCACGCCTCAATCGCGCGGGCGCCATGTAAACCTTTGAGAACAGCGTGAGACGTATCGGGACTCAGAACTGTCGCAGTCGCGTTGTTCCCCCCAAAGCCCTTACTGTTCACCAGCGAGTAAGTACAGCGATCCGTAGGCGTGTTGTCCAGTAAAAAGCTCAATCGGTCCGTGTGTACATCGGGTGCAAGACTGGGAATGGTTCCGATACCCGGAATCCACTGAGACTCCCAGATACCCAACAGGGCAGATAGCTGATCACCCGCTGCCGCGCCTAACGAATGCCCCGTGTGGCCTTTGACCGCAGCCACACGCCAGTCATCAACACCTAATGCCTCAGCGACGGTACTCATAATCGCCGACTCTGTCGTTCTGTTCTGAGGGGTGCCCGTCCCGTGAGCCATCACCAGCCCTTCTGACCGAAACGATTTCTCTCCGACAATGTCGCGAGCCGCTTGTGCAGCACGGGCCATGGTCAGGTAATTGCCCGGACCTGGTCCAGGAATCGACTTCTTCGGACCGTCCGCATGCACCGATACAAAAGGGACAGCACCTAAGATTGGCGCGCCCTGCTCCAGTGCGAGCTCGTCATCCATGAGCACCAGAATTTGAGCTGATTCGGCAATAACAAAACCACAGTTCACGCCAAACGGGCGGCAAGCTGACCCATGATGTATTGTCGCGTCATCACTGAGCCCCTGCAGCGCTCGCAGTCCTTTGTCAGTCGCCAAAGCCCCCATTGCCACGTAACCGTCCATCAGCGATGGAAGAATAGGCGCCTCAGCGGCTCCGACGACCGCGACTCGAGCGCGGCCCGAACGAATATCTTCAACACCCCGCTGTAAGTTGTATAAAAACGTCGCACAGGCCCCAAGCGCTGGCCCAGTATGACCTAGCGACTTCAACACGTAGGCGTTTAGGAAATCACCCGGCATTTCTGCAAAACCTAACGGGCAATGCTTCGAGGTCACACGTTCCCCACGAAGCGATGCCGTCAGCATCCCACCGGTTGCTGCGTCGTCGAGCTGCCCCATGGAACTCGACACATAAACACTGACCGCATCGGGCGCTAGATTTGCGGTGAGCTGGTCCCAATCAATCCCTAAATCAGCGAGCGCATCGGACATGGCAAAAATAGACATTTGCAGACCACGAGGGTGATTCCGAGACGTATAAAGTGCGGCCGGGTCAAAGCCTGTGGGTAACTGACCTGCAACGCTCACCTCAAAGGGGCGCTCTGAGGCCACGAAAATAGTCTCGCCTGACGATAGCCCACGAAGGCTGTCGCTCGAGCGTGATGTCGCAAAACCGTCGGGACTTAGATTAACAACGCCGTGAACGTCATCGACGAGAAACCGAAGGTTCGTGGGAACGGCCGCCGGGTCAAAATAGTCTCGAGCAATCTTGCGCACTAACGTCCCAGCAAGGATGTCATCGCCCTCTGAAGCGTCCATCATGCTCGAGAGTGCAGCCAATGTTTTTTGCTGTGCCGAGCGCCCAAGCGCGTCAAACACCAATCGATTATGGGCGTGTCGATGGGATGTTCTCCCCGCCGTATTCACACCACCAGAAGCAACAATCACAGGCAACTTCGCCATGTTTTTCTACCGTCAGCATTACAGATGTCTCTGGATTGTAGATTCAAGGCGCGCTAGCATTTGTTTTTTTAAGACGTAAATCATGAAAAAACAGACGGAAAAAATTCGCATCCCGAAAATTGCGGCGCTAATTCACGACTTCGCACTCGCAAGCTCCGTCTCGCTGCCGATGGAACTCGCCATGGCAGCCGCGCAAGTCACAGGGCACAGTCTCGGATCACGAGGCGCTGTGCAACTGCTGTCCCCAGACGGTGGCCCAGTGACGACCAGCGGTGGCTTAACCATCAATACCCAAAGCATCAATGAAGCCGGGCAGCTGGATCTACTCGTTATTGCAGCGGTCTGGCGAGACCCTCGACGCGTGCTCGCCCGACACCCCTCTTTGGTCCCATTTATTAAGAAAACTATTAAGCAGGGAGCCGCTGTCGCGGCTGTAGGGACCGGTAGTTTTCTTCTCGCCGAAACGGGTTTGCTCAACAATAGACCTGCGACAACACACTGGTTTTGGTTCGAGGAATTTGCAACGCGTTACCCAAAGGTCGACCTGCGGCGCGACCAACTCATTGTCCAGTCAGACAACCTCTACTGCGCCGGCAGCGTTAACTCAATCAGTGACCTACTGGTTTACCTCATGGGAAAATTTTATAACGCTGAAGTCGCACGACACGTAGAGAATCAATTTTCGCCAGAGATCCGTCGACGCTTCAAGTCGACCCTTTTGGGCTCTCACGTACTCCAAGAACACCGCGATGAAGTGGTCTTGGATCTGCAGTTGTTCATGCAGGAAAAGCTCGCCAGCCCACTGTCTATGTCCAGTATCGCTCAACAATTTCAGTTGTCAGAGCGGACGCTGACACGTCGTTTTCAACGCGCCGTGGGCACATCACCCTGGCAGTACCTACTGAATCTCAGACTGTCCGAGGCCGAATCGCTGCTAAGGACCACCAATCTATCGATCACGGAAATCGCCGCTGAAGTCGGTGTCAGCGACTCTGCGCACTTCGCACGCCAGTTTAAAAAATCAAACCGCTTAAGTCCGTCGGAATATCGTAAAGCTGTGCGAGGCAAAGTCTTTTCAACGATTTGAGGGCGACTCCGCATTGTGACGCCACTTTGGCTGTGGCTTAATCCCCCCCCCACAACGTTTTGAGAACAACGAGGAAGGCCATGTCAGAGGCGATTTACATTGTAAGCGGTGCGAGAACGCCTATGGGCGGACTCATGGGTGACTTGGCGGCGGTTCCTGCGACCGACCTCGGCAGCACGGCCATTCGGGCCGCCGTAGAACGCGCAAGCGTCAGCGCTGCGTCGGTCGACGAGGTCTTTATGGGTTGTGTCCTTCCCGCCGGACTAAAGCAGTGTCCTGCCCGGCAAGCGGCGCGCAATGCCGGACTTCCAGACGACGTCGGCGCAGTGACTGTCAACAAAGCCTGCGGAAGCGGCATGCAAGCCACTATTTTCGGAATCGACAGTATTCGTGCCGGCACCAACAGGGTTGCAGTCACCGGTGGGCTCGAAAGCATGTCTAATGCGCCGCACCTCATGCCCACAGGGCGTGCCGGTCAACGCCTTGGTCATACCAGCATCTACGATCATATGTTCATAGACGGTCTTGAAGACGCCTACACAGGCGCTGCCATGGGAACTTTCGCGCAGAAGACCGCCGATGATCACGGGATTACCCGTGAAGCGATGGATGCGTTCGCCATCCAAAGCCTCAGCCGAGCCCAGATGGCGATTGAGCAAGGTCTTCTGAAAGCCGAGACGGCGACCGTTGACGTCAAAACGCGTCGAGAAACAATTAGCGTTGTCGATGATGAGCAACCGCATAAAGGGCGCATCGACAAGATTCCAAGTCTTCGCGCAGCGTTTACAAAGGACGGCACCATCACCGCAGCCAACGCAAGTTCGATTTCTGACGGTGCCAGTGCACTGGTTCTGGCAAGTGAGTCTGCTGTTCAAGAATTCGGCTTGAAGCCCATGGCCCGAATTATTGCGCATGCGCGATCGAGTCGTGCTCCCGAAGAGTTCACGTTAGCCCCTGTCGATGCCATCTCGTCGCTGTTGAATAAAACCGGTTGGTCTACCGATGACGTAGATCTCTGGGAGATTAATGAAGCATTTGCTATGGTCACCATGCTCGCGACGAAAACGCATGGACTGGATCATGAAAAAGTGAATGTTCATGGCGGCGCTTGTGCCCAAGGCCACCCTATTGGCTCAACAGGATCCAGAATCATCGTCACCCTCATGCATGCACTTCATCACTACGGCAAAGCGCGCGGTATTGCTGCACTTTGTATCGGAGGTGGAGAGGCAACCGCTGTTGCAATTGAGATGTGCTAAGCCAGGAGAAATAACATGGCGCTCGACACCGTCCCCGATATTTTGGACGACATCCGTGAAGGTAAAATGGTCATCCTCATGGATGACGAAGACAGAGAGAATGAGGGTGACCTTGTTATTGCTGCCGAAAAAGTCACTCCCGAGATTATTAATTTCTTTGCCAGTGAAGCCTGCGGACTGATCTGTATGCCGATTACGGCGGAGCGTGCGCGTCAGCTGCGTATTCCACTGATGGTTCGCGACAATCGCTCACAGCACGAAACGAACTTTACTGTGTCGATCGATGCAACTCATGCGGTAGGTCCTGGCGTGAGCGCCAGGCAGCGTGCGCATACGATTTTGGAGGCTGTAAGGTCGGACGCAAAAGCGGCAGACATCGCACAACCGGGGCATATTTTTCCCTTAGTCGCCAAGCCAGGTGGTGTACTTCAGCGAGCAGGACATACTGAGGCCGGTGTAGATCTCGCACGAATGGCGGGCTGCGAGCCAGCGGCTGTAATCGTTGAGATCATGAACGAGGACGGCACCATGGCGCGCAGGCCTGAGCTTGAGGTCTTTGCAAAAAAGCACAATCTACGCATCGGAACCATTGCAGACCTTATCGAGTATCGTGCACTGCACGAGCAATCCGTCAGGTGTACGGGCGAATTTCCAATTGATACGCAGTGGGGCAAATTCACACTGACCACATTTGAAGATTTAGTCGACGGTCAAATTCAATACGCGCTCCACCAGGGTGACCTCACGGGACCCGATTTACCGGTGCGAATTCAACCCATAAACACCCTACGTGATGTTTTAGGCACAAAATTGCCGCAGGGCTCTCAGGGCTGGTCATACGAATCGGCCATGGCGTTTATCGCCGAGCAAGGTCGGGGACTGGTCGTCATGCTGGGGGGTTGGGAATCCCCGGAAGCCATTATGCGCAATATTGCTGAGCTTGCGGGCCAAGCGGAAGTCGAGGCGCCACCAAGAAACTACAGAGTCATTGGTACCGGGGCGCAAATTTTGAGGCATCTGGGAGTTACCAACATGAACGTCATGTCGGCCCCCATTAAGTTTAATGCCATCTCTGGATTTCAGCTGGAGGTGTCGGGCTTCATACCACGCCCGCCTCAATAGCGGTTACTCGCTGTGAAACGTAATCGCTGATTCCAGATCTGTCCGGTCCGTGACGACGTCGTTAATGGGTGTGTCGAGCGGATAGCCAAAAGACAGGCCGAACATGAGGCGGTGCTCGTCGGGAACCTCGATCACTTGGCGAATTTGTTTCGCCATGAATCCCAGGGCAGTTTGCGGACACGAGCCAAGTCCCTGTGCAGTCAGACCCAACATGACCGTTTGAGTAAACATGCCTAAGTCGCAGGCTTCACGAAGACCAAAGCCTTGAGGAAGCATGAAAAAAGCGACTGCGGGTGCCTCAAAGAATCGAAAGTTTCCTAAAAACCATTCCTGACGCTTTGCTTTCTCCTCACGAGGAATGGCCAATGCGTCATAAAGTGCTTTTGCCGCACCATATTGACGGTCTTTGTAAACGCCCTCGTAAACACCGTCGTAGGGAAAGTCAGGCGCCACATCGCCTGAGGCGAAGGCGGCAGGTAATGCCTCTCTTAAGGCCTCAAGTTTCGCACCCGTGACAATGTGAACGAACCAAGGTTGGGTATTGCAGTTACTGGGGGCTCGAAGCGCCGGCCCGAACACTTGGGCTATGGTTTCACGACTAACGGGGTCCTGTTTGAAGGCCCGAATAGACCTGCGCTCGTTAACAATCTCTTGAAAAACCTTTCCCGCATCAATCATTCACATCACCCAAAACATTAAAAAAAACCATAGTTGAGGCCACACCGACTTTTAGACGCCGTGAATACCGCAAATGCCTAACCCATCACTCAAGACGCGGACTAGAACGCGCGAACGCTCCCATCTGGATTCAGTGGAGGTTGCTCTGTTGCTCCCCAGGATGCCTCAAACCCGGCCACGCCCAGCGGCGGTGTCGGACGCTTTGCCTGCTGACTGGGGCCTTTCTCAAGGGTCCCGTTCAACCACGCCAATGCGGTTTGTAGCGAGGCCTCTTGAACGTCGCCAAACGGTCGAGTTGCGTCGTCTATTGCATCGTAAAGCGTAAACCGGCCGGTGCTTGCAAGCCCGGTATAGTAACCGCCTTGACCTTCACCGTTTTGAATTTCAAAGGCGATAAGGCGAAAGCGGGTCTCGCAGGCGTCAGCGTCCAGATCAAATGCGCTTTGCCCCACCGCCTTACCCGAAGTCTCTGAGCCCACCAAGACGACCTCAATATGGGGGTCAAGCCCGTTGATGATGAGTTCACTGGCAGAGGCTGAGCCACCTGTCGTAATAAAGGCAATACGAAGCGGCGAGAAGGTTTCATTGAGCGATCGGAAATCCGCCGTACTGTTTTCATTTTGGTGTTTGTCATTGAGATTTATAATGTAGCTCAACTCACCGTTCGCGGTGTCTCCCGCCAACAAGTTCAGCAGGGTTTCGGCAACCCGAACCAGTCCTCCACCGTTGTAACGCAGGTCGATAACCAGGTCGGACACACCTGCATTAGCGAACGTCTCTGCGGCGTCGCGCAGGGGTTGTTCAGCCGCATCGATAAACGTTCTAAAATTGAGGTAGCCCACGGGAGCGCCGCCCGCACGAGCAATCAGTTGCGGCTCTCCGGCAATCGGGGGTGTTGAGGTCTCTGCTGTAGTAACTGAGAACTCACTGACAACCCCATCATACTCAACACGGAACGTCGTCGTCTGAAGCTCCCCACGAGGGCCAAAAACCGCCTCTGGAAGCTCGGCACTGCGCGCCACCAGCGCTTCCCAAGTCTCAAATCCTTGTCCGCGATCGACCGCCAGTAAGCGCTGACCGCGGCGAACTCCCGCGTTATAAGCCGGACCCCCTTCGTAGGAATCTGCAAAATAGAAATTGTTGTCAATAATGCGGTACCGCACACCGTAACCGTAGAACGCGCCTGACGTGAAACGCTGCGTATCCTCTTCAATGGTGGTCATGTACGAGAAGCCAGGATCGCGCCCTGTACTCTGGCAATTACCCGGTGCATCTACCGCGTCACACCAAACGGGTCGCATAATCGCAGCCAAATAGTCAGAGGCGCTTGAATAGTCGCTCGCACTGACGTCTGCGAGCTCTTCGTACCAGTAGTAGTAACTCGTTGCGACCGTTTCCACGAACTCAATTTGTGCCGCAACCCCACAGGCATCAGTGGAGGACCCACCACCCGATCCAGAACCGCCGCCCGCTATTGGACTCGCCGGACTGGAACTTCCGCCACCACCGCCGCCACACGCGACGAGCGTTGCACTTAACCCAATACCTATTAACGCTCTACTAAACACAATCGCCTTTCCCATCCGTTCGTTTGGTTCGTTTAAAAATCAGTAAAATTCTTCGCGGCAACGCGCGTCGCTGC
>Ga0209251_1001785_pt1 | contig 15824 bp, 16 predicted proteins | sample SaaInlV_100m_DNA_6_FD_184665 | JGI IMG/M metagenome (GOLD analysis project Ga0209251, IMG submission 184665) | Marine microbial communities from expanding oxygen minimum zones in the Saanich Inlet - Saanich Inlet SI073_LV_10m_DNA (SPAdes) (version 2) | ecosystem: Environmental > Aquatic > Marine... | reverse complement strand
TCATTTTTTCAGGAACTGGGCGGTGGACCTAATACCGCCTTGCTCGTAGTCATGCTGGTCATGTTCCTGCTTGGTTTTATTCTGGATTTTATCGAAATCACCTTTGTAGTGGTCCCGGTGGTCGGCCCCATTCTGTTGTCGATGGGGTTTGATCCCATCTGGTTGGGCGTCATGATTGCTGTCAATCTGCAGACGTCTTTTTTGACCCCTCCATTTGGGTTCGCCTTGTTCTATCTGCGCGGCGTTGCACCAGACTCGGTCAGTACCCGAGACATTTATGCCGGCGTATTGCCTTTCGTTGCCATGCAGCTGCTGCTCCTGCTGGTGATGTGGTGGTGGCCTAATCTGGTGCTTTGGCTGCCCGAGGCATTAGGGCGATAATGCAATCACAGCTACAAAACGACTCATGGCGTCTACGTGCTTCACCGACGTCCTCCCCCAAGCCATCAACACAACATTAAGGCCCAACATGTCTGTCGAAGAACTCGATACCAACCCACTCCCGTGCGGCGAATTGGCTTTACAAACCATCGCTATGCCCAAAGATACCAATGCTAACGGAGATATCTTTGGCGGATGGTTGCTTTCACAAATGGACTTGGCCGGCAGTATCACAGCGGCAGAACTGGCGACGGGGAGGGTCGCAACAGTGGCGATAGAGGGCATGTCTTTTCTCACGCCGGTGCACGTCGGCGCTGTCGTCAGCTGCTACTGCGATGTTCTGGAGATAGGCCGAAGTTCGGTACGCATCCTGGTTGAAGTATGGATCAACGCCCGGCAGGACGGCGAGCCAATCAAGGTGACCGAAGGCGAATTTATCTATGTGGCCATTGATGCGAACAAGCTGACACGGCCTATTCCGCAGTAAGCTTCACTGGCGGCAACAAGCGGTCACGCCCATTGAGGTAAGCGCGTTCAGAAATTTCGTGGTAGGTACGTACTTTTTCAGAAAAGGCAAAATAAGACGCGGCAATTTTCTTTGCCATTGGATCCGCGTCAACCAACGCTTGAATCGCAATCTGACTCTGCTCATACAGCGCGTCCATGACATCATCTGGTAATGGCAACACCTCGGTATCAAAATCCCGCAGCAGGATCTGCAGCGACTCGCTATTATTGGCAGTAAAATCATCCAGCATGTCGGTATTAGTCGCGCGAGCTGCGATCCGGACAATAGCCTGTAAATCTTCCGGCAATGCTGCCAGCGCCTCAGCATTAACGATAGTTTCCAGCATAGCGCCGGGTTCGTGCCAACCCGGATAATAGTAATAGTCGCCCACTTCCATAAGCCCGAGCGTACGATCATTAAAGGGGCCAACCCACTCTACGGCATCAATCACGCCCGTTTGCATCGAGGTGTAAACCTCGCCACCCGCGATCCGCACAGCAGACCCTCCCGCGGCATCAAATACCTCTCCCGCAAGACCAGGAATGCGCATTTTTAGACCGGCAAGATCCTCTCTACTGTTAAGCCGCGTATTAAACCAGCCCGCCATTTGCACGCCCGTGCTACCGCCCGCGTAGGGAATCACACCAAACGGGGCGTACAGCTCACGCCACAACGCCAAACCCCCTCCATAGTGGAGCCAGCCATTGGCTTCTTGAGCTGTCATGCCGAACGGCACAGCCGTAAAAAAAACTGCCGCCGGTATTTTGCCCTTCCAGTAGTAAGAAGCGCCGTGCCCTGCTTCGGCGACACCCCGTGACACAGCGTCGAACACCTCGAAAGCGGGTACGATTTCTCCGGCACCAAAGACTTTGATGCGAAGCCGGCCCCCCGAAGCCTCGTTGACTCGGCGCGCGAAATTTTCGGGCGCGGCGCCTAGCCCAGGAAGACCCTTCGGCCAGGTAGTCACGAGTTTCCATTCAATGACTTTGGGAGCGGATTGCAGACCCAAGGCATCGTTTTGCGTAAGATCGCCCTGCGATGAGTCGACTCGATCGAGCGTCCAAAGCGCTACCACAGCAACCAAAGCGCCGGTCAATGCTACGACCACCAGCGGCAATATCTGTCTCTCGCGCATAACGCTCCTACCTCATAGCACTGTTAGGTTGGCGTATTGAAGCACAAGCCACTTGCTACCTTCATTGAAGCTCACCTCAACTCGAGCATTACTCCCTTGTCCCTCAAATTGAGTGATCACCCCCTCACCAAAAACTTGATGCAACACGCACTTGCCCAATTCAATACCCTCGGGCGGCGGCTCGGCCAGCGAGCCATGAGCCAGTGATCCGAGGGGCCGCGCTACCATACCGTTCAAGCGCACCTCCTCCAATAATTCGCCGGGAATCTCCCGGATAAACCGAGAGGGCGTGTTGTACATATCTCCGCCATATAGGCGGCGATTCTCTGCGTAGGTCACCACCAGCTTTTTCATGGCTCGAGTAATACCAACATAAGCGAGCCGGCGCTCCTCCTCTAACCGACCCGGCTCCTCAAGCGACATTTGATGGGGGAAGAGGTTCTCCTCCATGCCCGCTATAAAGACCAGTGGGAACTCAAGACCTTTGGCGGAGTGCAGAGTCATCATCTGAATGCTGTCTTCATAGGGATCTGCCTGCCCCTCACCCGCATCCAGCGCGGCACTATCAAGAAAGGCCTGCAGAGGAGAAATGGTTTCGTCCTCAGGCTCAAACAAGCGCGTAGCGGTAACGAGTTCCTGCAGGTTCTCCACACGAGCCTGACCCCGCTCCCCTTTTTCGGCACGGTGATACTCGAGCAGCCCAGATATTGCGATTACGTGCTCGGTAAATTCATTGAGGGGAAGCGTCTCGGCAGCACGATCGAAGTCTTCGATAAGGGCCTGAAATTTGGCCAATGCCGCGAGAGCTCTAGCAGGAAGCAGTTCTCGCTCCAGAACAAGACAGCTCGCCCGCCACAAAGAAACCTGTTCTGAACGAGCGACCTCTCTGAGTTTTTCGACGGTCTTGGCACCAATACCCCGCGGTGGCGTATTAAGGACTCTCTCCAAAGCTGGATCATCGTCTCGGATTTGCGCCACGCGCAGATAAGCGAGCGCATTGCGGATCTCCAGTCGTTCATAAAAGCGCTGCCCGCCGTAAATACGGTAAGGAATGCCCTCTCGAAGCAAGGACTCCTCTAACACTCGAGACTGCGCATTGGAGCGATAAAGAATAGCGATGGATCGCCGCGGTTCACCGTCGGCAAACCATTTTTCTGCCTGCTCTACGATGTAGCGCGCCTCATCCTGCTCGTTGAAACCGGCATAGAGTGTGATCGGGTCACCGCGCTCGCCTTCAGTCCACAGGTTTTTTCCCAAGCGCCCGGCATTGCGCGCTATCAAGCCATTGGCTGCATCCAAAATGGTGGCAGTGGAACGATAATTTTGCTCCAGTCGCACCGTTACGGTGCCCTTAAAATCCTCGGCAAATCGCTGAATATTCTCTACTCTGGCGCCGCGCCAGCCGTAAATGGATTGGTCATCGTCGCCCACCGCCACCACCGGGATAGTGTTCCCCGACAAAACCCGCAACCAGGCATACTGAATCGTGTTCGTGTCCTGAAACTCGTCTACCAGAATAGTTTTGAAGCGTTGCTGATAATGCTGGAGCGTCTCGGGGGACTTTAACCATAATTCGTGGGCTCGAAGCAGGAGTTCTGCAAAGTCCACCAAGCCGCCTCGCTCACAAGTTTCTTCATAGGCGGCATAGATGCGCAACATCGTTTTTGCATACAAATCTCCCTCTGGTGCCTCCACGTGGCGAGCACGGAGTCCCTCGTCCTTTTGCCCATTTATGAACCACTGCGCCTGCTTGGGTGGCCAACGCGCCTCATCGAGGTCGAGCTCACGACAAATCCGTTTCACCACTCTCAACTGGTCGTCGCTGTCCAGAATCTGGAACTGTTGTGGCAGACCCACCTCCTGCCAATGAGACTTGAGTAATCGGTGCGCGAGACCGTGGAAAGTGCCTACCCAAAGCCCGTGGGTTGGCATTTGCAACATGTCCTCAATGCGCCCACGCATTTCGCGAGCCGCTTTGTTGGTGAAGGTCACCGCCAATACAGAGTGGGCAGAAAAACCCTCAGCGCGAATCAGCCAGGCAATGCGATGCACCAATACTCGTGTCTTGCCAGAGCCTGCACCAGCCAAAACGAGCAAATTTCCCCCAGACGTGGTGACCGCCTCGCGTTGGGCAACATTAAGGGGGCTCAAAATATCGGATACATCCATAAGCTTAGTGTAACGGAATGCGCTCAATCTCTTGAGAAAATACTAGCCCAATGCTTTTCATAAGCGGTTTATTCCTAACGCTTTCATTGGTATAAACACGCTATGACGCGATAGCACCATTGAGATAAAGGCAGTCTACAAACGGAAGGCTTCTGCTCAGCAGAGATCGCGATAACAAATTTTCAAATGAGGAACGATTATGACAATTCGCACTGCCTTTTTAACACTCAGCCTGCTGGCCTTACCCGTGAGTACTGTTATCGCCTGCGATGCACCATCCGCGCCCATAGTGCCTGATGGCGACAGCGCTTCGCTGGAGGAAATGGTTGCTGCTCAGGCCGGGATCAAGGCCTTCCAAGCATCTAATGCCGAGTATTTGAAATGTGTAGATGAGCAAATGGCAACGGAAAAGAATTTGGAAGATGAGGGTGACGAGGGCGCCCAAGAACGTTACGCGCTCGCCGCAGCTGACTACAACGCGGCAGTATCGCGCGAAGAGCAGGTGGCGGCAGACTTTAATACTGAGATCCGCGCCTATAAGTCAGCCAATCCTGATTAACGCCGAATCTTGGCAAACAAATACACCGAATAGGGCGCGGTCTACTCCACCGTGGTTGGTTGGTTGTATATGTAACTGTCTCTTTGTTTTTCACTTTTAAAAACTGCTAAACAAGTTGCAATCCACAGAACAAGATAAAGAGGAAGGATATGTTCCGCTCCAATTCCAAAAAACACCGCTCCAGATAAACCCCCGATAACAAGAATTCCTTGAAGTAACACAAGTGTTTTTATTGATATATTAAGTTTCATCTTTGTTCCTCAAAAACTGTTACAAACAAAATCACTCCACCGTAACGAATTCATTTTGAGTGCAGAATTAAGAGTATGATTTTTTCTGAACTCTTTGTGAAAGTCTAAATAAAATTCAATTTCTTTTCTGTTCATCTAATTTAACTCTGTTTTTTGGTAGACATAATATAACAGTGACGATAAATGAAATTATTGAGATTGGCATGGTAAATGCCAAGACATGCATGGTTGTCTCAACCAGTTCTGTTGCCGTTCCATCAATGACATCATCAAATCTCCATGCCCAACTCCTGTAGTGAAGGCAAAATGCAAAACCCCAGGCACCGCATAAAAGACCAGTAGCATTTGAGTCCTTAATTGTTAGATATCCACCAGTTATCAGCAAAGTAACGGCAATAAGGTCAGGTAAATATCCAGCAAATGTTTGTCCAAACTTTATGGTAAATAGAGTCTCAAGCGTGAAGTGAACGAGAGCAATAAAAATAGTAAAGATGGAAAATTTATAAAGAAATGATTTCATCACTATAGGTTAAGTCGGCACTCAAACTTACTCCACCGTCACACTCTTAGCGAGATTGCGGGGCTTATCAACGTCTGTGCCCTTGGCTACGGCAACATGATATGACAGCAGCTGTAGCGCTATTGTGTACGCAATGGGGCCAACAAAGGGGCTGCAAGCGGGCAATGCCAGCACCTCGCAACCCGGCCCCGATTCATAGCCTGCATTTTCACTGGCAAAAACGAACAGCTGACCACCGCGTGCACGCACTTCCTCTAGATTAGAGCGCAGCTTTTCCATGAGCCGATCATCAGGCGCCACGGCAACGATCGGCATATCCTCATCTACCAACGCCAAGGGACCATGTTTCAGTTCACCTGCGGGATAGGCTTCGGCATGGATATAGGAAATTTCCTTGAGCTTCAGCGCACCCTCCAACGCGATGGGGTAATAAATACCCCTCCCTAAAAAAAGCGCATGATGTTTATTGGTAAAATGCTGAGACAGCGTTTTTATCAGGCTATTTTTTTCTAGTATCTGGGCCGCAATGGGCTCTATTTCTCTAAGGACGTTGGCTATGTCGGTCTCTGCCAACGACGCGGCTGAATGGTGGCGGGCCAAACAAAACGTCAGGCTGAGTAAGGCAGCTAGCTGGGTAGTAAACGCCTTAGTGGATGCAACACCGATTTCGGCGCCTGCTTGGGTCAGATAAACCAGCTCGCATTCGCGCACCATGGCGCTGTGGTCCACATTACAAATAGCGAGCCGCGCTAACACACGGCTTGCGTCGACATGCTGTAGTGCGGCGAGCGTATCTGCCGTCTCGCCCGACTGGGAAATACCCACCACCAAGGTATCGGGTAACGTAACTGATTCTCGGTAGCGATATTCAGAGGCCACCTCCACCTGACAAGGCAAGCCTGCTATTGACTCAATCCAATGACGTGCCACGAGTCCTGCATGGTAACTGGTCCCACAGGCCAATATTTGCACCGCGGCTATCCGAGGAAATAGATCCGCTGCACGGGCACCGAAAAAGCTGTCTGAAGGCACACCCTGGTTTACAGTCTCCCGAAGACGCGCGGGCTGCTCATATATTTCTTTGAGCATGTAGTGCTCATGTTGACCAAGATCATCCTCATCGCTTTGCAAGGCCAGGCGCGTAAGAGCCCGGTCAACTTGCTCACCAGCAGCATTATAGATAGTGAACTTATCGGCGGTGAGCTCGGCGACATCGCCATCTTCCAAATACACGAAAGTGTCCGTTACGGATTTCAGAGCGAGGGTATCGGACCCCGCAAAATGCTCGCCAATACCCACACCCAACACAAGCGGACTGCCTTGACGTGCCACGATAACCGTATTGGGTTCTTGCCGGTCAATGATGGCCAAGGCATAGGCGCCTTCCAATTGCCGAACAGATTTTATGACTGCGGAGAGTAAATTACCCTCCTTATGCATCGCTTGGGCAATCAGATGTGCGGCCACTTCAGTGTCGGTTTCCGAGTAAAACTGACAGCCCGAGACCTTTAAGGCATCCCGGAGTACCGCGTGATTCTCGATGATACCGTTATGAACAACAGCGATACGATCAGAGGCAATATGGGGGTGGGCATTTGCAACCGAGGGTTCTCCGTGTGTCGCCCACCGCGTGTGCGCAATGCCCACGCCGCCCTGAATAGGTTCAGCAGCTTGAGCTGCTTCGAGGGCAGCGACGCGGCCCGCACGCTTGTGGGACTGTAGATTGCCACTGCGGTCAATTAACGCCAAGCCCGCCGAGTCATAACCGCGATACTCGAGTCTTCTGAGACCCTCTAGCAAAATCTCCGTACAGTCTCTGCGAGCCGTCACCGCAACAATGCCACACATTAATCAGTCTCCTCCGGCTTTTTAGGCCGGCGCCATCCATCCACATTGCGCTGCCTGCCTCTGGCAACCGCCAGTTGATCTGGCGCGACGTTATCGGTAATCGTGGAGCCGGCGGCGACAAAACCACCGGAATCAATGGTAACGGGCGCGACTAACGTGCTGTTGGATCCGACAAATACCGACTCACCCAGCACCGTCCGATATTTATTGGCGCCGTCATAATTACAGGTGATCGTGCCGGCACCGACATTACTCTTCGAACCGACATCCGCATCACCCAGATAGGCCAGATGGCTGGCTTTGGCAGCTCGCCCTAGGTGAGTATTTTTGATCTCGACAAAATTCCCTACTTTCGCAACCTCATCGATGACCGTGCCGGGGCGGATGCGCGCGTAAGGCCCAATGCTCGCACCCGCTTTTATCTCTGCGCCCTCTATATGCGTAAAAGGATGTACCTGTGCGCCTTCGCCAATATTGCTATTCGAAATTATGCAGTTCGCACCAATCGACACGCCGCCGGCCAGGGTGACCGTTCCCTCAAAAACTGTGTTGACATCAATGCACACGTCGCGCCCACAGTGCAAAGCCCCGCGTATATCCACGCGCGACCGATCAGCAATTAACACGCCTTGAGACATAAGCTGATCAGCCAGTGCCCCCTGATGTAACCGTTCGAGCTGCTCAAGCTGCTGCGGTGTATTGACGCCCAAACAATCCAGCGCACGATCTGACTGCACCACTGTTACCGTTGCGCCATCCTCTCTGGCAAGTTTCAGCACCTCGGGCAGGTAATACTCACCCTGTGCATTGTCATTGGTGAGTCTCTCAAGGTACTGACAAAAAGCCGCAGCGGGAGCAGCAAGAACTCCCGTATTGATCTCAGAGAGGCGTCTTTGATCAGCGGTAGCATCTCGCTCCTCAACCACACCCTGAAAAGCGCCTTCAGCGTCACGAAGCACCCGCCCGTAACCGGTGGGATCCGGCACGTGAGAAGAAAGCATCGCCATGCCCGAAGATGCGGCGCGAATTACTTCGTCGAGCGAATCGCGATGTATCAGGGGGACATCGCCAAAAAGCACCAACACGGTACTTTCTGAATCACAATTATGAATCGCCTGCTGCACCGCATGACCGGTTCCAAGCTGCTGTTGCTGGAGATGGCACTGCACATCTGGAGCGGTTACAACCGCTTGAACCGCATCGGCATCGTGCCCAACGACCATATGGATGCGCCTGGCCCCCACCTCCCGCGCTGTACCCAAGACATGGCTGACCAATGGCTGCCCAGCGAGCAAGTGCAGTACCTTTGCTGTGCTGGATTGCATCCGGCTGCCGTGGCCGGCTGCCAGAATGATTACTTCAAGCATAGGGGGTCCGGTTAAATAGATTACGCTTCACACATGATGATAACCGCTACGCTTTTTGCAAGCTCGGAGCGATCAATCACCCAATAAACACCGGAAATAGCGCGGTTTTGCCGAGGATTATCCGCGACCCGAGCGGTTTTTTACCTTTCGCAGGGTTGCCAACTGAGCGGTTGCCTCGGCAAGTTGCGCTGAGGCACGGCCGTAATCAATCTCACCTTGTTGGTTAGCGAGGGTATCCTCCGCATCCTTTCGGGCGAGTTCTGCAGCAGCCTCATCAATATCGTCTGCCCGCACCGCCGTATCCGCTAGCACCGTGACGACATCACCCTGAACTTCAATGAAGCCTCCCGAAGCGTAATACACCTGCTCAGCACCGCCCTGCTCAACAATGCGGATAGGCCCGGGAGTCAGGCGCGTCAGTAACGCAGCATGACCGTAGCACACGCCGAGCTCTCCCTCCTCGCCCGTGGCGGCCAAGAACTCTACCAACCCCGAGTAAATCTGCGCCTCGGCACTGACAATATCGCAGTGTAGGGTTATCGCCATAATTCAGTTCCCTCGGCGCCCTAAAGCTTGGACGCGTTCTCCACCGCTTGCTCAATGGAGCCGACCATGTAAAACGCCTGCTCGGGCAGCTGATCGTAGTCTCCGGCAAGGATGCCCTTAAAGCCCGCAATCGTGTCCTTCAGAGAGACATAAATACCAGGAGAACCCGTGAATACCTCTGCTACATTAAACGGCTGCGATAAAAAGCGTTCGATCTTTCTCGCCCTGGAAACAGTCAGCTTGTCTTCCTCGGACAGTTCATCCATGCCCAAAATCGCAATGATATCTTTCAGCTCTTTATACCGTTGCAATACGGTTTGAACACCGCGAGCCACATCATAATGCTCTTGCCCGATGATCAGCGGATCAAGCTGCCTTGAAGTGGAATCGAGCGGATCAACCGCGGGATAGATACCTTTGGCAGCAATATCGCGGCTCAGCACCACCGTGGAGTCCAGGTGGGCAAAGGTCGTGGCGGGAGACGGGTCAGTCAGGTCATCTGCGGGCACATAAACCGCTTGAATGGAGGTAATCGAACCCGTTTTGGTAGAGGTGATTCGTTCCTGCAGAACACCCATCTCTTCTGCCAGCGTCGGCTGATACCCCACCGCCGAGGGCATTCGACCCAAGAGCGCCGAGACCTCTGTTCCTGCAAGGGTATATCGATAGATGTTGTCGACAAACAATAGTACGTCGCGACCTTCATCGCGAAAACGCTCTGCCATGGTCAGTCCGGTCAAAGCAACACGCAGCCGGTTACCCGGCGGCTCATTCATTTGGCCATAAACCATCGCCACTTTCGATTTGCTCATCTCTTCGACATTTACAACGCCAGATTCCTGCATCTCATAGTAGAAGTCATTACCTTCCCGAGTTCGCTCCCCAACACCTGCAAATACCGAAAGGCCGGAATGCTCTGTGGCAATATTGTTGATCAGCTCCATCATGTTGACGGTTTTGCCCACGCCGGCTCCGCCAAACAAGCCGACCTTGCCGCCCTTGGCAAAAGGACAGACCAGATCAATCACCTTGATACCCGTCTCCAACAGCTCGTCGGATGCCGCAAGCTCCTCGTAAGTGGGCGCCGCGCGGTGAATCGCCGCACGCTCTTGCTCTCCAATGGGTCCCTTTTCATCAATCGGGTTACCCAACACATCCATAATCCGGCCCAGAGTCTCTATTCCAACAGGCACCGATATAGGTGCGCCGGTGTTTTCTACGCTAAGACCGCGGCTGACGCCTTCCGAGGGCCCCATTGCGATGGCACGCACCACACCATCTCCCAGCTGCTGCTGCACCTCAAGAGTCAAACCCTTTTCGGCGACTGACAGTGCGTCATACACCTGTGGCACGCTGTCGCGGGGAAATTCCACGTCGATGACCGCGCCAATAACCTGTACGACCTTTCCGCTACTCATTTTTCGGTCCTCGTTTCAAAACTAGTATGACGAGCATATCGCCACGTATTTTTTGGGTCGCGCGCTTTAGCCGATGGCCGCAGCACCCCCCACGATTTCTGCTAGCTCTTGGGTGATCGCTGCCTGTCTGGCCTTGTTGTAAACCAATTGCAGCTCGTCAATCAGTTCCCCAGCATTATCAGTGGCATTCTTCATTGCGATCATGCGCGCAGCCTGCTCACAAGCCCCATTCTCAACCACCGCTTGATATACCAAAGATTCGATATAACGAATCATTAATGCGTCGAGAAGTTCCCGCGCGTCCGGCTCGTAAATATAGTCCCAGTGATGAGACAACGACTCTCTCGCTTCTGGCTTCAGTGGCAGCAGCTGATCCACTCGCGGTGCCTGAGTCATGGTGTTCACAAAATCATTGCCTGCCAGGAACAGGGCGTCGATATGGCCATTCGTGTAAGCATCAAGCATAGTTTTAACGCCGCCGATTAAATCCTCAATCGATGGTTCCTCGCCAAGATCCCTGACAGACGCAGTGACGTTGCCCCCTACGCTGGCAAAAAAACCTGCCGCTTTGGCACCCACCAAGCACAACTCAACCTCGACGCCGTTATCTTGCTGCGCTCGCATGGACTGAATAGCCGCTTTAAACAAATTAATATTCAGGCCGCCACACAGCCCTCTGTCAGTCGAGACAATGATGTACCCCGCCCGCTTGATTTCTCGTGCCTGCATATAAGCATGCCGGTACTCGGGCGTAGCATTGGCGATATGTCCCACCACGGCGCGCATGCGTTGGGCATAGGGCTTGCCCAGCTCCATGCGGTCCTGCGCACGTCGCATCTTGCTGGCAGCGACCATTTCCATGGCGCTGGTGATCTTTTGAGTACTTTGAATACTCGAGATCTTGGTGCGAATTTCCTTGCCAGCAGCCATACAGCGTTACCAGGTCTGAGTAGACTTAAAGGCCTCAAGGGCAGACTTAAACACAGCTTCACGCTCATCATTCCAGTCGCCGTCGGCCTCTATCTGCTGCATCACATCAGCACTCTCGGCGCGCATATAGCTGAGCAAGGCCGACTCAAAATCGCCAATTTTTGCTACTTCTACATCCTGAAGATATCCCTCATTCCCGGCATAAAGGAGCACCCCCATCTCCGCAATCGACAGTGGAGCGTACTGTTTTTGCTTCATCAATTCGGTAATCCGCTCGCCATGGTCCAGCTGCGCTTTTGTCGCGTCGTCCAAGTCCGAGGCGAATTGTGAGAACGCCGCGAGTTCTCGGTATTGGGCCAATGCGGTTCTAATACCCCCCGAGAGTTTTTTCACAATCTTGGTCTGCGCTGCGCCGCCTACCCGAGAAACAGAAATACCTGCGTTCATCGCCGGTCGAACACCCGAGTTGAACATATCGGCCTCAAGAAAAATTTGGCCGTCCGTAATAGAGATGACGTTAGTCGGAACAAAGGCAGAAACATCGCCAGCCTGAGTCTCAATAACAGGAAGGGCCGTCAGGGACCCCGTTTGTCCTTTCACAGCGCCGTCAGTGAACTGTTCAACATAGTCGGCATTCACGCGCGCCGCGCGCTCAAGCAGGCGTGAGTGCAAATAGAACACATCACCCGGGTAAGCCTCTCGACCGGGCGGTCTTCTTAGCAGCAGTGAGATTTGGCGATAAGCCACGGCCTGCTTGGAAAGATCATCGTAAATGATGAGAGCGTCTTCACCGCGATCGCGGTAGTACTCGCCCATGGTGCATCCAGCAAAGGGCGCCAAGTATTGCATGGCGGCCGGGTCAGAGGCATTGGCCGCGACCACAATCGTATGCGCCATGGCGCCATGCTCTTCGAGCTTGCGGACAACAGACGCCACCGAGGAAGCTTTCTGGCCCACTGCGACGTAAACGCATTTAATGCCGGTGCCTTTTTGATTAATGATGGCATCAACTGCGATAGCGGTTTTCCCAATTTGGCGATCGCCAATAATCAGTTCTCTTTGGCCGCGTCCGATTGGCACCATGGCATCAATAGCCTTAAGCCCTATTTGAACCGGTTGATCGACAGATTGACGGGCAATAACCCCCGGGGCAATTTTCTCAATCGCGTCGGTCATCTTTGTCTCAATGGCTCCCTTTCCATCAATGGGATTGCCTAATGAGTCAACTACTCGTCCTTGCAGCTCCGGACCGACTGGCACCTCGAGAATGCGGCCCGTGCAACGGCAGGTTTGGCCCTCTGCCAACTGCTTATAATCGCCTAGCACCACCGCGCCAACAGAGTCGCGTTCAAGGTTAAGCGCCAAACCAAGCACACCGCCTTCAAATTCGATCATCTCACCGTATTGCACCTCGGTAAGACCATGAATACGGATAATGCCGTCCGTAACCGATACGATAGTGCCCTCATTGGTCGCTTGCGAGGTGACTTCAAGCGCATCGATCCGCTGCTTGATGAGATCGCTGATTTCCGAGGGGTTGAGCTGTTGCATGACTATTCCTCTGTCATTGATTCAACGAGCCAGCCAGCTTGTTCAGGCGGCCGCGAATGGAGCCATCGATCACCAGATCATTGGCCCGAATAAGAGCCCCCCCCAACAGGGAGGGGTCAGTTTCAGAGGTCAGGGTGACGCTTCGTGCCAACCTGGCCTTCATAGATTCCGTAAGTTGATCTGCCTCGATCTCACTGAGGGGGTAGGCCGACACCACATGAACTGCGACCGCGCTTTCCACCGACTGCTTGAGCTGCTCAAAAAGCATCGAGACTTCGGGTAATAAAGCAAGCCGACCATTATCTGCCAAAACGTGAAGCAAGTTGCCTACTGCCGGCGGCAAGGACTCCCCCGCCAGCGCCATCAAGGTCGCCGCGCGTTGCGCCGCCGTCTGGTCTGGATGTCTGAGCGAGGCGGCCACCTTGTGGTCTGCTGTCAGCGCGGCAAGTTGCGCCAGAGACGCTTGCCAAACACCCAGTTGGTCCGCCGCGCGAGCGTGCTCGAAGGCGGCTCGTGCGTATGGTCTGGCAAGTGTGGTGGGCTCAATCACAGTTTATGGTCCTGCAGAGAGCGTCTTAAGCAGATCGGCATGTTTATCCGCGTCGATTTCGGCACCAAGAACTTTCTCGGCCCCGGCAACCGCCAGCGCACTGACCTGTGTCATCAGTTGCTCCTGTGCTCGCGCCCGCTCCTGCTCTATGTCAGCAGAAGCGGCAGCCTTAACTCGCTCTGTCTCAGCAATGGCGACCTGCTTGGCCTCTTCCACAACCGCCTGGGCGCGTTTATTAGCCGCTTCGACTATTCCCGCGGCTTCCCGCTTGGCTTCTGCCAATTGCTCGGTCGCTCGCTTCTGTGCCAGCTCAAGGTCGTGACCGGCGCGATCTGCAGCGGCAAGGCCTTCGGCGATTTTGCTTTGGCGCTCTGCCATGGCGGCAGTGATCGGCGGCCAAACATAACGCATACAAAACCCAACAAACGCTATAAACGCGACGAGTTGTCCGATCAAGGTGAGATTAATGTTCACACGCTGCTCCTGTGGTGTTCTGGGGACACGTCTTGTTGCGCCCCGGAAAAAAGAAGGCTTTTAGCCCGCGACCACAAAAATCAAGTACATGGCGATACCGACACCAATAATGGGAATCGCGTCAACCAGACCGGCGCCCAAGAAGAAAGTGCCTTGTAATTTGGGCGCTAACTCGGGCTGTCGCGCAGAACCCTCAATCAACTTACCGCCAAGAATGCCAACGCCAATAGCAGCGCCCATTCCACCCAAACCCATCATAATGGCGGCGGCAACGTAAATCAGTTCCATGGTTGTCTCCTAAAAATACAAAGTGAAAATCAATGGTCCTCGTGTGCCATGCTGAGGTACACAATAGTCAGAACCATAAAGATGAAAGCCTGAAGGGTGATCACCAAAATGTGAAAAATCGCCCAGCCAATCTGTAACAGCGCAGCGGGCAACATCCAAAATAGCCCTACGCTGAACAACGCGGCGATCAGAATGAAAATCATCTCGCCAGCATACATATTGCCGAAAAGTCGCAATCCTAGAGAGAATGGCTTCGCCAGCAATCCCACGACCTCCATAAAGAGATTCACGGGAATAAATAATGGGTGGTTAAACGGGTTCATTGTCAGTTCTTTGACAAAGCCAAACCCCTTTACTTTTATCGAGTAGAAGAGCATTAGCAGAAATACGCCAATAGCCATGCCCATAGTGATGTTCGGGTCAGTCGAGGGCACGATTTTTTGATAGTCAACGCCCATTAACATTAAAGAGTGGGGGATTAAATCAACCGGGATCAAATCCATTAAGTTCATTAGAAAGACCCATACAAAAATTGTCAGGGCCAACGGCGCAATTAACGGGTTTCGCCCATGAAAGGTGTCTTTCACCGTGCCATCGATAAACTCTACGATCATTTCAACAAAATTAACCCAGCCCGCTGGCACCCCGGAGGTGGCGTGAACGGCAACACGGCGAAATAGCCAGCAGAATATGACGCCTAGCCCAACTGACCAGAGCATGGAGTCGACGTGGATGGCATTGAAGCCCATGGCCGCCATCTCGTCGGCTCCGTGGGCGAGCGTCCATTGCCCTTGAGCAGGCACAACGCTACCGTCATAACGCTCGTATCCCTCTGGCAACTTGCCGTAAGTCAAGTTAGTCAGGTGATGAACGATATACTCTGATACGGTCTGACTGTCGCCGTTTGCCGCCATTGTTGCCGCGAATCTCCCTGCGCCTTAAAAGGCGTCCTATTTAGTATTCTCTGCCGCCGTACCGGCCCGACCACTGGTTTTTGCCATCATTACTGACGGCAAAAACAAGGCAATCGCACTTCCCGCCAACACCGCCACCGGATCGCTACCCGGCCGGACCGTAAAAAGAGCAGCGAAGCCCAGTGTTGCCAAACTGTAGCGCGCCAACCCAAGCCATATAGGGCTAAGGACAGATCGCTCAGAAGTCAGGCTCACTGCAACCCAGCCACTCGGCAACAGAACGACTGCCGCACCCAGCAACATGTCCAGAGATATACGAACGCCGTGTAGCGCGCCAGCAACCCCCGCAGCAACACTGACCAACATCATGGTCATCAGCACAGCTTTTAACAGCCGTTTTCGTGTCGTCGCGAAA
>Ga0209251_1001784_pt1 | contig 15830 bp, 8 predicted proteins | sample SaaInlV_100m_DNA_6_FD_184665 | JGI IMG/M metagenome (GOLD analysis project Ga0209251, IMG submission 184665) | Marine microbial communities from expanding oxygen minimum zones in the Saanich Inlet - Saanich Inlet SI073_LV_10m_DNA (SPAdes) (version 2) | ecosystem: Environmental > Aquatic > Marine... | reverse complement strand
CCGCCAGAGGTCGCGCGGAGGGGGCTTTTTTTGTCAGCGATTTTTCGCGCGCCTCGAAAAGGACTCGAGGAGAGACGCAACGCAACGCCAAAAAGGTAGTCTACCGACCAGTGTTCTCGACAGCACGCAGCCAGCCAGTGTATGCATTGCATGGATTTATTTGCGTTATGTTGACACTCATGATTACACGATTACACCCTCTTCTCTCTCGCGCTCCGCGCCGCTCCCACGCACCCTCGGGAACGAGGCACAACCCCATTCCATTAAATCGCTGATCCGCTCGGGAACGGCCTGTTCGCAGCAATCGCGACGGACATGCCGTCGAGAGCTTTGCTCAAAACCACCTGCGAGGCCATGCGCGAGATGGGCCCGGGGTTTTCCGCGATATCCTTCAGCAAGGTCTCACCCTCGAAGTCGAGCTCCGGCATCAAAGCGAGCACGTCGCCGGGGAGCGAAACGTGCGTGTCCGGACCCTGCCTCAACGAAACATCAGGAACTACGGACTGCAACACAGGATCGTTCGACTCGGCGAGAGCCTGCGCCAGACTCTTGCCGATCTTTCCCTTCAGCTTGTGACGGACGCCCTCGATCACCACGGTGATGTCGATGCTGCGGCGGGGGAGACGCGGGGAGCGGTCGTGCGTCAGCGGGTGAGTCGCGTCCGCGGAGACGAGCGAAGCGCGTGGGTAAGTAAGCGCGCGAGGTTTTTCGGGCGAGGGATCCGGGGTGAGCACTCACGATCGCTCTGCGACGGTCACGGGACCGGTCGGGGCGGTACCGAACGCGCGCGCGACGGAGGGAGCCGTCGAAGGGCGCAGGCTGAGGAGCGCTCTCCTGAGAGCCATGCTGCTCTCTCGTGCGGAGCAGAGTGAGATCGGGACGGCGACGGGCTCGAAAAAAATCCGAGGACGACTCAAAATCGTCACTCATGAGCAGGCTCGCCTGCTCGCGTGACGCGTCGTCCCGGAAAAAACATCTCTCCTTCGTGTCGTCATCAGACTCACCCGCGTCCGACTCAGTCCTTCCGAGCAGCGATGACGTCGCTTAATCCGAATGCCCTGGCGGAGGCGCAGTCGTCGTCAGAGATGTTCGACGTGATGCGCCCTCCGCGACCGTCGTTCGACGTGTACCGGGACCGGCCTGAGCCCACCGGCGAGATGATGACGAGAGGCGAAACCCACAAATTGAAAAGGTGGCACCGCTCGGTGCACGTCTGGCTCGTCGACCCAGCCCTCGGCCTGGTGGCGTTGCAGAAGCGCTCACCGAACAAAGACACGTTCCCCGGCCGATGGGACATCAGCGCAGCGGGGCACATCGAGAGCGGGGACGAGTCGCGGCCGACGGCGGTGCGGGAACTCGCGGAGGAGCTGGGGGTCGTCTGCGACGGGGAGGAGCTGCGTTTCCTTTGCTGCGTTCCGGCGGAGCAAGCGGATCTCGGAGGCTGTAACTGTTTCGAGGACGTGTACATCCTGCGGTGCGACTCGGAGGCCACCGCGTTCGCGGTGGGCGAAGCTGAGGTGACGGCGACTGCTTGGATGCCCATGAAGGAACTAGAGGAAAAGCTGAAGACGGGCGACCCGACTGTCGTGCCGAGGACGGAGAAATACCAGTCTGCGTTTTTCGGTTTCTTGCGCGCCGAGTGCGGCTTCGACGCGCGAGAGTGAGCGTCATGTATCATAGAACAGGGCGTTCGCACCAGCTAGATAGTCTACGACACGTCCAGACCTTGCCACCTCGCATCCTGCGATTCCCAGTCCTCCTTCTTCGCGCTCCGCGCGCGAGGCGCGCGGTCGAAGGCGGTGAGTTCGGAGTTGAGAAACTCGGACGAAAGGACGTCGTCGCGGGGCGCGCCGATGCGCGGCGTCCACGCCGACTCGAGCATCTCCTTCTCCACCTCTGCCTGACACTCCTCGCAAAACTCCTTCACGGCGAGGACGGTGAACGGCTGCTCCAGCTGCATGCCTATGTCGTCGATGCCCAGCGTGAGCCACGACACGAACAGCGCGCCGGGGACGAGAACCCACAGCGCCGGCGCCGTCGCCGCGACGCTCGAGGTGAAGAGAAGGAGCCAAAAAATTAACCCGCGAGAGATGTGTCGCGCGTACGAAACCGGCGTCGGGGTGGAGGCTAACCTGTCCGTGCGCGCGGCGTAGTTGTGCAACGCCGTCAGATCGTTATCCATCAGCAGCTGGTAGATGAGTTCCACCTTGTGCTCGTTCATGCGGTCCAAACCGCGCGTGATCTCGGTCATGAGCTTCTGTGGTACGTTGCCTAAAACGCGCCCGAGCTCGTCCACGCCGAGCCGGTCGACGCCGTCCCGTCCCAGCACGTTTTCCAGTTCCCCGCGCGCCGCGTCCGTGCCCTCGATGCCCTGGCCTCTGTGCTTGATCGCCCACGGGATCGCCGCGACGAGGCGTGCGTTCGCCTCGCGGTCGTCCAGGGGACACCACACCACCATTTTTCTCGACAGGTTCCTCGTCGCCGAAAGGACCTCGGCGAACGCGTCGGCGGCGTGATTGAACCGCGCAAACGCCGCGTTTGTTCGGAACGCGAGAAGCAAGCAGATGGCTCCTCCCGCGACTTGCACGACCGGCGCGAGCGCCTGCAACGCCGCGACGACGGGGTAACGCGCGCGCAGAACGGCGACGAGCGCGGAAACCAGGGTTATCACGAGCGCGGGGCCGGCGATTCGTCTCGCGACGAGCGAGCTTCCCATGGACGTCAACATTTGGGCGTATCTGGACGTCGATTGGTACCTTTTCCATTCCTCCGAACGCCTCCACGTCGTCGTCTGCGTGAGAGCCCCTGCATCACACATCAGCTCGAAATTCAAGCCGGGGTCACCGGCCCAGTTCGGGATACACTCCTCGTCCAGCGCGGCGACGGCGGAAGTGCCGGGTCCGCCGCTCACTGATTGCGGCGGCAGAGGCAACGGGGGGGAGGCAACGGGCGTGTGGGGCGCTTTCCGTCGCAAGGCGCTCACGTCCGAGACTCTCGAACGACGCCAGTTCTCTCTCTGCGGCGACGAAGAGGACGCCGCCGAGGCCAAAAAGGAGGCCGCGAGCGACGACGAACAGGCCATCCGGGGCGTCGAATTCAGAAACGCGCTCGGTGGTGATGCGCCGTCGACTCTGTCGGGGAGAGGGTATGCGACAGGCGGAGAGAAGCGGATGTCCCCGTCAGCGCCTTTTTTTTTTTTTTCGAGTGGATTGGATGACATGGATGACTTCGGGTCATTGTTGAGCTCAGAGAAGGGCACAGTTTTGTTCAGGGACTTTTCTGATCTCGAGATCAAGTGCCGATCAGAAAACCACGCAGCAGTAAGAACAGTGTGTATTTCACTTCAACGCTACGCGTTCGACGCGTTCGGGTCGCCTCCAAACTCATGAGAGAACCACTCCTCCAATTGGGCATCAGCGTTGTTATCCCCTCCGGTTGGAACCGCGGCGCGCCCGCTCGCGTTTCCAGTTGCGTTTGTGGGCATGCGAAACACGACTTTCAGCGCCGGGCGAGCGGCGGCCGGCGCGTCGGCACTCTCACGCGCGGGGGGCGCGCTGGGGACGGAATTCCCCCCTCTGGCGATTTCCACTGGACTAGGGACGGCATTCGCCGCGGCGGCGGATACCCGCCCCTCGCCCCCCTGCCCCTGGGAAGAGGCGGCAGAAAGCCGCGACCTCGACGCTTCCGCCGCCGAAACTGAAGCCCTCTGGTCGTAGTACGCGCTAGCCAACGCGGCGTACTCCTCGCCGGAGAACGCGGGAGAGTTCAAGCGCTGATTGTCTCGAGCCGCTCTGAACGAAGCCGCGACGGCGCCCGCGGCAGCCTCGACCGCGACCATGGCCGCCGCGGATGCCTCCGCGGCCGCGTCCGCGGCCGCTCTCCTCGCGTCCGCGTCGCGAGCGCGTTGCAGCGCGGCGGCCGCCTCCGTCATGGCGGCCAAGTCGCGGCTCGTCTCCTCGAGAGGGTCGCTCGGCGGCGCCGGCTGTTCCTGGACCTCCTCGCTATCGCTGTCGTCTATGACGATCACGTCATCCTCAGGCGCCGGCGGCGGCGGTCGACCCCGCCGCGCCTCCGCGACGGCGCGCCGCATCTCTTCCTCCTCGTCCGTCTCCTCTCCGTCCGCCTCGAGAGTCACCCCCTCCGCCGCGGCGTCCGGCGGCTCGGGCTTGACGCCGACGTCCGCCGTCGCCGCCGCGTCGCCCGGCTCCGCCACTCGGAGTTCCGGGGGCACGTGGAGCACCGAGCCGCCCAGGCCGAGGACCACACCGTTCATCGTCTCCGTCTCCACCCACGCCGCCGGAGGCGCCGCGCCGGGCGGCCCGCCGTCGTCGCCCGCGAGCGGGCGCCACCGCCCGCTCGGCTCCACCTCGACGCGCGAGACGCTCGTCGACTTCCCGTCGCGGCTCCGCGCGCGGAGCACCCCCAGCACCCTGGTGAGGAACCCGTCGATGACGATGTCCGGCGGGCGCCCCTCCGCGCCGCAGTGCGGACACGTCCACTTGCGCACGCCGGCGTTGAGCTGGAGGTACGTGTCCAGGTCGAACACCGCCAGGCTCGTGCACTTCTTGGTCCTCGCCGGTATGGCGCATATTTGCCCCGAGATGGGGCACCGCAGCGACAAGATCGCGTTGTCCTCGACGATGATGTCGTCGTCGTCGTCGCCCCCGCCCCCGCCGAGCGCGCGCTCGACGAACGCGCGCGCGCTCGGGAACCCCGCGGGTGCGGGGACCAGGCCTTTGACCTGGTCGATCGTCCGCCTCCGCGCGACGCGGATGACGACGGAGAAGGCGCGCTTGTCGTTGCACGACACGAACAACGCGTTTTGTCCGACGCACAGGAGAGGGTAAGGAACCTCCACCACGGGATCCCGCCCGGCTTTCCCCAGCGCGTTGCCGGGCTGGCGGTACATCACCGCGAGCGGCGCTTGGTTCACGCGCACGCTCGCGGTGAACGGCCAGTGCAGCCGCGCGACCACCGGGTCGTCGATCATCACGCACGCGATATGTAGCTGGTACTCGCGCGCGCTTTTTGCCTTGGCGGCGTCTTTTCGGAGCAGCTCGTACTGCTCCGAAGTGAGCGTGAACGGGCGCTGCAGCGTCTGCTGGTTCCCGCTCCCCGAGCGCACCAGCCGCGTGGGGGCCATCACCACCCCGGGCGTGGACGCCAGCCTCGGCGCGTCCGCGGCGGCCCAGAACGGGTCGCTCGCCAGCACGCGCGCCCACGCGCCGGGGTCGGGCTGAGCCTGCGCGTGCGCCTGCGCCGTCACGGACCGCGGGTCGCTCCACGGGTCGTGCGAGGGGTGTCGTCGCTTCTCCCCCCTGCCTTGGGCGACGTACGTGCCCGGTCGCGACTCGTCCCAGATCTGCCCGCGCTCCGCCGCGAGGCGCATGTGCGCGCGTTTCATCACCGACTCAACCGCGCGGTGTCCCCCGGCGTGGCGCACGAGAATCGCGCTCGATCCCATCTCCACCAACCGGCGAATCAGCTCGGGCTTGGGGCCGGTTTTCGGCATGTGCAGAGCCATGAGGATGTCCTGCAGCTCCTTCACTCTCAAAGCGTGCAAAGAATGCAGCAGATCACGGCCGATGACCTCATCTTGTGGCGCCATCCCTCTCCTCACTCTCCCCACTCGCGCGCTGACACGTCTGACGTCTGACGACCACGTCGACCTGCCCGCGCGAGCCTGCCCCCGCCAGTGTCCCCGTCAGCACCCCTCCGCGATTTCGACGTGGCGCGTGGGGTCGTCGTCCACGGGTCGATGCACCCTGACCCCGTCAGGAGGAGCCAGTCGCGCGACTGTGGCGGCTGATGTCGAGATCCGCCGAAGTCGGCGCTTTTCCAATTCTGTGCGAGCCGACGCCGGCCTACCCCTCCTTCGCCGTGTGTCAGTTTTTTCTTTCGTGACTAAATGCCCAGTCATATGATCTCCAAGAAATGCTGCTGATTTTCACGCGTTTTTAATATCCCAGAGGGAATGCAGCGAGCCCCGAGCCCCCCCCCACTCGCTGGCACGCCGCTTCACCGCGCCGCTCGCTGATCTTCTCTCGCGCCCCCTCGGCGATTGCTCGCCGCTCGGGAGGTTGTGATGATGTTCGCCATGATGAGAACCGGCGCGCTCGCGGCTCCCGCGACCGCCGCTGGATTGAGGACGCGAGCCTCTAAATCTGCGGCGGCGGGGCCTTCGCATCGCGCCCTGCTCAACACCCGCCGGGCCGCGATGCGCGTCACCTCGGCGCACCGCGGAATCGCGCCGCGCGGGCGCGCGGTGGTCCGCCGCGCCGCCGAGTCCTCCGGCGAGACTGCGGACGTGGCGGACGCCGAGGCCTCCCCCGAGGATTCCGCCGAAGCGAAAGCAGCGGTGGAGCTGGCCGCGGTCCTCGAGGCGATCGCCTCCGAGCGCGAGGCCCTGATCGAGACGGAGATGGAGCAGAGGCAGAAGGAGACGAAGGCGCTGGAGTCCCAGGAGGACCTCGAGCTCGTCGCCACCAAGCAGGCGCAGCTCGCGGCGACGGCGTGGGAAGAGCACGCCGAGGCGGAGGAAGCGGTGGCGCGATGCATGGCCAAGTCGGACGCCGCGGTGGAGGCCATGGGCCAGGCGGAGATGCTCGTGACCGAGATCAAGGCGAAGATGTCCATTCTCGAGATCGCCGTCGCGGCGGAGTGCGCGGAGGACGACATCCCGTGCGTGGACGACGCCATCGAGGCTGCGGGCGGCGCCGAGAAGGAGACGGAGGAGCCCGCCGAGAAGGAGAAGGAGAAGGAGAAGGAGAAGCCGAAGGTGAAGAAGTCCGAGCAGTGGTGGGTCGCCGAGGACCTCTCGATGGACGACGCCATCCCCGTCATCGCCGAGCGCCTGTCCGAGGCGGAGGCGAGCTTCGAGAAGACCAAGGCGGAGAAGGAGTCGCGCGAGGAGAAGTACGTCGCGGCGGTGCAATCCGCGGAGGACGCCAAGGAGCGCGCGCAGGCGGCGGATCAGCGCGCGGCGGACGCCATGACCGCCGTGGAGCAGATGATGGAGCGCGTCCTCGAGGCGCGCGTCGCGTGGTCTGAGGTCGAGTCCGCCGTCGCGGAGCTCGACGAGAAGCGCGCGAAGCTGGTCAAGGACGAGGGCCTGGACGAGGAGGAGACGTGGGTCGACACCGAGATCGAGTGCGAGCCCGGGGACGAGGAGTGCTTCGAGACGCTCAAGAATTCTGTCCCCGCGGACGAGATGGAGATCGTCGTGGACGCCGAGACGCTCGCCAAGCAGAAGGCGCTGGAGGAGGAGGCGGCGAAGGAGGCGGAGAAGAAGCCGGAGAAGCCCAAGACCTCCAGCTCCAGCAAGCAGTTCGCGGGCAAGTTCTTCTCCTCCACGGGAGACAAGGCGCAGGGCGTCTCCCTCGCCGCCGGCATCGCCCTCGGCGTCGGGTTCTTCGTCGGCATGTTCCACCCGGGCGCGCTTCCCCTGCGCAAGGCTGTCTCCAGCACCGCCGCGCAGGTCACCGCCACGGTGGAGGGCGGGTACAAGTCCGTCATCTCCAAGATTCCCGAGTCGGAGCGTAAGCTCGCTGAGCACGCGTACGAAGAGGCGCACGAGGCTGGTCTGCTCGACGCGCTCGTGCTGCTGTTCACCAGCATCTTCGCCGTGACGCTCATCTCCAAGATGCCCGGCGGGTCGCCCGTGCTCGGCTTCCTCATCGGCGGCGCCGCCGTCGGGCCGTACATGCTCGGCTTGATCGGCCACGTCGAGCAGGCGAAGGTGCTCGCCGAGTTCGGCGTCGTGTTCCTGCTGTTCAACATCGGCCTCGAGCTCTCCCTCGAGCGTCTCACCGCGATGGCCAAGTTCATCTTCGGCATGGGCTCCGCGCAGATGGTGCTCACCACCATCTGCATCGCCGCCGCCGCCGTGGCGTGCGGCCTGACCGTCCCGCAGGCGGTGGTCGTCGGCATGGGTCTCGCCTTCTCCTCCACCGCCGTCGCGCTGCAGGTGCTGCAGGACAGAGGCGAGAGCGGTGCGCGTCACGGCCGCGCCACCTTCTCCGTGCTCCTGTTCCAGGATCTCACCGTCGTGCTGGTGTTCATGCTCGTGCCCCTCCTCGCCGGCCCCGACTCGGGATCCGTCTCCGCCATCGCCGGCTCGCTCGTCAAGGCCATCTTCAAGACGGTGGTCGCCATCGGCGCCATCATGGTCGCCGGCCGCGCCGTGCTCAGGCCCGTGTACAACCGCATCGCGAAGCTGAAGAACGCCGAGGTGCTCACCGCGACGACGCTGTTCACCGCGCTCGGCACGTCCCTGCTCACGCAGTCGCTGGGCTTATCCATGGCCCTCGGCGCGTTCCTCGCAGGGCTGCTCCTCGCGGAGACGGAGTTCCACCTGCAGGTTGAGTCCGACATCGCGCCCTTCCGCGGGTTGCTCCTCGGGCTCTTCTTCATGACCGTCGGCATGCAGATCGACCCCGGCACGCTATTCGCCAACTTCCCGGCCATCATCGGCATCGCCGTCGGATTGCTCGCGATCAAGATGAGCGTGATGGCGTTCTGCGGCCCCCTGTTCGGCCTCCCCATGCTCGCGGCGCTCAGATCCGGCGTGTACATCGCGCCCGGCGGCGAGTTCGCGTTTGTCACCTACGGCATCGCCGCCGCCGCCGGTTTGCTCCCCATGGCGATCGTGAACCAGATCAACCTCGCCGTCGTGCTGACGATGGCGGCGACGCCTCTGTTCGCGACCTTGGGGGCGGAGTTCAAGAGGTTCTTCAAGGAGGAGAAGTCCGTCGCGTCGCTGCAGGCGAAGGAGGGTGACGCCAACGACTTGTCCGGCCACGTCATCATCGCCGGGTACGGCCGCGTCGGAAACATGATCGGCGAGCTGCTCAGCGAACAGCTCATCCCGTTCGTCGCCCTGGACGTCTCCGCGGACGCGGTCTCGAAGGCGCGCGCGAACGACTTGCCCGTGTACTTCGGAGACGCCGGCTCCAACGCCGTGCTCCACGCGGTGGGGGCCGAGAAGGCGTCCTGCGCCGTCGTCACCCTGGACACGCCCGGCGCCAACTTCCGCACCGTCTGGGCCCTCAAAAAGTACTACCCGCACATCAAGGTGTACGCGCGCGCGAGCGACATTCAGCAGGGCTTGGAACTCGAGAAGGCGGGAGCCAAGGCGGTCGTCCCGGAGACGCTCGAGCCCAGTCTTCAACTCGCTTCGTGCATCCTTTCGGAGATGGATATGTCCAACGACGACATCTCGGTCGCCGTCGACAACTTCCGCCGGTCGCACATGGGCGAGCTCTCGCTCCTCGCGTCGGCGTCTGGGTCGGCGCTTGGATACGGGCTTCCCACCGATCTTCAGTCGATGGATGGCGAAGAGCTCGTCGAGGTTTCTGTCTGACGAAACGCGTAAGCGAGAGACGAATTATTACGAGTCCCAACCGAGTTGACGTGAGAGTTGTTTTGTTAGAGTTGTCACGAGTCTTTTTCTCGACTCAACGATACGCGTCGATCTAGAGCTTAAACCCCGAATGCAGAGCGACTATTCCTCCGGTCAAATTCTCGTGACTGACGTCCACAAACCCCGCCTCCAGCATCATCGCCGCGAGTTTTTCCTGCTTGGGGAATCTTCGGATCGACTCGACGAGGTACTGGTAGGAGTCCCGATCTCGCGCCACGAGATCGCCCATCGCTGGAATGACGTTGAGACTGTACATCTCGTACATCGATTTTAGCGGTTCCTGCGTGACCTTGGAAAACTCCAGACAGAAAAACCGACCGCCAGGTCGCAAGACCCGACGCGCGTCTTTCAGCGCCGCGAGCGTGTCGGTGACGTTTCGAAGCCCGAACGCAATCGTGTAGGTGTCCACGGAGTTATCCTCGAAGGGCAACCGCTCGGCGTTCCCCTCGACGAACTCGAGCGTCGCCAGGGGATTTCCCCGCACGTCCGTGCTTCGACTCAACCCGTGCTTCGCCGCGCGTTTCTCGCCCTCGCGAAGCATGGCGGGGTTGATGTCACTCACGATCACGCGGCCGGCGCTGGACGGATCGCTCCGCGGCTTGCCGCCGCCCGCCGCCCGCCTCGCCGCCGCCTCCTCCGCGCGCAGCGCCCTCAGGACGCGGAACGCGACGTCGCCCGTGCCCCCGGCGACGTCCAGGTGGGTCATCCCCGGGAACACGCCAACCTTGGACACGAGGTAGTCTTTCCAAAGCCGGTGGACGCCGGCGGACATCAGATCGTTCATGAGGTCGTACGAGGGCGCCACCTTCTCGAACACCTCGCGGACCATCCCTTCCTTCTCCTCCGCGAGCACGTCCTTGTACCCGAAACTGGTCGTGGCGGAGCCGGAGGGAGAGGAGGACGTCGCGTCCTTCTCGGCTGATTCCCTCGCACCGTTCGAACCTTCCGACGCGAAGCCCACGTGGGAGGTCGAAGACAGGAAGCGGCCGCGCCTCGCGAGCGCGTCCCGCGCGGGGACGAGCATGCGCCGGAGCGACATCTCGACTGCGGACGCGAACGCGCTCGATGACCTGTGGTGGACGCGGCCTGAGAGTGGCCACGTCATCCCCGTTTTCTCGGCTACGTAAGCCAAAGTTTCCTGGAAAAACGAGGGAGCACCCGGAAAATGTAGCGATTACCTTGCGACGGAGACGCGGACAGTCGTCGGCGGCGCAGGGCACGATGCGGGTCGGTCGGAGCGTCCGACTGACCACCCACGTTCGGTGGAGCGCGGTCCTCTGCCTCTGTCTCCTCGGCACCTTCGTCAGAGGCTCGGAGATGGACCTGCGTCGTCTCAGCTTCCCGAAAACACGGATGCGGATGCAGACGAGGATCTACGACGCGGGAGTGTCGAACGAGCTCCCCTTTTGTTCCAGCCTCTCCGGCCCTTCCTGTGATTCCGTCGCGCTCGAAGAAGACGACGACGAGTACGAGTACGACTCGAGCGATGTCATGGCGAAGGTGAAACTCCTTTCCGACGAAAGGCAAAGAGCGCACGCGAAGAAGGAACGCGACGCGCTTGCGCGCAACAGGAAGAATGCTGTCGAAGTGGAAAAGGAGAGACTCAGCCGCGTGCGACGCGCGCAGGAGCGGGCGCGCGGGGACGAGAAAGAAGACGTGCCCGAACCGCGGCGTGAGGAAACGACGAAGGATCAGCGACCAAAGTCCGTTTCTCCGGGCGAACACTTAGCCTTCGTTCATCGGGCGGCGAAGCAGGCGGCGTCGGAAGTGGAGTGCGAGGTGTGCCGGTCAATCTCGCGGGAAGCGCTCGCATTCGCTGCGACTCCGACACCAAGCGGACGCGCTATGCCCGAGGCGAACATTCTCAATTTTTTGCACGAGATGTGTGTTGGGGACGTTCCGCGTCTGCTTCACTATTATTCCATTCTTCCGCGGCCTCCCCCCGACGGTGGGGACGCGGAAGAGGGGCGACGGAGAAGTTTCGCTTTCGGCGAGCGAGACGGAAAGGGGAGTCTTTTTTCCTTCGAGCAGAGAGCCTTTTCGATGGCTTGCGGGAAGGTCGTAGACGAAATAGACATCGAGCTCTCCGAGCGCGCGTTCGCGGTCGTGAAAGCGACGACGGACGCGTCGCTGTCCGGCGACCGACTCTCGACTCGCGCGCGTGTCGAAGCGGAAACGTGCGCGTCGTTTTGCGAGGCGGAGGCATCGTCTCTCGGCCGGCTCGAGGCTCCGGAATCCGCCGCGTTACGTCGAAACGGCGGGTGTATCTACTCCGCGAAGGGGTTTTGGGTTTGGGAGGTTTGTTTCGAGCGAAGCGTCCGGCAGTTTCACGTCGTCGACTGGCCGAAGATCGACCAGGTCGTGAGCCTGGGTACATTCGAGGCGCAGGGGGTGGGCGGGGAGCAGTACTTCGCGGGCGGGGACTTTTGCGCGGGCGTGCGGGACGAATCGAAAAACCGCCCGACAGGGCCGGGCCGAGCGCGGCGCAGCGTCGTTCGATGGCAGTGCGCGCCGGACGGGAAAGAACGAATCTCGTCGAGAGAACCGAGGACCTGCGAGTACGACATAACAGTGTTCACGCCCGCTCTTTGCTAGCTGACTAGTTTTTAGAGACGTAGCAGATTTGCAAACAAAGAGATCAATAGAGTATCACGCGACGGTTCGTCTACCGAATCGATCGGAATCATACGACAGAGCGCTCATCGCTTGCCCTTTTTCCGTTTCTTCCCGCGGTCGCTGTCGCTCGCCTCTTCGTCCGCCGCCGCCGCTTCCTCTTCCAATTCGTCCCAGTCCATCCCCGAGTCGCTCAGTTCCTCTTCCGCGTCGGACTCGTCCTCGCTCTCGACCATGGACTCGCTCTCGGACTCGCTCTCGGACTCCTCCTCTTCCGAGTCGGACGGCTCGAAGTCGCTCTCGCTGTCCGCGCCGTCGCCCTCCTCGTCGTCGTCGTCGTCGATCTCGTTGTTGAGGAACTCCCAGCCGCCGCTCTCGAGCCAGTCGTCGGGGTCCTCCTTGATCTGCTTGAGCAGGGGCTTCCAGTTAAGGTTGGACTTACCTTCGTAATACTTGATGTCGAGCGTGCCGAGCCACTGCTTGATGTTCTCGAGATTCTGTACCGGGATCTGGTCGATGCGGTGCACGTCGCGCGAGAAGTCCTTGAAAATCACAGCCATGTCAAAGTTCTTGAGGTGGAATCCCACGCGCTCGAGGTTGACGACCTCGATATCCTCCGCGTTGATCACGAGCGGCGGGAACTCGGTGAGCTCCACCAGGCACGACGCGGTGGGCAAGATCCTTACGGTGGACTTGAACGGCACGCCGTCGAACGCGAGGTCGTGGTACGGCGAGTCAAACTCCAGGTTGAGGTTGGGGAAATCCTTCTCCCAGACGTCCTGGACCTTCCTGCAGAATCCAGAAAATTCCTTGTGGATGCGCTTCTCGCGCTCGCGCTCGCGCTGCTCCTCCTCGATCTCGTCGGGGTCGTACATGTTGCGCCGGCCGCCGTCGAGGCTCTGCACCGCCTCCATGATCTCCATGTAGAACTGCACGTCCTTGGTCTTCTTCTTGCCGATCATGATGGCGTCGTGCAGGTGGAAGTGGATCAGGGTCTTGATCTCCTTCTTCGCCGGCTGGAAAAACGCGTTCCTGATGTTGCTGTAGATGATGTCCACCTGCTCCTCGGCTTTCGCGCCGACGTACCGCAAGCCGTTGGTGTGCGCCTCGAGCGTACCCGCCTTGCGCCCGCCGCGCCCGCCGAAGGTGGGCATCATCCACAGGCCCACCAGGCGGTGCACGCGGCCGTGCGACAGCACCAGGCGCTCCTGGCGCACGAGCGTCGCGCGCTCCGCCTTCTCCGTCTCGCGCTGCGTCACCGTGCGCTTCAGCGCGCGCATCTCCTGCACGACGTAGTTGGCGTGCTTGTTGTCGGACGAGCGGTACGACACCTCGCGCAGGAACGAGAGGTTGGGGAACTTGACGTTCGCGGGGTACGTCGCGTTCGCCGCCGTCGCGCCGGGCGCGGTGGGGGCGTTGAAGTTGATGCGGATGAACGACGCGCCCGCGTCTTGCGTCACGCTCACCGACTTCACCGCCATGATGTGGAAGGGCACGAGCTGGCCGTGGATGGGCAACAGCACGGACTCGGCGTCGCGGTCGACGGTGAGCACCGGGTCGACCGAGCGAGGCACGGGAACGTCCGCCATGCGCTCGTACGCGACGAAGTCCGCGGTCGCGCCGCCCTTGCCGCCGGCCACCTCGGCGTTCTGCGCGCCGATCAGACGCGCGTGCGTCTCGCGGTTCTTCTTGTCCGCGAGCGTCGCCTGCTTGCGCCGGCGCGCGTCCTCGTCCGTGGGGCCGCCCTCCTCGCCGCGCGTCTTCGCGTCGAGCACGACGCCTCCCGCGGCGACGGTGGCGGCGCGCGCCTTGGTCTTCTCCTTCGCGTCCTCCTCCTCTTCCTCGTCGTCGTTGATCTGGTACGCGATGTCCTTCAGCGCCTTGGTGACCCCCGCGGTGAGCACCTCAGGCGCGGCGCCGTTCGCGGCGACCACCGCGGTGTCCGCGATGAGCACCGCGTACGTGCGCCCCTTGCTCCCCTCCTTGGCCTTCTCGTTGGTCAGGCCGGCGATGGCGATCTGGATGTTGTAGCACTGGCCGGCGCGCACCTTCTGCACGGCGCCGCGCGACTTGGGGCCGAGCACCAGGCTGGGCTCGCGGAGCTCGAGGCCGATGGCGGTGCCGACGTTCTTCCCGAGCTTGGAGACGAGCGCGGCGCGCGTGTCGTCAGACAGGCCTTTGGCGGATTCCAGCGCCGCCTTGGCGGCGTCGTACGGCGCGGCGAGGTCGGCGCCGTCCTTGAGCGCGCCCAGCGCGGCTTCCTGCGCGGCGAGCACGGCGGCGTACACGTCCTCCATGGGCTTGGTGGGGTCGATCATGAGCGTTCGCGCGATGTTGGTGCAGTACTGCGTGTGCCGCGCGCCGAGCGAGATGGCCACCACGCCGTAGTGGAGCTTCTTGTCGCTGGACTGCGCGGACATCTTGAGCTCGTACTCGCCGCCGGACTGCACGATGGGGGGGTAGCAGATGTCCACGTCGTCCGCCTCGATGTCCTTCAGCCCGAGCTTCTTGGCGGGGTCCAGGATCTGGTCCTCGCACTCCTCGGAGAGCTTCGCGTGCGACACCTTGGTCTCGTCGTTCACGATGCCCTCCACGCGCTCGACGGTCCAGCCCATGGCTTTCGTCGAGAGCCGCGCCGCCTGCTTCACCAAGACGAGCTCAGCGTCGTCCTTCACCGCCATCGCGTCGGCGATGCCGGGCGCGACCTCCACCACGGAGAAACCCTTGGCCTTGATCTTCTCCGCGGCGTACGCCGTGAGCGCGCCCTCCGAGGCTTCCTTGGCGACCATGCCGACGAGCGCGCCGGCGGGGATGCACTCCACGAGCTCATCCGCCTGCGCCTCGCCGTTCTCCCCCTTGGGCTTGTTGTGCACCACCACCTTGACGCCGGCGTCGGCGGCGACGGTCTCGACGACCGTCTCGACGAGCTTCGCCTTCTTGCCGCCGGTCACGACGTGCAACTCTCCCGCCTTCGTGATGAGGACGAGGGTGTCCGGGAGTTCGTACCCGAAGAGCCAGATCTCGAGCGCCACGGACTTGAGGTAGCGCAAGTCATCCTCCTTGTTGGCTCCGGAGCCCACGAGAAGCGCCGTGGCACCGCCCCACACCTGCGCGTTGTCGCTCCAGCTGGCCATCAGGCGCTTCAGGCGCGCCGCGCACACGGCGGCGTCGATTGAGGCCATGATGATGGTCGCTTCTCGTCAGTTCGCCGCGACGGCTTCTCGGATCGGGAGCGGAGAGCGCTTTTCAGATCGCGACGTGCCCCTTCTCCGTTCGGGAGCGGACGATCGAGCGCTTTTCAGATCGCCACCACCGACGATCGGGATGTCTCGCGGGGATGAACCTCCCGTTCGCGCCGCGACAAAGTGTCGCGCGGATCGTTGTTGCCGGACCCGCCTCCCCTCCGCTCATCAAATCTACGACATGCTTTGAATATTTCAAAAACCTTTAAACCTTTTTGGCTCCCGTCGTGACTGTTTGCGCGTGGGGATTGAGGTTTTTTGGCAAAATTTCGGACATCTCCGAAATCGACCCCGACTGCGCCGCTGCGGGTTTTTGGCAAAAATCGAGGCAAAACGTGACTTCTCATCGTGCATCGACGCGCGCGAAATCACGCCGTATGCGTTTTGTGGTGTGCTATTCATTCCGTGTTTCGATCACTCGATCCCGCGACAGGACAAATCGAGCGCCCACAAACGCATGCAAAAACGTTCGTGCCATATATTACGCCCACCGTACCCCGAGCACCTTCATGAAGGGGTTCTCACGAGCCCTCTCATGACCCGCTGAAAAGCCC
>Ga0209251_1001770_pt1 | contig 15888 bp, 18 predicted proteins | sample SaaInlV_100m_DNA_6_FD_184665 | JGI IMG/M metagenome (GOLD analysis project Ga0209251, IMG submission 184665) | Marine microbial communities from expanding oxygen minimum zones in the Saanich Inlet - Saanich Inlet SI073_LV_10m_DNA (SPAdes) (version 2) | ecosystem: Environmental > Aquatic > Marine... | reverse complement strand
GTTTGTTAATATGGTACCTCTACACAGTATAGAGGTATTAATTATTTATTAAAATGAGCAACCTAACAGCGTACTTACCTTTCGGCTTTGGGTGTTTCAAGGTTTCTGGTTTGCTGCTCTCTACTCCAAACCTTTTTTCGATATTTGGCCTGCCCTGAGGGATTCGAACCCCCGACCTAGTGCTTAGAAGGCACTTGCTCTAATCCTGCTGAGCTAAGGGCAGATTCGTTAAGCGTTATCAATTAAACGCTGGAAAATTTTATATGGCATCATACTAAGCTGTATGTAAACAGCCCAGAAGCCAATGTTCCAAATGATGATTTCAGGCCAGTTCATTTGCGAAATTCCACTTGATACCATTCACCATCGTGCTTGAATTTGATGATGCTGTGAGAATACACTGGTTTCTCTTGATTTTCATATAGTGTTTTAGTCTCACATTTTTGTGCCATGCGATATCCAACAATTTGGTTGTTACCATTTTGACCTTTATCAGCACCAACAATACCACCAATAACAGCACCAGCAGCTGCACCGCCGTCGTCGCCTGTAACACCTTTGCCAAGTAGGCCACCAATAATCATACCCATCAGTGCACCACCTGCAGCATCACCTTGTTCATTAGAGTATACAGGAACTTCTACCTCATAACACTCTTTGTGTTTAAAGGGAACTCGTTGTTTAACGTAACGATACTCGTCAGTGATAGTAGCTTGCACTTTATCAGCATATGCTGGTACAGCCACCAATATAGCTAGAGCACTAGCTCCAATCTTTGATATCATAGACATCTTTATAAGCCTTTTCTGTATCTGAGTGACCGTGGCGATAGCCGATAATGTATCCAATTACACCGCCACAAATAGTGCAAATGAATGCAGCTGAAGTTACAATACTCATGATACTCACCCCTGCTGAATAAAGTTTGGTTGAATAGTACTACAACCGTTGTCATATTCAAATGGATCTGAGTATCCAAAAATGGCCATCATGCCATCGTATTCTTGTTCTATCATGTTTGATTCCTTTTTTATCATATTATTAATATAATACTTTTCTGGAGAATGTCAACCTTTTCTTTCAAATTTTTTCACAAATTCTAAAAGAATTTTCTTTGATCGTTCTCTTGCTTCCTGTTCCCACCAACAAGTGTCATAGTTGTAACCCTCGTCAAGAAGCTCTCCAAGATTATCATACATAAACTGTTTCACATGAACCATTTCGTGGGCTATACTAGTATATATCTGGCTTATGTTCTTGTTCTTTTTAGAAATCAAAATTAGATAGTTATCTTCATCAATGTCAATGCATAGACCAGACTTATTGTTTACGAGCTTATCTTCAGCGAAGATCTCTATACTCTTCGGCCAGACTGGCAAATGCTCACAACAAAAACGAGTAAAATCTGTTGCGAGCTTTGGGTCTAATCCTTTTACTTTAACTTTCATCTCTGTATAACTTAGTTCTATTATTTATAGCTGTATTAATGATTTGCCATTTCACCCATGCTTCCATGCAATGTTCTATTTCTTTATAGAAGATAGCGTCGAGCAACCAGACTACGTGCCACTTACCTCTTCTCTTTCTTTCCCACTGCGCTGCAGAGAAGGATTGATTTAACCTGCCACCAATTATAACATTAAAAAGAATAGAAGTGGCAATAACTATTCTCTTAAAATACATCTTCATTTAATCTAATCCTTGTAGATCACTCTCATACTGTTTTGCGGGGGTTGTTTTATTCCAAAAATTTAATTCTGCTTGAGTTGATTTGATTTCCTTGGCTAGTTCCTTTACCATTTCATCTGTCAAGCTCATGATGTTGATGCGTAGCAATCTATCAGTGTCAGACTCAATAGCGTGTGTATTTTGCAGGATCTGATTACCAACATCTTTCTTATTGCGGTTTTTAAATACGATACGATCATCAAGTACTGCTTGGATGAATTGCATCTTTACATTTAACCAGCGAAGATCTTCTTGAGCTTCTTCTCTACGTTTCTCAATTCGTTGTTGTAGTATACCAAGGCGGTAGTCTACGAAGTCTTTGACTAGAATACGTTCATCTTTGTATTCACGAAGTCTTCCATCTGGCCCAATCACTGTTAAGTTTTCAGACAATGGCTTACTCAACTTAAACTTTGAAATGATCTTAGCATCATTCCAATTAGCTGAAGTGTTTTGCTTTAATTTGATTTCAAAAGAGAAACCAGTCTTATCACAAAGATCTTCGTATGATACGATATCACCTTCATCTTCAAGTTTATCAAGTACCTTAACATATGATTCACGATCAAAACCATAAGGAACTTCAGTAATCATCATTACTGTTTTGGTTTTCTTATGGTATTTACCATAAACAACATGTCGATCTTCAACTGGATCATAGTCGACACGTCCTTTGAACTCAGGAAAGGACACTGGCGCCTTGTTGGTTATATTACCATCCGACAAGTATTCATGAACGAGGCGAGAGAGGTCTTCTACTGATCGTGGTAGTATGTTTGTGGCAAAACCAGTGGCAATACCCTTAGTTCCGTTAGCCAATACTAAAGGAAGTACTGGTAGATAGAATGCTGGTGGTTCGTGTTCAGGATCATCGTGTGCGGGGGCCAGGTCAACATCGCGAATATACTTCTCAAAGTTTTCGCTTAGGCGCGTATAGACATAACGTGGTGCGCCTGCTTCTTGAACTAGTCGAGTACCAAAGGAACCACGACCCTCGACTAAGCAGACATTGTTATTCCACGTCGCAGCCATCAGTTGCCCGGCCCCCGCGGCAGAAGCCTCTCCATGATTGTACCCATAGTCTGATATAATACCTGCAACCGCGCTTACCTTTTTGAAGTCGCGTTTAGAGTTGAGGATACTGCTATAAAGATAGAACCTTTGGACAGGCTTTAACCCGTCAATCATATTAGGAATCGCTCGTGATTCCACGGTATACATTGCGAAAGATTTCCACTCATTGGATGCAACCTTTGAGATTGGATATTCATTTGCTTCAACTGTAAATTCCATCAATGACATGACGAACCCTTTTTTAATTTATAAGACCATTCTATCACAGTTTTTGGTATATGTCAACTAAAATATTTGTCAAGCATCTCTAAAACATCGTCATATTTAGCAATCTCAAGGATTTCTGTTTCCATTGCTTCAAACACATCTGGATGTTCACCAATACCAGCTGGGTTGTTTAGATATACTTCAACATTCATTTTATGTTTATCAATATGACCTCTAGCATGCGAACGCATTGCATTAATCATAAAATCTTGGTCTAGTGCCATTTCTTATTCTCCTTATTGGAACATGTAGTCTTTACGTAATTGCGAATCTTTTCCAAACATCATTTGGAACATACCGGCATCGTCAACCGTAACAGTATCATATACGGGCTTATTGATGATGGTATCATATTCTTCTTCAGTCAAACTTCCGAGCCCTTTGATGTAACGATGTTTCCATCCATCTTTGCTTGACTTAAATTTATTCGCCTCTTCATATGTATAAAACCACTTGATTTGAGATGATCCTTTTGTAGAAATCATAATAGGCGTTCTAGTGATCTTCACTTTCTTTTCAAGAAGAAGCCGAGGCCAAAACTTGTAGAAGAAAGCAATTAAAAGAGGACTAATGTGGCCGATACCATCATGGTCAGCATCAGTCAGTGTTGCAATATGTTCATATGTCATATCATCAACTGAGTTTGGATTTGTAATATCCAACCCAAGAACTGAGATCAATTCTGAGAGCTCTTTGTTCTTAAGAACGTCTGCAGGTTTCATATCCCACGTGTTCATAATAACACCACGAAGAGGATAAGCACCTACCTTGTTTGGATCACGCACTTTAAGAAGGAAGCCCATCGCTGAGTCACCCTCTACAATTTTCAAAGTGGCGTCATCCTTATTTGCTGCAATATGCTTAGCCACTTTAACCTTACGCAATTTCTTTTGAGCAAGGGTAGCGGCTCGTTTGTCTGCGGCAATTTTCTTTGCAAGCTGAGCCTCAATAATCGGATCAATAATAGATGGAGTATTCAGGATCTTACGAGCAAAGAAGTCAGCCTCACGAATGCCAGAAGCAATTGCATGCTCTTTTACATTACCCATAGGATTCGTAAGACGTTCTTTTGTTTGGCTATCGAATTTGGGATTAGTAAAGTTTTTAGCGAACATGACAAACGTGAGACCGCCTTTGATTGTCGACTTTACAACTTCAATCTTATACTTGCGCTTAATCATAGTTGTAAGTTCTTCAACAATACCATTCACGATAAAGTCTACATATGTACCACCTTGTCGTGTATTCACACCATTTACAAATGAATTGGTGCGGAAACCATCTTCAGATGTAGTGATGAAGAATGAAAGATCTTCAGTTTTCTCGATGATTGCTTCCTCACCAAAAAGCTCAGCATACTTCTTAAGGTTGTTTACCTTAATGCGTCGCTTATTAAAAGAGAATGCGATTTCAGGGAATGCCATTTGAAGTGAAGACAAACGATCTTCAATTAAAGCAACCGTATCGAGTTCTTGTAAACTGTCGACTTCAAACAATGCGAAATCAGGAGTAAACCAGACTTCAGTTCCGTTTCCATCTTTGGGAGTATTCTTTTCACTAACATCCTCAGCACCGTTTTTACATTCAACTGTAAGCATAGTGCCGTTAGACCAAGTCTTACCAACAAACTTAGATGATAAGAAGTTGGTTGCAGCTGAGCCAACACCATTTGTACCGATAGTCACTCGTTCATCATCAAAACTTGTACCTGCATTTACACGGGTCCAAGCTGCGGTTGCTCGAGCAACCTTGCTGTCTGTGGTCTCATCATAAACGAGCTCTTGCGGAATACCACGGCCGTTATCCGTAATCATCACCTTATTATTATCTATAGACACGTTGATTTTGTTCGCAAACTTAAAGTTAGTGCGAATGGCTTCGTCTATAGAGTTGTCAAGAATCTCGTCAATCATTTTTGATAGTGCTGGAACATACCGTGAGGTTTTCCATTCACCCATCACAAAACGCTCAACCTGTTCTTGGGCACTCGAGCCCATATACATACCAATGCGTTCTCTAACGTGTTGGCGAGCTGTTAAGATTTTGAACTGTTCAGTCAAGATTTTATCCCTTTTGGAAGCATTACTAAGTCATTCTATACTATTTCTTCTATTATGTCAACCCCTAAATTTTTCCAATCCAGTGGATACAGTCGTCACAAGGATCATCAAACATGTAAGATTGATAGTCATTGTCCATGCAGTTCCTTTCGGTTGTTGGCTCATTATTTATAAATACTATCATAGAGTTTCAGAAATGTCAACAGGAAATTTCATATGATTACAAATTATCTGTCTCCAGTTGGATTTGTGGTGTCAATTCAACGACTACCAAATGTAGAATTTTTCACACAAAGAGCCGCTATTCCAGGAGTCACCATCACACCCGCGCCTCAGGCTTCACCTATACACCAGTTGTATGCTGTTGGTGATCGCCTTGAGTACCAAGAACTTGACATGAATTTTATCGTGGACGAGTCTATGAATAATTATAATGAGATCCTTGCATGGATGGAGGGTATCGGCACACCAGAGAAGTCGACACAATTCAGAGATCTTGAGAAAGGTGATGGTACCACATCAGACATCCGCATCTTGATTTCAAACTCTAACAAAAATCCAAACATCGAGTTTACTTTCTTCGATTGCTTCCCAACTAGCCTCAGCCCAGTCTCTTTAGATGTGACAGGAACTGACGTCATCTACCCTGAATGTTCAGTAACTTTCAGATATACTCGTTTCGAATACAGAAAAATGTAGTTGACATTTCTATCAAAGTGTGATAGAATGTATTATAAAATGGTTTTGAAAGGTATGAAATGAGTACTGATGATATAAGTGAAATTTGGGCAAAAGATGCTAACATCGATGAAACAAATCTTATCGGCGAGTCTAAGAATATCCCATCATTACATAGTAAGTACTACAACATGTACTTCCGAGAAGCTCTTAAAGTAAAGAAGCTCCGTTATGATTACAAGCAACTTGAGCTTGCAAAGCGAGAGTGGTATGACGGATCTATGGCTGAAGAAGATTTGAGAGAACGTGGATGGAGACCGTACCAGAAAAAAATCATTCGTCAGGATATAGATAAATATATTCAAGCAGACAGTGATATTGTAAATCTAAGTTTAAAGATCGATTACCATTCGGCTCGAGCGGATTACTTAGAAGATATTGTAAAAACTATTCATAGTAGAAATTTCATTATCAAGTCAATGATTGATGTATTGAAGTTTCAAGCAGGAGAGTACTAGATTATGAGTGAAGTGGTGAATGTTGAAGAAGGAAATGCTGTGCACCTGAAGGTGACGGCCGATCCCGGCACTCGCCAAGAAATTGCTGAATACTTTTCTTTCAAGCCATCCGGCTATCAATTTTCTCCAGCATATAAGAATAGAGTGTGGGACGGTACAATACGCTTGTATCAACCTATGCGACCAGTACTATATGTTGGTTTGTTTCCAAGACTAAAGAAGTTTTGTGAAGATCGTGGTTATGAGCTGAATGCGCCAGCACATCTAATGTATGGAGAGGATATTCCTGACGACTATGGTTATGAATTGGCTAAAGAGGTTAACTGTAAGTTTGAACCGCGAGATTACCAAAACCAATACGTTGTTGATGCAATCCGGGATTCAAGATCATTGTCCTTGTCTCCTACAAGTTCTGGCAAATCGTTAATTATCTATCTGATACAACAACACTATTGGAGAGTTTATGAGCACAGAACACTTATCATCGTCCCAACAATCTCACTGGTTCACCAGATGGCTGGAGACTTTAGGGACTATGGATGCGAGGACGATATATATACGATTCAGGGCGGTGTAGATAAGAATACAGACGCTTCGATTGTTATCTCAACTTGGCAGTCTCTCATCAAACAACCAAAGGATTGGTTCTCTCAGTTTGGTGTTGTACTCGGCGACGAAGCACATTTGTTCCAAGCTAAATCATTACAAAAAATTATGGAAGGTTTAGATCAGTGTTACTATCGACATGGCTTTACTGGTACTTTAAAATCAGAAGAAAGCAAGACTCATCGTTTAGTACTCGAAGGTTGCTTTGGCGGCGTAAGAAGACATGTGACAACTAAAGACTTGATGGATTCCGGTACTGTTGCAGACTTTAATGTTAAAGCAATCGTATTATCACATGAACAAGATGTAAGAAAAAGCTTTAAGAAAGCTCTTGGTCAGATACAAGTAGCAAGTAAGAAGTATCCTGCCGAAAGAGAGTTCATCGTCAACAATCACAAACGAAACATTTTCATTCGAAACTTACTTTGGTCTCTCAAAGATCAGAACAATTTGGTCTTGTTTGATTTGGTTGAGAAGCATGGTAAGATCCTTGAGCCAATGCTGCAGAAGGAAGGTCGCCAACTCCATTTTATATATGGCGCCACCAAAGGTGACGAGCGCGAGCGCATCAGACATCTAATTGAAAATGATCCTATCAAACAACATAACATCCTTGCATCATATGGTGTATTCTCGACTGGTGTGAACCTTAAGAAACTTGATAATGTGATCTTTGCATCTGGATCTAAATCTGAGATTAAAGTATTGCAATCAATTGGTCGTACCCTAAGAAAGGGCAACGACGCCGATAAGGCGACTCTGTATGATATTGCAGATGATCTTTCGGTAGGGACTTACCAGAACTATACTCTCCAACATTTCAGGAAACGGATTGAGATTTACGGTCAGGAACAGTTTGCTGTTAAGATCTACACAGTAGAGATCTAATATTGTTTGTAACTGATAAATCAGATTATACCAGGCATTGAAAGTGATGTCAAGGCTTTTTTTCACAAAATAGTAACTTTTTACAGTTGACATTTCAGTCAATATGTACTATATTATATCTAAGCAACATTAGGAGGCGCAGAGAAATGCTATGGCAAAACGCAAAACACGCAATTACGTAAACAACAAAGATCTTCTCGAAGCACTCATCAAGTACAAAGAAGAGTGTACAGAAGCAGAGGACGCAGGTGATCCGTTGCCACGAGTACCAGACTACATTGGAAAGTGTATCTATCAAATTGCTACTCGACTTGCAACGAAACCAAACTTCTCTGGATATTCTTATAAAGAAGATATGATTTCAGATGGAATTGAGAACTGCCTACTATACATTGGTAACTTCAATCCTGAGAAATCTCAGAATCCATTCGCTTATTTTACTCAAATTATTTGGTACGCATTCCTACGTCGTATTCAAAAAGAAAAGAAGCAGATGTATATTCGGTTTAAATCTTCGCAAAGTATGATTGCAACTGGCGGAACTTATGCCGGTGATGAGGTACAACTCAATCTTACTACAAGTGCAGACTATATGAATTCGTTTATTTCAGACTTTGAAGACAAGCTGCAAAAAGATAAGGAAAAGAAAAAGTGAAGATAGCAATCGTAACAGATATGCATATCGGAGTCCGTGGTGATTCCAAAGTTTTTGCAGATCATCAAGAGAAGTTCTTCTTAGAATGCTTCTTTCCATATCTTGACGAGCATGGGATTGATACTGTATTTGATCTAGGCGATACATTTGATCGTCGTAAGTTCATCAACTATGTATCACTAAAGCGTGGTAAAGAATTCTTCTTTGATCAGCTTGCAAAACGAAACATCGAGTATCATGCTTTAGTTGGAAATCATACGACATACTACACTAATACAAATCAGGTGAATAGTATGGATCTTCTTCTAAAAGAGTATGACAACTTCCATATCTATCAGCACGAAACAAAAGAGTTGACATTTGGATCAACTAAGTTTATTATGGTACCGTGGATTACAAAAGACAATAACCAGCATTGCTTTGATAGCATCAAGAACTCAGATGCTCATGTTCTTGCTGGTCACCTCGAGCTTAAAGGCTTTGAGATGCTGAAAGGTCAAGTTTGTACTCACGGTATGGATAAAGACATGTTCAGTAATTACGAGCAGGTTTGGTCTGGTCACTTCCATCATCCTTCTAAGTATGGTAACATTGAGTATCTTGGTGCACCTTACGAGATGACTTGGTCAGACTATCAGGGAAAGCGTGGCTTTCATGTTTTTGACACAGAAACAAGAGAGCTTACTCGAATTGATAATCCATTCCAGATATTCCACAAAATTGAATACGACGATAGTGATATGACAATTGAAGATATTGCTCACCTTGATACTACAAATATCAAAGACGCATATATCAAAGTGATTGTAAAGAACAGAACGAATCCTTACATTCACGACTTGTTTATCAACAAACTTGCAGACGCTGGTGCCACTGATGTAAAATCAATCGAAGACACCTTGAATATTGAAAGCGAGGGAATAGATGAGATCCTTGACGAAACTCAAGATACGAAAGACATACTTCATGCCTTTATCGATTCTTTAGAAACAAAGGTAGATAAAGTGAGTGTAAAGAGAGTTATTGATGATTTATATATTGAGGCACAAAGTATTGCATGAAGATATTATTTAAGGAATTACGTTACAAGAATATTCTATCCACAGGAAATTCTTTTACAACGATTCGTTTAGACGAAAAGACAAACACTCTAGTGAGTGGTACTAATGGCGCAGGCAAATCGACAATGCTTGACGCCATTGTGTTTGCTTTATATGGCAAACCTTTTCGTAAAATTAATAAGCCACAGCTTATCAACTCTATCAATCAAAAAGAATTACTTGTTGAGATTGATTTTGTAATTGGTCAAGCTCAGTACATGGTACGTCGTGGTATCAGACCTAACTTATTCGAAATGTATAAGAATGGTGAACTTATCAATCAAGATGCTGCGGCTCGTGACTATCAAACGTATCTTGAGAAAAACATTTTAAGATTAAATTATAAGTCGTTTACCCAGATAGTTGTATTAGGTAGCGCCACGTATGTTCCATTTATGGAATTACCAGCACACGGCAGACGTGAAGTTATTGAAGATCTTCTCGATATTCAAGTCTTTAGTACTATGAATACTCTTCTCAAAGAACATTTGATTGAGAACAAAGAAAAGATCTCTGAGAACAACTATCAGAAAGATCTTACAGAGTCTAGAATTGAATCTGCTGAAGCTCATAATGCTTCTATTCGTCAGATTCGTCAAGATGAAGTTGATAAGATCAAGGAGAAGATGAATGAGCATATATCTAAGATCGAGACAGAGAAAGCAGAAATTGAAAGCACTCAAGAAGCTATCGAAGAACTTATCAAAACAATCACAGACAAATCAAGTGTCAAGTCAAAAATCGACAAAGCTCGAAACTTAAATCAAGAACTCAATTCAAATCTGCGTAACTATATGAAAGAGCTTGCATTCTATCATGACAACGACAATTGCCCTACATGTAAACAAGGTATTGCTCACGAATTCAAACAAGAACAAATTACTACAAAAGATCAAAAGGTAGCTGAACTTGAAAAAGGAATTGAAGAATTAAATTCAAAAGGGATTGGTTATGAATCAAGACTTGAAGCAATATCAGGAATTGAAGACGAGATTGCAGGACTTAACTTGCAAATTAGCGAACATCGAGCAACAATTAAAATCTCAAAAAATGCACTTGTATCTTATAAGACAGAACTTGACAAAGCTGAAGAAGAAGTCGAAGCGGTAGATCAAACTCAACTTAATTCTCTACGAGAAGCGATGCAGTCTATTGAAACTCAACAAACAGATTTATTTAATCATAAAGAAGTCTTGTCTGTGGTATCAACTATGCTTAAAGATGGAGGCATCAAATCAAAAATCATTCGTCAGTATATTCCAGTTATGAACAAACTCATCAATAAATACTTGAGTGCCTTTGATTTGTTCGTTGACTTTCAACTTGACGAAAACTTTAATGAGGTGATTAAGTCTCGCTTCAGAGATGCTTTCTCGTACTCTTCATTCTCAGAAGGTGAGAAGCTTCGTATCACTCTATCGATTATGCTATCATGGAGAACAGTGGCAAAACTTCGTAACTCAGTATCAACTAACTTATTGGTACTTGATGAGACTCTAGATGGTGCAATGGACGGTGTTGGTGTTGAGAACTTGATTGAGACTCTGCAAAATCTAAACGCAGAAGATAATATCTTCGTTATCAGCCACCGGGGCGATCAGTTCGGTGACAAATTTGAAGGACACATTAAATTTGAAAAGGTTAAAAATTTCAGTGAAATAGCAGCATAGAAAGGATCCCAATGTTACATTCAGTAGAAGATCTTATTAGAAGAATAAATGCTATGAAAGATAAAGCAATTATGGTTCACCGTCTTCGCAATGAGTTTTCTGAACAAGCAGAAAAAACTTACGACAAGGAGACATGCAACGAGCTTATCGCTGATATTCAAGCTTTAGCTCTTGGTATAGCCAACGACAAAGAGGGCGATGACATTATTACTGAGATGGATTCTTGGAAAGAAAAATGAAACTACTTAATCCCAAAAGCTATATTACAACTCACTTGCATGATAGAGATACTTATGCCACTATGGTACATGAGTTCTTCAACCTTGATACGTACGGTTGGTGGTATCAGGTAAAGCCAGGCGACGTTGTAATGGACATCGGTTCCTGTATTGGAATGTTTACTTGCAAAGCTCTGGATCAGGGAGCTAAACATATTTATGCAGTAGAGCCGAATATCAAAATGCTTCATACGACTATGGTCAATGCCATGCCAGCTATTTCAAGATCGGCAGAGCAAAGAGTAACTCCTATCAACGCTTTCATAGGCCACTCAGATCATGGGTTTGGTGTTAAAGGAGACCAGGCTCCGCATAAATCATTCAAACAGATTATAGAAGAATATGAGATTGATCATCTTGACTTCTTGAAGGTTGACTGCGAAGGTGGCGAGTACGACATCTTTATAAAAGAAAACTATGACTTTTTACGCACCAAGGTGAACCATATTGCTATGGAAGTACATCTTGACGTATATCCTGAGGCACCCGAACGATTTATCAAGATGAGAGAGAAGTTCATACGAAAATGGCCAGGCTATGTTAGATTCATAAAGGCAGAACACAGAAAGAAAACATGGGACGACAACTATATAAGAGGAGACTGGCCAATAGGCTGGGGAAGCTCTTGGATGATTTATTTAACACGTCAGTGAATAAAATGGTTTACAAAGTGAACATTGTGTGTTACAATGTTAATTATATGATACAAACAGGTGAACATGTCTAAATTCTATACATCAGTCGAGCGTTTCATTAACGACATTCTAGTTCGTGGATATGAAAACGGCAGACCATTCCAACGCAAAGTCAAATTCAAGCCAACACTATATGTTCGTGCTCGTGAAAACGCAACACACAAATCATTGATCGGTGATGTACCTCTCGGTGCTACTCGTTTCGATAGTATGATCGATGCTCGTAACTTTATCAATCAGTACAAAGATGTACATGGCTTCGATATCTGTGGTACTATGAACTACGTCACCCAGTACATTCAAGAAGAATATCCTGGTGAGATTAAGTTTGATATGTCTAAGATCAACATTTGCTCTTTTGACATCGAGGTCGATATCTCGAACGGTTATGCCAACATCAATGAGGCTGACAAAGAAATTACTTCTATCGCCTACAAGTCTTCTAAGTCTAACACATATCACCTACTTGGTCGTAAGGACTTTGACAAGACGAAGACGATCACTGGTATTGATCCCGATGATATTTCGTTTATGAAATTCGATACTGAGATCGCATTGCTTGAGAGATTCATTCAGATCTGGCAGATGGAATATCCCGAAGTTATTACAGGTTGGAACGTTGAGTACTTCGACATTCAGTATATTGTTACTCGCATCATTCGACTTATGGGTGAAGAGAAGGCTAAGAAGCTTTCACCTTGGGGTCGTATCTCACCGCACTCAATCACCAAATTTGGCAAAGAACAGAAATCATATATCATTTCCGGCGTGACTGTAATTGACTATATGGATGCTTTCAAAAAGTTTGGTTATAAGTATGGCCCACAAGAATCTTACAAACTGGATCATATTGCTCACGTCGTTCTCGGCGAGAAGAAACTTGATTACTCTGAATATGGAAATCTTAATGCACTTTATGAACAAAATCCGCAACTATATCTTGACTACAACCTCAAAGATACTCAGCTCATTCAAAGAATGGAAGACGAATCTGGACTTCTTTCGCTTGTACTTACTGTTGCTTATGGCGGCGGGGTTAACTTCAGTGATGCATTTGGTACAGTAGGAATTTGGGAAACAACCATCTATCGTCGCTTGATGAAAGATAAGATTGTTCCGCAACTCAAAGGTGGGCCTGGCGCGCGAGCTGGTGAACTCGTCGGTGGCTATGTTAAAGATCCAAAAGTTGGCATGCATCCGTGGGTTGTATCCTTCGATCTTAACTCTCTGTATCCACACTTGATGCTACAATATAATCTATCTCCTGAAACTTATGTTGAAGATGATCGCCAATACGTATCACAAGAAATGGTACTCGATGGTTCATATCAAAACAAAACAGAATATGCAGTATGTGCAAACGGGGCATGCTTCCGGAAAGACAAGCTCGGCATCATTCCTGAGATCATTGATGAATACTACAATCGTCGTTCTCTGATTAAGAAAGACATGCTTCGAGTTGAGCAAGAAATCGAAAATGAAACTGACCCTACGAAAAAACGTCAGCTTCAATCTAAACAGACACAGCTTCATAACAATCAAATGGCTATCAAAATTGCTATGAACTCTCTTTATGGCGCAACTGCTAATATCTACTTCCTCTACTATATTAACGACATGGCTGAAGCCATTACAACATCAGGTCAGCTTTCAATTCGTTATGCTCAAAAGTCTGTTAACGAGTATCTCAACAAGATTCTCAAAACTGACGGTAAAGACTATATCATCTATATTGATACCGACAGTATCTATGTAGACTTCGGTCCTTTGGTCAAGGCATCCTTCGGCACTGTTGATATTGATCGTAAGAAAGGCGAAGAATTCCTTGATAAGGTTTGCTCAACTAAGATTGAAGAAATAATTGAAAAAGGTTACATTGATCTTGCTTCGAAGATGGGTGCATATCGTCAAGCTATGGTAATGAAACGAGAAAAGATTACTGATAAGTCAGTATTCATCGCTAAGAAGCGGTACATCATGAATACTCTCAACTCAGAAGGTGTTCATTACGAAACTCCAAAGATATCTGTAACAGGTCTTGAATCTGTAAGATCTTCAACACCAGAAGTTTGTCGTGATAAACTCAAAGAATCATTCAAAGTTATTATGAATGATGGTGAAGAAGCAATTCAAAATTTTATTAGCCAATTCAAATCTGAGTTCTTCAATCTTCCACCGGAGGATGTCGGCCGCAACTCAGGTACTGACAACATTGAGAAGTATACAGTTAGTGGTACTTACAAGAAAGGTTGCCCGATGCATGTCCGTGGCTGCATCCTATATAACCAGTATCTCAAACAAAACGGCTTGTCGAATCGTTATGAATCTATTACATCAGGCGACAAGATCAAATTCGTGTATCTCAAAGTACCGAATCCAATCAAAGAAAACATCATTTCGTTCCCAGCGGTTCTACCAAACGAATTCAATCTTAGACCGTATGTGGATTATGAAACTCAATTCAACAAAGTCTTCCTTAGTCCTCTTGAGTCAATCCTTGAAGCACTCGGATGGTCTTCTGAGAAGACAAACACGATAGAGGAATTTTTTATATGACACAGCAAAAACTTGCTCAGCTTGAAGCCGCATGGCGTTATCAAAACACAATCGTGGATGCGTTAGAAGCTGAAAGAGCGCCGGACAAATATATTACCAAAGCTAAAAAAGAACGTTTAAGAATTAAAGATATGATTGCTAATTTAAAAGGAGAAAGATAATGACTGATATGGTTAATGACATTTATATGATGCATAATAAATTTGGCGTAAAAGAATGGTTTGAAAAAAACAAAAACCATAAAGAGCTTATGCGCAAGTATCTTACTTTCCGTATGTTGATGGTTCATGAAGAATTGCACGAAACCCTTACGGCTATCAATAATGGCGATGCTGAAGAAATCGTTGATGGTTTAATTGATATGATTGTGTTTGCTATTGGTACTCTTGACGTTATGGGTGTTGATGCAAATAAAGCATGGGATGAAGTTTATCGTGCCAATATGGCAAAGGAACCTGGTGTAAAGCCTGGTCGGCCGAACCGTTTTGGTCTGCCTGATTTGCTAAAACCAGCAGGGTGGACACCACCTTCGCATGAAGGTAATCACGGCGAATTAGATAAAGCCTTGTAAGTTTTACATTACTGTCACAAAACTTTTAGGTTTCTGTAATAAATAATTTAAGGCAAGGTGGTAAATACCTTGCCTTTTTTATGTGAGCGACGGGGTAAAGCCGTCAAGCAAAAGGAGAACTAAATGGAACTACTCACAATGTGGAGTCTTATCGGATTCCTGCTTGCTGCATACGCAGTAATCGCCAACGATTCAGTACAAACTCTCGGTACTTGGATGGCATCAAATAACGAGAGATTTAACTATAAAGTATTATGGGCCGCAGCATCTGCGGTTTTGTTATATACACTATGGTATGGTTGGTATATGAATGGCGGTGATATATCATATGGCCGCTTGAATAAGATCCCATTCCAAGATGTACAATGGTATCATGCTGCAGCACCAGCAATCCTTGTTTTACTTACACGGATGGGTGTACCGGTTTCAACATCATTTTTGGTTCTATCAGTATTTGCTTCAACCTTTGTGTTGGAAAAGATGCTTATGAAATCAATTATGGGTTATGGTGTAGCCGCGGCATTTGCTTATGCTGTATGGTTTG